>Ga0207872_100423_pt1 | contig 25620 bp, 35 predicted proteins | sample Passage260B_FD_187372 | JGI IMG/M metagenome (GOLD analysis project Ga0207872, IMG submission 187372) | Cellulose adapted compost microbial communities from Newby Island Compost Facility, Milpitas, CA, USA - Passage2 60B (SPAdes) (version 2) ...
CTCCTTTCTTTGGCTGGGTTTTTTTCGTCAAACACCATTCTACCAAAGAATAGGAGCCCTTTTTATGTTTTTAAAAGAGTTTTACTTTCGAAATTCAGGTTTAAATTAAAAATTGCAAGTTGAGTTCTTGGTGTGTCCGATATTAAATCATCAATGCTACTACTCAATTTTTTCTTCTCTTCCTCAGTAAGTTTTTCCATCATGTTAGCTATTTCTTTAAATGTTTCTATAGATGCTTGTGTCCATGGATACGGTTTACCGCAATTATGACAATATGATGGTGGTGTTGTTTCAGAAAAACTTACTACTCCTTCAACATAATAATAACCTCTGATGTTTGTGCCACAATTGCTGCACTGATGGATAGTCTCTGCTCCGCATTTGCTGCAAAATTTTTCATTTTGCTCCGGATAAATTTCCATTTCATCGTTAACTATGTGCCCATTTAAACATACCAATGCTGTTCGATATACTCCCATAAATAATCCCTCCTTCCCGATACGATTCGACAACAGGAGGGATTTTCCTTCATTTCAAATGAAAGTTTTTGGCGCTGACCTACCTTATAGAAAAGCCCCGTGACGCCTGGCACGAGGCCATTGCCATCACGGGACTTACGCCACCAATACCATATTAACACAGATCATCGGCCCAAAAGTGCAAAAAAAGTGCAAATTTTATCTCCAGCCGATTTTTTCGGCGATTTCAGAAATGATCTCATCCCGCCAGTTCAGCGCCGTCCTGCGGCTGACACCGAGACGAAGGGCAATGCCGTCCCAGGTGAGCGTCTGCGGCTTCGTCCAGTATTTGAGCCGCACAAGCTCCTGTTTCTCCTTGGAGAGCTCGGAGTAAACCGATTCGATCGCCTCGACGATACGTTCCAGCTGCTCAATCTTCCTGTGCATGGCTATGAGGACTGCTGTTTTCCCGGTTGGATCGCCAGGCCAATTGGTTCGGCCGCCACCGGAATTTTCATCTCGGACCGGCGAAGCAAAGATGATGTCATTTTTGAGCCTGATGATCTCTTTCTTCGTCTCGTGATACAAAGAAAGCTCGCTCTCGATGTGTCTGAACGTTCCTTTTCGGATCTTGACTGCTGTAACCATCCCCCGCACCACCCCCGATGTGGTATAATTGGGATGGTCATACGGTCTTTTCTCCTTTGCCCCGGCGGGCCGCCATCCGCTCCGGGGGCGTTTTTTTTTCAAATCCAGTTCCACAACCCCTGTCGCCCTCTCGCCGGGATCGGTTCGCGTAGCCATCGGACGTTCACAAGCTCCCATGCGAAGCGACCGGGCGTGAAGTCCCCGAAGTAAAACTCGTTTAAATCAGGCACTTTTTCCTCTCCCCTCGAATTTCGAATGACGATCCCGCCGTCCGCGAAAATCCTTCTGCCGATTTCCCAGCATTCCACCAGCTCCGCCACCGCCACGATGCACCCTTTCGGCAGGGGAGAAATCTGATGCCAGATTCGCGTATAGTTGAGAGCCAGCATCTTGACCGTCTCGAAGTCGGACTGGAGTCCAGCATGAATCGCAATCGGTCCGCGGTAGTTTGTCCGCCAGCTCCGTGTCTCAAAACGTTTGTACCCGTGGGCGATCAGCGACGCCCAAGGCTGCCAGACCGTGATGGCTTTCATGACCGATCCACCTTCTTCTGCTCAAGACAGCGCACGAAATCATGCGCCTCCTTCAGGCCGTACCCATAGAGCTTCCTGCATAGGTTTACCGCGCCCACAAAACCGCGCTCCCGCAGTGCTCGCCGGACTCGCTCCCGCCGCGTCAAGATGGTGATTTCGATGAGGTTAAACAAGCGAATTGTCATGTCGATCACCTTTTCAAAACAACGTCATCTGCCGCTGCTGCTCGGCGGCCACGGGATTTAGCCAGAGGACTTTTGTCTCAATGACAGCCCGTCCATCCAGACCAACCTTTTGGCGCCACTCATTCCATTTGCGGCTGATCCAGATGATATAGTCCGTGTTTTTCGCCTGCTCCGGCTCGGATCCAGTATGGAGGAGGAAAGCTCGGAAGAATGGCTGGAAATCATCCATTCGTGACTTCCTCCCTCGCCATCGCCGCGAAGTCTCGCAGCGGTATCGACACTTCTCGGCCGGAGATGCTGCGAACGACGGCGGTGCCGTTTTCGAGCCGTAGCACCTCGGCGATGATTGCGGTTCGCGGAATGGAGGCACAGAAAACGAGTCGATACTTTCGCCCTGGCTGGATTTGGTCGGTGGTCATGTCTTTCTCCCCTTCCCTGCCTTCTTTCGACAGTCATAGCGATGCAAAAACTCGTTCTCATCCAGCCATTCCAGTGGCGGCTTCACATTCGGATTCATGCTGCACAGGGCAATTCGTTCTTCGATCTCGCATACCGGCTTTTCTCGCGTCGCTTCCTCGAAGTAAACGTAATGTGGGCAGTCAGCGCATTCGGTTTCCAGAAAGGCCTCGTATTCAGTACCGTTGCTGAAAAGATCGCTCACGTCCTACCCTCCCCCATCCCCTCAATCACTTTCCGCACATCCTCCACGCTTGTCGCCACCAGCGTCACGGCCCCGGCCTCCGCCCACTTTGCCAACTCGTGGGCCTGCAGCTTCGTGAGCTTCCCGCCGGGCCGTTTTACCTCGATCTCGATATGCCGACCGCGGAAGCACGCCGTGATGTCCGGCGTCCCGGCACCGCTGTAAGGGCCGCCGTGGTTGTTGCGGGCCCGGCAGCCAGGAATGCTGTTCAGGTAGCGGAGAATGGCTGATTGTATGGATACTTCTCGTTGAGCTTTCTGAGCGCGAACCTGAGCCATTCCATCCACCTCGTGAGGTACTTTTCTTTCATCTCGTCATAGTCCGCCTGGCTCCTCCACGCCTTTCGGCCGGTCGGGTCGATGTCGGGCCTCAGCACCCAGCCGCTTTTCCCGGGGCGGATTCGCGTCCCTCCGCAGCGCATGCCGTTCAGCACACCGCAAAACTCGGCCGACTTTTCGGATTCAAGCGGATGGAACACATACGCGATCCTGAGCAGCTCTTTCCAAAGGTGCGAATCCTCGGCGAGATCCGGCCGCGGGTCCTCGTAGATGGGCGGCGGTTTAAAGGTTGGCGCAGGTTCGGCAGCTCGTTCCTCGTTTGGGGACTCCGGTGATTGGCCACCTGCGTATTGGAGAATGAGCTGTTCGAGACTCAAAGTGAGTCGCCTCCTTGATGGTTGGGAGCACTTTTTTTTACGCTAGGGAGCACCTTTGGAGCACGGTTTTTGAGAGGTTGTGCTCCTATGAAAAATTGCATAATATCAAGGCATTTCCGAGTTTTTGGAGCACAGGAGCACTTTTTTTGCGAAACATACCAACTTATATAGGAGAGTTGTGTCTTGCAACGAATCCCTCGCAACACAAGGCTAGCGCGTTACGTAGATGATTTTTAAATTTGGTGCTCCAGTGCTCCCAAAATCCTTATAAGGCGCGTCATTTCAAGGATTTTTGGCGGAGCACTTTTCTAAAAATCAGTGCTCCCATAGTGCTCCCAGTGCTCCCGTTTATTCGAACAGTTCTTCAGATGAATCTTTGAAAATCGGTCTCTTTATTGCCACGAAATTTTTTCTTTCGCTTTTTGCGTACTCGCTATGACTCATCCTCACGTATTCCCTGATCGTATATCGCACTTTACCGGCAAGAGTCTCCGTCTTAATCACCCCGATCTGCGCCCAATCCTTGAGAATCCGCTTCGGATTGAACCCGCCTTCTTTCATCGCTTTCTCAAAGATGACCGGGAAAATGTACAGCCAGCTGTCCGTCATTTTGCCGTACCAGATGTTTTGGATCGTATCGCTGAACGCCGCTGAGTTTGCGTCCGCCCAGCTCATGATGTAGTCGTAGGCCCTGAGCGCGTCGTCAGCTTCGCTCGTCTTTTCGAGCATCCCCAGGATCTCCTCGCCCATCTTCACGGTCTCGCTAAACGCCGTGACCTCGTCCAGGCCAAAAATCCATTGGCTGGCGTAAAAGTCCGCCAGCATGGCGATGGTCACCGCCGAGACGTGACTGGTGAGGTTGTCCGGGAACTTCTTCTGCAGCACGTCAAGAAACTGTTCGTACCCGTTCAGCACCATCATGGGATCCCGGGAAAGTTCGTCCATCAGGCGTCGAATAAACGTCACGCCCGCAGTTCCGTAGTGATACACGATGCCGCGGTGAATTCGCTGGGCCGCAAGCTCGTCCGGGATCGGTGTGCCGTACACCTCCAGCGCCCTGGACTTCACGCCGGCCGTGCTGCTGTCCGTCGAGATCGGGTCCTCGCCGGTCGTAAGCACGATCGTCTTCCACTGCTGGTACTCCCGAATTCCGCCGCTTTTGGCCCCGCGCGTCCGGCCCTTGCCCATCGAAAGCATGTAGACGAGCGATTCGATGAATGTCTGGTTTCGGCCGGCCACCTGCTGCTCGTCGATCCCGATTGGAAGATCGTTATAGAATCCAGCGATCTGTTCGACGCCGACCTTTGTCGTATTGAAGTTCATCATGAGATCCTCTGGCCGCCCCCAAACGGACAGCGCGGCCGAAAGCGCCGCCGTCTTCCCGCCGCGGGACCGGCCATAGACATGGAAGATAAAGATCCGCTGGTTGACAAGCCGCATGAGCGGCGCCGCGAAGCTGCAGGCGAGCATGAACCGCGCAATCGGGTATTTGCGAATTGGCGTGATGAACGTCACCCAATCTTCCAGCGTGCCGGCTTCATGGAACCCCGCCAGCTGCCGGGCCATGTCCGGGTTGTCAACGATGTAGTCCCCTTCAACCCCCGGGAAGAAATGTTTGGAGCCGTACCATCCCATTCGGCTTACTGTTTTCACCAGCGGAATTTCTTTCATGTAGACCCGTTCGAACTCCTGAAGGTAGGAGACGAAATGTTTCGCCGTCTCGGAATTGATCGGCACGTCCATCTTCCTGAGGATCGTCGCCTTTGAACTGGTGAACGCTATATCCGCGTCCACGATGGCACGCTGCCACTCGTTGTCCCGCCACCAGGTGAGTTCCACGCGCGCCTCGTCCAGCCCGCTGTCCACCCGCTTGAGCCGTTTGGTGATGAAAAGAGGCGCCGAACAAACCTGGATGTAACTTGGCCCTTCGTCGGTAAAAACCACTTTGGCGATGCCGTTTTCATTGATCAGCCAATCGCCAAACTTGCGAATCTCGAACGAGAAGGGCTTATTTTCCAGCCAGTCCGCTTTGATCGGCGGTGCCTCTTCCCCCGGCTGGATGACACGCATGTTCTGCTGGGCGGCCTGTTTTTGCTTTACGGCCCGTTCCAGGTCGGGGATGCTCACGAGCCGGCCGGCCACGTCTTTGATCTCGCCCTTCACTCGCGCGTATTCCGCCGCGTCTCGGCTTCGGAGCACCGCCAAGGCGCCGATGACTTCCTCGTCGTAGATCGTCTCCCGCTTCGGCTCCTGCCGCAGCTTACGAAGCGCGCTGTCGACGGTGATCTTTGCAAGCACCAGCGGGCTCGACACGAATCCGATCGGCGCCTTGACGCCGCACCCGGCGGCCGGGCAGCCCGTGAACCCAAGGCTGTCTTGGATGTAGGCGCAGGTGTGCGGTTCCCCGTCCCGCAGGGCGTGATCGATCTTTCGATCCGTCTCAGCCGGAGAGTACCGGGGGTAGGGACTACTGAGCTCATGGATGAGCTCCCGGCCGCCTTCCGCCCGTGCCAAATTTGAGATCATGGCATACCATTCCGGCTCGCTGAGCGTCTCGGCGTTATCCCGGCAATGTTGGCAAAAGGCGCAGTTGGCGAGGATAACGTCGGCGCCGGCTCCGCCGAATGGCCGTTCGGCCGCCCGCGCCCCGTCGGCCGGCGCCGGGCCGGGGTCCGGGTCCGGTTTCTTTGTCAAAAGGTCCATGAGCCACTGCGGCGGGTCCGCGAGCTCGGCTTCATCCGGACCAACGTTCCACTCATACCGGCGACCCGAAGGGTGCACCGAAGGCGGTGCGACGATGTAGCCGCCGTCGCCGCGGAAATCGAGCCCTGGAAGCTTCCCGGCGAAGTTCCGAAGATCGCCGCCCGGGTGCCGGAACAGATAGTGGTGTCCTTTTCCGGTGTTCGTGTGCGGCGTCCGGGGGACGTCGCCGGCAATCCTCTCCAGCGAGCGACGTCCCTCTTCGCCGTCGACATCCAGCACGATGATCCCGGACACTGCCCCGGTAGCGATGCCGATGTTGGCGTCCGGCCAGCGCCGCCACCAGGAGCGAACCTCTTCTTCCGTCGCAAGCCGGGTTTGGTATTCCTTCCACGAAGCGAGCGCCGGTTTTTTGTCCCGCGGCCGGAGGGGAATGACACTCCACCCGCGGGCAAGATACGAAAGTGCAATTTTGAGAGTGTCCAAACCCCTCCCCTCCAGCTTCACGCGATTTCGTCTTCAGCCGCTTGTTCCTCTTCCGCCTGCACGTCGGTAATGTCAATCGTCACGTTGCGCAAGATTGCCTTGATCCCGGCCGCGTACTCTTTCAGGTGTGCGACCTCTTCTTTGGAGAGATCCTTCACCCGGGAGAAAACGCCCTTCGAATAGGTGATGCCGCTGGCGTTCGTTGTCTTCGTGAGTTTGATCCTCGTCACGACGCTGTACGGTTTCTTCAGCTTCGACGTCAGGTTCACAATGTACGTGTTCCATTCCCGCACGCTTGTCGGCGGAATGGTAAGGACCAGCGGCAGGATCTCGCCTTCGCGCAGGATCGCCACACGCTTCATGTTCTTGCACGCCTTGCCGCGGCCGTCCTCGGCACTGCCGAACTGATTCAGCGGGCAGGTGGCGCATTCGCGGCACCCTCCGGCCCAATCCAGCGGGGCGCCGGGGCGGGCAAACCCGACTTTGCCGTCCATGGAGACGCAATCCGGTGGGTTTTTTTGACCGTCGTATTTTTGCGACCAGTAGGCATTGGCGCTGTGCTGGTCGACCACGACGCCGACAAGCTCCGAAACGACGGCCGTCTCGTCTTCACCCGGAATCTCGAACGCGAGGCCGCCTCCGGACGGGAATTTCACCCTCGGAAGCTCGGGAATCATGCCGTCCAGATTTTCTTCGAGGACTTCCCGGACTTCGTCCGGATGGGACAGAATCGGAAGATCGATCGTGGGATTTACGATTGCGGGAAGATTGGGGTTGGTCATCTCAAGCGCTCCTTTCATTTTTTTGGCATTAGGCAATCAGAATGACACGTTCGTCATGCAGCTCGTCTTCGAGAGCTCCGCTCAGGTAATCTCTGATCAACCGCATGGCTTCGATTTTCCATGCGCCTCCGTCAGCTTCGAACAGGGCGCACCGCAGGCCGCTTTGCATCCGGAAGACAAACTGGCTGCCGGGCTGATCGAGCTCCACAAAGGTACGGTAAGGATGCAGGAAGACCGGATTCGGCACCTTAACGTTCCCCACGGTGGCCACACCGGTTTTTGCGACGACAGACTGGGAAACCCCGTCATCCCCGATGGTGTTCACGGATTCCTCCTTGATGTTGCCGACTACTTTGAGCACCAGCGAACGGTCTTCAGTTGCTAGGAACGCCGCCTGCAGCCGGATGATGAACTCCTCGACATCGAGCCAGCGGCCGATCGCCGGGTCCGGGAGCATGGCCTGCGCCTTGATCAGGACATTGCGCTCATAGTCCCGATTGAACGAGCTGAATGCGACGACTTCCGTGGGACTCACCACATGGACCATGAGCGGAAGCTTTTTGTCAAAGTCGTGGATGAGATAATCGACGAATCCGCTCAGGCTGTGGACGATGATCGGGTCCGCCGTCGCCTCTTTCACCCTGTGCAGGGGCTGCGTCGAGAAAATTTCGTTGCCGATCTGTTCCGTCCTCACGTTTCCGAGACCGATTAGATACTGCAGCGCATCTTTCAACATGGATCTTTCCTCCTCAATCAGGGTTTGAACTGAACGATTTTTCGGCCGGTATGATCCGCCACATCGCCGTCGTCATCGATCATCATCTGGTCCTTGATTCCGGATTTGAGCTCTGCGGCGACCACATTCCCGTCGGAATCTTGGTCGATGACGATCTTCGTCACGACCGGTTTGGCCGGTACAAGCCCGGCCTTAGTTTCGATGTCGACGCTGGCAACATCACGGTTCTCGTCCGCCTTGATGGTGAGTTTCAGTATCAGGGTCCGAGCTTTCTTCGGGTCCGTATTGGGGTCCGCGATGTTCTCGATGACCCTTTGTAGCTCGATGTTGAAGCGTTCGGCCACGGCGCCGCCAGCAAAGGTGGACAAATCGATTTGGCTTTGCATGTAATGTCCCTCCTTTTATGCACGCCCTTTTCGGATCGCGATTTTTTGTTTGTGGTAGACGTTTAACATGGAAGTAAACTCCTCCGGCAGCTCGCCGTTTTCGTCTAGCTCCTTGTAAAGCGAAGTCAACGCCTGTGCACTTACCTGCTCCTTGATCAGGTCGCCGAAGCCGTTTTCACGGAGCCACTGGAAGGCAGCTTCCTTGCATTCAGCTTTGATCGACGCATATGTTTTGATCTCCGGCCGGAACGTCCGTCCGGCGCGGGTGAATTTTTCGACCTCTTCCACCATCATGAGCTCGAACAACTGCTGCTCGGTCCTTTCCTCCAGAGCCGTAAGTTCCTTGCGGCGCTCTTCGAGCCGGTCCAGTTCTTCGCGAATGGCGAGCAGCTGGTCGGCGAGCTCAAGCATTGGATTGGAAACTTGCGCAATGGCTTGCATGTCGTCATCCTCCTTCAGAGAAATTCGCGCCACCGATCTACGACCAGTTCTGCCAGGTTCTTCTTCTCCCGCAGCGCCTCGAAAATTTTCTCATCGACTGTCCCGGCCGCGATCAAGTGAATGTGCGTTACGGTGTTTCGCTGGCCCACGCGATGGATGCGCGCCTTCGCCTGCTCGTAGTTGGCCAGCGAAAAGTCCATGCTGTAGAAGATCGCCGTGTCGGCCGCCGTGAGTGTGATGCCCAGCCCAGCCGTCTGGATCTGCGCGACGAATACGCGGACATCCGGGTCCATCTGAAACGCCTGCACTGCTTTGCCGCGCTCGGTTCCGTCGACTTCTCCTGTGATGCACCGGTACTGGATGCCGTGCTTCTCAAGCAGGGAGCAGATCGTCCGGATTTCCGGAATGAACCGGGCGAACACCACCACCTTCTTCCCGGCGTCGAGCAGATCGTCCAACGTCTCCTCGAATGCGTGCAGTTTCTCGGTGCCAACCGGGTGCGTCCGGCCGTCCTCGTCCGTCAGGAACCCGCCGGTGAGCTGCGAGAGTCTGAGCAGCTTCGTCAGGACGTTCTGCGCGGTCACGACGCTGCTGTTTTCAAGAGCGGCGATCGCTTCCCGCCTGAGTTCGTTGTAGAGGCGCATCGTTCGCGGCTCCAGCTCGATGAGTCTATGCTGGATCGTCTCTTCCGGCAGATCCAGAGCCTCGGCCTTGGTGACCCGGAATGCCACGCTGTGCGCCTTCCGCACCAGCTCGTCCAGGTTCCGGTACCCGATGATCTTTTTGAACGACCCGTTTTCCCCCTCGAACGCCATCATGTCGCAGTATCTCGCTTTGAACGCCGTAAAGCTTGTCCCAAAGATTTCCGGCTGCAAGAACTTGTATTGGCTGAAGAAGTCGACGGGCGAGTTTGTCACCGGCGTTCCGGTGAGGATGAGCCGGTAGGCGGCCGCCGCGCCAAGCCGATGCATGGCTTTCGACTGGGCCGCCACCGGCGTCTTGATTCGCTGCGACTCGTCCGCGATGATCATCGCGCCGCCTCGGCCGGCCTCCTTCAGCCAGCGCTTAAGCGCCGGTTCAATTCGCCACGTCGATTCGTAGTTCACGACGGCCACTTGCAGTGCGTCGCCCGGCGGCGGGAAATCCCCGAGCATGCCTGCTTTCTCCGCGCTGGTTCCCTTGAGCGCCCGGCAATCGACCGGGAACGCCGCGTAATCGGCAAATTCACGCGGCCATACCGGAACGACTGACAGCGGAGCTACAACGAGCACGCGGCGCAGGCCGTCGTACTTCCAGCGGTGCCCAGCGATGGCGATGCTGGTGAGCGTCTTGCCGGTACCCATTTCCATCAGCAAAGCGACATTGGGCAGCGTAATGCCGATCTTGAACGCCTTCTTTTGGTGCAGGAACGGTTTAACGAGAACCGGGAGTTCGACGTCCAGATTCCCGTCGTCCGCCATTTCCTTCACCGCCCTGGCCATCGCCTCGCGCTCCGCCACCCGCCGGACAGCCTCGGAGGCTTCCGGGTCGACCTGGAGCGTCGGAAAGAGCCGGCGCAGATCAGCGAGCACTTCCGGTCGGACGGAATAGCTCCATCCTTTCGCAAGCGGATCCCACCTGGCGCTGGCCACTGCCTTGGCCAGTTCCCGGTCCGCGAACGGACACCTTAGCAGCAGACGACCGTTTCGCAGGGTAAGCCGCGGGATTTGATAGGCGATCTGCAAACCATTCACCCCTTTCCTCGTTCACCACCACGCCGGCGCTGGCTCGTCGATCCCCGCGTAGACCCAGCGTGTATTGGTGGCTTGCATGAAGCAGTAGGTGTCGCAGAAATAGAGGTCGTCGTTCAACACCACACGGTCTCCGAAGTAGATGGGTTCTTGGCACTGCGCGCAATACCCGACAAGCGCGGGTGGCCGCTCTTGGGGATCCGGGAGACCGTGGGCGAAGCGATCCAAGGACAGGCGCTCCATCAGGCGTTCACCCCTATTCCGAGGCGATTAGGACGGACGTTTCGCGGAAACCTTATATCCGTATCTCATGGCGTCCACGAGCCGGAAGAAGTTCCCCTGGCTCAATGCGTACCGGTGGAGAACATGCCTGTAGCCATCCGTGTCCTCCCAACCCGGAATCGACCATGCGATTTCTTCGTGGTTTCCGATTTCGTTCATGGCTTTCTCAAGCGCACGCGCAACCTCGCGGGGGAGCACAACCTTTTGCATCGATCTTCCTCCTTCGCGCCCCATGTGGTAAAATGGGGCTGGGATTGCTTCATTCCACCGTGCCAGCGGTGGATTTTTCTTTTTCCACTTCTGGAATCATGATCAATTCGTTCAGTTCCGCCTTGCGCTCGGCGATCTGCCCCTTCAGCATGTCGATCAGGCAGTCGTGAAGGCGTAAGTCGCCGAACATGTAACTGGCCAGCAAGAAATCGTCCTCCGCATCGTCGATGGAAATCCGAACTTTGATGCTTCTGTGCTTGTTGCGCGCATATTCCAACCAGTCCAGGATTTTCTGAAAACGTTCGATTTCTTGGGCCAAGCCACCAGCCATTCGAGCGATCTCCACCTTGCGTTCAATAGAATCCAACCCGTTCACCTCCTCAATGGAGAAGTTTTCTTGCCCAATTGTGGACCCATCTGCGCTCGTGACAGTGCAGACAGGGATCCAGCCCGGCCAGGATGCCGTCACGGTAGCCGATTTCGACCGGTTTCGTTTTCATCGAACGGCCAGGGCAATACGGCTTGAAGTGCATCGTCCGCGAGCGCCCGAAACGCCACATGGTGGGGTTTTCATCGAGCGTTTTCTGAAGAACCACGCCGTCAGGACGGCCATTCCTGTACACCATGACATGCCCCGAGCCATCGTTGAGCGGAACCAGCTTGATCAACCCCGAGCCCTCCTTTCCCACCTTTTCCGGTTCTCTTCAACCGCGAACCGAAGGACGACCAATCTTTCCTCCCGCGTCAACTCCAGCCACTCGCGCGGCTTGATTTTCATGCTCTCCCTCCTTTCAGCTTCATGCAGCCCCGAACATGCCCAGGAGATTCTGCATGATCGTGATTCCGTCCAGGCCGCAGAGATATGCAACCAGCACTTCGTGGGCGTTCGTAACTTTCAGCCACTTAATCAGGGTCGAAGCGGTCGGCTCCTTCGCGCCCGTTTCGAACTTCGAGATGTCCGACTGGCTGTAGTGGAGCTTCTCCGCCAGCTCCTCCTGCGACAGTCCGGCTCGGACCCGCACAGCGCGCAGGATCGCTCCGAGCTCGAACCTCACCTCTACCACCCCCTTTCTATTCCAAGTGAGAATAGCGCCGGGGTGGCCAATGATGCTATCCTGAAGCTGTCAGATCCCCCTACACCACCCCCTCACCAGCCGGCGCTGGCGCCGCGTCGGCGGGATTTTCTCCCCGCATCCCACGCACCCGGTCGAACGCGATGATCGCGTTTCTGATTTCCTGAACTTTCACGCTGTTGTCGCCGGGGAATTCGATTATGCCCTCAATCATGCCGACCAGCAGCGCATAGCTCAGTGCGATTTCGCCAGATTCCTCTTTGCGGAATCGCGCCTCGAAATCCTCGACCGTTCGTGGTCCCAAAGGCCCGCATCCCTTCATCGAAGGCTCACCTCCTCAAATGGCTGCTTCCAACTGTCCGGGCTTGTCCGGCCAGCGGCCGCCCGCAAGCACATGCTCAACGTCTCGGCGAAGTCCGGCCCGCTCGATTTCGGAAACTTGCGCGCCGGCCTTCTCCAGTGCCGCGGTGAGTGCCTCATCCAACTGCATGCCGCGCAGGATGACACGGATAGCGGCGCAGGCGATGAGGGCGTTGCGGAGATTCGCATTCACGATCAGGCCCCCTTGAACGCTGACAGGCCAGCTCCTTGGGCGTTCTTGAGCCCCTGCTCCCTCATCCAGTCGTTCAGGGTTGGAATGTGGAAGACGTACCGACCGCGGATTCGGACGTGAGGAACCCGGAAGGCCTGCGCCTCAGCCCGCAGCGTGTCTTCACTGACTCCGAGATACTTAGCGGCGACCTCCGCGCTGACACCCTTCGCGTACTTTTCAGAAAGCGCCCGATCGACTTCCTGGCGAATCATTTCGCGGATGAGATCGACGGTGATCTCGGGCACGGCGGTCACTCCTTTCAGGCCGTCGCAACATGGTGTTCCGTTTCGTGACCGGAACCGCACATTTCGTGCGGTATTCCGTCAAAAAAAATTTCCTGAACCGTCTTCCCATAATACGCAGCGATCTTGAGCTTGATTTCGTCCCGTGGAATCCGCTGGGCGTTTTCATACATTTGAAGCGCACTCACGCTAATGCCCAGCGCCTTGGCCACCTCCTCACGCGGCGTTCTCCCGCGAAGCTCAAGTAGACGCGATGCGATAATCTGCTTCATATCTTCCAACATCACCACCCCTTTCACCGCACGAATTGTGCTGCTGGTTAAAATGTACCACAGCACAATATGTGTTGTCAACACGTTTTGTGGGGTGTAATTATAAATAACACGCAGCGTGTTATAATTCCTCCTAGGGTGATCGGAAATGGATTTTGGACAAAGGTTGCGATTGCTCCGTGAAAATAGGGGGCTTACGCAAAAAGAGCTGGGTCAGATTCTGAATGTGAGTGAAAGTACAATCGGTATGTATGAACGCGGGGAAAGAGAGCCCAATTTCGAGACATTGGAAAAAATCGCGGATTATTTTGAAGTTCAAGTAGATTATCTCTTGGGCCGAGATCCATCGAATTTAAAAATGAAATATGATGATCTGGACGTCGAAGAGCGCCAGATCATCAGAGAACTTGAATATATTGCAGACAAAAACGGATACAAGCTAACGGACCCCAAATTCCTTCAAATAGTCGAGGCTGCGTTCGAATTTGCGAAACGAATGCCGAAGGATCAGCACAACCAACAACCGTAGCAGCTTTTCGTCGACAATAATTTCACGACCATCGACGACTATTTTTTTGACTTCCATGAGCTGATCCTCCCCTTATTTGGACTGGTAAAAATAGGATTCATGGTATACTGGAGTATCATAAACTGTCTTTTTTCAAGTGATTTTGTCACTATCTTTCTTTTTAGTCCATTTTATACCGAACATATGTTCGCATCAAGATGATAAATGGGTATGTGGTATGATGAGATTGAGGTGAGAGACATGGCGAAAGGGAGCTTCGAACGACGAGGAGAAAACTCTTGGCGCTTGACGGTTCGAATGGGCATGAACGCCCTAGGGGAATGGGAGCGAAGGAGAAAGACAATCACGATCGAAGATACAGGAGCCCTCCGAGCGATTGAAAAAGTAGACGAAGCTGATCCAGGCGCTCTTCGGTCCTCCGCAACTCTTAATGAATTCCTGAAGAGCTGCAGTTCGGATTTGGCCCGACATGCGCGAAAAATCAAGCAGTTTTTCGACGAAGAACTAATGCGGTTCAAGGTTGAGGCCGAATCCATTGAACCTCATGCGAAGCCTGAACGGGTCCCCTTTCGAGAGCTCGCTCAAATCTGGCGGGAGAAATACGCCCCAGGCCTATATTCGCCACGTGCTATGGTTAATTACTTGTCCAGGCTGGACTCTCACGTGCTCCCCTTCTTCGAACGGTTTTTCGTCGATGAAATCAGACCGTTGCATATCCTGGATTTCAAGAAATTCCTTGCGAGCCCCGAGGCCAGGAAGGATGGCAAGGGCGAGTATCTTTCCCCCAGCACGCAACTGTTCATCTTCAAGGTGCTTGTGGCCGTTCTGAACAGCGCGGTCGAGCTCAAGCTGATCGCAGAGAACCCGGCAAAATCAGTACCGCCACCAAAGATTCAGAAGCGAAAGCAAACAGTTTACGGCGATGAAGAAGCCATTCATGCGATCCTCGAAATTTTGCGGCTTCCTACCGTCTGGCGCCTATATTTCCTCGGTGCCATGATGGGCGGCTTCCGCCGCGGCGAGCTGCTCGCCCTGGAATGGTCGGATGTTGATTTCGAAAACAACCGCATCATGATTTCAAAGAGCATATCATGGACGGAAAAGGGCGAACCAGTCATAAAAGGAACGAAGCAAGACACTGCGGAATGGGTCGACATGCCGATGTGGTATATGCGGGAGCTGAGGAAATTCCAGACGGAATGGCGCGAGGAGCGGATGGCAATTCGACCGGAAGACTGGCAGGGCGGGGATCACGAATTCGTGTTTCATTCAGGATACGGAAAACCGTATCACCACGATACACCAACACATACCTGGCGGAAGTTCCTCCGACGGATCGGCTTGCCGTATATACGGCTGCACGACCTCCGTCATACCGCCGCGACACTCCTGGTCGAGGACGGCGTGGACCTGAAACTGATCCAGGAGCGCCTGCGTCACGCGAAATACGAGACGACAGCTGAATTTTACGCGCACGTCACGAAAAAGGCCAGCCGGGGCGTCGCCAACCGGCTGGAGAAGTACGATCCTGACAGATTGATTGCGCTTGTGGGGACAAATTGGGGACAGAATGGAGCGGAAATAATTGATTTTAACCGACATAGATACGTCAGTCGAAAGAAATGATGCCGTAATTTCTGGCTATTTCCGTCTCAATCTCCCTGCATCGGAGGTGTCGCGCAAAATTCCCAAGCTTGAGACGTGGGTTCGATTCCCATCACCCGCTCCATGACCTGCAAGCCCGAGAAGCCTTGTGCCACAAGGCTTCTTTTGTTTTGTTCCTTTGACTCCCAAACCAGATCGGGATCGACGCCTTTAAAGATATTTCCGCCGCTCGCTTCATTCACCTCATGTCGATCATTCGACAGGAGGTTATCGATTCTCCTGCGCGGCTTCCAAAAGAACAGCCCTGCGACGCCTTACGGCCATCACAGGGCTTTACGCCTTCGATTTTTCCTCCATCAGTTCCAGCAGTTCCGGAAACCGGCGGATGACCGCATCCGCTCCGGCCAGCTCCTCTTCCCGGCCGAATCCGGCATAGGCGCAGCCGACGACCCGCAGGCCGTTTTGGCGGCCGGCCTCCACGTCGGACGAACGGTCGCCCACCATCCAGGCGTCGCGCACGCCGTGCCGGTCCATCAGCAGCCGGACCAGGTCCGCCTTGCGGGCGGTGCCGTACTGGCCGGCGCTGTACAGGCCTTCGAACAGATCGCCGATGCCCTTGTGTCTCGTCACTTCCCGGACGTAGGATTCCAGGCCGTTGCTGGCCACAAAGAGCCGGATGCCGCGCCGTTTGAGCTCCCGCAGCGTTTCCGGCACGCCTTCGAACAGATCCCCTTTTCCGGCGGCCAGTCCTTCCTCGCCGTATTGCATCAGCAGTTCGTTGGCCCGCTCCCGCGCCTCCGGCGAGCCGTCGGGGATGACCCGCTGCCAGATGTCTTCGAGCAGCATGCCGAGCGAACTGTAGAACCGTTCCACCGGCGGGGTCGGCTTCACGTACAGTCCTTCGTCGCGCAGGGTGTCGAAGATGCGCCGGTACACCGGTCCCAGCAGCGTCTCCGACCGGAAAAGCGTCCCGTCCAGATCGAAAATGACGGCTTCCGGCGCCGGCCATGCCTTTTTCGTCGCGCGTTCCATCCGTTTCACTCCGTTTCTCCCCGATTCATGATAGCCCAACGCCCGCCGGAACGCAAAAACCGGGCCCCGGAAGCCGGGCGCCCGGAGTCCGCCGATGGGTGGACAATCGCGGATCGCGGAGGTAAGATTTTTTTGCCGCGGAAAAAGCGGGTGCGCGATGCGGGCGGTGGCGGTTTTTCCCCGCGGGGCCGTATAATGCAAATAAAGACCGCAAAGGGGTTTTTCCCATGAAACAGCCGGATTTCGACTTTTTGCTGGACATAAACGAACAGACGTCCACCCGCTACGTTACGTTCATCACGCCGAACCTGAACCGTTTTGACCTGGCCGTCCTGACAACCGACCGGTTTTACGGGAAAAAGATCGTCATCGACCTGCAGACGGGAAGAAGCGGCATCCTCGGCCCCGACGATCTGGAGGAAGAAGGGGTGCTGGAGTCGGTGTTCCGCATTTCGGAGGAGCAAGCCCGGGAACTGGCGGAGTTCCTCTCGATGGTGCTGGGCGCCGTCACCTTCACCGATTGACGGCACCCGGACCACCGGAACCGGCACCGACAGGCCGTTTACTCCGCTTTGACGCCCCACACCCGGTTGAACTCTTCTTCCCTGTACCCGACGGTAACGCTGCGTCCGTCCGTGACCACGGGACGTTTGATGAGCATCCCGTTGCCGGCCAGAAGGGCGATCTGCTCTTCTTCCGGCATGCCTTCCAGGCGTTCTTTCAACCCCATCGAACGGTACGCCTCCCCCGACGTGTTGAACCACTTTCGAACCGGAAGGCCGCTTTGGGCGATCAATTGCCGCAGTTCCTCTTCCGAAGGCGGCGATTCTTTCAGGGGAACCAGTTCCAGCGGCACGTCCAGGGACTTCAGATGGCCGATCGCTTTCCGGCATGTCCCGCACGCGGCATGATAGTACACTTTCAGCGGTTTCCCGCCAGGGTCTTTCGGGCTCAATCCTCGACACTCCCTATTTCAGATTTATAAGCAGCGTTTCCAGGCGCTCCATGTCGGCGGGAAGGGGGGCTGCAAGCTCCAACGGCTCTCCCGACACCGGATGGCGGAAAGCGAGATGCGAAGCGTGAAGCGCCTGCCGCGCGATGGCGTCCCCGGGAACCGCGGGAAACCGTTCCGGCGCATCCCCCGCGTAGTCCGGATCGCCGATGAGCGGGCAGCCGATATGCTGCATATGTACCCGGATCTGGTGGGTCCGCCCCGTGTCCAGCCAGACCGCGAGGCGGGAAGCCGCGCTTCCGTACCGCCGTTCCACGGCATAGCGGGTGCGCGCCGGCGCGCCGTCCGGGCGTACCTTCCGCAGGCGGCGGCTCGCGGGATCGCGCCCGATCGGCGCGTCGATTTCCCCTTCCGGCCCGGGCGGACAGCCGTACACGTAGGCGCAGTAGCGCTTCGTCACAAGGCCTTTGTCCATCTGCACCGCGAGCTGCTGGTGGGCAAAAGGGTGTTTGGCCACGATCACCAGGCCGGAGGTGTTTTCGTCGATCCGGTTGACGGCCCGGAACCGGTGCCGTTCACCCTTCTGCAGCCAGTGGTGCACGACGCCGTTGGCCAGCGTGTTATCGTAGCGTCCCTTGGTGGGATGCACGATCAGGCCCGGCGGCTTGTTGATGACCATGAGGTAGGCGTCTTCGAACACGATGTCGAGGTCCATCGGCTGGGGCCGGATGGTCTCCGACTCTTCCGCTCCGATGCGAAGTTCGACCACGTCTCCGGCAAACACCCGCTCGTCCGCCCGCACTTCGGCCCCGTTCACCCGGATCCCGCCTTCCGTGTTTTTGAGGCGGATCAGCATGCGGCGCGACATCCCCAGCCTTCTGCGCAGCACCTCTTTCAGCCGGCGCCCGGCGTCCGCCCCGTCCACGACATGCACGATGACGCCGTCAGCGTCCGCCGATCCGGAGGCGGGCGCAAAATCGCCGCTCGTTGTCGCCCTGTCCATCCGATTCCGTCACCGCTCTTCCCCGGCTTCGTCCGATTGGGGAGGCTGCGGACCTCTGCCGAACACGTCGGCCGACCGCACGTATTCCTGATCCGGCACCCCAAGCCGGGCATTGGCCGCCCTTGCCGCCGCAAAAAAATAATCGGACAGCCGGTTCAGATACCTCAGCACCTCTTCCGGACACGGCCCGACGCGGGCCAATGCCACGGTGCGGCGTTCCGCCCTGCGGCAGATGGTGCGGCACAGGTGCAAATATGCGGAAATCCGGCTGCCGCCCGGCAAAATAAACCGCCTGACCGGCGGCGCTTCCTCCGACAGCCGGTCGATCCGTACCTCCAGCAGCCGGACCATTTCCCCGTGTACCTTCATTTTCTCCGGCACCGGCTCCGCGTAGGACAGATCAGACCCGCAGTCGAACAGTTCGTTCTGGATGCGGTACAAATCTTCCCGCAAATCGGCCCAAAGATCCCCGGGCCCCTCCGCCATCTCGGCGGCCGCCAGCCCAACGGCGGCGTTGAGTTCGTCGATGGTGCCGTACGCTTCCACCCGCGGATCGTCCTTCGCCGTCCGGCCGCCGATGACCCAGGTCTCGCCGCGGTCGCCGGACCGGGTGTAGATGCGCATGGCCTGACCTCCCGTGTTTTGCGGCCAAAGGCGGAAAAACCGCCTTTCGGCAACAGCGACAAAAGTGCAATTATTTTCGCATGAAAACGAAAGTTTCGGGAAAATAATTGCACTTGTGCCTTTAAATTGGTAATTTTTGTGAGATTTCAAGCGGACGGCTCTAAATTAATAGCAATAATGACGTTATTTCGCTCGATCGGCCGTGAAAACGGAAAAATAATGGCACTTTTGTCGTAATTCCGGCCCCGCGCCGAAACGGCAATGAGATTGGATGCCGAATCCGAAATGAGCACAGACACTCTCAGAGGGTTTGCAAAAACTTCCCGATGCGTTCCAGCGCTTCCTGCAGCAGCGTGGGCGAAGTGGCGTACGAGCAGCGCAGGAACCCTTCGCCGCCCTTGCCGAACACGTTGCCGGGCACGGCGGCGACCTTCGCCTCCCGGAACAGCCGCTCCGCAAACTGCTCGGACGAAAGGCCCGTGTGCCGGATGGACGGGAAGGCGTAAAACGCCCCTTGCGGCTCGTGGCACGGCAGCCCGATGTCCCGCAGCCCCTGGACGATGAGCCGCCGCCGCTGGTTGAACGATTCCACCATGCGTTCCATGTCTTCCATGCCGCCCCGCAACGCTTCGATCGCCGCCACCTGGCTCATGATCGGCGCGCACATGACGGTGTATTGGTGGATTTTGAGCATGGCCGCGATGATTTCCGGATGGCCGCAGGCGTAGCCCATCCGCCAGCCCGTCATGGCGAAGGCCTTGGACATTCCGCTGACGAGCACGGTCCGGTCGCGCATGCCGGGCAGCGACGCGAAGCTGACGTGTTTACCGGCATAGGTCAGTTCAGCGTAGATTTCGTCGGCCACCACGATCAGGTCGTGCTCCTCCACCACCTTGGCGATGGGCAGGAGCTCTTCCCGGGTCATGATGGCGCCCGTGGGATTGTTCGGAAAAGAAAGGATGAGAACCTTCGATTTCGGCGTCAGCGCGGCGCGCAGGGCGGCGGGCGTAAGCTTGAATTCGTCCTCGGGCCGCGTTTCGATGCCGACCACGACGCCGCCGCACAGCGTGGTGATCGGTGAATAGCAGACATAGCTGGGCTCGGGAATGAGCACCTCGTCCCCGGGATTCACCAGGGCCCGCAGCGCCAGGTCCACGGCTTCGCTGGCGCCCACGGTCACCAACACCTCTTTGGCGGGATCGTACGTCAGCCCGAAACGCCCGTGCAGATATTCCGCGATCGCTTCGCGCAGCTCGGGCATCCCGGCGTTCGAGGTGTACTGGGTGCGGCCCTTCTCGATCGAATAAACCGCCGCGTCGCGAAACCGCCAGGGCGTGACGAAATCGGGTTCGCCGACGCCGAGGGAAATGACGTCCTTGCTGCCGCTGACCAGATCGAAAAACCGGCGGATGCCGGATGGCGGGATGGCCTTGACGTTGTCCGCCAGATAGTCCGCCATGGATCTGCGGCGGCCCTGCTCCGTCGACGGTTCGGATTCGGATTTTACCTGCTGTTTGATCATGGTCATCGTCCTTCTTTTTTCCCAGGCTTTGTCGCGGACTCCGGACGGCGGGTCCGGCGCCGGGAACGCACGGCGACGGGCGCCGGAAACGCCGCGCCGCTCACGGCGAAACGGCCAGCCGGTGATCGCCGTTGAGCTCCTCGAAAATGACGCCGTCCTGTTTGTATTTCTTCAGGATGAAAAACGTCTTCGTCGAAATGACCGATTCGATGGGAGCCAGCTTGCTGGACACGAACGAAGCGACTTCCTTGAGGGTTTTGCCCTCGATTTCCACCAGCAGATCGTAGGCCCCGCTCATCAGGTATACCGATTTGACTTCGGGGTACAAATAAATCCGCTCCGCGATTTTTTCGAAACCGCGGCCGCGCTCCGGCGTGCATTGCACTTCGATGAGCGCCGTCACCTTGTCGTCGTCCACCTTGCTCCAGTTGATGGTGGCGCCGTACTTGACGATGACGTGCTTTTTCTCCATGTCGGCGATGGCCTCGCGCACGGTCTTTTCGTCCACGCCCAGCATGGTGGCGATGGTGGACGGCGGAAGGCGCCCGTCCTCCCGGAGCAGTTCCAGGATTTTCAGCCGCAAATCGTCCAAGGGAGATCCCCTCCTGAATTAATCTCCATATTACATCAAATCCAGGCTCTGTGAAAAGAGGCCGCCCTTGCGAATGACGGCCGCCCGGTCTTCCTGCGACAGGACGAAATGGACGGCAAAGCAGGAGGGGCATACGTACACGTTGACCTCAAACGGCGCGTCCAGCACCGGTTGCGCGGCCTTCGGCGGCGTATGCGGGCGGAAATCTTCCGGTCCGATGCGCAGCGAACCGCCTTCGATCATATATTCCCGGCACGAAGGGCATTCCGGCACTTCGGCTTGCGTCTCCAGCCATTTGTCCACCGCCGCGCGGAACATTAGCATCTCTTCGCCGCCGATTTCCCTGAGCTCCTCATGCAAAGCGTCTTCGCCGGATTTGCCGGTTTCCGGCCGCCCTTCCGCGGCTCCGGCTTGCGGCTTCGCGCCGTCCGCGCCGGCCGCCGGACGTCCGCCGGCCAACGCTTCGGACTCCGCCATTCCGGGCGCCGATCCGGCCGCCGCGGCTCCGGACGCCGAAGCTCCGGACATCCATCCGCCAAGCGCCGCTTTCGTTCCGTCCGTCCCCGCCGGGTCCGGACCGCCGTCCTCTCCTTCGGCTTCTTCCGGGTCCAGGTCCAGCGTGATTTCCACGGTCCGGTAGTCGCCCAGCTCGTTTTCGCAAACCGGACAATACTCCGGCATTTCGTCCTCGTCCGGCCAGATCTCGTTCTGGCACCAGGGACAAACGATCGGGTTCATCCCTCAAGCCTCCCTCCACCACAAATACAGGACGCCGAGCGCAAAAAAAACCAGGGCCAGCACGAGCAGCGTTCGCGTCAGATATTTCATCCCTGGGGCCTCCCGCTTCCCATGATGTCAATGACCGCACCGACCAGATAGGAAAGCGACACCGAAATGATCATCGCCAAAAAGCCCACCGCCCGGTTGTCGCGGGCGATCTCGGCGTCGATGCGGAACATGGGCGTCATGAACTCGAACATGAAATAGGCCGCAAGCAAAAGCACAAAACCGACGGCGGCCCAGATCAGGGTCTCGTAGATGGTGTCCCCGGCCTGGATCGAGAAGCGGAAAACGTTGCAAATCCCGAAAATTTTTCCGCCGGTCGCCATCGCCACCGCCAGGTTGCCCTTGCCGATTTCCTTCCACCCGTCGTAGCGCGTCACGCACTCGAAAAGGTACAAAAAAACGATCAGGGCCAGCACGCCGACGGAAAAATAGGCCAGCACGGCCAGATAGGGATTGGACATGATCAGATCCGCGATGTGGTCCACCCGCCGGAAACCTCCTCCATGCCGCGCGCCAAGGGCTCATCCGGGGTCGTCGCGCCCGCAAACGGGAACGGCCCGGACGGCCGCTTTGGCTCGGCGGCCTTGACGCTACTTCAGCTCGGCGGCCTTGACGCTACTTCAGCTCGGCGACCGTGACGCCGGAGCCGCCTTCGCCGATCTCCCCCAGGCGAAAGTCCCGGACGTGCTTGTGCCGGCGCAGATAATCCTGGATCCCGCTGCGCAGCGCCCCGGTCCCCTTGCCGTGGATCAGCCGCACCTGATGCAGATTGGCCAGCACCGCTTCGTCCAGAAAACGCTCCACCTCGGCAAGGGCTTCTTCCAGCGTCCGCCCCCTGAGGTCCAGCTCCGTCCGCACGGCGCCGTCGCGCGAGCGCCTTACCGTCGCCACCGGCGCCGGTTCACCGGCCTTGTGCCCGGTTTTCTTTCCGGCGGCGGGTTCCAGGTCCTCCAGCCGCACCCGGATTTTCATGACGCCGACCTGCACCGTGACCGAGTCGCCTTCCGCCTCGACCACGCGGCCGGTTTGTCCGCCCAGGCTGCGGACCCTGACCTCGTCGCCGGGTTCGGCTTTTTCCAGAACGGCGGCCGCTCCTTCCGGTTCGCCGCCGCGGTCGGGAACCAGTTCCTCCAGCCGGCGGCTCGCCTCGATCAGCCGGTGTTCCTTGATGGAAGCCGCCTCCTCCCGCGCCAGCCGGCGCAGTTCCGCAAGGATGTCCTCCGCTTCCCGCCGGGCCCGGGCGACGATGCTTCGCGCTTCCTCCCGCACGGCGGCCATCAGCTTCTCCTTGCGCTCCTCGAATCTGCGGCGTTCCGCCTCGAGCTCCCGGCGCAGGGCTTCCGCCTCCCGGCGGAGCCGTTCGGCTTCCCGCCGGTGCTCTTCCGCCGACCGCCGGTCCTTCTCGAGGGAGGCAAGCATGCGGCTCACGTTCAGCTCTTCCTCGCGCATTTCCCCCCTCGCCCGGCGGATGATGTTTTCCGGCAGGCCAAGCCTCCGGGCGATGGCAAGGGCGTTGCTGCGGCCGGGAACGCCGATCAGCAGGCGGTAGGTCGGGCGAAGCGTCCGGTCGTCAAATTCCATGCTGGCGTTGACGATGCCTTTCCGGTTATAGGCGTAGGCCTTGAGCTCGCCGAAATGGGTCGTCGCCACCACACGGCAGCCGATCCCGTGCAGGTGCTCGAGAATGGCCACGGCCAAAGCCGAACCTTCCGCCGGATCCGTGCCGGCGCCGAGCTCGTCGAGCAGCACCAGGCTGCGCGGCGTCACCCGGCGAAGGATGGCGACCAAATTTTTCATATGTCCGGAAAACGTGCTGAGGTTTTGCTCGATGCTCTGTTCGTCGCCGATGTCGGCGTACACCCCGTCGAACACGGCCAGCCGGCTTCCCTCGTCGGCGGGCACGAACAGGCCGGCCATCGCCATCAGGCTGAGCAGGCCGATGGTCTTGAGCGAGACCGTCTTGCCGCCCGTGTTCGGACCCGTGATGATCATCGTCGTAAAAGCGCCGCCCAGCTCGACATCGATGGGCACCGCCCGATCCGCGGGAAGCAGCGGATGGCGCGCCTTGGGCAGCCGGATGACGCCGGCGTCGTTCATTTCCGGCCTTGTCGCCTTCATTTCGGCGGCCAGCGCCGCCTTGGCGAACCAGAAATCGAGTACGCCGAGCGTCTCCGTATCGGCGGCCAGCTGCTCTTCCCGTTCCCCGGCCATGCCGCTCAACCGGCGGAGAATGCGCTCGATTTCCCGGCTCTCGCGCAGGCGCAGTTCCTTCAGGCGGTTGTTGAGCGCGACGATCGCCTCGGGCTCGATGAACAGCGTGGCGCCGCTGGCGGACTGGTCGTGCACGATCCCGCCGAAGCGGGCGCGGTATTCCTGCTTGACCGGAAGGACGAACCGGTCGCCGCGCAGGGTGACGATGGCGTCCTGCAGCATCTGGCGCACCGACGGGGAACGGATCATTTCGTCCAGTTTGTCCCGGATCCGGTTCTCCCCGGCGCGGATCTCGCGGCGGACGGACATGAGTTCCCCGCTGGCCGCGTCCGTTACCTCGCCGTTTTCATCGATGCAGCGGCGGATTTCCTCCTCCAGGTCCTTCGCGTCGCCCAGGCGGGCGGCCATTTCCGCCAGATGCGGAAGTTGTCCCGCTTCGGCGGCCGCCCGCGCGTAACGGCGCATCGCCTCCGCGCCGGCGATGAGGTCCGCGACCTCCAGCAGTTCCCGCGCCGACAGCATCCCGCCGACACGGGCGCGGCGCAGCGCCGGGCGGATGTCGGAGACGCCGCCGAAGGGCGGCGCGCCCTTCAGGGCGACGGCGCGGACGGCTTCGTCCGTATGCGCCAGCCTCAGCCGCACCTCCCCGGGGTCGGAAGAGGGCGCAAGCGCCAGCGCCGTTTCGCGGCCCATCGGGGTGGCGGCCAACTCGGCCAGGCGGGCGACGATCTTGTCGAATTCCAGCGTTTCCAGCGCTTTTCGGTCCACGGAGGAATTCCACCCCTTATGTCCCTATTATAGCCGAAACGCCGCCGCCCTGCGAAACCGCCGTCCGAAGCGGCACGACCGGAGTCCGGGAAACCTTGCCGCCCCCGGGCCCTCCGCATAGCCCTCAGCCGGGAGCGGAATACTAGGTACAATTCCGGATGCTCTCCACACCACGCAAGCAAAGGGAGGATCTTGTTCATGGAATTTCTGGGGCATGTGGTCCGATTCGTCGTGTCGGCGCTGGCCATCATGCTGGCGAGCCTGATCGTGCCGCAGTTCGACGTGGGCGGTTTCTGGAGCGCCCTGCTGCTCGCGCTGGTCATCGCCCTGTTCGGCTGGATCATCGAGGCGATTTTCGGGAAAAAAGTCACGCCCTTCGGCAGGGGGATTGTCGGATTTCTGGTCAGCGCCCTGGTCATCTGGCTGGCGCAGTTCGTGGTCGGCGGGGTGGAGACGTCCATCCTCGGCGCGATCCTCGCCGCCCTGGTGATCGGGATCGTCGACTTGTTCATTCCGGCGGCCAATCCCTACAAAGCCGGCCGCAGCCACTCGTGACCGGTCCGCGATTGAACCCGGGCCGTCCAAGCGCTCCGTTGCCAGACGGAGCGTTTTTGTTCATCCGTTTATGTTCACCGAAAAGAGCGTTTTTGTTCACCAAGCTGTCACAGCGCGCGTGAACGATGCCACGGGAGATTGTGGTATGATGGCTAAAGAAAAGAAAGTCCAGCGGTAAGATGTCAAGTCCCTGATTCGTGAAAATTGGAAATTTTTTTGGCCTTAAAGCGTTCGAGTCAGGTAAATTGGCAACACCAAACTAAACCCAGTCGAAAATCAGGATGATTTCCAGATTATAACTGGGAATTTGTTGAAGGATTTGGCAAAGGA
>Ga0207872_100426_pt1 | contig 25546 bp, 27 predicted proteins | sample Passage260B_FD_187372 | JGI IMG/M metagenome (GOLD analysis project Ga0207872, IMG submission 187372) | Cellulose adapted compost microbial communities from Newby Island Compost Facility, Milpitas, CA, USA - Passage2 60B (SPAdes) (version 2) ...
TCAAAGAGCAAGCTGGAAATTTTGAAGGTGGCCTCCAGTCCCCGAGGAGACTGGAAATCGGCCAGGCAACTGCCTTCAAAAACTACTATACGAGGAGGGTCTGCCCATGAAAAAAATCGCCGCCGCGATTTTCCTGAGTCTTTTTGTATTTGTACTCGCCGCCTGCGGTTCGTCCGGCCAGAAAAATTCCGGCGGAAGCGCCTCCGTCCCCGATGTCGCGCCGGAAATGGAAGTGATCATCAAGGCGTCCAACTGGCAATTCGACCAGGAAGTCTACCAGATTCCCAAGGACACGCCGGTGCAGCTGACCCTCGTGAACGAACAGGGCGTTCACGGCGTCGAAATCCAGGGCCTGAAACTGGAGCTGCGCCCCGGCAAGGAATCCGCCGTCGTCCAGCTCAAGGAAGGCGAATATACCCTCCGCTGCTCCATCCAGTGCGGAGCGGGGCACGCCCGGATGGTGGCCAAGCTGGTCGTGTCGTAACGGCCTTCGCCGGACGGTACGGATTTGCGCCGATCAAAATGGCGCCGCAGAACCCGACGCGTCGCGAAAACGGCGTCGGAGCTGCGGCGCTTGTCATTTCAGGGCTGGTTAGCCCGCCGTCTGTCCCGTTCTCCCGCAAGGCGCATGAACGGCGCCAGCGCCATGGCCAGCGGGCGGGGATAGGATGCAAGGTCGGCCGGACGGATCACGCGAAACGCGATGAGCAGCGGCGGATACGCCAGGAACACGGCCGCGCCTCCGGCCAGGGCCGTGAGGAGATACGGCCATTTTCCGCCGAGCCCGCCGACCGTCAGAGGCATCGCCCAAGCCGCCGCGGCGCCGATGGCGACCAGCACGGCGGCAGCCGCCGCGAAACCTCCCGCCCGGCCTCCGAGGGGACGAACCTGCGCCAGGCGGCGGATGTCGGCGAAATTCCAGGCGGTTACAAAGACGAAACAGACCGTCGTCGCCGCCAGCAGGCCGCCCACCCCGAAAAACGGCGTCAGCGCAAGGCTCAGGACCAGCTTCAGGCCGACGCCGGACAACGTATGCCGCATCGCCGCGCGGACGCGGTCCATCCCCTGCAGGATGGCGTTGGACGTCATCATCGTGATCTGGAACAGCGAACTGGCCACCAGCCACCCGACGATCCAGCTTCCGGCGGCGTCCTCGAACAGCAGCCCGGTGATGGCGTGGGAAAGCGTCGCCATCGCCGCCACGACGGGCAACCCCGTGAACAGGGCGATGCGCAGGGCCAGGGAAACCTGGCCGCGAAGCCGCTCCGCGTCGCCGGAGGCGTACGCCGCGGCGACCACGGGAATGACCGACTGGCTGAGCGCAATGGCCAGGATGGGCGGGATGCCGGCCAGGGACTGGGCGCGGATCTGCAGGACGTCCAGCCACGCCTGGGCCGTTTCCCGGCCGAACGCCCCTTTCGCCAGCGGAATGAGCGTCGTCGCGTCGATCAGGTACAGCGCCTGGACCGTCATGGCGGTGAGCAAAATGGGAATGGAAACGCCGAACAGCGCCCGGTAAATGTCCAGCTTCCGGACGAGCACCGGCGGACCGCCGCCGGCCGCGGCTCCCGCGGCAGCCGGAACGGCGGACGGGCCGTTTGCGGCAGGCGGACCGGCGGTCGAGGCCGCGGACGGGCCGTCGTCGTCCGCCGCGCCGGCAGCGGCGGACGATCCGCCGGCGGCCGAATGCGCCGCATTGCGCTTATGAGCGTGAAGCCGCCGCCACCAGGCAAGCATCACCGCGAACGCCGCGACGCTGCCGGCGACGGTGCCGAACGCGGCGCCCGCGGCGATCCGCTCCTGCCCCGCCCCCGCGGCGTAAAGCGCGAAAGCGGCCGCCAGGGCCACGGACACCCGGGCCACCTGCTCGGCGATCTGGGACACGGCGCCGGCGGTCATGTTCCGGTGGCCCTGAAAATAGCCGCGCATCATCGCGATGACCGGGAACAGGAGCAGCGACGGGGCGATGGCGCGGATCGCGGCGGCCGCCTCCGGCACGTCGGCCAGGCGCGCGTACCACGGCGCAACCAGATACAGCCCGGCCGACATCACGATGCCGGCGCCCAGACCGAAGGCCAGCGCCGCCCGGTAGATCCGGGCGGCCTCTTCCTCCCGCCCCCATTCCAGCCGTTCGGACACCATCTTGCTCAGGGCGCTCGGCACACCGGCCGTCGCCACCACCAGCAGCAGCAAATAAATGTTGTTGGCCAGCCCGAAGGCGCTGCCGCCCACCCGGTCCAGCACATAATCCAGAGGCACCCGCTGGAACAGGCCGAGGGCGCGCGCCGTCAGGGCGGCCGCCGCCAACACGATCGTTCCCTTGATCAGCGAATCCTTGCGCACGCTTCCGCCGCCTTTCCGCCCAAGGCTTCTACCCCAGGGGCTCCAGCGGCGGATGATTGCCCCGCACGGGCCTCGCCGCCCCGGAAGGAGCGGCCCAGCGCACGCCGTTGGCGATGACCCGCCGCACCAGCGGATGATAATAAGTGGGGCAGGTTTCATGCCCCGGCCGGAAATAGAAGATTTTGCCCCGGCCGCGCCGGAAAGTGCAACCGGAACGGAACACCTCGCCGCCTTCGAACCAGCTGACCAGCACCAGCTCGTCCGGGGCCGGGATGTCGAAATGCTCGCCGTACATCTCTTCCGGTTTCAATTCAAAGTATTCCGGCAGTCCCGCCGCGATGGGGTGGGAGGGGTCGACCACCCAGATGCGCTCCTTCTCGCCGGCTTCCCGCCATTTCAGGTCGCAGGTGGTGCCCATGAGCTTCCGGAAAATTTTCGAATGGTGGCCCGAATGGAGCACCACCAGCCCCATGCCGCCGTCCAGCACGCGGCGGTGCACCCGTTCCACGACGGCGTCGTCCACCTCCCGGTGGGCGATATGCCCCCACCAGACGAGCACGTCGGTGTCTTCCAGCACTTCCTCCGCAAGCCCGTGTTCGGGCTCCGGCATGGTCGCCGTGCGCACCCGGAAACCGCCTTCCCGCTCGAGTCCGTCCGCGATGGCCCGATGAATGCCGTCGGGGTACACCTGGCGCACCGCTTCGTGGATCTGTTCGTGGCGAAATTCGTTCCAGACCGTCACGCGAATCATTCGTTATCTCCTTTCAAAATGTACCGGCGGATGACCAATGCCACGCCGTCCTCTTCGTTCGTGGCGGTCACCGCGTCGGCGGCTTCCTTGACCGCTTCCTGCGCGTTCCCCATGGCCACGCCGAGCCCCGCCGCCCGGATCGCCGCCAGATCGTTCAGGCTGTCGCCCACGGCGACCGTTTCTTCCATCCTGACGCCGGCCAGCCGGCACACCTCTTCCAGGGCGGCGGCTTTGGAGACGCCGGCGGGATTGATCTCGATATTGAGCGGGGACGAATTGGACAGTTCCAGGCCGCCCCAGGAGGCGATTTCGTCCCAAAGGGCCCGGCGGAGCCCGTCATCCTCCGTGTGGATGCCGAATTTCAGCCACTCCTGGCCGGCGATGTCATCGGTCCAGTGATCCCTGTTGTACAGGCCATCCGGGGAATAGGCCCAGAACCAGACGTCGCGGGACCGGGCCAGCCGGTACAACCGCTCCACCGTTTCCCGGGGCAGGCAGATGCGGCGGTGCAGCACATGCGGCCGCTTCCACACTTCGCCCCCGTTGGCGGTGATGATCGGCGCATCCAGCCCGAGCTCTTCGGCATAGGACAAGGTTCTGAAGATGGGCCTGCCCGTCGAAAGGCAGACGATGACGCCGGCCTCCGCGGCGCGGCGGACCCATTCGGCGTTGGCCGGGCTGATCCGCTCCCTGCCGTCCAGCAGGGTCCCGTCCAAGTCCAGCGCCAGCAGCCGGTATGCCGGTTTGGTCATGTTCCGCGTTCACCTCAGTCCGATTTCCCGATCGTAGGCGTCAAAAATTTTCCGCGCGATGGGCGCCGCCCCGTAGGCACCGAAACCGCCGTCCGGCACGACCACCGCCACGGCCAGTTTCGGTTTGTCCGCGGGCGCCCAGGCGATGAACACGGCGTTGTCCACCAGTCCGCGTTGTCCGACGCTTTGCTGGGAGGTGCCCGTTTTGCGCATGAAGGGATAGGGGAAGTCGTCGAATCCCTGCACCGACACCCGCGACATGCCGTCTTCCACGACTTTCCAGTATTCGTCGGGCAACTCGATCCGGTTCAGCACTTCCTTCTCGAACTGCCAGACCACGTTGCCGTAGGCGTCGGTGATTTTCTCCACGAACTGCGGCTTCACGCGTTCGCCCCGGCTGGCCAGCGTCGCCGCGTACTGGGCCAGCTGCAGGGCCGTGTACCGTCCCAGCTGGCCGAACGAAGCGTACACCATGGCCGACTGCGGGCTGCCCTTCTCCGCTTCATGGAAGTAGTCGACGACGCCGGCGGATTCCCCGGGCAGGCCGCTGCCCGTCGTCACGCCGAGTCCGAACTGTTTCATCCACTGATCCCAGATTTCCACCGCTTCCCGGCCGTATTTCATGTACAGTTCGTTGCCCACCATCGACATGAACGCGTTGGACGACCGGGTGATCGCCGTGGCGGGCGTCAGCCGGCCGAGGACCGCGCCCCGCGAATTTCGCACAACGGTTTCGTGCCCTTTGCGGCCAAATTGGAAATAGCCCGGGTCGTTCCACGTCGTTTTCGGGGTGATGACCCCCTCGGCCAGTCCCACCAGCACGGTCAGCGGCTTCTGCGTCGACCCGAGGGGCACGAGGGAGGACGGGTGCTGGTCCCGTTCCTTTTTGTCTTTGTAAGGCGGGTACACCTGGCGGATCGTGCCGTTCTCGATGAACGGCTGCACTTCCTCGTAGGCTTTCGCGCTGATGCCGCCCTGCCAGATGTTCGGGTCGTAATCCGGCATGCTGGCCATCGCCACCACCCGGCCCGTCTCCACTTCCATGGCCACGGCGTAACCCGTGATGGCGTAAGGCGCGTGCTCCGACGGGTTGCCGGACGTGCGGATTTTTTCCAGATGCTCCATGATGGCCCGCTGCGTCGCGAGCTGCACTTCCCGGTCGATGGTCAGGAACAGGTTGTTGCCTTTGACGGGAGGGGTCACCTCGGCGGGACCGATGATCTTGCTTTGGTTGTTGACCGGGTACATTTTCAGCCCGTTGAGGCCCCGAAGCTCCGTCTGGTACATGAGTTCCAGCCCGTTGAATCCGACTTCCTCGTCGTCAAGATACCGGAAGGCGGGATCCGTCACGCCTTCGTTGATGTTTTTGTAAAATTCGAGCGCGGTGGCTCCCTTCAGCTTCTTCATGTAGCCGACCAACTGGACGGCCACGCGGTCCGGAGCGTACTGGCGGATGCTTTCCTCGACGATGTCGATCCCCTTGAACTCGTCGCGGTGTTCCATGAGATACGCGATTTCCCGCTCGGTCAGGCCCGTCCTCAGCCGGCGCTGCATGTAGGAATAGTAGACCTTGTTGCCGAAATCCATGGCCGCGAACACTTCTTCCGCAGTCGTCTTCGGCAGGTCCGGCGAACCGTATCGGTTGAACACTTCCGCGAGCCTGGCGGCCAGCGCCCGGCCTTCCTCTTCCTTCGTCCCCGGCTCGATGGTGTAGTACAACGACTGGGTGGAGGTGGAGTAGGCGATGGGGCGGCCTTCCGAGTCGTAAATATTGCCGCGGATCGGCGGAATCGCCACGGGCCTTGTCCCGATGCTTTCCTCCCGCTCGCGCATCGCGGGACCTTCCACGAACTGGAGGAACGCCAGGCGCACGATCAGCACGGAAAACAGGAAAAAGACCGCGAAAAAAAACAGGTTCAGGCGAAAGGCGAAATTGCGGCGATTGCGGATTTCCCTGTTCTGTTCTTCTTCGTTGAGCACGCGGGCCAAGGCGCATCCCTCCTTCCGTGTGCGGGCCGTCGGGTTCTCCGGGCGGCTTCACGCCCGACGGATCTCCGTGTCCCGGAGATGCGTTTCGTCAAAATCCGGCGGATTGAACCAATCCCCGGCCTGCGCCCAGGTCGCGTCCAGGGGCACCCAGACGTCCTTCTCCCGCAGATAGACCTCGTTCCAGGCGTGCGGTCCGAAGCCGCCCCGGCCGTCGGCGCCGAGGCCGGTCACCACGCGGACCTGAAGCCCGGCGGCGCGCGCCATGACGGCGTACAGGCGGGCGTAGTCGATGCACACGCCTTTGCGGGTGCGAAACGTCTCTTCCGGCGTCTGCTCCCGCCACTCCCCGCGCTCTTCCCAGGCGCGGGCTTTCGCATGGTCGTAGGCGATGCGCGTGCCGACCCAGCGGTACAGGGCGCGGGCTTTCGCTTCATCGCCCTCCAGTCCGGCGGTGATCGCCAGCGCGGCTTCCGCCGCGTCCGGCGGAATCTCCGCGTCGATCACCTCGTAACGGCGCTGCCACAGCTCCCTGAGCTCTTCCCGCAAAGCGCCGGTGAGAACGGGCAGGCGCGTATCGAGAACCTGTCCGGCCGCCGGCCGGATGATCCGGTCGGCCAGCCATCTGTACGCTTCGGAACGTTCGATGTCGTCCGTGAACGGTCCCTGGGGGAAAAGGGCGCAATACCCGTAAAGCAGCACGGCCGCAAGCATGGCCCTTGCGGCGCCCAGCGCGGCGCCCAGGATGCCGCCCGCCGCCCGTCCGAACAGGCCGCCGGAGGGCAGCAAACGCAGAGGCAGGACGCCGATTTTCACGATCAGGCCGCCGATGAAGCCCACAGCGGCACGGATCGGCAAATAGGCCAGCAAAAACAGAACGGCGAATCTGGTGAGCGGCAAATCGCGAAGGCCGGTGGCCAGCGTGTAGATCAGCTGGGAGGCAAAGGACGCCTCCGGCAGCGGACGCTGCCAGTCGCGGGCGGCCAGCCAGCCGTAAACGTGCGGCGATGCGTACGCGGAAGCCCAGGCGGCCAGCGCCAGCGATCCCAGCGTAAACAGGGTTCCCCCCGCGAAGGCGACCAGGCCGGCGGCGGAACCCGACGCTCCGCGCCAGATGCCCTGCAAAAAAGAAACGGCGACGATGCCGACGAGCAGGACCGTCGTGCCGCTTGCGAAATACTCGTTCATGATCCGGACGCCCGGGCCCGTTCCACGAACTCCCGGATGACGTCGTCCATTGGCCAGGATCCGAGGGGAATGCCCCGGTAGGCGACCCGGACCCTGTCCGATCCCGCCTCGCCGGTCAGCTTCAGATCGGAAGCGGTGATTTCGAACGCCCCGCCTCCCGTCTCCCGGTACTTGGCGTCCTCCGCCCCCGCGGTCATCACGGAGATCGCTTCCCGTTTCAGCGTTTCGGTAAGATCGGTGACGCTGTAGCCCCCGTACGCCAGCACGCCGAGCACGATCACGATGACGAGCGCCCATTTCAGCACCGTTTTGACCAGTTTCAAAACGATGAAGATCACCACGAGGGCGACCACCGCCACCACCCAGTGATCCTGCAGCACCTGAAGCCAGGCTTCCGGGTTCCACAAGTCCGGGTTCACGATCCAACCTCCACCGGCCCGAAATGACGGCCAATCCTTTTATCTTGATTCTATTATATGAGCGAGCCCGGCCGCAACACGGCGGGACAAACGCCGCCTTCGTCATAACGCCCGCCGCCGGCACGTACAGTAGGTAAGAGCGGGCGCGGGACAAACCGCCGGAAGAAACCGGGGACGCCCGGGCAAGGCGAATGGGAGGTGGACGGGTGAAAACCGCCTTCTGGCTTTATCTTTTTCTGTTTGTGGCGTTTTTCGACCTTCACGCGCAATACCCGATGCTGACGCCGTTCGCCGTATCCCTTGGCGCCGCGCCGTCGTTCATCGGCCTGATGATGGGCATGTACGCCCTCACCCATCTGCCGGGAAATCTCCTGGCCGGTTACGGCGTCGACCGGCTGGGCAGCCGGCTGTTCATCGCCGCCAGCCTCGTCGCCGTGGGCGTGCTGCTCGTCTTCCAGGCCAGGGTCACCGATCCCTGGCAACTGCTCGCGGTCCGCTCGGTCAGCGGTTTCGCCATCGCGTTTCTGTCCCCGGCCTGTCTGTCGCTGCTCGGCAGGCTGGCCCGCGACCGCATCATGCAAGGCAAGCTGATGGCGGTCAACGGGCTGGTGCACACGGTGGCGTCGGTGGTCTCGCCCGCCGCGGGAGCCTGGCTCGCCGCCCATCTCGGCTTTGCGAAGACCTTCGCCGCCCTCGGCTGGGTGCTGATCGCCACCGGACTGTTGTCGCTTTGGCTGGTCGCGGATTCCCCGCCCCGGCGAACGGCGGAACCGACGGCATCCGGGCCTGCCGCGGCGCTTCCCGCGGCGGACGCCGCCTCCGCTGCGGACGCCCCCTCGGGCGGCTTTCCGTGGAGCGTGCTGCTTCTGCCCCTTTCCCTCGCCTGCGCCCAGGGCATCCTCGCCTTCGAGCTGCCGTTCAAGGCCGGCGGCGAGGTGCATGACGCGATGCACACGGGCTGGCTGTTCACCCTGGTCAGCCTGGGCGCGCTTACCACCCTCAGCCTGCTCGCCCTGCAACGCCTGCCGCCTTACATGCGCACCGCGGCGGGCGCGGCGGCGATGGCCCTGTGCTTCTGGATGCTCGCTTCCCGCCCGCTGGCGGGCGCGCTGCCCGTCCTGCTGTTTCTGCTGGGCATGGCCAAGGGCGTTGCGCTTCCCGCGATGAATACGTTTCTGATGCAGCTGAGCGAGGCGTCGCGGTACGGAAGAACGTTCTCCGCCCTGTCCATCGCGGTCTCCGTCGGCGCGTTCCTTGGTCCGCTGGCGGCCGGCCTGGTGCGGAATCACATTTCCCCCTATTTCTTTGCGTTTCTGGTGATCATGCTCGCCCTCCTGGCGCTCACGCCCAGGCCGTCCCTCGTCTCCGGCCGGGGGGGCCGGCCGACGGTCCCTCCGTCCGGAGCGTAAAGATTTCCGCCGGAAAATCCTCCCTCCGCCTGTCCGGAAGAATGGGAATTCCCGGGACAGACACGGGTCCGCTTGCCCCCGCCGCCGCTAAAGGCTATAATACTTTAAACCACTTCAAACCGGACAAAGGGGCCGGATCCGCAACTGCGGGCGGACCCCTAACAGCGGGATTAACCCGGACAGGGGGATATGCCGCGGTGGACATCGTGATCATCGTCGAAGGCAAGAAGGACAAGGCGCGCCTGTCCCGCGTGCTGTCGCCGGATGTGCCGATCCATTGCACCTACGGGTCGCTGAGCAGCGAACGCATCGAGAAGCTGCGCCGCGCCGCCGGCAACCGGCAGGTCTACCTGTTCATGGACAACGACGCCTCCGGCCGCAAGATTCGCGCCATCCTGTGTGACGTGTTCCCCGACGCCGTGCAGATTTACACGCGCAAAGGTTACAACGGCGTGGAAGGCACGCCGGAGGAATACCTGATCCGCCAGCTCGAGAAAGCCGGACTGGAGGAATACATCGTCTATCCGGAGTGCGATCCGGCGCCAGACCGTCCGGTTTTTCCGGGCAAGCGCGTTTTCGCTCCCGCCGTCGGATTCCGGGCCGGAAAATGAAACAGGCCGCAAGGCCTGTTTCCTGTTTTTTCCCGAAAACCCGGTTTTCATGCGAAAATCTCAAGGTGCTTTTGTCTTCCCGACGGCACGGCGCACGGCGTTTACAGCAAACTCCTGATGTCGCCGATGATGCCGTCCAGCGTGCCTTCCAGGTTCCCTTCCAGCAGATAGCTGTTGACGGAAATCCATTTGCGGATCTTGCCGTCCTGGTCGATCAGGATGTACAGGTTGGAGTGGCCGAAATTGCCCTCGCTGTCCTTGGTGACCAGGATGTCGTACTGTTTCGCCAGATCCGCCGTGGCCTTTTCTTCGCCCCGCAGAAACTTCCATCCGCTGAAGTCGGCGTCGAACTTGCCGGCGAATTCCCTCAGGCGCTCCGGCGTGTCCCGCTCCGGATCGATGGTGACGGACAGCAGCATCACCTTGTCGCCGAACACGCCCAGGTCCTTCAACCGGTTCTGCACCTGGGACAGAAGGAATGTCGTCGGCGGACACACGTCGGGACAATAGGAGAAAAAGAAATACAGCAGCCTGACCTTCCCGCCCGTATTTTCCAGCGTCACCGTATTGCCGTCCACGTCCTCAAACGAAAAAGGCGCCGCGTCCCTGACCACCGGAAGTCTGGACCCGCCCGCGGAGGACGCCCACCAATAGATGGCGATCACCCCCAGCACGATCACCACCGCGGCGGGAAAGGCCCAGGTTTTCCAGCGGTTAGCCCCCTTCGCTGTCTCTCCCATTCCGGTCACCCCCGTCCGTTAGTAGAGCCAGTGGTTCAGCCAGTCCATCAGCCGGGAACGGTAGAAGTTTTTCGCGTCAAGCACCATCACGATAAAAATGACCAGCAGATAGTTCACCGAGATGAGAAAATTTCCGCGTGCCCATTTCGCGTCGTCGCGGGCGCGGAAGCCCGCCAGGGTGTCGATCAGCCACCACGCGCTGAGCAGGAAGGAAACCGCGAGAAAAACGGGCCCCACATATCCATACGCGTAAAGCAGCACGCAGGTTGGGATCAGCAGCGCGATGTACACGGCCATGTGCACCTTCGCCCGGAAAGCGCCTTTCACCACCGGCAGCATCGGAAATCCGGCGGCGGCGTATTCCTCCCGCCGGCGGATGCCCAGCGACCAGAAATGGGGCGGCTGCCAGAAAAAAAGCAGGGCAAACAGCAGCACCGCGCCAACGTCGATGGCTCCGGTCTTGGCGGTGTATCCGATGACCGGCGGCATGGCCCCGGCGATCCCGCCGACGTCCGTGCTCCAGGGGGAGCGGCGTTTCAGCAGGATGGTATACACGACCACATAGGCGAAATGCCCGATCAGTCCCATTAGCCCGGCCAGGGGATTGACCAAAAGGAACAGGATGAGCAGCCCGGCGACGCCCAATACGGCCGCATACGCGAGGGCGAAAGCGGGTTTCACCCTGCCCGCCGCCAGGGCGCGGTCCTTCGTCCGCTCCATCCGCAGGTCCAGATCGCGGTCCCACCAGTTGTTGAACACGCAGGCGGACGCCATCGTCAGCGCGCTGCCGAGCAGCGTCCACAGAAGAAGCATCCAGTCCGGCTCGCGCGAAGCGGCGATCCAGTATCCGCCGAAAGCCGCCACCAGATTCAGCCGGATGATGCCCGGCTTGGTCATTCCGATCAGATCTTTCAGCAAGGCGCCTTCTCCCCCGCAACCGCAAAAAAGCCGTACCGATTAATCCTCATCATACCCCACAAAAACGGTCATGACAATTATCGACCACACCGTTCAACAATTCGTCAACGAAATTTCCCTGTTTGGCCATTGCTTTAGGATCTCCCGGGTCTTCGGAAAAGACGGATTCGTCCGCCGCCCCGGAATTTCCCGGTCCTCCGGGAAGACGGATTGTTCCGCAACGGAACGCCGCAAATTCCCCGGGTTCCTGGAAAAACGGACCGGCCCGCGGCATACATTGGATACGGGCGGGCGCCCGCCACATGGCGCCGAAAGGGCGGTGCTGTCCATGGCCGTCGTCAGGGCCGACAGTGAACACCTGAAACTGCTGGCCCGCCTCATGCGCGCGGAAGCCGAAGGCGAAGGCGAACTCGGCATGCTGATGGTCGGCAACGTCGGGGTCAACCGGGTGCGGGCCAATTGCCTCGATTTCCGCAACATTCGCACCATCCCGGACATGGTGTTTCAATCTCCCGGCGGTTTCGAAGCGGTGCGAAAGCCTTACTTTTACCAGGCCGCGCGGGAAAGGGACATCGCCCTGGCCAGGCGCGTCGTGAACGGGGAGCGGCAGCATCCGGCCACCTATGCGCTCTGGTTTTTCCGTCCCACCGGCGAATGTCCCCCCAGCTGGTACAACCAGCGGCATACCGGCAGGTACAAGAGCCATTGCTTCTTCGCTCCCGATCCGGGAGATTGCCCGCGGATCTACCCGTAACCCGCGAGCGCGCAACCCGCACGGAAAGGAGGAGTTTTCCCTTGTACGGCAAATCCCCCTCGTTCCCGGCCGCTTACCCTTTCGCTTCGCCTTACGCCTACGCGCAGCCTGTCGCGGCGGGCTGGCCGCCGTATTCCGTGCTTTACGCGGCCCCGCCGTCCGCGGCCATGGGTCCCGGCCCAGGCACGGCCTTGAGCGGCGCGCCCATCTCGCCCGGCGGCGTGGTGCAGCCCGCGCCTCCCGTCGAAGAATCCTACGTGGAAAACATCCTGCGCATGAACCTCGGCAAGGAAGCCACCATCTACATGACCTTCGAAAACAACCGGGAATGGAACGCCAAGGTGTTCCGGGGCGTGCTGGAAGCGGCCGGCCGGGACCACATCGTCCTCAGCGACCCGAACACCGGCACGCGATATCTGCTGCTGACGATCAATCTGGACTACATTACCTTTGACGAGCCGCTCAATTATCAGTTGCCGTTCGGGATGACGTCCGTGACCCGGCCCTGAACGGGGCGAAACCGCCAGACGCGCACCCCGTCCCGGCCGCCCTTGACCCACGGTTCCATCTCCCCGAAACCGGAACGCCCGGCGCGGCGTTCCTCTTCCATGCGCAGGGCTTGTCCGCCGTCCCCCGCGAGACGGAGTTCGACGAAGACGCCCGGCTGCGTTTCGTTTTCCGCCAGGAGCACGCCCTCCCACCGCTCCGGATGACGCCGGACCCATTCGAGAAAGGCGCTCCGGTGTTCCTCCAAAATCCGGTATTCGCAAAAGACGAGCACCGTGTCTTCCGCCCTCACGCAAGGTTCCCCCCGTCATAGGATGATTCCGTATGCGCATGCACGCCAAGCGGGAATCCTGTCCTCCGGACCGTCGGATATTTTCTCCGGCTGCTGTCCATACTTTACCATAAACGACCCGGCCCCGGACATCCGCGGCCGGCGCGGCCTTTTGGAAATATCCGGCCGTCTTTCGGCCATCATCCGACGAACGGGAGCGAATCAGCCGCATGGACACGGGCACTCATCTTTTGTTCGGACTGGGACTGGGCGGCCTTGCGCTGGCCGACCCTTTCCTGGCGGAACACCCTTCGGGACAGTGGGCGGTCATGATCGGCACCGTGCTGGGTTCCCAGGCTCCCGACGCGGACTTTTTGCTGAAGCTGAAAAGTTACCCCGTCTATCTCCGGCACCACCGGGGCATCAGCCATTCCGTTCCGTTCCTGTTCGCGTGGACCGGGCTGATCACCGCCTTCGTCGCCGTCCTGTTTCCCGAGATCCCCTGGCAGCGGACGGCGCCGTGGATCCTGCTGGCGACGGCCGTTCATGTGGCCACGGACCTGTTCAACCCTTACGGCACGCAGGGGTTTTGGCCCTTCAGCCGGAAATGGATCGCCCTAAGCGCCGTCCACATCATCGATCCCGTGATCTTCACGGCGCATCTGGCCGCGATTGCGCTCTGGGTGTTCGGCGGAACGCGGGTTCGCCCGGGCGCGCTGTTCGCCGTTTTGTATGCCTTCCTGGCCTTGTATTTCATTTGGCGGGTGGTGGAACGCCGCCGGATCGAACGCAGACTGCCCGCGCAGGATCCGTCGACCCGTCCGGGAGACCGCTACGCGCTCCTTCCGACCCTCTCCCCGGGTCGGTGGAGCGTGCTCAAGGAATCGGAAGGCGGCGTGTACGCCATCGGCGAATGGACGCCGTCCGGGGGACTGAAATGGCTTGACGTGCTGAGAAGCCACAACGGTCCCCAGGTGGACGCGGCCAGCCGCCATCCGGACGTGCAGACGCTGCTCAGGCTTACGCCGTTCGCCTGTGTGCAAGTGCACCCCCGGGACTGGGGATACGAGGTGCGGTGGATCGACCTGCGCTTTCCAGCCCGCCGGCAAAGCCCATTCGCGGCCATCGTCCTGCTCGACAAGAGGGGCGTGCCTTTCCGTTCCCACATCGGCTGGCTGAACGGGAAAACCTTCGCTGGCGGCGGGTGACAAACATCCGCGGTTGCATTATGATAAAAACGTCCGGTCCGATCGGCCCGGCGTGGCGGCCTTCCGGCGGACGGCACGCAAAAAGCCCGAGTCGCCTCGGGCTTTCCCGCCAGGACGGGTTGTCAGAACCGTTGGCCTTGCAATTGCTGCTCGGCGATGCCGATCAGGGACTTGGTGATGTAGCCCCCGAGGGAACCGGTGTCGCGCGCGCTCATGTGGCCGTAATAGCCGTCCTGCGGAATTTGCACGCCCAGCTGCTGGGCGGCTTCCATCTTCAAGTTTTGCAGCGCGGCTTTCGCTTGCGGAACGACGGGTTGATTGCTTCTCGCCATGGGCGTTTGCTCCTTTCGCGTTGGGTTGCGCAAGCTTGCGATGGTTAGTATGCAATGCACGCATCATTTTATCCCGGGGAGACGTGGATTTATGAGCAAACCGCTCGCATTGTTTTTTGCCGTGTTTGCCGTCATCTGGCTGGGCGCCACGGCGGTCGCCCTGAGCCACAACGGCTGGCTCGCCCTGCTGTTCGCGATTTTGGCCCTCGGCACCATCGGCAGCGGCTTCGCGGTGAAGGTTCGGGCCGAAAAGCGGCGGAAACCTTCGGAGTGAAGGGGCCGGACCCCGTCATTTCGGCAGCAAAAATCCCATCGCTTCCTTCGCCCGCCGCAGCGTGGCCTCCGCCACGGACGACGCCCGCTGCGCCCCGTCGCGCAGGATGTCAAAAATTTCTCCCGAGCTGCGGATTTGATTGTAGGTGTTCTGCAGGGGTTCCAGCACGGAGATGACCGCTTCGGCCAATTCCTTTTTGAAGTCCCCGTAGCCCTTGCCCTCGAACCGCCTGGCCACTTCATCCAGCGTCACGCCCGCGCATTGGGCGTATATGGTCATCAGGTTGCTGATCTCCGGCTTGTGTTGCGGATCGAAAACCACTTCCCGCCCCGAGTCCGTCTTGGCGCGGGCGATTTTTTTGCGCACGGTGTCCGGCGGGTCCAGAAGCGCGATGTAGCTGTTCGGATTGGGGTTGCTTTTGCTCATCTTTTTGGAGGCGTCGTCCAGAGACATGATGCGGGCCCCCACTTCGGGGATGTAAGGTTCCGGGACGACGAAGGTTTCCCCGTAGCGGCGGTTGAACCGGATGGCCAGATCCCGCGTCAGCTCCAGATGCTGCTTCTGATCGTCGCCCACCGGCACCAGATGCGCGTCGTACAGCAGGATGTCCGCCGCCATGAGCGTCGGGTACACGAACAGCCCCGCGCCGACGGCTTCCTTCCCCGCCGCCTTGTCCTTGAACTGCGTCATCCGCTCCAGCTCGCCCATGTACGCCAGCGTCGTCATGAGCCAGCCCAGCTCCGCGTGGGCGGACACATGGGACTGGACGAAAATCGCCGCCTTCTTCGGATCGATGCCCGCCGCCACGAACAGGGCCGCCACCGCTTCCGTGTTCTCCCTGAGGGCGGCCGGATCCTGCGGCACGGTGACCGCGTGCAGGTCCACCACCGTAAAATAGCATTCGCATTCGTCCTGCAGCGCCACGAAATTGCGCATGGCGCCGATGTAGTTGCCGAGGGTGAGCAGGCCGCTCGGCTGGATGCCGGACAACACCCTTTTCTTGCCGGACTCGGACATTTTGTCTCAACCGCCTTTCCCGACATTTTTTCTGTACTTCACGAAAACGGCCTTCCGTCCAAGGGACGGAAGGCCGTGGTGCCACCCTTCTTCGTCTCCCGGCCGGCGGCGCCGCCTTGGCGCCGGAACGCCTGGCCGTGAAACCTCTCATGTTCCGATAACGGGGAACTCCCGGGAAAGCATCGGGCCGTTCGCAGGGCGCAAACCGGCCGTTCCGCCTCCGGCTCCGAGACCCATTCCGCCAGGTTCGCGCGCCGGTTCGCAGCACCCACCGGCTCTCTGGAGCGCTCCCGCAGGCGTACTCTTTCTCTTCATCGCCGTTCGATTTTTTCGATAATTATACCCCTGGCGAGAAAAAAGTCAACCCGGCGCCCGCCCGCCCGAACATTGGCCTGCGGTCCCGGCGTTTTGTGATGAAGCCGGCCCCAAGGCAACCGCCCGCGCTCCCGTCGGGGGCGGGCGGTCGCCTGATCCGCGCGGCGGTTCTCTGCGCCGGACGGTTGCCGGCGCCTTGCGGTTCCCGGCGCCCGGGCGAACACCTTGCGCCTTGCGCAGGTCCGTCGTACCGCCTTCAGTCGCCGGCCGCCTCGCGGACATTCCGCTTCTTCTTCAGCCTGAACAGCATGTTGGCCATGTTATAGTTCGATTCGAACTGTACACTGAGGTTCAGCTTGCCGTTCTTTAGCGCAAAATCGTAGCAAATTTCGCCGTGGGTCCAGTTGCCTTTGCGCCGAAGGGCCTGCACCGCCATCCGCCGCAAGGCCGCCACCTGCATGGAGGTAAGTCCGCCGGATTCCGCTGGCTGCTGCTCTTCGCATGCAAGGGGCAGGTGTCGCAATCCGAATTTTCCGACATTATCGTCGCGAATCTGCAAGACGATCGTACCGGCCGTCAGGCGTTTCAATTCGTCTTCCAATTGCGATATGGCCACATCGACCTGACGGGCCAACGGCAACGGCATCTGATCCTGCGCCATCCGCGTCCTCCTTTCGGCGAATTTTGTCATATTATGTCACGACTGATATGTATTTCCTATTGCTGCGGAACCATTATAAGTCAGAATCGGAGGAGCTAGCAAGTTTTTTTTCAGCATCCATTTCCTCGCGGATGATCTGCCATTGTTCGCGGGAGGCGCGGATCATTGCCGCGTCCATGATGGAATGGTCGTGCACCACCCGGGAGAACCAGCGGACGGCTTCATTGAACCGGCCCAGACGGCGGTTCAGCTCTCCGATCAGGTACATGAGACGCGCGCTGTTGCTCGCTTCCCGGTCCGTTTCGAACACCCGCACGTACGCGTCCAGGGCATATTCGAGAAACCGCCTTTCTTCTTCCGTCTTCCCTTCCCTGCGGTACATCCAGGCGATGTGATGGAGAATCGACGCGATGACCCGTTCCTTCTCGCCGACGGTCTGGCCGGTGATCAGGGCGAGTTTGAACGTCTCCATGGCCATCGCCGCGTCGCGTTCCCCGCTGTAATCTCGCTTGCTCTGCCATTTGGAGCCGATGGCGTCAAGGTATTGCTTTTTCTGGGCGGGCAGCAGATTCTGGGAGAAGCTTTCGGTAAACGAAAATCCGCAGCTGGGACAGACGCGGACCACATAATAATCGGGATTGATGTCCTTGTAATAGGTGCAAAAGTCGGTGTCCGTCTTGATGACTTTCTTGAAACTCGGCCGCACCTTGGACGTTTCGAACGCGGATTCGCAGCACAAACAGGTCACTTTCACCCGGTATAGGGATTCCACCATGTAATAAATCCCTCCGCAAGGTCTTTGGTTCCTGTTGCATAGGAAACGCTTCCGAGGGGTGTGTGCTGGGTGCAACTCGGGCAGGATGCGGCTTCGTCCGGTTGTGCTTCTTTTTTCCCACACCAAGGCCCGTTTAATAGTTTATATTTTACCATTTCGCAGGCGTTTCTGTCATTGGACAAAACCGGACCATGTTCCTGCATATAGATAAATCGGCAGACAAGGGAGGGGAAACCTTGACCGTCCGTCAAATCGGGAAACTGGCCCTGCTCCCGGCGGCCGCCTTCGGCGTCGCCTGCCTTGCCCTGGCCATGCCGTCATCCGCCCTGGAGGCGTCCCTGCGCGGCGTCGCCATCTGGTGGGAGGTGCTGTTTCCCGCCCTTTTTCCGTTTTTCGTGCTTTCGGAACTCATGCTCGGGTTCGGCGTCGTCCATTTCGCCGGCACGCTGCTGGATCCGCTGATGCGTTCCCTCTTCCGCATCCCCGGCCTGGGAGGTTTCGTGCTGGCCATGGGATTCGTGTCCGGCTATCCGGTCGGCGCCAGAATGACTTCGCGGCTGATGGAGCAGCGGCTGCTTGATCGCGAGCAGGGAGAACGGCTGGTGGTGATGACGACCACGGCCGACCCGCTGTTTCTGATCGGCGCGGTGTGCGTGGGGTTTTTCGGCAGCAAGGAAGCGGCGCCCCTGCTCGTTTGCGCCCATTACGGCGGAGCGCTGCTCATCGGCCTGCCCGTCAGCCAATGGATCGGCCGCGGGACTCGGCGCCGGAACCGGCAAGGGCCGGGCACGTCCGGCACAAGCCCGACGGCCGCGTGCCGCTCATCCTTCGGCTTCCGGCGGCTGGGGGAAGCCGTGCTGGCGATGCACCGGGCCCGCCTGGAAGACGGGCGGCCGGCGGGCGTCATGGTGGCCGACGCGCTGCGGTCGTCCTTCCGGCTGATGATCGTCGTGGGCGGATTGGTGGTCTTTTTTTCGACGACGCTCACGCTGCTTCTGGAAAGCGGGCTGTTGCGCTGGCTGCAGGACAGGACGGGCGAGGCGCTGCAGGCGCTGGGGCTGTCCGGCGCGCTGGCGTCCGCCCTCACGCAGGGCGTCCTGGAGGTGACGCTGGGCGCCAAAGCGGCGGCCTCGGACGCCTCCGTGCCCCTTGCGGACCGTCTGGCCGCCGCGGCCTTCGTGCTTTCCTGGGCGGGATTTTCGGTCCACGCCCAGGTGGCCGGGCTCATGAGCCGGACGGATTGGCGGTACGCGCCCTTTGTCCGGGCCCGGCTGCTGCACGCCGCGGTGTCCACCCTGCTCGTGTATGCGCTGTGGCCTCTGCTCGGGGTGAAACCATGAAGGAGGCGCGCGAAGATTCGTCCGGGCATTGTTTTGCGGCGGGAGTTTGGATATGATCGTAATCAAGATGCCGATTTTCGGCGAAAAAACGCGCAGCAGCGGGAGGAAAGGAGCCGCATCCTTTGAGATTCAGCGTCTGGGACAAAGGCGACGAAGAGTCGCGGGCCCTTTCGGCGAGGTTCCGCGAGCAGGCAGCCCGGTACGGCCTTGAATCCGACGACGAAAAACCGGACATCGTCGTTTCCATCGGCGGAGACGGCACGATGCTCCAGGCGTTCCACCGGTTCCGGCACCTGGCGCAATCGGTATCGTTCGTCGGAGTGCATACCGGCCGTCTCGGCTTTTATGCCGACTGGCGGAAGGACGAGCTGGATGATCTCGTCCGCATGATCGCGGAAGCGCAGCCGAAAATCGTGCAATACCCCCTCGTCCAGGCCGAATACGAAAGCGGCGGCGAAAGGCTCGTCCAGCTCGCCCTGAACGAATTCACCCTGAAAAGCGCGGAAGGCACGCTGGTCGCCGAACTGAGGATCAACGGGGAGCCGTTCGAGATGTTCCGCGGCGACGGACTGGTCATCTCCACCCCGTCCGGCAGCACCGCCTATAACAAAAGCGTGGGGGGAGCCGTGATCCACCCCTCGCTGGAAGCGATCCAAATCGCGGAAATTGCCTCGATCAACAACCGCGTGTACCGGACGCTGGGGTCCTCCATCGTGCTGCCCAAACACCATTATTGCGACGTGAAAACGGAAAAGCCGGTCGACCTGTGGATGGACCATCTGCTCCTCAAGCTGCACGACGTCCAATCCATCCGGTTCCACGTGGCCAAAGAAAAGATCAGCTTCGCCCGCTACCGGCCCTTTCCGTTCTGGAACCGGGTGCGGGAATCGTTCATCACCTGAACCAAAAGCCCCCGGAGCCCGAAGGCCCGGGGGCTTGTCCTTTAGTTGTCCGTGGGGGACGTGTCGGTAGGCGGACGGAACGATTTGCCCTGGCGTCGCTTGTGCCGGTGGCGCCGGCCCCAGCGGCCGCCGCGACCGCCGCCGGTGCGTGCGTTCGCGGAAGGCGCCTCCTGCCGTTCCGGCTGGACGGAAGCCGCGGGATCGCCCGTCCGGCCGGCAACCGGTTCCTGCCCGGCGCGGCCCGGCTCGCGCGTCGGATCGTGACGCTTCGCGGCATCGCGAAACGCCTCTTCGCCGGGCCGGCGCGCCGCTTGCGGCTGTTCCTGCCGCTGGCCCGCCTGCTGCCTCTTGGAACGGGCTTCGCCCCGCCCCCCTTTGCCCTGATTCGGCTGTCCGTGGGTGCGGACCGGCTTGTCATCCGTTTGTTTCGACGTTTCGGCCGTTTGCGCGGCGTGGGCGTTCGACGGGCGATTCGCCCCTCCGCCCGGCCATCGCTCCTCCATCAAGCGAAAGCCGGCCGTTCTGTTGCCGGAACCTCCCGAATTTCGCCCGTTTTCCCGCGAAGAAGCCGCGGCGCCCGCCGCCGCCCGGCGTCGCTCCATTTCCGCCTGGGCGCGCGCCAGATCATACGCGCTGATATGGGGAACAAACGTCGTGCCGCCGGCCCTCCAGCGCATCGGAAGACCCTGATCGTCTTCCCGGGTTTCCCCGATGTATGCGCTTACCTGGGGCTCGACGGAAACGACCGGTTCATCGGCCGGCAGCTGTTTTCGGTCCACCTTGGCCAGCACGAACCAGGCGCATCCGAAGTTGCAATATTCGCTCAGGTAATCCATCAGTCCCGAGATGGCGGTGTCCTTTGTGGCCTTGGGATGGTTGTCCCGGAAAAATCCCTTCAGCCTCAGCTGGTTGTATCCCCAGTCCCCGACGATGTAATCGTACCGCTCCAGCACATCGCAGTACCGCTCCCGGAACGCTTCCGGATTCCATCCGTTTTTGTGGTTGCGAACCAGGCGGTACGCGTTTCCTCCAGCCATGTAAATCACAGATGGTCCTCCCTGAAAATCGTTGCCTCCGGCCGTCAGGCGTCCCCGGCGGCGGAACCGGCGGCCGCGGCGGCGCCCGCCGCGGCGGATTGCGCCTGGCGGTGGGCGTGGTACGAGCTTCGCACCAGCGGACCCGACTCCACGTGGGCGAATCCGCGTGCGAGCCCTTCCCGCTTCAGCAGCTCGAATTCATCGGGATGAACGTAACGTTCCACGGGAAGATGCTGCGGAGAAGGCTGCAGGTACTGGCCGATCGTCAGGATGTCGCAGCCCGCTTCCCGAAGGTCGTCCATCGTCCGGAGCACTTCTTCGATGGTTTCCCCCAGCCCGAGCATAAGCCCTGACTTGGTGGGAATGCGGGGCTTCATCCGTTTCGCCATGCGCAGAAGCTCCAGGGAACGCCGGTATTTGGCCTTGGCCCGCACCCGGTCCGACAGCCGTTCCACCGTTTCCACATTGTGGTTCAGGATGTCCGGACCCGCGTCCATCACGACGCGCAGGGCGTCCCAATTTCCCTGGAAATCGGGGATCAGCACCTCCACGCTGCACAGCGGCAGACGCCGGCGGATCGCCCGGATCGTCTCGGCAAAGATGGCGGCCCCGCCGTCGCTCAGGTCGTCCCGGGCCACGGATGTCACCACGCAGTGCCTCAGGCCCATCTGCTCCGCCGCTTCCGCCACGCGTTCGGGCTCTTGCAGGTCCAGCTCGGTGGGCATGCCGGTCTTGACCGCGCAAAAACGGCAGGCGCGGGTGCAAATGTTGCCAAGGATCATGAAGGTTGCGGTGCGGTTCGCCCAGCATTCGTAAATGTTGGGACAGCGCGCTTCTTCGCAGACGGTGTGCAGCGATTTGGCCCGCATCATCCGCTTGAGTTCCTGGTAGGGTTCCCCGTCGATCAGCCGGACTCGAAGCCAATCCGGCTTGCGGGCGCTTGCTCGGTCAGACATGGCCGTCCCCCGCTTTCTGTTTCCCTATTATAACACGATTCGGATAAAAACCAATGAAATCTGCAAAAGCTAAGGCGCGTGGATAAGGTGAAAAGCATGCGGCAATTCCGGGGCACGGACCACATCGGGAGGGATCCATCGTGACTTGGACGGTGCTGCGCCGGACGGTTCTGATCGCCGTTTGCACCTTGGTGACCGGTTTCGGCCGGCCCGGTCTCGGACCCGAAACCGGCATCGATGCCGCTGCCGCGTCCGCCGGCGAACATCGGGACGCCGCCGGATACCGGGCCGGTTCCGGACATCAGCCCGGTACCGTCGCCGAAAATCGGACCGGTTCCATCCCCAGACAACGGACCGGTATCGTTGCCAAACATCAGCCCGATACCGTCGCCGAAAATCGGACCGGTGCCGTCACCAAACATCAGACCGGTTCCATCGCCGAACACCGGACCGATGCCGTCGCCGGTTACCGGACCTCCTCCGCGGCCGGAAACCGGTCCGGGTTGGCTGCCGGATTCCGTTCCGGCACCGCCGGCGGCTCCGTTTCCGTTGCCGCATCCCGGTCCCTGGCCGCCGCCAAAATCCGCTCGGATACCGGAGGCAAGTCCCGGTCCGGTTCCACCGCCGGCTCCACCCGAAGCCAATCCCGCCAAACGGAGATTTACGCGCTTCGCATGCATCTGTACGAACGCATCGCCATGGCCACGGGCATGCCCTGGTACATGGTGGCCGCGGTGGACCAGTACGAGCGAACCCTGTCGCGCGCCCGGCCCAATGATCGGCCAGTGGACAAAAACGCCCTGAGCGGCGTGTATGTGCCGCCCAGGCGATGGGCGGGAATGACCAACCCGGACGTGGACGATACGCATCCCGTATCCATCCGCTTTTTCGGCGGCATCGGACGGGACCTGGACGGCGACGGCCGGGCCGACCTCGCCAGCGACGACGACCGGCTGTACAGCGTGGCCAGGCTGATCGCGAAATACGGTTCCACCGACGATGATTTCGCCATCGGCCTGTGGGAATATTACCAGCAAACCCGGGCGGTGCAGCGCGTGCAGCAGTTCGCCAAAATCTACGCCGCCTTCGACCGGTTGGATCTGAATGAACATGTCTTTCCCCTGCCGCCGGGCACCCGCTATTCGTACCGCAGCACGTGGGGCACGCGCCGCAGCTGGGGAGGCGCCCGCATCCACGAAGGCACCGACATTTTCGCGCCCTACGGCACCCCGGTGCGGAGCACCTGCTACGGCATCGTGGAAACCAAGGGCTGGAACCGGTACGGCGGCTGGCGCATCGGCATCCGCGACCTGGACAATCTTTATCATTACTTCGCGCACCTGTCGGGTTACGACAAAAATTTAAAGCCGGGCGACATCGTCCGGCCGGGACAGGTGATCGGCTGGGTGGGCAGCTCCGGCTACGGCAAGCCGGGCACGCAGGGGAAGTTTCCGCCCCACCTTCACTACGGCATCTACCGCGACCGCGGCTGGGTGGAATGGGCCTTCGACCCGTACCCGCTGCTGAAAAAATGGGAAAGGGAAGCAAAAAAGCGCACGGGCGGGGCAAAACACCGTTAGACCGGAAAAACCCCGGGCTACTCGACACCCGGCGCGGACTCCGGCTCCGTCACAGGCGGCAGCACGACGGGCGGCGCCTGGGCCGAGCCGCCGACGGGGTTTCCTTTATTGTCGTAGTAATACAGCGGCACATCCCCGGCCACCAGCACGTAGGTGAGGGGGATTTCCGTTTCGATGGTTTCCGCATGCCGGTCAAAGGGAATCACAATGGCGATATCGGTGCGGACGCGCAGGAACACCTCCACCAGCACATGGTTGATGCCGGCATTGTGCTGGCGGGTCTCCACTTGCGCCCTGACGGCGCCGATGGGATGGAACCGCACCGCCACCTGCGGTCCGACGGCGGAAAGCAGCGGGCTGTCGAGGGCGTGACCGAGGGGAATGCGCTCCGGCAGCCGCTCTTTTTCCCGCAGCACGTCCTGCACGACACGGACCGTCTCCGCCGTAATGCGCATCTGTTCGCGATAATCGATCACAAATCCGGAGATGTCCCCTCGCGCGTTCGTCTGCCAGCGGATCAGTCCGCCCGCGGCGGCCTGCTCGGCGAAACGCGCGGCGATGGCGGTGTTGACCGCTTCGGTGGCGATTTGGGTGATTCGTGTCTTGGCGAGAAAAAACAACGGTTCTTTCATGCGGGCGTCAAAAAAACGAACCGCGGCGAGGATGGACATCCCGAAGGCGAGGAGACAGAGCAGGATCAGCTTCCCGCGGCTCATCCTCAGCCCGCCGGGCGGACGGACCGTCCGGATGCGCCTTGGGCGGACCGGAAGCCCGGAACGCCGGAAAACCGTCCTCCGCGAAGCGGAGCTCCGGCGCATGGCGCGTCGGGCAGGAATGAACCGCCGGGAGCCGGCCAACCGTAAAGGCCGCGGGACAAACCGCGCCCGCGGCGGCCATTTCAGCGCCGGGTTCGGCCTTCCCCATCTGCGCCGCATGCGCCTCCCTCCCGCCGGCCAGGATGGCCCTTGTTCTGCTCCATCTTTATGCGGATCGCGGACAAATCAGAAGGCGGGGATTCATGCGGATCGCGGGCCAATCAGAAGGCGAGCGCAAGCGGCCGCTCACGTTCCCGCCATATCTTCGCGCACCGGCGTGAACGCATCCAGCAACGCCCCCGGGTCAGCGCCTTCGCCGAGTGCCGGGTTCCGCCGGGAATGATCAGCGACTCGCCGGCGTGCAGGCGCACGGGACGGCCGTCGAGACGATACTCGAATTCGCCTCTCAGGCAATAGGAAATCTGTTCGTGCGGGTGCGAATGCTCGGCGGATTCGGCGCCTTCCTCGAACTCCACTTCCATGATCATCAGCGCATGGTGTAAAAACATAAAAATTCCTGTCCTCAATTTCCATTCCCTTACAAAATCCGAAATCCCTTGCCCCTCAAGCCATCCAAGCCATTTTCACGTCAAAATCGGAATAAAAATTCTTGTCCACCCATGTGAGGTTTGAGGGGCAAGAAACTGGTAATACATGGAACAATTGTGAACAAAACGAGATAAAAATTATTGTCCTTGTGAGGGAGAAGGATTTGGTCAAGGGAGCAGGAATATGCTTGAACAAATGCTTGAGCTGAAGCTTGTGACAGGCTTGGATGCCCAGATCCAACGCCTTGCATCGCTCCTTTTGCCCCTGCCATTATTTTTACAAAGACCACGTTCCAAGTTCTACTTTTGATCGGCCTATTTTTTGATCAAATTCCCGTTCTACTTTTGGTTTATTTCCGCTGATCCTTGAAGGCTTCTTGATCCACCCCGCCTTCCTCAGCCCTTTTTCCTCACCCCAGCTCCAGAAGACTTTTTGCAAAAGTTCCGCACTATGCAGATAGCTTTTTACAAATCACCCGCACCATGAATACATCTTTTTACAAAAGTTACGTACTTTTTGATGTAAAAAGTCCAGCTTTCCTAGCTTTGGACATTAGAGGTGCAAATTCAATAAGCGATGGATCGCTCCATCGCTACGCATACACGCTTAAACGAAACCCTATGACTTGCAATTATTAATTCCCAAAACGGTATTTGCAGGACAATAGCGGGTTGCCCCAGTAATAATGGGTGCTATGCCAAGCAACCCCCACCATTTTTTATTGTACAGTCCTGCGAGAAGAATACTGACTCCAACGGCAATTCGAACCACTTGTTCCGTTTTTCCCACATTGCATTGCAACACGGACCCCTCCTTCCGAAGTTTTTGTTTATATCCAATGGTTTTCGACTTTATTACTATGTGTGGTTTTGCCCTTTCACATACTTGGACAAAATCTGATGATTCGGAAAATGTACGGAAATCCTTTATGCCGCGGCGGACGAAAAAAAAGACTGTACCATGATCGAGATCAAACCTGATCATTTTCCAGTCTTTGGTCGATTCATGGACACTAATTTTTATCTCTGGACAATTATCCTAAATTTCGAAAGCCCATTGTTTCGGTAAAATCACGAGATGTTAGCGCATAATACCCTGTAAATAACAGGGAAGTTCCCAGCCAGACAACTCCCCGT
>Ga0207872_100431_pt1 | contig 25330 bp, 18 predicted proteins | sample Passage260B_FD_187372 | JGI IMG/M metagenome (GOLD analysis project Ga0207872, IMG submission 187372) | Cellulose adapted compost microbial communities from Newby Island Compost Facility, Milpitas, CA, USA - Passage2 60B (SPAdes) (version 2) ...
CATCGAAGTCGCCTGGACGCGCGGCAACATCGAGTCCATCAGCCACCTGTTCGGCTACACCATCAACGTCGCCAAGTCGAAGCCCACGAACAGCGAGTTTATTGCGATGGTGGCTGACAAATTGCGGATCGAGCACAAGGTGTCGTAGGCCAGGCGGGGCAAGGGATTGCGGGATTGCAAAAATTTTCTGACGAAACCGACCAATATTTTTCAGGCCAACAAACATCGAAAATCCATGCCGATAAATTTCCCCTGTTTATTGGTTTGCGGTGAAACCAGTGACAGGGGGTTTTTTGTGATGACGGAGTTTGAATTCCAGATCGAAAACTTCATGCTGTACTGCACGTCCAAAAACCTGTCCCGGAAGACGCTGGCCAGTTATGAGCAGGCCCTCAAGTTGTTTGCGGCGTATTTGCGGGACAAGTTTGACATCACCGATCCGGCCCGTGTGCAGTCAGGTCATATCCGCCAGTACATCAAATATCTCCGTGAACGCGGCAAGTACACGGTGGTGGTGGATGAGGCGCGGAAAGAGTGCAACCATCCCGACCGCCGTTCGGATTACAACAAGCCCGTCTCCGCGACCACGATCGGCAATTATGTGCGCAACATCAAGGTGTTTTTCAACTATCTGTTCGAGGTGGAAACCGCCATTCCGAAAAATCCGTGCGAAAAGATTGAAAACATCAAGCCTGAGCGAAAAGTGAAAAAGATGCTGACTGCCGACGAGATCAGGCGGGTGCTGAAGCAGTTTGACACCACCACGTTCCACGGATACCGGAACCAGATGATCACCAAACTCCTGCTCGACACGGGCATGCGGGTCGGGGAATGCCTGGCGCTCACCCCAGACAGGTTCGATTTTCACCACAAAAGCATCCTGATCGTAAACCCAAAAAACAAGCAGCAGCGGTATGTGTACTTTTCGCACCGTTTGTCGCGCGAACTGAAGCAGTGGATGAAGTTCCGGGACCGTTATTCAAGCAGCGAATTCATGTTTCCCACAACAAGGGGCACCCAACTGGAAGTCCGGAACTATGAGAAGGCGCTGCGGGATGCCGGCGCGAGAGCAGGCGTAGACATACATCCGCACCAACTGCGGAACAATTTCGCCAAGTACTACATCATGAACGGCGGTGACTGGTTCACGCTGTCCCGAATCCTCGGCCATTCATCGGTTGAGGTCACGCAAAAGGCGTACCTGGATTTCACGGATGAAGAAGTCGGGCAAAAATACCAGCGGCACAGTCCGATTGAATATCTGAGATTGTAAATGTGGAAAGCCCCAAGACACGCAACCCCTGCGCAGGCCAGGGGTATTTTTTCTTCCGAAGCCGATCAGCCGATCGCCATTGAGATCCATATTTGATTACGATTTGTCCTTGCAGTGTTTGAATTTAGAAATCAATAGTTACCATCAATGTTTACCATCAATGTTTACTATCAATGGTTACCATCAATGGTTAATATCCAAATCACCCATTGCTGTTCACTTTTGATTTCAAACATAACCAATTGATGATTTGGCAAGGGAAAGCCGATCTTCCCTGTGAAGTAAAGGGAGAGCGACGTGAACAGCGAAACGTTCAGGCTGGACGAACAGGGACGGATTGCGGTAAGTATGATGCGCGGAAAGGTACCATGCGCTATCTCATTACTGATCCGCTATATCTCGCTCCACCCTGAGAATGATAACATAACCCGTTGAACGACAGTCTCGTTTTATGAAAGTTACCTAAAGGGTGAACTAAGGTGGAACGATTTCGCAGGGCAAGGGACGTTGAAATCGCCCCCTTCGGCGATTCCGGAGGAGGGCGTTCGCGTCTGCAATTTTTCGAAATGGACATTGTCATACATAAACCGGCCGCGCGGCAGCCGAACTTCCGATCTGGTGCGGTCATTAACCCCCTTACAAAACCTCGCGCCCTGACCGTGCACCGTAAACGGTAAAACGTTCAAGTTGAAAGGTCGGTTCTCTGTAAAAAAATTCCTGCGAATAAAAATTGGAAATCTGATTTATGACTCTTTATAATTTGAGGTGTAGGGTCCTTCAATCGAATCCCTCAAAATGTTCCGCTTTTCTGTTTTCCCTCATTCCATCCTTTCGTCATTTCCCTTCATCACCTTTTGCCTTGCGGTATAAAGGACTTCATTTTCTGATGGTCCACAGTATAAACCGATTCCGAATCCCCACCTCCCCGGCGCTATTTATGACCGTTCGCTTTTAGAACGGTCGATTCACGCCGTAAAAGGAGGAATTAAGACAATGGATTTGGATTTGATCTTGGATATTGATTACGAAGCGTTCTATGAAGAAGCGCTGGGGACGAAGATTCGTTGGAGAGGCAAAGAAGGCACTACGAACTGCCCGTTTCACGATGACAGAAATCCGTCCTTTTCGGTAAACAGGGAATCGGGCGTGTACTATTGCCATGCTTGCGGCGAAAAGGGCAATGCCATTACGATGGCCCAACGCATGGGTATTGATCTCGCTGAATTTGATAACAGCGGCAACTTGTCAAAGATCAGACAAAAGAGAAGCGGAGAAAAATTTCAAGATCATGACCGCGAACATGTCTATAACGACGAATTTGGGAACCCGCTGCACCTGGTCGGCATCGACGGGACGGGCAACCGGAAAAGCGTCATCCAATACCATCGCGTGAACGGGAAATGGCGAATCGGCAAACCCAAACGGGTCGTGCCATACCGGCTTCCCGAACTCATTCGGGCCGTCCAGGCGGGGGATCCGGTCTATGTGGTGGAAGGCGAAAAGGACGCCGACACGATGCACCGTCAAGGATTCACCGCTACCACCAATCCAGGCGGCGCCGGAAAATGGCCCGAAAGCGACGATTTTAATCGCTATTTCCAGAGGGCGAAGGTGATAATCCTGCCGGACAATGATGAGGCGGGAAGAAAGCATGCCGAAAAGGTTGCGGAGATCCTTCGCAAATGGACCGACGACATCCGGATTGTTCATCTGCCCGGTTTGCCGGAAAAAGAAGATGTAACGTACTGGTTTGAAAAAGGCGGGACCGTCCAGGAATTGAAAGCCATTGTCGAGAGATCGTTTGTTCAGTCTTCCCCCAAGGCAACGAACCAGTATGTGGACCCGGAAAAATTTTTCGCAAACGGAAAATTCCAGCCCGTCGTCCTCGGTCGTGTGATCCTTGAACAGTTGCCTGCCATTGCCCATGGGACGGAGATTTACACGTACGAGAACGGCGTGTATCAAGCCGGAGGGGAAGCGCGGTTACGAAAAAAAGCGCTGGATCTTCTGGGAGACAGGTATTTTCCTATCTATGTCCACCAGGCCGTGGAATGGATCCGCACCAAATTGCTCGGGGAGCCCGTCCAGGAATTCAACGTGGAGGATGGATTCATCAACGTTGAAAACGGGCTTGTCAATTGGCGCACAGGAGAACTCCTCCCGCACACCCCCGAGCGTTACTCTTCCATCCGTATTCCCGTGACCTACGACCCTTCTGCGGATTGTCCGGACATCGAAAAATTCTTCTCCGAGATCGTTCCCCCGGATGCCGTTCCTACCCTCTATGAACTTTTCGGGTATTGCCTGATTCCGACGAACCGTTACCAGAAGGCGTTTCTGCTTCATGGCACCGGCGCAAACGGCAAAAGCACCTTGCTCAAGTTGCTGGAGAGATTTGTCGGCCCCCAAAATGTATCCAACGTTCCGCTTCATCGTCTGGAAAAAGATAAATTTAAGGTCGCTTTGCTTAAAGATAAACTGGTCAATATCTTCGCCGATATTTCCCATAAGGGCCTTGATACTTCTTCAACGTTCAAGGCCCTGACCGGGGAAGACCGGATCAATGCCGAATTCAAGGGAAAAGACGGCTTTGATTTTCGGCCCTTTGCCCGGCTCATCTTCTCCGCGAATGTGCCTCCGACGAGCAGCGATGTGTCAAACGGATTTTTCCGCCGCTGGATCGTCATCCCCTTCCCCAATTCCTTTGAGGGCCGCCAGGACCCGCGTCTGCTTGAACGCCTTACGACTCCGGGAAATTTGAGCGGGCTCCTCAACCGCGCTCTGCACGGTTTGCGCCGGCTTGAGCAGAAAAACGGCTTTACCATGGGGCCGTCCTTGCAGGAAGCGCACAAGAAGTATCAGCAAGAGGCCGACAATATTTCCGGGTTTCTTGCCGAATGCTGCGAGATCGGCCCGAGCCTTACGTATCCCAGGAAAGAATTGTTTCTCCGATACACGGAATGGTGCCAGGAAAACGGCATGAAACCGACGACCAAAAAGAAGTTTAACCAGCGTTTGCTGGAGGAGATTTCGGGGCTCAGAATCGTCCGAAAGTACATGGGACCGGAACTTTGGAACGGCATCACTTTCTCCCCCAAGGAATAAAGAGCGCCCCCATGCTGGGCGCTTCTTCTTTTTTCGTCGCTGTCGCTCCTCCTGCTTCTGCGGAAGGCAAGGGCCGGGGCGGGGGCCAGATTCATGAATGTGAATTTGTTTTCTGAATGAGAAATCCCTTATCCTGCAAGGGATTGCGGAGTTCATACAGGAATACAAAAAACTTTCCACATTTGGAACTGGCAAATTCTAAATCCGGCGACCAGACAGGAGCAGCAGAAGAAGCATTGGGTTACAGCAAAAGGGAACACGCAAAGTTTTCTGTATGACTGTATGGCCGCGTCCCACAAGGGATTCGGGATTTGGATTTCTGTGCAGTTCCTGTTTGGTTTAATTGAATAACGGAATTTAAGTTGAATATCGTTACTTTGTGAATTACTTCACAAGCCGGAAGAAACCGGTATAATGGTGTTGAGGTGATTCGGATGAGCAAGATCTATACCTTGTCGGAAGTCAGCAGATTGATGGGGGCCAGTGAACCTTTGATATTGTATTGGATTTCGCTGGGCCGTTTTCCCGGGGTTACCCTTGAAGAGCCGGTGTTCAGGCCGGATACCAAGTGCGTGTCGCCGTACGGAGAAACGTTGACCATTGCCGAAATCGAGGAACTGTACCACCAAGAACAGAAGCGTTTGGGGCGGGACAAACCGATCACTCTGGAAGAGGAAATTCAGATATTAAAAGATGAGATCCGTTACTTTGAGGACAAATATGGCGGGCCTTTTGAGAAGACGCTGGGCGCAAAACGGGAACTATCCAGCGATGAGGAACGCGATGCAGTCGAATGGGAAAGTTTGATGAGATCGTTGGAGAGAAGGATCAAGTGCAAAGAGCATTCGGACGAATGAGGTTTTGAGTGCGGGTTTTCGCACTTTTTTTGTTTTGCTAAAGTTCGTAAGGGTTTTTGAAATGGAGCGATCCTGGCAGGAATGATGTCGCATTTCGTAGAAGTAAATACGGGTATATAGTGCCTTGTACCTAACCCCAAACATATGTTTCATGACGTACAGATGTCACGATCAACGCTTTATAATGGCATGTGAGATCCAATCAGGAGGAACAAACCGCATGGCATCAGCGCAAGCAGACATCACATTCGAAAAAGAACTGTTCGAAGCCGCCAATCGGATGCGGGCGACGGTTGCGCCGGCGGACTACAAGCATATCGTTCTCCCGCTTATTTTTCTGCGCTACCTGTCCATTCGTTACGAAAAGCGGCGCCGGGAACTTGAGCAGATGGTGCGCGATCCGGGAAGCCCGTATTATTTTGAGAATCCCGAGGACGCCAATCTGATTTTGGAAGACCGTGATTCATACATAGCCGAACGCGTGTACGTGGTCCCCGAGCAGGCGCGCTGGTCCTACATTGTCAAGAACGCCAAACAGCCCAACATCAAGGAAATCCTCGACAACGCCATGAAACTGATCGAGGATGAGAACCCGGAACTGGCCGGGGTACTGCCGCGCATTTATCGGACGACCAATCTGCCCAACGAAAACCTGGCGGCGCTGATCGAGATCTTTTCCCGTGACGTGTTCAGCGCCTACAGCGATGATGCGGTGGACGTGCTGGGGCGCGTGTTTGAATACTTCATTGGCAACTTTGCTTCCAGCGAGGGGAACCGCGGCGGCCAGTTTTTTACGCCCAAATCCATCGTCGAACTGCTCGTCGCCATGCTGGAGCCGGAATCGGGCACGATCTTTGACCCGGCCTGCGGCTCCGGCGGCATGTTCATTCAGTCCCAGCGCTACGCCAAAAACAAGCATGCGCTGTCGTTCTACGGCCAGGAGAGCGTGGACACGACCGTCCGCCTGGGGAAAATGAACGTCCTCATTCACGGCATCAACGCGGACATTCGCCTGGGCGATTCCTTGCTCGATGACAAGTTCAAAGACCAGAAATTTGACTTTGTCCTCTCCAATCCCCCCTTCAACATGAAGTTGTGGGGCGCGGACAAGATCCAGAAAAACGATCCGCGGCTTATCGTGGAGTATGACAAGGCCGTCACCGACAGCAACGCCAACTACATGTGGATGCAGCATTTCCTGTACCACCTGAAGGAAGGTGGCACGGCCGGTTTCGTCATGGCCAACGGGGCGATGACGACGAACTTGACCGGCGAAAAGGAAGTCCGCCAGAAGTTGGTGGACGAGGGTTATATTGACTGTATCGTACAACTGCCGGAGAAGTTGTTCTTTACCACCGGCATCCCGTGCTGCCTCTTTTTCCTGAGCAAAAACCGGGACGGCCAGAAGGGCTTCCGTCCGCGGCGAAACGAAGTGCTCTTCATCGACGCCCGGAAGAAAGGCGTCATGGTCAGCCGCCGGCAAAAGGCGCTCACGCGGGAGGACATTGAAGAGATCGCCACGGTTTACCAGGCATTCCGGAAAGCGGACGGGAAATTTGAACCCGTGGAAGGCTTCTGCAACACAGCGACCATTGAAGAGATCAGGGCGAACGATTACAAACTGACACCGGGAATCTACGTCGGAACGGAAGTGTCCGAAACCGATGATGTTCCGTTTGAAGAGAGGATGGCGGAACTGATGGGGCGGCTGCAGGAGCAGTTTGCGGAGTCGAACAGGTTGCAAGAGAAGATTATGAAAAATTTGGAGGAAATAATATGACGTCCTCTGTTTGGCACACGGTTACTTTAGGTGAAATTGTAGATGTAAAAGGTGGGAAACGTCTTCCAAAAGGGAAAACGGTTTTAGATACTCCGACACCATACAGGTACATTCGAGTTCAAGATTTCAATGGGTTTAGTGTTGATGTGAATAAAGTTAAATATATTGACAGAGAAGCATATGAAGCAGTAAATAGATACGCGGTTTTTCAAGATGAAGTTATTATTAGCATAGTTGGAAGTATTGGATTTGTTGGTAAAGTTCCTAAGGTTTTGTCCGGATCGATTCTAACTGAAAATGCTGCAAAATTAGTGGTTTTGGATAAAAGAGTGGTTTGTTCAGACTATTTGATGTATTACTTACAAAGTGAATACGGACAAAATGAAATCCGTGCCAGAATTGTGGGAAGCACTCAACCGAAACTTCCGCTATATGCAATAAAAGAAATAAAAATCCAATTACCGCCAATTGAAATTCAACACAAAATCGCAGATATCCTCGGCTCCCTTGATGACAAAATCGAACTCAACCGCCGCATGAACGAAACGCTCGAACAGATGGCGATGGCGGTTTATAAGCATTGGTTTGTGGATTTCGGGCCGTTTCAGGATGGGGAATTTGAGGAATCGGAACTAGGGCCAATTCCAAAAGGATGGACAATAAAAAAACTGTCAACGTTGGTTGAAACCCAATATGGCTATACGGAATCAGCAAGTACTGAAAAGGTAGGACCGCATTTTTTACGTGGAACGGATATAAACAAAACAACACATATCGACTGGACTACAGTTCCATATTGTAAGATATCGCAGGAGGATTACGAAAAATACAAATTGCTTCCGGGGGATATAGTAGTAATCAGAATGGCAGATCCCGGAAAACCGGCGATTGTTGAACAAGATGTAGATGCTGTTTTTGCTTCTTATCTTGTTCGTTTGAAAATAAAAAAAGGGAGTGGTCTGTTACCCTATTATCTGTTCTATTTCCTGCTCTCCGACCGTTATCAAAATTATATCGGTGGGGCAAGTAACGGAACCACTAGAAAGAGTGCGAATGCAAAGGTGCTTACGGACATTGACATTATTATACCTGACGTTGATACAATTCGTCTCTTTGAAGAAAAGGTAGGTCAATTGAGACGGCAAATAACACTAAACATACAAGAAATTAATACCTTGAGTGAATTAAGAGATTACCTGCTCCCCCGCCTCCTATCCGGAGAAATCGAGGTGAGGGAAGCCGAAGAACAGGTCGAGGAGGTGCTGGCACATGCCTAACGGCCTTTATGAATCGGATTTCGAAGAAACGACGATCGAGCGGCTGAAAAGCATCGGGTATGATTACCTGCATGCGATGAACCTGTTTGGCCGCTCGTCGCTGGGCGAGATCGTGTTGCGCGACCGCCTGGAAGCGTTTCTGAGAAAAACATACCCCCGCATTCCCGCCCGGCACCTTCCGGCGCTTGTTGACCGGTTCACCGATCCGGACGGCGTGACGCTTCTCCAGCGGAACGAGCGGTTCCATGAAATGCTGACGAAGGGAATCGATTTCTCCTGGGAAGAAAACGGGGAACAGATGTTTCAGCATGTGTACCCCGTCAATTGGGAAGAGCCGGAAGCCAACGACTTTCTCGTCGTGAACCAACTGCCCATCGAGGGGAGAATGGCGCGGCGCCCGGACCTCATCGTGTTTGTGAACGGGATTCCGCTCGTCGTCTTTGAACTGAAAAGTCCCTACAGCGAGCAGGCGTCCATTGAGGACGCTTACACGCAAATCACCAACTATATCTATGACATCCCGCAACTGTTCACCTTTAACGCTTTTGCGGTGATTTCGGACGGAACCCAAACACTCCACGGCATGCCGGGGGCGCCGTTTGAGTATTATGCGGCGTGGAAGTCCATTGACGGCAAGGAAGTGGACAACACCCTCACCAACACGATGCGGACGCTCATCCAGGGGCTGTTCCCCAAGGAGAGGCTGCTTGATTATATCCGCAACTTCATTGTCTTCATGAAAGACGGCAAGAAGGAAGCGGTGAAGATCGGCGCGAAGTATCACCAATACTTCGGCGTCCGCTTTGCCGTCGAGCACGCCGTGCGCGCCACCCGCCCGGACGGCGACCGCAAGATCGGAGTGATCTGGCATGCGACGGGGTCGGGCAAGTCGCTGTCCATGCTCTTTTTTGCGGGAATCCTCATTCGGCATTCCGAGATGGATAATCCGACCATCGTCATCCAGGTGGACCGGACCGACCTGGACAATCAACTGTACGAAACGTTTCTCAAAGGCGCTTCGCTCGTCGGACATGTTCACCAGGCGGACAGCGCCGATGAACTGAGGGAACTGCTCCGCAACGAGGCGGGCCAGATCATCTTTACCACGATTGAGAAATTCCGCCTGAAAGAAGGCGAGGGGGCTTTTCCGGTCTGCTCCGAGCGCCGGAACATTGTGGTGGTTTCAGATGAAGCCCATCGCACCCAGTACAATTTTGAAGGCTTCGCCGGCAACCTGCGCCGCGCTTTGCCGAATGCTTCCCACATCGCGTTTACCGGCACGCCGATCACCTTTTCCGACCGCAATACTTACGAGGTGTTCGGCAATCTCATTCACGTTTACGATATGCAGCAGGCCACGCTGGACGGTGCAACGCTTCCCATTTACTATGAATCCCGCCTGATTCCGCTGGATCTGGAGAATCCCAAACTGGATGAGGAGTTCCGGCAGATTATCAATGAGGTGGGTGACGGGGAGCGGGAAGAGCACCGGATGAAGTGGGCCGCCCTGGAGAAGGTGGTGGGTACGTCCAGGCGCCTGGAAACGCTTGCGAGGGACATCATCGAGCATTTCACCAGGTCTGCGTCTCCCCAGGCGAAGGGGATGATCGTCTGCATGAGCCGGGAAATCTGCGTGCGGCTGTACGAGAAAATGCGGGCGATCGAAGGGTGCCCGCCGGTGGAGATTGTGATGACGGGCAACGTGGACAAGGACCCCCGGGAGTGGCGCGAGAAGCAGCCGGGGAGCGAATTTGCCCACATCAAGACGAAGGAAGAACAGGAAACCGTCAAGGCCAAACTGCGCGACCCGGACGACCCGCTGAAACTGGTCATCGTACGGGACATGTGGCTGACGGGCACCGACATCCCGCCGCTCACCTACCTCTATGTTGACAAGCCCCTGAAGGGCCATGGGCTGATTCAGGCCATCGCCCGCGTCAACCGGGTCTTTCCCGGAAAGACGGGCGGCGTGGTCGTCGACTATATCGGCATAGCCGACGCCCTGAAGGAAGCGACGCACAAGTACACCCAGGGCGGGGGCAAGGGCAAGCCGATCGGCGACCTTTCCGCGGAAGCCGTGCCGATTTTCTTTGAAGCCTTGGAAGCCGTCCGGAAATTCGTTCCCCCGGGCGTGGACATCTCCAACTGGCGGGCAAAGCCGAAGGTGGAGCGCGAGGACTGGCTTGCGGATTTCGTGGGGCACCTCATGGGGCCCGACGAGGATGCGTTCCTGAACGCGCAGGCCAAATTGGACAAGGCGTACCAACTGGTCAAGCACCTGCCGAATGTTCTGCCGCTGGCCAATGAGGTTCTGCTGTACGAAATCGCGGCGATCCAGATCAAACGGCTGAAAGGCTCGGTAGGAGGAGGACAGAAGCCCAAAAACCTCGAAGAGGAACTGAAGAAACTGATCGACCGCAGCGTGGGGGCCCGGGAAGAGGCGATCGACCTGTTCGAGAAGGCCGGGCTGGAGAAGCCGGACATTTCGATCCTCGACGAGGCGTTTCTGGCCGATTTCGAGAAAAAGCCCCACGCGGATCTGCGCCTCAAACTGTTGCAGAAGTTGCTGGAGGAGGAAATCTTTTATCTCGAACGTCAGCGGCATCCGCTCGGCATCGAACTGAGCAAGAAGTTGCGGGAGACGATCCAGGCCTACCACAACCGCGTCATTACGGCCGCGGCCGTCGCGAAGATGATGGTGGAGGCCCGCAGGAAACTTCTGGAAGAGCGCCGGAAGAAGGAAGCCCTCGGCCTGACGGAAGAGGAAATGGTGTTCTACGACCTGATCGAGCACATGGGAGACGGCGTATTTTCCAACGAGTTTCTGGCGGGCTTGGTCCGGAAAGTCGTGGCCGCCATGAAGAAGGAGTTCCAGATCGACTGGACGAACCCGCACCGCCAGGACGTGCTGGCCAAGGTGACGCTTGCGGTGAAAATGGTGCTCATGCGGGAAAACATCAAGGGGGAGCAACTGCGGTTCCTTACGAATGCCATCATCGAGAAAGCCAAAGAGAAGTACAAGGATTGGCCGCTGGAAGCGTAAAAAACAGACGAAGAGCCTGCCGTCTGGCAGGCTCTTTTGACCACATGAACCGTTCCCGGTTCAAGGGCAGCATCAGTCCGAAAATGTCCACACCAACCCGTCCCGGATCAAACCGTCAGGTTGGAGGGCAGCATAGACAGATCTTGTTGTTTCTATTATATCGAGTGAAATCAAGAGGTGCCAAGGGGTCTTTCTTTCCCTTTCCAGGGCGTTGCTTGCGCATAGGTCTTCCTCAATTCGTCAAGTTGATGGGCAAGCGTCCGTTTCGCCTGCTCCAGGTTTTCGACTTGCTGGCGCAGCCGCAACATTTGATGGAACACGGCAGGCGCATAAACTTGTTCATCTCGCGAAAGACTGACTGGCTTTACCGCGGCAAAGGAACGCCGTCCCCTGTATACGTTTCGTATACAAGTATACGCGGGTATACGCAGAATGCTGCTGCGCATGAGTTTTTGAAAAAATCCTCGTAATTCCTGGAAATTTCGATTCTGCACGCTATAAAATAGTATCAGTACAGGATTTGCCTCAGCCGGAAACCTCCATCCCGGCGCAAGAATGGCGGCTTCCGGGCACTCCCCCTTGAGACGCTCCGTGCGCGGGGAATCCTCGCTCCCCTGTGAACCCCCCTTGTTGAACGCCTTCTGTTTTCTTTTTCCTCGTCAGAACGATCTTGCAGCAAAAAGCGGGCTTCTCAAATCCGGTCGTGAACACAGGTTATCGGTTCCGAGAATCGTAAAGGAGGGGACGTACAAAAGCATGAGGAGCATTACCGACCTAATTTAAGCAGAACTGTGTGGGACACCTGGTCCTCCGTTATGGCAGTCTTGACTGCCGGTATCAATTCCAACGGAGGTACCACACATGCAAGACCATTCAATCCCCATGTTCTCTGCCGGAGGATCCGTTGTCCCACGCTTACTGGAGCCTGTCTATGACCCCTTGTACCAACTCGTTCATTTGCATCATCACGGCGCGCCGGATCAAAAGTGCTATATCGCGCTGGGGAAGAAGGATCCAAACGCCCGCAGCGGCTGGTTTCAACGTCATTTCAGTCCGAAGGAGTTGCCGGCCGCCTTGCTGGATCCTGACTGGAAAGACGGGATGGACGTCTACTTTTCGCTGAACAACTTCTTCCTACCCAGAAGGACGTCCAACTGGACCAGGGAGATTCGGGCTCTCTATGTGGACATCGACTACTACAAGTTGGACAGGTGGAAACCCTACAGTCCGGAAGCGATGTTTGATTACATCCGGATGGAGTATGTGGACGAAGGCCGATTACCGATGCCGTCATACGTCATTTTCTCCGGCAGCGGCATTCAACTGATTTTCCTTCTGGAACCTGTTGCCTATTTGAACAAGAAAGCGTACCTGTTGTGGAAAAGATTGCAGTCCCACTTCGTCGAAACGCTCCGGGATGTTGGCGCCGACTCGATGTGCACCGATCTTTCCCGGGTATTCCGGCTTGCCGGCACCTTCAACTCCAAAACCGGTCGGCAGGTTTACCTTGTTCAGTATTTGACCGCGCCTTACTCAATGGAAATGCTCGCCGCCGGATGGCTCCCTCCGCCGCCCCCCTCCCGTCACAAGCCGCAACCATCTCCCCGACGGATTTTAAAGCAAAAGAAGCCCTCCCAGCAAAGGAAACCCGGCGACCCGCCGAAGACGGCTTTTACTCCGTATACGCTTCACCTGGCCCGCGCCAGGGATCTGGAGAAACTGGTACGGCTTCGTCGGGGAGAGATGGACGGTTGCAGGGAATATACGTTGTTTCTGTATCGCTATCTCATGCTTTTCCTCACTCACAATCCCCAAACGGCTCTCCAGAACACCCATCGGCTCAACGAATGGTTCTCCCGTCCCCTGTCCCGTTACGAAGTGGAACAAGCGACACGAAGCGCCGAAGAAATGTGGGCGCATCAAACGGGGCAAAAAGACCTCTCGATTACCCGCAAAAATCCCGATGCATACCAAACCGTTGGTTACTTTCACAACAATCAAACCATCATCAAGCACCTCAACATTACGCCCGCAGAACAACGCGAACTTGTGACGATCATCGGAAAAGAGGAGAAAAATCGCCGGGAACGGGAAAGGAAAGAACGCCGGAGAAGGGAGGCCCAAAAGCCGACTTGCGACATGATCAAACAGAGGGCAGAGGAAAAAATCCAAAGGATTCACCGGCTTCTAGCGAAAAACCCGGGCTTGTCCATACGCGGGCTGAGCCGGATGACCGGTTTCTCTAAGTCGGCCATTCAGCGTTACATGAAACAGGCGTAATCACAGGCGGCGGCGATCGCCCGCTTATGCCAATTAAGGTGTCCCATGCAGTTCTGCTTAAATTAGGTCGGTACTGTTTACTCATGTGATTCAGGAAGTGTTTGCAGTAGGGTCTGTTCTTTTGGTTTTTGGGAACAGGAACAGGATATTTCCGGAACAATCAGGTGAAGTAGTTCGAGATTGAGAAATATGCCCGGATACTTTTGGTCGCACACACACCATATGTTCTTTCCATTCGGTTCTATATGTCCGGAAATTTCGGGTAAACGCCCAACCCTATCCTGACAATTTTGGAACTCGGAAAAAGCATGAATATCCGGATAATTTTTGTTAAAAATGTCCGGTCGGATACTTCATGGCAGTCAGCAAGTTCTTATTGAATATAACTGAAAGATTCTGCGGTCGGGCAGATAGTTTGTAAGGTTACGGAAACAGGAAATGCGAGTGATCCTGTCGAATTACGGAAAAGTCACACTTACACTGAATGTGCGTGAATGAAAATTCGCCTCTGCGCATATAGGAGACATTTTCTGTTTGGGTTTCAGGTAAGTAATGGTGGAACCTAGGGACGAGGTGGTCGTCTTTGCCCCAAAATACGACTGTCGAGATTCAGAAACATATCGCTAAGATTGGTGAAGAAATTGGATTTATTTCAAAACTTGAGTATCAATTCTCCCTTGGTCGAGATCATCTGTATTCACCTATTTACGATGTCGTTTGGTTTATGGATCTTTCATCCTTTGTCAAAGGAGAGATTGTCGAGAAATATCTGGGTCAAGGGAATGTCTGGAATGAATACGTACGCCGTGTTCCCGTTGCTGTCTTTGAGATTGAAGGCTCAACGACGAGTTCGAAGAATCAGGTAGGTAATTTCGCAAACGCTTACCTTTCGCCTGCATTCTTTAACATTATCGTTGTGAACAATGCAGGTGCTGGAACAGAAAGAGACACCTATCGCAGAGGAGTTAAAATCTATCGAAGTTTTACCACTTTGCTTGGAAATCGGAACGCAATTTTTACGGATTATGAGTTTCTCAAGAATATAAAAGTCAATCAAAAAAGCATCGTTTCGCCAACTGTTTCAAAGCAACAAAACATGAGGAGAAAAGGTTCCGGCGGAGAAACGTCATCCGTTGAGTTGGCTGATCGGATCATACATGATTTTCGGAGTAGTTGTTTCCTCTTGAGACAAGACTACGAGCCGGACCAATTTTATTGGCACTATTCAATTGATCAGGCTCGGCAGAGCGTTATGTGCTTACCGGAACTAGATATCCTCATGCACAAACAAGTGATCTGGGATCCGATTACTAAAGAGAAAAGGATGGCTAGGCGGGCGGAGGACTTGTACTATATCCCTAAAATCGATCTTGTTTATGGGGTGATGCTGTCATTTGCCTTTACAACCTTTCTTCGGAACTTAGCCGTTTCCATGGGGGACGATGCTTGGCACTACCCCATCTTAGCCTATATGCGTCAGAATACAAAGCCGTTGGAACCGTTGTTTTTTCCGGTAATCGGATTTGAGATAGAGACTTCCGTTTCAAAACACCTTTCTGGAGGCATCATCAACTTGTCATCGAACACGTTTTGCGGTGTGGTCGTAAGTCCTCGTGTTTCTTCAAGACATGTGAAAACGTATAAAGAGTTATTCGGAGTCAGAAATGTCTTTCATAAAAGCAGCGAGGAGGTATTGGAATGAGAATCATGCTGACGGTCCCGGTCTATAAAGACAATTTCGATTGGAAGAGTTGGGACAAGAAGTTAAAGGACATGATTGTTGACCATAAGGTAAACCTCATTGTCTTCCCGGAAGGCTTCATTGGCGACGTACCATTGGATGAATTGGAAGATGAAGTTCAGTACTTGGGGGATCTCTTTCAATGTTCCGTGTTGACAGGAATCGGCGGGATAGATGGAAGTCAATGGGCTGTTTATTATAATCCCATCCCAGATGATGGAGAAACCGAATGGAAGGTGTATTGCAAGCATTCTACCGCCAGAACAATTGCCTTTGATATACCAGAGTACGACGAAGAACATGACATCCTATTTGAACCGATTTATTTTATGGGCAAGAGAATTCAAGTCAATATTTGTCACGATATCTTCTTTCCGATGATTACGGAACGGATGCGGAGGGAGGGATTGGACGTTCTGATCAATCTGACAGGCGGTAACGTGACCCCAAGTAAGTGGCATAACGTTTTTCGGGGTCGTTCCTATGAAATGGACGCTCCGATTTTATGTACGATGGGTTACGATCCGGAAAAGAGCGGGGTTTCGGAGGCGTTTGCTTACTTTAAAGGCAAGCAATTAAAGGCTGTAGTCCGAAAAGGATCCATAACGAAACAACAGCCAGAAATCGCTGTATTTGATTTGTCGAATCTGCAAACCGAAATGACCGAGCCGGAGGTATCGGCGTCTAATAAAATCTATAACGACTTCACTGTTGCCTTTTCTATGGAAAGGAAGGCCGATCTGCAGATTGCTCTGTCTTCCTCGGGCCTTATCGTGAGGGATACAACCCAAAAGACTATAACCCAAAAGACTATAGAGATTGAGGATGAGTTTGCACTTCTGTGCCGCGACGTGTCTGTTACGTTTCTTCCTTACCGGTTGTTGAAAGACCGAACTGCTGTCCTAAAACATTGCGATACTTCGGCGGAAAGTCATATCGTCGTATATCACAGTGTCCGGCCGGTGGATGTGGACGAATGTCTTTCGTTATTGAAATTGCGTGTCATTGAAAATCGCATAGGAGCCGTTATCGTATCTCCGAATCTGAAAGCGGGGATGAAAACAAATCGGTATAAAAACATACAGTTGTTCTATCCTGTGGAGGATATGATTGGTTTCGATCTCAACTTTTTAGGCGGACCTAATTCTGTATTCTCTAACAGTTCAAGTTTGCTTGGTATACATCGAAAGCATAAAGATAAATACTATTCACTTGTCAATCTATGACTAACTGAGCCGCTTGAGTAGTAAATAATCATACCTAAAATTGCACAGGAAGAATCCGGAATAACCAGGATTATGTCCGGAACAATCGGGTGAAGTGGTTCGAGGTTGAGGTATATGTCCTGAGGTATATGTCCGGATCTTTCCGGTCGAAACCATATGTCCAGTTCATTCGGGTTAATATGTCCATAAATATCGGGTGAACGCCCGATCAATCCCGTCAATGGAACCGTTTGCCCGGTGAATCGGGGCTAATATGTCCATGGATTTCGGGTCATATGACCAAAGAAATCTGGTAAATGTCCAAACGAATCTATCCAATATGTCCTTAAAAATCGGGTGAACGTACAACCCTATCCGGACATTGGCGAAACTTCGGAATCAAACCTGAATAACCGGATGTTATCTGATGCGTAATGTCCGGCCCGATCGGCGGCCTGGAAACGCCATGCGATAAAAAAGCCAGAATCAACTGGACATTTACCCGTTTTTTTTTGGGCATATCACCAGAAATCTATGGACATATGCACTCCATCCTGACGGCTGAACCGATTACAGATCTCAGACGGCCGGGTTGTGCGGCGAGCCCGTCTGGACTTTTGATGGAATTTACGAGTGGGCAAAAGCGAATGCGTTCAGGAAAAGATAAGGGCTGCCCCCGATTGCGCGTTTTTGATCCAACGCCTTCTCCAGCCAATCCTTGACGTTCTGCGGGAAGATGGCTGTGTTGCACATCGGGCAGGCATGAAATGTCGCCTCCGATATCGTCACCCGGATTCCGTCATCGCTCGTCCACCCCAGGTTTCCTCTTTGCGCCATGCATTCGGCTCCGCAATGAATGCATTTCATCTGCCGACCCCCTTCCCGTAGTCATATGTTGAATTTTACGTTAATTTCATGCTAGAGTTTTGGTGTGAGAATGTATGTTCGTGTTTTACGCGGGGTGATATGATGCTCTCGGACCGCGACCGCAAATTGCTGCGGATCATCGCCAACTACAGCATAGGACGCAATCGTTTCCCGACGCTGAGGGAACTTCATCCGGCAGGGCAAAAGACGACGTAATAGCCGGACTGAAACTTCTTGAGCAAGAACAATATATAGAGTTGGACGATATGGGTCAAGTTCGAAAACTTCTGGAAGCGTGGGAAAGGCCGGGAATACCCTATCGGCGGCGCTGATGCCGGTGTCTTTTTTGAGTTGGATCGTCCGATGCCGGTACCTTTTGATACTCATATTTGATATTAATTCATCCCTGCAGTGGTTGATATCAATGGCTCCTATGAGTGGTTGATATCAATATGGCACTTTGCAGTTAACTTTTGATATCAAACATCACCATCAAATATGGGAATGAAACATTCCCGGTTTCAATGACAGGAAAACGGCACGCCCCGCCGAAATCAGTCAATAGATGATGGATTCGGGAAGGAATGGGCGTATGGATATTTTTCTAACACTCACTGATTTGGCAAGGGAGAGACCGATATTCTCCAGTGAAGCCGACTTTCAGCATGCACTGGCCTGGCAATTGCATCTGCAGGATCCGGGGGCGAAAATTCGCCTGGAGCATCGGCCGAGTTCCACCCGGATGTATTTGGATATCGTAGTTGAATCGGACAACAAACGGACGGCCATCGAACTCAAATACAAGACCCGCAAGTTGGATGCCACGGTGAACGGTGAGACGTTCCGGCTGGCCGACCAGGGGGCGCAAGATTGCGGGAAGTACGATGTGCTGAAAGACATCGAGCGGTTGGAGCGGATCGTCGACGGGGAGCAGTTTCATGAAGGATACATGGTCTTCCTCACCAACGATCCGCACTACTTCGTCAGCCGTGAGGAAGACAACGAAACCGTTGACCGGCAGTTTCGGTTGACGGAAGGACGGGTCCTAACCGGCGAACTCAAGTGGAGTGAAGCGGCCGGGCCGGGGACGATAAAAGGCCGGGAAGAACCGATCCGGCTTTCCGGACAGTATACGGTGAACTGGAAGCCGTACAGCCAAGTGGATGCCCCGTACGGCGAGTTCCGGATGATCATCGTCTCCGTCCGGCCGCCTGCCGACATGGACGGTACTTTGCTCAAACTGGCTGCTCTGCGGCCGATTTTCCGATCCCAAACCGATCTGAGGGATGCGGTGGCCGGTGTTCTGGTGGAACGGGGATGGAACGTTGCCATTAACCGGGAAGTCGGCCGCGGCCTGAAGGTGGACATTTGGGCAGAACGGGCGGGAAGTGCAAACATGGCCATTGAAGTGCGCTACAAAACCTCGCGGCTGTCGTGCACTGTGAACGGAGAAACGTTCGACTTGAAGGAGCAGGCGGCCGAAGACCGGGCGCGCTATGATTACTGGCGCGATGTCGAGAAGTTGGAGCAAGTCGTCTCAATCCTGCCGGGGACCCGGGGATATGCCGTCATGATCACCAATGACCACCGGTACTGGGACGAGCCGACGAGATCCCAAAACGTGAGCGAGGATTTCATGATCTTTGACGGCCGAATCGTCTCCGGCACGTTGAAGTGGTCGGAGAATGCGGGGAAAGGAACGGTTGACGGCAGGGAAGAGCCTATTCATCTTCGTGGTGCTTATACATTGCGGTGGAGGGACTATTCCATTCCTTCAACCGACAAGAACGGGAAATTCAGGGCTCTTGTGCTAAATATCACCTCCGGATGAATCCGAAACAAAAAGGTAATCCTCCACCTTGGCAGGGGTGAAGAGAAGGGAGAGCAACTGCGGTTCCTTACGAATGCCATCATCGAGAAAGCCAAAGAGAAGTACAAGGATTGGCCATTAGAAGCATAGGGACTCATTACCACGTCGTCTAATTGGACTCCGATATTCGGAAAGCCTTTTGAGGAGGCAATGGGGGCGCTGAAGCCGTGGCAACACCTTAACATTGGCTGCGTGCTTGACAGTGATTCGTTCCTCTTAAAGCCAATGGGACATTTGAAACCAATTCGGCCGAGGAACCATTGATTTTTTTCTTTATCAAACTGTTCGTCCAACTACAAAACTTGGGGACTGTACCAGTGATGGATATTGACCTGTATAGTCGAGCACTCGATTCAATCTAGCGAGGGGGAGGATAAAGTTGCAAAATTTCCGAATTTCGATGCAAGTAAACGGAGAGCGCTTTGAAACTCTGGCTGACATTTTGCCCGATTCGGGCAGTTTGGACATTCTCATTATCTCAAAAGCGCCTGCACCAATAAGTGTGGAGGCGGGCCACTACTTTCAGGGACGTCAAGGACAAGTGTTTTGGAAGCGGCTAAAGCAAGCAGGTATCCTAACTACAAAACCTGGAGAATATGAAGACGAAGCGCTGCTTCGACATCGGATCGGCTTGATGGATATTGTAAAAAAACCGAAAGGTTATGGCAACGAGCCGACAATCGAGGAGTATCGTCAAGGTATTGATCGAATTATGCATGCTCTTTTCACTTACCAGCCGCAAATCCTTATCTTTGTCTACAAGAAGGTATTGGACCAATTACTGAAACATGGCTTGAGAGAAAAAGTGAACACTAACTATGGATTTAATGATCATCTTGAACATCTATTCAAAGCAAAAGTATTTGTTTTCCCTATGCCGGGAACTCCTTGTTCAAAAGAAGTAGCCGAACAAACAATGGAGCAGTTGATTAAAGAGTATAGTGCTTTAACTAAGTCAAGTTGATGAAAGTAAAGTGCTGCCTTCCGTTTCCGTCTCGTCCAACTTTGGCGCGCCAGAAAAGAGTGGTCATATTCCTCATACCTCGGGACGTACGCAAGCCAATTACTCCTTTGGGACAAGCCTTCGCAGTGGAAATATGTCCAAAAAAATAGGGTGAGGGGAATGGCCCGCCTTTCTTCTCAGCCAGAATATGTCCAATAAAACCGGGTAAAGAATTGCAGTCTGGATTAGAACAGGAAAAATGGGGACCGATATGTCCAAAAAAACAGGGTAAGCCGCGAAATGTCCAAAAAAATCTGGTGAAGCCCGCCTCCAATATGTCCACAAAAACCGGGCGAAACGGTGATTCGCCGGCCATTCACCCGGAATCTTTGGACATTTCAGCCGGACAGGATATGTATTTACCCGGATTCTTTGGACATATGGCCCGGTTTCTTTGGACAAATCACTGCCATGAAAGACGTTTCGCCAGAAATTTTTGGACATATCAATTCGAACCGTGAATCTTCATGGGCCGGTTACATTATGTCCAGAAAAAAGGTAAACGCCTTAGGATTGCTGATCATTTCAATGTCCAGTCAAAAGGGACGGCCCCGCTTCAAGCGAAAGACCGGAAAAAAGCAGATCCTGATCGCTGACATAATAAAGGCCAAATAAAAGCCAAACGTAAGAGTTGCACGGTGCATCGTTCAGGCCTCAAATAAGGGGCGGTTTCCGCCATGTCCGTGCACAGACCAAAAACAGGAATCTTTCAGGCCAAAAATAAGGGGCTTTCCCATTCCGCGCATCGTTCAGGCCAAAAATAGGGGGCGTTTCAGTACCAAAAATAAGGGGTCTGAGTTGTTTAAGGCCAAAAATAAGGGGTGGATCGGATGCCTTCAGGCCAAAAATAGGGGGCAAAAACAGCAACTTATCCACAATCCGGGCGTTCAAGCCAAAAATAAGGGGTGCGCATAAGCCAAAAAAAAGGGGCGTGAAAGCAGCCTCCCGATCCTACAAGCCAAAAATAAGGGGCGAACCCCCGCCCTTTTCACTGAATATTTCCATTTCAGTAAAATTGAAACTGTTAAATCTAGGCAAAACTAGGCCCGTAACGCCCATTTTTTTGGCCTGAGACCCCCTATCTTTGGTACTGAACCCGGCTCGCCCCTTTTTTTTGGTACTGAAACCCCTTATCTTTGGCTCATCGCCCCATATCTTTGGCTTGAAACCCCTTTTCTTTGGTCATATGCCCCCTATCTTTGGCCTTTTGTCCCTTAGTTTGAAACCCCTTATTTTTGGCAGGATTAAGCAGAGCGGACCTCCCGTTAACGTACTGATCCTGACAGAGAGCCCGAGGCCGTGCATCTTGGAAGCCGAAACGCAGACGTTGAACGGCAAACGTTGAGTCGTTAGTTTACGAAGGGGCCGGGCGTGTTTAAACACGGAAGGGGTTGGGGCTGGCAACTCAGCAATACGCCCCATGCCACCTTGATTGAAAGCGACGAGACATTTCGCACTGGTCAGCGCTTTGGGTTGCGTCCGGTCCTACGGTTTACAGCGCCTACTTGGCGAAGCGCCGGGCGGGACGGAGGCTGTTACGATATGACCACTAAAACCGGGCAAAAAGAATCGAAAAGGTCCACTTTTTCCGGGTGGAACTGGAAGGAAACAGAAATCCTCGCCCGGTCTTAGTGGTAATATGCGCGGTTTGACGAGCGCATACCCGATTTGGGTGGGTTTATGGGATTCAGCCGAAATCGGTGGGCGTATCTGACCCGAAATCTGTGGTCATATTGCCCGGCCCCTGGAATATGACCAAAAAACCGGGTAAAAGGCACGCCATTTCGTCCAAAGACCATGACCCGCAAAAACCGGGTCATCCCATCATTGAATATATGCACCAAAAACTGGGCTAAGCGGTGATTCGCTCAAAATTGGGGATGACAATGAAATGTTTTTTCAGGACATATCCGTCCCTCTTTATTGGACAAATCAGGGGCAATAATCGGTTGCATTCAGTAACATGTGAGGCGGGCCACCGATGGCGCGCTTTTCAGCCAAAGCCTTCTCAAGCCATTCCTTGATGTGAGGCGGCAGGAAGGCAACGTTGCAAGCGGTGCATGCGTGAAAAGTTGATCCTGAAATGATCACTTCGATGTTGTCTTCACTGGTCCATCCCAGGTTGCCTCTCAGTTCCTCGCATTCGACTCCGCAATGGATGCATTTCACGGTGACCGCCTCCCGTATGGTCATCATCTTGATTCCTGAGCGACGCACTTGTTAAAGTTTCATTCGGAAACAAATGTTCGTATTCCGCAAAAGAGGTGATGATTCTAATGCTTTCAGACAGGGACCGCAAACTGCTCCGGATCATCGCCAACTACAGTGCCGGCCGCGGCCGTTTCCCGACGCTGAAGGAACTTCAGATCAAATCGGGCCGCTCCAGGCCCGACGTCATGGCCGGGCTGAAAGTACTGGAGCAGGAACGATACATCGAGTTGGACGAGAACGGACAGATTCGAAACCTGCTGGAAGCATGGGAGAGGCCGGCTTTACGGCTTTGATTTTGTTGATGTTCGAGATCACTTTACCAAATTCCTGTTGAGAGCCCGAGACCGTGCATCATGGAAGCCGGGAAGTTGACGCTGGAACGCAAACGGTGCAACGTTTGTTTATGAGGGGCCCGGCCGGGCTCAAGCCAAATCTGCAGGGGGCTGGCATGTCAAAATCTTGAAAAGAGAAGAAAAAAGAGATATACTTGGCATCAGAAAGTGACTGCAGCCTTGGGAAGGGCGTTCACTTCCATTTCTTGTCTTGATGGTCGAAGATGAACTTCAGCAGCGTCAGAAGAAACGCGCTGAAGGCAGTCAATGCCAAGACAAGTTGGAAGGCGTCCATCGCATCACCTGCTTGAAGCGCAACAGCGTTGGTGATGCAACGGCCAGGCCCGGGGGTTTCGCTCCCGGGTCTTGGCTTTTTTGGCGCAAGAGGCCGGCAACCCGGGCAGGGGAGGCCGCTGTCTTTTTTCTTCGAAATTCGCAGGTTATCTCCGACGCCGGCGATTTCGGGCCGTTTCCGGCCTTTTTTCTCGCCCGGCTCGCGTGTTTCATGTGATGCGGGCGGATTCGGAGAAGCGGGGCGGGCGGTTTCAGAAACGTTGATGCCCCGAACCGGGCCGCGTGAGAAAAATTGTTGCCGTAAAAATTTGAAAGTGCGTTCCGGCGTCCATTAAAATAGAATCAGAAAATCCGAAAGCAAATTTCTCCAAACTTTCATTCCTCGCGTGTTTCAATTTCCCTTTGAATCCTCTATGCTTTGGCCCTCGCGGAACCTGCTTCGGTTTCCTTGAATGCCGCACATCTGCATCCCTTCTGCTTATGGCTCATCAAGTTGAGCCGATTTTGAACCAGTGGCAGGAGGGTATCTATGCATTTTTCTCCTTTTGACAGTCCCGCCGTTTTTCCCGGCAAGTCGATCCAGATTGAAATTTGGCAACGAAGCGATGCGCGCTATGTCGCTCTGATCAGGGAACGCGCCGAGATGTCCCGTCCCCAATCCTCGTACCTGCAGGCAAAGAGGATGGTGCTCTGTCAGTGCTCCAACGTTCACGTTGAAACGTTCTCGGAAAACGATTCGGAGTGCACGCTGGAGTATTCCGTGCTCCTTGCGGCGGCAAGCCTGGATGAAGCAAGGGAGGAACTTTGCTGTATCCTGCTTGTGCTTGAAGCGGAAGCGGACCGCCTGTTTCTCCGCAGCCTTTCCGCGTAAGTCCGGGATTTCCGGACGTTATGGGGCCCGTTCTGGCCCCGAGTTTCATAGTAGGAAAGGAGATTCAGAAACATGTCTGCAAAAGTGCAATTCATTCATCCAGATCATAATGAATGCTTTACTTGCACGGACTGCGGGGAAACCATGCCCCGGCGCGAGGTGGACGCAAGCGGGCGCATCCTCCGCATCAATTTCCGGGATGTGGCCGTTCCTTCGGTGTGCAACGCCTGCCTGGCGAAGCGCCGGGCGGAACGGAAGGCGCGCCGCACGCTTCAGCCTTTGGGTATTGCGGTTTCGACCAAGAAGATGAACGGTGAATCCCGAACCGTGAAGGTGGCGGTCTACCTGAACGAACAGGAAAGCGATCTGCTCGACTATTTGGCGCACCGCTATGACAAGCCCAAATCCGTCATTCTGACGAACGCTTTCAACCGGTTTTGCGAGGAAAATCTGACTCCCGAAGACAGGGAGCGGGCACTTCGTTGGAAGGAGTTCAAGATGGAGATGCGGGGCGCTTCCCCGGCGGCGGGGCAAAACGGTTCCTGAGCAGTCAGCCGGCGGGGCCGGCCCGCGCCTGTTCCCGCCTCTCTCTGCTCATGTGCCCGGGGCTCCTGACCCTCGCCTGGTCCTGCGGCACCCGGTTGATTCGCATGGAGATGCGATGAAACCGGGTGCCGCTAATTTGACTTGAAATTCCCGTCAAGGACGTTCTACGTTTGAGTTGGAGCCAAGTCCATATTCGACGATAAAGGAGATGGGACGAATGAATGCGGTGCGCATCAACGAAGAGACGGGAACCGATGAGTATGTATACTGCCCGGTCTGCTTCGGGGAACTGCTCCTGGGCGCGATGACGAAGGAAGGCGAGGTGATTGAGCCGGAAGAGGGCAAGGTCGCTGTCCATCCCTTGCCGGATGGCTCCGTTCCGGTTGTCATGTGCCGGGACTGTGACTGGAAGCAGGTCATGCGGCCGGAGGATGTGTTTGTCTTTGAGGGGCCGCACGCTGCGGATCCGTACAAGGATTGAGTGCTTCCGGAGGAGAATGAGACGGGCCCCTCTTCTCCGGCTTATTGACGTCAGGAAACACTGGGAATTAAAATATATTTTGTCAATGCAAAAATGCGAATAAATTCGCAAACTGCAAACCGATAAACTGGGCATTTGTCGTCATGAATTTTCATGTTGAAGGCCTCGAAATGATTTGATTTTACAAGGTTTTTCGGCACCGCTCCGGTCGCTCCGGCCTTGTCGTCCGGCGCCGCGCGGGCCAACATCATTCCGATGCACAAAAACCGCAACCTCGACGCCAATATCACCAGC
>Ga0207872_100436_pt1 | contig 24986 bp, 27 predicted proteins | sample Passage260B_FD_187372 | JGI IMG/M metagenome (GOLD analysis project Ga0207872, IMG submission 187372) | Cellulose adapted compost microbial communities from Newby Island Compost Facility, Milpitas, CA, USA - Passage2 60B (SPAdes) (version 2) ...
GTGTGTGTTTTGTGTCAAATTCACTTTACCAAGGGAGAAGCTCTTTTTTCTATGTTCGCTTTTTCCAGACTTTACCCCCACGCAAATTTTACTCTAACCGACATTGTGGTCTACGGCAGGTACGATCTCATCCTGGAGGACCATCCGCAGATCTACGCCTACACCCGCACGCTGGGGCGGGAGCAGTGGCTTGTCATGCTCAATTTCTCCAGGCGGGAAGCGCGGTTCGAACTGCCCGGGCATTTGCGCCATTCGGGCCGCCGGCTCATGATCGCCAACTACGCCGATGCCGACGAACGGGAACCCATCGACCGGCTGGAGCTCAGGCCTTACGAGGCGCGGGTGTACCGGCTGCTTCGGTGAAGGGACGTCCGGTCCGGCGCTTTCCCCGGGAAGGAGAAAACGAAGGGCGGCGCCGCAAGAAACGACGCCGCCCTTTGTGTTTTTTCCGGGTCGTGTTCCGCCTGCCGCGGACCCGCGTCCGACGTTCTCGACGGTCCGCTCAGGAGAGCGGGAACTGCAGCGGATTCCATTCGCGCAGTTCCAGCGTGCGCGCGCCTTCGGCCACCACCGGATCGGCTTCGGCGAGGCGCCGGGCTTCCTCGGGGGATTCGGCGCGGTAGATGACCATGCCGCCTTTTCCATCCATGAACGGTCCGGCCATGACCACCTTGTTTTCCTTGTACAGCCGGTTGAGATAGTCGAGATGGGCCGGGCGCACCCTGGCGTTCAATTCCGCGTCGACGATGGTGAGGATGGCCACATAGTGCATGGTTGACTGGATCTCCTTTCCGGCGGCGCAAGGGCTTTTTGAGCCCGGGCCGCTTTTCGCGTTGGTGGCGCTTCTTGCATTGTACACGATGGAGCGGCCCGGGGGAAGTCCGAATCAGGGCGCTGCCGGAGGATCTTTATGCGATCGGCCGTCAGGACTCGTTCCCCGCCTGGCAGACGGCTTCGCCCGGCTGTCCGTGTCTCTGCCGGGAGGCACGGGCGGCTTTGGTTTTCATTCCGGCCAGCACGACGGCCAGTCCGGCGGCCGCGATGCCCGCGGCGGCGAGGAACGCCGCCCGGAATCCGGCCAGGGGAATCGCATCGGCCGCGCCGCCGGCCGGGCTCTCCGCGGCGGTGACAACCGCGGCCGCCGCATGGGCCGGGTCCAACCCGCCGTCCGTCTGCAGGCGGGCCAACGCCACCAGGGCCGCCAGGCCGATTGCCGTGCCGATCTGCGGCGCGGTGTTCCACAGGCCGGAAGCCAGGCCGTGCCGTTCCGGATCCACGGCAGCGGTCACCGCGGCGGCGCCCGCCACGATGACGCAGGAAACGCCCAGACCGACAAAGAGCAGTCCGGGAACCGCCGTACTCCAGTAATCGCCTTGCGCAGACAAGCGCGACAGCGTCAGCATGCCGGCGCCGAAAAAAACCATGCCGCCGGCCAGCACCGCCTTTGGCCCGAATCTGCCGACGGCTCGGCCGGCAAGCGGCGAAGCCAGAAGCACCACGCCTTCCTGCGGCAGAAAGGCAAACCCCGTCTTCAGCGGGTCGAAGCCGAGCATTTCCTGCAAATAAAGGGTGAGCAGGAAAATCGACGTCCCCATGATCGCGCCGAACGCGCCCCCGGCGGCCAGCGTCCCCGCAAAAGTCCGGCTGCGAAACAGCGCAAGGGGCACCAGGGGCGACGCGCGACGGGCTTCGATCATGAGAAAGGCGAAAAGCAGGGCAATCGACAAGGCCAAAGCGCTCCAGGTCCAAACGGTTTCCGCTCCCGCGCCCGCGCCGGCCGACGAGCAGGCGTAAACGAGGAGCGCCAGGCCCGCCGTGGCCGTGACGGCGCCGGGGACGTCCAGGGGCTGCCTCAGCCCGCCGCTTTCCCGCAGCACGCTGGGCGCGAGGAAGGCCAACGCAGCTCCAACGGGCACGTTCACGAAAAACACCCAGCGCCAACCCAACGCGGACGTCAGCACTCCCCCCAGCACAAGGCCGAGGGTGAACCCGAGGGAGGACACGGTACCGAGGATGCCGAGGGCCCGGTGGCGCGCTTTCCCTTCCGGATAATGGGCCGCCAGCAGCGCCAGAACGGCGGGCGCCGCAAGTGCGGCGCCCAGCCCTTGCGCGGCCCGGGCGGCGATCAGCACGGCGCCGTCGGGCGCGAAGCCGCCCAGGGCTGAAGCCGCCGCAAACAGCGCCATGCCGGCCGTCAGCATCCGCCGCCGTCCGAACAGGTCTCCCAGGCGCCCGCCCGGCAGGAGAAAGCCGCCGAAGGCCAGCGCGTACGCCGTCACCGTCCATTGCAGCCGATGGGGCGGGAGACCGAACTCTTCCCGGATGCTGGGGAGGGCCACATGCACGATGGACGTGTCCAGCAGGATCATCAGCTGCGCCGCGCCCAGCACCCACAGGACGCCGCCGGAAGCAACCCTTCGAATGCGGCTCATGGACCGGCCTCCTTTCCGTCGTCAATGGATCGTCTTGACCAGTCCGCCGTCGATGACCACATGCGCGCCCGTGATCATCGACGCCAGCGGGGAAGCGAGAAACACCACGAGACGGGCCACCTCTTCCGGTTCCGCGAAACGCCCGAGGGTAATGCCGAAGAGGGAGGCCAGTTCCCGCGTGTCGGCGGGCGCGCCGTCCCACATGGCCGTCCGCGTCGGACCCGGCGCCACGGTGTTGACCCGCACCCCGCGCGGGCCGAATTCTTCCGCCAGGCTCCGCGACAGATTGGTCACGGCGGCCTTGACGGCGCTGTACGCGGGGATCGGAGGCGCCGGCTGAATGGCGTTCATCGTGGAAATGTTCACGATGGCTCCGCCCCTTTGCATGAGCAGCGGCAGCACCGCCCGGGTCGTCCGCACGACGCTCATCAGGTTGACCTGCACCATTTCGTCCCATTCCTCGTCGGTGATGGCGAGAAATCCCGCGCCCCGGCGCGGGTCGGTCGCGCCGATGTTGTTGACCAGGATGTCCGCAGCGCCGAACCGGCTTTTCGCTTCATCCGCCAGCCGTGCGGCGCCCTCTGCGGTGGCGGCGTTGGCCGCCACGGGAATCACCCGTCCCGTCTGCGCGAGCTCCATCAGCTCCCGCGACGGCCGGCGCGCCGAGGCCAAGACCTGCGCCCCCGTTTCCACAAGTTCCCGGACCACAGCCAGGCCGATGCCGCGGCTGGCGCCCGTCACCAATGCGACTTTATCTTTCAGGGAAATCTCCATAAGCATCACCCCGGACCATCATAAGGCAACTGGTAATCTTTTAAAAGTACGCATTTAAATGGTACAAAGTACGGTGAGCCGTACCCGGTTCCCCGCACCGGACAAGGTACCGCGGACCGTACCGTGCGTCTCGTGACAAACCGGGGCGGGCAGGCGCTTTCGTCCAACCCGTGCGAAAAAAATGCCAACCAGGACGCGCGGTCGTGTTAAGATGGTGCATGAGAGAGGAGGGCGCGACGTGCCGGAAGGAACGAGGACCGGATATTCCAAAGAGGGGATTTTGGCGGCGCTGCGGGCCGCCGGAGGCAAATGGAAGCCGCTTATCCTTTTCATCCTGTACCATGAAGGCACCAAGAGATTCGGAGAACTGCGCCGCCTGCTGCCGGAGGTGACCCAGGGCACCCTGACGAGCCAACTTCGGGAAATGGAACGGGACGGCCTGGTCCGGCGGACGGTCTACCCGGAAATTCCGCCGCGGGTGGAATATGAGCTGACCGACCACGGAAAAACCCTCGCCCCCATTCTGAAATCGATGTGCGACTGGGGATTCCGGCATCTCGAACACCTGGCTTCCCTGCGGAACGAGAGCGAAAAGGCGTAACGGATTGATGCGGAAAAAACGCCGTGGTAACATATGGGGATCTTTTCCCGAGAACATCCTGTTTTTTCCGTTTTCATCGGATTCAGCGCATCCGGGAAAAAAATACATCCGTCCAAAGGAGGCAGATCCGTGTCCATTTCCTACCGAATCAACGAGGAAGTCCGCGCGGAGGACGTGGCGGATGTGTTCAGAAGCTCCGGCATCCGTCGTCCGGTGGATGACCTCGCCCGCATCCGCACCATGCTCGAGCATGCCAATCTGACGCTCACCGCCTGGGACGGCGGGAAGCTGGTCGGGATCGCCAGGGCCTTGACGGACTTTGTCTATTGCTGCTATCTTTCCGATCTCGCGGTGCGGAAGGAATATCAGAAACAGGGCATCGGAAAGGAACTTGTCCGGCTCCTCAGAGAGCGGCTGGGAGAAAAGGTTGCCATCATCCTCGTATCCGCGCCGGAAGCGGTGGACTACTACCCCCGCATCGGCTTCGACAAATGCGACAGGGCGTTTCTCATTCCGAGGACGCACTGATGAAGCAGTCTGACGTTAACCGGACCGGGCGTTTGGCGCGACCGGGTTCGTCTGGAGAGACCGGGTACGTCTGGCGCGACCGGATGCGTCTGGAAAGACCGGGTACGTCTGGCGATGACCGAACCGGACGTTGGCGGTTACCGGATCGCGCGTCTGGCGGCGGCCGGTCTCCCAACGGGACGCGCCGTTTGCGGCCCTACCGCCGCCGACGCGGTGTGGAGACAAGACGGGGTGGACTTCCGGATGAAAGCAAAAAAGAAGGTTTCATTCAAAACAACAGCCGTCACCCTGCTGATTGCGGCGGCGGCCCTTGCGACGGCGTATGTCCTCTGGCAGTACGCGTTTCCCCACCGATATTCGGCCGTCCATCAAGGCCTGATGATTCGCCTGGGCGCTGAAAACGAAGAAGAAGTGAAGCCGGTGACCGTCCGCTTCGACGGCAACATTCGTTGGAGCCTGTTCGGCGCGCACACCTTCAGGGGCCTTTTCGAAGTCGAAAACGACCCGATTCCCGTTCCCCCAAATGCCCGCCGGATCGAGATCCGGTTCGGAAAGGGAGATTTTTGGCCGATCGTATACACCGTCTATGCCGCCGAAGAGAATCGTCCGTTTTCCGCCGGCATCCGCCTGTACTCCTACGGCGGCCTATACGCCGGGCGCGATCTCCGCGAATTCGCCGTCGCGAAATACGAAGACGAAGAAATCACCGATGACGGCGAGCGACGGAGTTCTTGGGACGCGAACTCGGGGCTCTTGATCGTCGTGCCGGCCGAAACCCGGGAGGAGGCGCTGGAACGGGCCCGGCGCCTGATGGGCCGCTATCTGCGGGGATACCCGCTGGGCTGACGAACCCGCGTTCAGTTCAGGGGCACCAATATGACGGCTGGGAGCATGTGAGGCGATTTACGGAGCGGCTGCTCCATCCCGGCGCCGTTTTCACACGCGGCTGACCGGCCGGGAGTTTCGGTTCTGCCAGCGGGGGATTGACGAAAAAGCCTTGCGCAGGCTGGTGAAGGAAGAGCTGGCGGACGGGGACCGATCCGGCTTCGAGCCTTAAAACCACCGCCGCAACGTCCGGGCCGCCTTGACCAGGTGGCCTTCCATCGTTTTGGCGGCTCCGTCCGCATCCCCGGCTTCAATCCGTTCAAAGATCGCCCGGTGCTCTTCCATCAGGCGGGCCGCCTCGGCCCGTTCCCCGAACAGCCACAGCCGCCGGCTTTCCCGCATGGCGCCTCCCATGGAAGCGAACACGTTCTCCAGGGCGTGGCCAATCCACGGATTGGCCGTCGCCTGGGCGATGAGCAGGTGGAACCGCCGGTCTGCCTGCTCCAGGATCGTTTCGTCCCGCTCGCGTTCCATCTCGTCCAGCACGGCGCGCAGTTGTCCGAGTTGCGCCGCGGTTCGCCTTTGCGCCGCCAGGCGGGCGCTTTCCGTTTCCAGGATGCGGCGGAACTCCAGCCATTGCGCCAGCCGTCCGGCATCCGTGACCAGGGGCGGCGTGCGGGATGTTTCGCCGGGCTCGCTCACGAACGTGCCGCCCCCGTGGCGCACCCGCACCAGGCCGGCGGCCTGCAGCGCCATCAGCGCTTCGCGGATGGAGGACCTCCCCACCTGAAACTGCTCGGCGAGCTTCTCCACGGACGGCAGTTTCGTTCCCGGCGGCCAGGTTCCCTTTTCGATGTTTTCCCGGATCGAATCGGCCACCAGCTCGTAGGTTTTGCGGATTTTCATTCCGGACCTGCCTCCCCGGAAACGGCGAAAATGTGCCGCTGGACCGATTTACAGCGGGCGGTTGGTATGTTTTAATTATAACATGAAAAAGTCATCCGATGACATGATAAATTAGCGCAAACGTCAAAGACTCTTACACTTTGCGGGCGGAGGTTGGACAGGTGCTGGAGGAACCGGTGCGCAGGCGGCTCATGGACATTTTGGGACCGCAGGGATTCAGGGACGACGAGCAGACAAGGGTGTCATACAGTTACGACGCGACGCCGGCATACCGGACCAAACCGGCCGGGGTCGTGTTCCCGGAAGCGACCTGGCAGGTGTCGGAGATCATGAAGGTGTGCTCCGAATACCGCATTCCCGTGGTCACCCGCGGCGCGGGCAGCAACCTGTGCGCGGGAACGGTGCCGGGGGAGGGGGAGCTGGTCATGGTCATGACGCGGATGAACCGGCTCCTCGAGATCGACCGTGAGAACCTTACGGCCACGGTGCAGCCCGGTTTGAACACGAAGGCGTTCCACGAAGAGGTGGAAAGGGCCGGACTCTTCTATCCTCCGGATCCAAGCAGCATGGTGATCTGCACCCTCGGAGGCAACATCGCCCTCGGCTCGGGCGGCCTGCGCGGGCTGAAATACGGCACGACGAAGGACTACGTGCTGGGGCTGGAAGCCGTGCTTCCGAACGGAGACGTGATCCGAACCGGGGGCAAGCTGGTGAAGGACGTGGCGGGGTATGACCTGACGCGGCTCCTTGTCGGTTCCGGCGGGACCCTGGCGATCATTACGGAAGCGACCCTCAGGCTGGTGCCCAAGCCGCCGTTCCGCCTGTCCATGGTCGCGGTTTACGGAGACCTGTACGGTGCGGCCCGTTCGGTATCCAGCATCATCGCCGCCCGGATCATCCCCTGCACGCTGGAGTTCATGGACCAGGCCACGATCCGCGTGGTGGAGGACTTCGCCAGGGTCGGGCTTCCCGCCGACGCCAAGGCGATCCTGGCCATCGAGCAGGACGGCGAGGAGGAGCAGGTGCGGCGGGATCTGAACCTGATCTCCTACATTTGCCGCAATGAAGGCGCATTGGAGGTTCGCGTCGCCGAAAGGCCGGAGGAAGGGGAGAAAATCATGGCGGCGCGGCGCAGCGCGCTGGCCGCCCTTTCACGCCTGCGTCCGACGACCATCCTTGAGGACGCCACCGTGCCCCGGTCGAAAATCGCCGACATGGTCCTGGCGATCCAGCGCATTGCCCGGAAATACGACGTGCAGATTTGCACCTTCGGCCATGCGGGGGACGGCAACCTGCATCCCACCGCGCTCACGGACGCGCGCGACGCGGAAGAAATGCAACGGGTGGAACGCGCCTTCGAGGAAATTTTCGAGGAGGCGATCAGTCTTGGCGGGACGATCACGGGCGAACACGGCGTCGGCCAGGTGAAGGCGCCGTATCTGGAATGGAAGGCCGGAGCGGCCGGGGTGGAGCTGATGAAGCGGATCAAGCAGGCCTTTGATCCCCTCGGCCTTCTCAATCCCGGCAAAATGTTTGCGGAAACGCGCAAAAGGGTGGTGGTCCGGCGGTGAACGCGGCCAATGCGAACACGCATGCCAACACGCGCGCCAAAGAGGATGGCGGAGCGCCGGGGACCGCGTCCGCCGGCCGGCTGGAGCAGGCCTTGCGTCTCGCCCTGGACGAAGACGCGCTGGAACGCTGCATGCGTTGCGGGTTTTGCCAGAGCGCGTGCCCCACGTTCCGCGTCACCGGCCTGGAAGCCGCGTCCCCGCGCGGCCGGATCGCCCTGATGAAGGCGGCGTACGACGGCTTCATGGCCGCCGATTCCGATTTCGTTGGCCAGATGGAACTGTGCCTCGGTTGCCGCGCCTGCGAGCCGGCGTGTCCGGCGGGCGTGCCGTACGGCCGCCTGATCGAGCAGGCGAGGGAAGCCATCGCCAAAGGGCGGAAACAGCCGCTCCGGGCGCGTCTTGCGGGCAAGATCCTGATGGAAGGGGTTATTGCCCGCCACGGTGTGCTGCGGGGCGCCGGCAGGGTCCTGCGCCTGTACCAGCGCAGCGGATTGCGGGCCGCCGCGCGCCGGCTCGGGGTCCTTCGCGCGCTGCCCCCGCATGTGCGGGAAATGGAAGCGAGCCTGCCGGAGGCTTCGGGCAGGGGCGTGATCCGGGAATGGCTCCGCCGCGGCCTTCCCGCCAGGTGGGAGACGGACGACCAGGGCCGGCGCCTGCTCGTCGTTCCCGCGGAAGGAGAGCGCGCGGCCCGGGTCGGCATGTTTCGGGGCTGCGTCATGGACGTACTGTTTTTGTCCACCAATGTCAACACCATCCGGCTGCTTCGGGCGGCTGGGTTCGAAGTCGTCATTCCGGAGGGGCAGAAGTGCTGCGGAGCGCTGCACGCCCATGCCGGCCGGTCCGCGTTCGCGCGCAGGCTGGCCGCGGACAATGCCGCCGTGTTCCGCGCCGCCGGCGTGGATTGGGTCGTCTCCAACGCGGGAGGATGCGGCGCCCATTTGAAGGAATACGATCACGTCCTGCACGGGACGCCTTCCGCCGATGACGGCGCCTGGCTTTCGTCCCGCGTGAAGGACGTCAGCGAACTCCTCGCGGAATCGGGCCGGCCGCTCCGGCTGGCGAACGGCGCCCCGCTGGTCGCGACCTGTCAGGATTCGTGCCACCTGCGCAACGTCATGCGGGTGCAGCGGCAGCCGCGGGAACTGATGCAGCGCGTCCCGGGGCTTGTTCTGCGCGAAATGCGGGACGCGGACCTGTGCTGCGGTTCCGCCGGCATCTACAACGTGCTGCAACCGGAAATGTCCGCGGCGCTTTTGGACCGGAAGATGGAACAGGTCAAAGCCACGGGCGCGGACGTCGTCGTCACCGCCAATCCGGGCTGCCTGCTCCAGATGCGGTGGGGCATCCGCCGCGCCGGCCTGGAAGGCCGCGTGAAGGCCGTCCATCTGGTCGATTTGCTCGCCGAACGCCTGGAATAAAGCAGGCATATCCGTTCACACCGGGCCGGATTCCTCCGGCGACTCCCTCACTTTTTTGTAATATTGCATCGGCGACAACCCGACCATTTTCTTGAACAGTTTACTGAAGTAATACGGATCGTCGACGCCGACCAGGTACCCGATTTCCCCGATGTCCAGATGGGTGGCCTGGATGAGCTCCTTGGCCTTGTTGATCCGGATCCGGTTGCAATATTGGAAAATGGTGTGCCCCGTCGCCTGCTTGAAGATGCGGTTCATGTAGTCGAAATTGCAGTCGAACGCCGCCTCGATGTCCGCGCTCGAAATTTTTTCCGTGTAATGCTGATGGAGATATTCCAGCAACGCGTTCACCTTGAGGAACGATCTGGAACTCCGGCCTCTCGCCTGGTGCAGCTCGGCCATCAGGTATTCATGCGAAAGCTCCAGGAACAGTTCCGCCAGCCTCAGGGCCGTCAGGTTGCCCTTGTTGGCTTTTCTTTCGTACAGCATCAGGATGTCCTCGATCATGCGGAATGCCTGCTGAAGCATGGGCCGGTTTTTCAGCGAAAAAAATTTGGGGAAATAGCACGTGCCGGGCCTGTTCGCATCGTGCACCGCCCGCTTGCCCAAAAGGTCCGTGTCCAGGACGGCCAGGGTCTTCTCTTCCAGCAACACCCGCTTTGCCAGGGCGGCCGCGTCTTCCTCCGGGTACGGCCGGATGTCGGGATGGCGGAAATGAAAGTAGTAGTAATCGCAGGTGTGCTTTTGCAGTCCCTCGTGTTCAAGCCCCGGTTCGAGCAGCAGCAGATCGCCTCTGCCCAGTACATAGGGAATCCCGTTTTCGTGGATGTGCAGCTCTCCGTCCCTCACAAAGTAAAGGATGTATTCGTCCGTCGTTCTTCTGAAATGAATCCAGGGAGTTTTGTAGGAGACGAACCCCAACATTCCGATTTTCGGCACCATGTCCAGGTTGATCGCCAGCAAATCCGGACCCTCCCAATGCCCGAAAAGTCGCTATTGTACAAAAAAGGTATCTTGCGTACATTTCTTTGCAGTTTATCACTTTCTATACTGAAAAGGAATAAGGCTGAAGCCGCCGGTTTTGCGGGAGGGCTTGTCCCATGATGCCGATACGGGTGACCGTATGGAACGAGTATCGTCACGAACGCCAAAACGAGCATGTGGCGCGGATCTACCCCCAGGGCATCCATGAAGCGATCGCCGGTCATTTGCGTACAAATCCGGCGTTTTCGGTCAGGACCGCCGTCCTGGACGAACCGGAACACGGATTGACCGATGAAATCCTCGAGCGGACGGATGTTCTGATCTGGTGGGGCCATCTGGCCCATGACGAGGTCAAGGATGAAGTGGCGGAAAAGGTGCGCAAAAAGGTGCTGGCGGGCATGGGACTCATCGTTCTTCATTCCGGTCACGGATCCAAAATCTTTCAACGCCTGCTGGGCACCGAAACCATTCGCCTGCAATGGAGGGACGACGGAGAGAAGGAACGCCTGTGGGTCGTCGACCACGGCCATCCGATCGTGAACGGCCTGGGGCTGTATTTCGAACTTCCGCAAGAGGAAATGTACGGGGAACCGTTCGACATTCCGCCGCCGGACGAGCTGGTGTTCATTTCCTGGTTCGAAGGGGGAGAGGTGTTCCGCAGCGGCTGCTGTTAAAAACGAGGAAAAGGGAGACTGTTCTATTTTCGGCCGGGTCACGAGACCTTTCCCACCTATCACCATCCGGAAGTGCTCAAAGTCATCTCGAACGCGGTACTCTGGGCGGCTCCCCGGCAGGGGGCGGAGGTCCGTTACGGCCGGGTGGACCCCATCGAATCCATCGGAAAGTCACCGGCCCGGGTCAAGGAGGAAAAAGCATGAAGACATTTCGGCTTGGCATCATCGGACTGGGCGACATGGCCAACTATCATATTCAACAGATAAGCGCAGTTTCGGCGTTTCGGATCACGGCGGTCTGCGACGTGCATCCGGAGCGCCTGGCAAGCGCGGGCAACCGGCTTGGCCTTCCGCAAGGCAAAAGATACGCGGATTACGCAGATCTGATCCGCGATCCCGATGTGGACGCGGTGGTCTCCATCACGCCCAACCATCTGCACGCGGACATCATGAAGAAATGTCTGGAAGCCGGAAAGCCTTTCATGTCCGAGAAGCCGTTTACCCGGACCGTCGAGGAGGCGGAAGAGCTGCTCGGGCTGTACCGGCGCCGCCCCGTTCCCGCCATGATCGGTTTCAGCTACCGCTACACGCCCGCCTTCCGGCTGGCGAGACAACTGATTCAAGCCGGCAAAATCGGCCGGGTGCGGACGTTTTCGATGCAATACCTGCAGGGCTGGGGCGCGGCGGTGTATCGGCAGCCCTATGTCTGGCGGTTTGACAAATCGGTGGCGGGTTCCGGCACACTGGGGGATTTGGGCTCCCATATGATCGATCTGGCCCATTTTCTGTTCGGCCGCTTTCAGGAATTGTCTTCGCAGATGGCGACCCTGATCCCCGAACGCCAAAGGGCCGGCACGGGCGAATTGGCAAAGGTGGAAGTGGACGATTTCGTTTCCTTTCAGGCGTTCATGCAAAACGGCACGTCGGGGATTTTCCAGACCACCCGCAACGCCATCGGTTCGGAGAATCAACTGGAGGTTTTCGTTTACGGCGACGCCGGGACCCTGCACGCCTCCACGGTGAATCCCGGGCATCTCATTTGGATGCATGTCGACGAGGAAACCGGCCAGACGGTGGAAAAGAAGCTGACGGTGCCCTCCGGCGTCAGCCTGAGGCAATGGGAAGATTTTGCGGGACTCCTTGCCGGCGTTCCGGACGAAGGCTTGCCGGATTTCATGGCGGGTTACGATAACCAGCGGGTGATCGAAGCGGTGATCCGGTCAAACGAGTGGAAAAGAACGGTCACCGTGTCCTATTCGTAATCCGGTCGCCCGCCAATTCCCCCTGTTTCCCCTCGGCAAAAACCGCATGCCTTGCTTCGAGGACAGGCCCCCCGGCGAAAGCCGGCGCCTTTTTTTGTCGGGTCGTTTCCATCGGCGCGTGCGTCCGTGAGCCACGTCACATTTCCGTCCGGAAGGTTTTGCTATGATGGGGGCGTGGAACGACGGGCACGGGCGGCCAGCCAGCGCAGGAGCACCGCCGCGTGGTTGTGGACGGGGTCCCTGGCGGCGTACAGCAAGGTGACGCGCCGCCGATCCTTCCGGGCGCTGTCGCGCCGTGAAATGTGGTATGATGGGTTAACAGGAAATGGCACTTTTTCCGTGTCCATTATACCACCATACCATCCGGATGGAGGGAAAGCCCATGGATGTGCTGACGGCCATCGAAAAGCGCCGCGAAATCACCCGCTTCAAGCCGGAACCGGTTCCGCCGGAGGCGCTGGACAAGCTGATCCGGGCGCTGCATTTGGCTCCGAGCGGCAACAACCTGCCTTCGCGGGAATTTGTCATCGTCGAAAACAGGGAGACGCTGCTGGCGCTGGCCGAAACGACCCCCTACATGCAATGGCTCAGGGAAGCGGCGGGGGCGGCGGTCATCTTCGCGGCCCCGGAAGTGAGCAAATACTGGCTGCAGGACGCCACCATCTCCGGCGCGTTCCTGTGGCTGGCCGCCACATCCCTCGGCCTCGGCGCCGCGTGGGGGGCGGTCTACCATTCCGAAGACGCGGAGGAATCCCGCAGGCGGGAGGACCACGTGCGGCGCACGCTGGGCATTCCCGACTCATACCGGGTCGTCGCCATCCTCGGCTACGGCTGGCCCGCCGCGAATCCGGCCCAGAAGGAGCCGATCCCGAAGGAGCGGGTGTTCCACCGGGAAAGGTACGGGATGCGCCCGTGAAAACCATCGGCCTGCACGGCGGCATGAGCTGGCAATCGACGCTCGTCTGTTACCGGATCATCAACGAAGCCGCGGCCGGACGGCCGGGCGGACGCCATTCCGCCAGGATGGTGCTGTAGGAGGGAGCCTCCGTGAAACGGGAATTGCCTTTTCTGAAGGAACACGACTGGTCCCTGAACCTGGAGGACGAGTATTTCGCGGAGCATCCGGAGGATCTGGTGGCGGCCGCGGTCCACGCCGTGGAGGAAACCGCTCCCGGCTACTACGTCAATCTGGTCACCCCCGGTTCCATTGGCCATCCGGAAACGGATTTCATTCCGGGCTTGAAGGACAAACTGCGGGAATGCCGCATCCGGGTGCGGGAAATCCGGTACGTGGACGAATGCGGCTGCGGCGGACACGTGACCCGCGTGTACCGTTGACGCTGCGGGCTGCCCGTCCGTTCAGGGCTCGTCCCGCAGCCGCCGCAGCGCGTCCGGATTCAGGATGACGATCCGGTTCCGGTCCGTTTTCAGGATTTGGCCCTTTTCCAGCTGGTTCAGCATGCGGTTGACCGTTTCCCGGGTGGAACCGACGGCACCCGCAAATTCCTGGTTGGTCATCGGCAGGTTGATGGCGATCCGGCCGTCCCGCGCTTCCCCGTGCCGTTCGGCCAGCTCCAGCAAGAAGGACACCACCCGGTGCCGGACGTCCTGGCCGGTCAGCGTCTGCAGCCTTTCCTGCAACTCGGCGATTTTCTCGCCCATGACGCGCATCACCTTGACGGCGATGACCGGCATCTTCAGGAGGAGCTGTTCAAACTGCCGGATCGGAATGGCCGCCAGCCGGACGTCGGTGATGGCCGCCGCCGTGGCCGGGTACGGCTGCGAGGTGAAAAAGCCGGTGTGCGGGAACATGTCGCCGGGCTTCAGGAACGAGACGATTTGCTCATGGCCGGATTCGTCCGTCTTGAACGTTTTCACGAGCCCGTCCCGAATGATGTAGACGGCTTCCTTCTCGTCGCCTTGCGCGAAAATGACGGATTTGCGCGCGTAATAGCGGAAGATGACCAGCTGCGCCACCTGTTCCATTTCGGATCCGCTGAGGTCGCGGAACAGGGGGATGCGCATGAGCAGGGCGGCGGTGTCCTTTTCCAAGGGAAGTCATCCTTTCCGGGCTTCATATCCCCATTTTACCTTAAATTTCCCGGGCCGGGACAGGATGCGGATGTTGTGCCGGGGGTGAACGGAGCATGGCGGAAAACGCGTCGGAAAAACCGGACAGGGAGAACGGAGTTGCGAATGCGACGGAGAGGGCGCCGGACCGGGCGGACAGGCCTGATGACGGACCAAAGGCGGCCGGGCAGGCGCAAGGCCGGCGAAAGCTTCCGCCCAACGTGCGCATCCTGGACCTGACCATGCTCTTCATGGGCACGGGGCTTCTGCTTTTTCTGATCGCCATGATATACGGGGGCGGAGCGGCCGCCGAAGTGGCGCGGCTTTCGCTGCGCTCGCCCCAGGGGCTGTTCGCGGCCCATCTCATGCTTCCCGGATTTGCCACGATGATCGCCATGGGCGCCAGTTTCCAGCTCACGCAGGTCATCCTGAACACATCGCTGTACAGCCGGGCGCTGGGCTTTGCGCATTACGCCGTGTACCTGGCCGGACTCCTTCTCCTCGTTGCGGGATTTCTGTTCGACGCGAGGTGGATCGGTCCGGGCGGGACGGCAGCCTTCCTGGGGAGCCTAATGTACGCGTTCAACCTGATCATGACCGTGCTCCGGAAAAAGGCCTGGAATCTCTTCGTTTTCGGCATCGGGCTGAGCCTGGCAGCCCTGGTGGCCAACCTCGCTTTCGGCGTCGCCATGGGCATCGGATACTTGAGGAGGTGGCCTTCCGGATGGATGGAGCGGCTGTTCGAAGGCCATCTGTGGCTGGGCCTGGGCGGCTGGCTCGCGGGGCTCATCCTGGTGTTCAGCTTCAAGCTCCTGCCGATGTTTTACGTTTCCCGAAAAAAGTGGTCCGGCTCCTCCTGGGCCATCGTCGGCGCGTTCCATTTCGGCGTGTGGTGGCACGCGCTGATCCCGTGGACCGGACTGGAGCGGCTTGCCGTGATCGGCGACATCGCCATGCTGGCGGCCTGGGGATGGTTTGTCTTCCACAACCGGGAGGTCCGGCGGCTGAGCAGCGGCAAGCATCCCGTGGGCGCCGTGAAAATCGCGTACGGGCTGATCCCGGCAATCGGGCTCGTGTTCCTCGCGCGGTGTCTGGCGGAATGGGCGGGCCGCGGCTCCTCCCGTCTGGAGGAAGCGCTGGGCATCGCCATCGTGCTGGGATGGTTCGCCCCGACGATCCTGGGTTACCTGTCGAAAATTTTTCCATTCCTCTGGTGGGCGCTCCGCTTCCACACCCGCTGGGGGAAAAAGCCGCTCATGCAGCTTTCGGACATGCTCCCCGAACGGCGGATGACGCGGGAGCTTGCCGGCTATCTTGCCGGCGTCGCCGTCCTCATGGCCGGCCACCTGGCGGGCGCCCCGGCCCTGGCCGCCGCCGGCCAGGCGCTGGCGCTCGCGTTCGCGATCGTTTACCTGGCTGAACTTATGCGCGTATTCCGCCACTGACGGCGTGGACAGGAGGGAATGGCAATGGCCAGGACCAAAAGGGCGGAAGGCTATCTTCCCGGCCAGCACGGCGCCTGGGCGATGCTCATCATACCGTTCGTGCTGGGCATGGCGGCGGCCGGACCGGCGTGGATCCATTTGCCGCTGTTTGCCGCCTGGCTGCTCGTCTATCTGTTTTCGTATCCGTTTCTGCAATGGATCAAGACACGCAAATGGCAGGTTTACGCAAGGCCCATGCTGCTGTACGGAGGGCTGCTTCTGCCCTTTGCGGCGCTGGCGGCGATTCCGGAACCCCGGCTGATCCGGTGGGTGCCGCTGTTCATCCCGCTGTTTGCGGTCAATGCCTTTTTCGCCCGCATGAAAAAGGAGCGAGCCTTTGTCAATGATCTTGCGGCGGTCGTGCAGTTCAGCCTGGCGACGTTCGTGGCGTACGACGCGGGCGGGGGAACCGACTGGAGGCTGGCGGCGGAGCTGTTCGCGCTCAGCGTCCTGTATTTTACGGGCACCGTGTTTTATGTGAAAACGATCATCCGGGAGCGGGGCAATCCATGGTTTTACACTTCTTCCATCGTTTATCACATCCTGCTGCTCATGACGGCTCTGTTCTGGTTCCCGCGCCTCATGCTCGTGCCGTTTGCGGTGCTGCTCATCCGCGCCGTCGTTTCGCCGAGGCTGAGATTGTCCGTCAAAACGACGGGAATCCTCGAAATCGTCTATTCCGTGCTACTCGCCGTTTTCGCGCTTATCGCCTACCGTGCGTGACCGCGGCCGGCCGCATCAGGACGGAAAGGGGACCGTATTCATGGAGAAACGTTCGCTGGACGAGATCCGGGAATTTGCCGAAGAACGTTTCCGAAAAAGCGTGCTGTTTGAGGGAGACGGTTTCACTTCGTTCGTGCTGCACTTCATGCCTGGACAGGCGCTGCCCGCCCACCGCCATCCGGGCGCGGAACTGGAGGCCCTGGTGTGGGAGGGCTCTGGCGTGTTCACCGTGGACGGGAAGGAAACGGAGGCTTTCGCGGGAGACGCGGTCCGCTGCGGCGGGGAAGAGCTGTTTTCCTTCCGCAATACGGGGGACGGGCCGTGCCGCCTGTACGTGGTGCTGGTCAAACGCTCCGCTCCCAATGGCGATCACCCCGGGTGAACCCGGACAACATCAAACTGCCGACGTATCGGTGTTGACATTCGTTGGAAGCATCATTCATTTGAATGGAAGCGGCGAGTACTGGTTTTTTTCTTGTCCGCCGTGGAGAATGAAGTTGGCAAAGCATGCAACTTGTATCAACCGGGTGTAAATCTATCATCATGCTTGTGGCAATGTTTTATGGAAATCCGGGGAGTTGACGGATGAAAACCATCAAAACATTGGCGGGCATCGTGATTCCCGCCAGTCCGGTTACGGCACCATCTGGTTCGACGAAAATTTCGAATGGATCAATATCTGGACCAGTCCTTCCTGGAGAAATGTTCATGAGCCCGAACCCAACATGTTCATCGTGACGGGCGAAACCTATGAGCAGGCGATCGCCAATCAGAAAGCGATGAAAGAAAAATTCGACGACGACTTTTTTGCGCCGAAATCTTTCCCTTGAAAGCTGCTGACACGTTATGGACGATATTTTACGCCGAACAAAGACCGGCTCCCGCCGGCGACCCGTAAAGGGAATCGCCGCGGGAGTTTCTCGTTCGGCGCGTTCACCAAAGACCCAGCTGCTCTTTCGCCGCGTCGGACATCCGGTCCGGCGTCCAGCGGGGCTCCCAGACGAGTTCCACGTCCACGGGCCGGTCCGGGAGCGCCTGCCACAGGGCGCGCCGGGCGGCGCCGACGATGGCGTCGTGCAGCGGGCAGCCCGGGGTGGTCAGGGTCATGATCACCCGGACGCGGTCCGGTTCTTCCCGGATGTCGTAGACAAGGCCGAGATCGACGACGTTGACCCCCAGTTCGGGATCATACACCGTGCGCAGGCGTTCGCGGATGGTTGCCGCGATGTCCATTCCGGTCACCTCCCCAGTGCTATCTCGTGAACACGAGACCCAGCAGGGCCATGTAGGCAAGCGAGACCGCCGAGTACAAAACGCCGCCGGCCGCGACCAGCGGTTCCAGGTCCAGGGCCAGTCCGGCCGCCGGCAGGAAAAACGCCACCGCCACGGCCGCGAGCAGCGCGTTCGCTTTCTTTTCGTCCAGCAGGTTCGCCATGAGCGGGGTGCCGGGCTGGCCCGCCCGCCGGCCGTATTTCAGCGTCCACCACAGGAACGGCACGATCTTGAACGCGTAGCAGAGGATCATGAAGGACACCCAGCCGGGAAGGTAAACCCATCCCGCCAGAAGAAGCGTCCGGGTATCGGCGAGGCTCTGCGGATTCGCCAGGGCCCAGGCCAGGGCCAGGGCGGCCGCGGCGGCGAAGGCGTGGTTGCCGTACATGGACCAGCGGATGCCGGCGCCGGGATTTTTCTTGTGCCGGTGTTTGCGGATCTGCAGAATATGCACGTTGTACATTAGGATCGCCGCGGCAAGGATGGCCAGGGCCGGCGTGACCGCCGCCGCGCCGCCTTCCGCCAGGAACGCCGCCGCCCCGGCCAGCGCCGCGGCGTTCCAGAGCACGGGCACGGCTTTCTGAAGCGCCGTCGGATGTCCGTGCGCGAGGTAAAACATCGGCAGCATCTTGTAGCTGAAACCGGTAATGAGCAGCCCGAACCAGCCGACGGCGCCAAGCCAGATGTGCGCGCCGAACAGGCGCTGGTGCAGGCCGTTCCACCAGCCGAGGGCAAAGTTCACCCCCATCATCATCCCGGTGAGGCCGGTCAGGACGAGATACAGCACCGCCGCCGCCGCGCTGAGGGTGATCGCGTCCCATTTGGCCGCGCCGAACATCGTCGCCCCGACGTTCCACGCGAACAGCAGGATGCCCGCAAGCACAAGGACGGCAAAGAAGGCGATCATTGCCGTCTTCCCCAGGGCGAAGCCGAACAGGAGGCCGAACAGGCCGACGGTGAAAACGGCGTAGTGCGTCCAGCCCAGCTTCTCGCTATGGATATTCGTCTGCAGGATGACGCCGATCAGCTGGTAGAAGGCGCCCATGGCCAGCATGGTCGCCCAGCCGAGCACGAACAGGTGGGCGTTGAACCAGCCTTCCGGGCCGCGCACGCCGGCGTCCAGCCAGCCGAGCAGCGAGGACAGGGAAACCGCGTGAAACATTGCGAAACCGATCATACCGGTGATGATGAACACCAGGGGGAGACGGCTCATGGCGATCGCTCCCTTTCCAGAGGCCCGTTACACTTTGCGGATGGTCACCTTCGCCGATCCGTCGGGCTGTTCTTCCACTTCATAGGGGCAGCCGAGGTTCTTTAGTTCCTCGAGCAGAAACACCGGCACCCGGTCGTTGTGGATGCGCACCGTGTCCCCGGGCCGGCAGCGCTCCAGGGCGGACAGCGTGCGGATCATCGGCTGCGGCGGCTCCAGGCCCCGGTTGTCCAGCGTGATGACCCTGGGCTCGCCATCCGCGTCCGGCTCCCGGCCGGCGGGGCCGGATTCGTCCGCATCCCCGCGGGTTTCCTCGGCGCCGGGACGGAACGGAAGCGGCATGCCGGCGGGCAGGTCCGCTTCGGCGGAGGCGTCTCCCAGGCCGTCTCCGTCTTCCGTGGAGTCTCCCCGCCCGTCCCCGGCTTCCGCGAGAGCGAGCTCGTCCAGCCAATGCCGGTTCTTTTTGCGGACGAAATGGACGATCCAGTGGTCTTTCGCCACCGGCACCGCCCGGCCGGCAAATCCTTTCATTTTCATGACGCCGAGCAGCGGCGTCGGCCTAAAGGGCGCGTGGAGCACGAACACGTCGTCGGGCCCGAGGGTCTTGACCGTATCCATGATCAGCTGGAACGGCTCCAGCTTGTTTTTCAGATGGGGCCGGACGTCGAGTTCCACCTTGCGGGCTTCGCTGGCTTTCATGCCTGGACACCTCCTCCGGCGGGAGAACCGGCTTCTTCCGCGAGGGCGCCGGTCTTCCGCTCCTGCATCATCCTTTCGTACAGGCCCGCCATGCCGCCGTACAGCGCGTAGAAGAACGCGTCCGGCGCGTCGAGGGTCAGGGACAGGTACTGTTTCGGGTCGTCGTCCAGAATGCGGTGGCGGGCCGCTTCCCGGATCATGGCCAGGGCGTCCTCCAGGGTGACCGTGATCCGGATGGCCGTATCTCCTGTCCGGGTGATCTGCGCCATGGCGGACTCTCCTTCACAGCTTGCCGATCTTGACCCTGAACATTTCCGGTCCCCGTTCGAGATACTCCCAGCTGAACCGGCCCGGATACATCGCTTCGAACTGGTAGCGGAGCGGAACGGGGTCGTGGTCGTTGATCAGAAGCATCGCTTCGGCGGGCTTGAGTCTGCCAAAGGTCTCGAAAATGACCTTGTGCTTGAGATGCGGCGGATACTCCGCGGCGTTGACGGTGGCGGCGAAAGCGCCCATCCGGCATACCTCCCCTGTGTCGGATTTGGGTATCCAGTTTGTGTCCCATTATAGAACCAAGGAAAGCGGGGCATTGTGAGCGCGGTCACAGATCGCAAAAAAGGAGGATTTCCACGTCCGTCACGGGACAGGACGTTCCGATGCGCTATAATGAAGCCAGGTTCAAGACGGGGAAAACGGGGGGCAAAAACGGCCATGCAGTACGACGAAAACGTGAAAAAACGATTGCGCCGCGTGGAAGGGCAGGTGCGCGGCGTGCTGAACATGATGGAGGCGGGCGCTTCGTGCAAGGATGTGGTCAACCAGCTGGCGGCCGTCCGCGGCGCGGTGGACCGGGCGCTGGCCCTGATCGTGGCGGCCAATCTCGAGCGCTGCCTGGAGGAAACGAAAGAAGCCGGCGCCGCCGCCCGCGACAAGGCGGTGCGGGAGGCGGTCCGGCTGCTGGTGCGGAGCCGGTAGAGCTTCCGGCTCAGGTCTCTGCGCCTTTTGCCAGGCACACAAGCCGCTGCGTGGAGATGTCCGAGAACAGTTCCAGGCCGTCCGTGCGGGCCAGATGGATGACGTCCGCGAGGGCGGCGCAATCCGGAAAGAGGGCGGGGAGAAGGTTCTCCCGCCGGAGCACCGTTTCGGGGCGGAACACCACGTCCGGCTGCCCGGCGAACACCGCCGCGTAGAAAATGCCGCTCTCCACCAGGTCCTGAAAGAAGTGGCTTCCGTAGGACAGTTCCGGCATGATGCCGGCTTCCCGCGACGCCACCTCGACGATGGCCGCCATGTTGCACAGCTCGGCAAAGCGGACCGGCACGCCGTGGGAGGGCATCGTCGTGCCCCAGCGGCCGGGTCCCACCAGCATGGCGCGGCGTCCGGCGAGCGCGCCCGTCGCCGTTTGCGCGTCCGCGGCGCCGCCTGCCGGCGCTTGTTCCGCATCCGCGTTTCCGCCAACCCGCGTTTTTTCCGCATCCGCGCCTTCAGCGGTTCCGCCGCCTCCCGCCGCACCTCCTTCCTTCAGCGCCGCGTTGATCCGCCCGACGGCCCGCGCCACCGCGAATTTGTCCCGTTCGCCGAGGGCCGCGTAGCTTTCCGGCTTCACGTACACCTCCACGTCGATGGGCAGGCGGACGTTGCCGCCCATGAAATGGCCCCGGGTGGCCAGGAAACAGTCGCCTTCCGACGGGTCCGGCACGGCCACCGGACGGCCCGTTCCTTTCGTCTGCAACGGCCGGCACTGGAGCAGGTTCACCCGGAAGCGCCCGTCGCGGGTGAAATTGACGGTGAATTCGATATCCACGGGCCGGCCGTACGCCTTTTCCAGCACCTCCATCATGTCCCGCATGAGGCGCGCAAATCCGGTGCCCGTCAGCAGTTTCCGGAAATCCGCCGTCCAGGCCGCGCGCCGGTCGCCGTACCCCAGTTCCCGGAGTCTCACCGCCGTCTGGTGGTCGTAGGAGAAAAACAGCCCCGGATCCGTTTTCAGATCCAGCGCCATGAGTTCCTCCACGCCGCGGGACAGCAGCCGGTTCGCCTTCAGGTCCAGCACGTCGGCGGCGCGCTGGGTGAAGGCCCTGCGGTCTTCCGCCGCCGTCGGAGGCAGGCGTTCCGGACGGTCCAGGCCGACGATGCGGACGCAATCGCCTTCCGTGCGGTTCACCGCCCGCGTGCCCAGGCCCAGGACCAGGCGCAGCATGCCCGCCTTCGGGTCCATTTGCGGGTCCCACACGTACAGGTTCGCCGAATGGCCCACGCCGGCCGCGTGGGGGAAAAACAGGTCGCCGAAGTGGTCGCCCGACACCCGTTGCACGAGCAGGGCCATCTGTTCGTCCCGGCCGGCCAGGCCCCGGTTCAGGCGGTAGACGAGGGCGTCCCGGTCCATGGCGCTGGCATAGACCGTGCGGACCGCCTGTTCGAAGGCCCGGTAGCGCTCTTCCGGCGTCCCCTGGTTCACGCAAAAGACGCTTTCGTATTTGCCGGCGAAGGCGTTGCCGAAGCTGTCCTCGAGCAGCGAGCTGGAACGCACGATGATCGGCGACTGGCCGAAATATTCGAGGATCTGCATGAACCGTTCGCGGATTTTCTCCGGAAATTTGCCGGTCAGAAGCTTCTCCTTAAGTTCTTCGGCGTACCGGAAATAACCTTCGCGCGTTTTCTGCGCCGTGCGCAGTTTCCACCAGCCGTTGTGGACGATGTAGGTGTAGAACACGTCCGCTCCCACGTAGAACGAATCGTGCGGCTCGAGATACGGCGCAAACCGCCCCGTGCCGTCCCGCTCCAGGATCTTGCGGGCCAGGAGCATGCCGGCGCTTTTGCCGCCAATGCCGCCCGATCCGACCATCCGCGTGCCGATGGCCACGATGTCCTGCAGCGTAAAATACCGCTCGCACAGCCGGCGGATCCTCGCGTCGTCGCTGACCAGCATGGACAGCAGGCGTTTTTTCAGCGGTTCCTGCCGCTCGGGCGGCAGGGCCAGGGCCTCCCGCGCCCGGCGAAACGTCTCGTCCCAGTAGTCGAGGCGGTCTTCGCCGCGCGGCAAGGCGGCGAAAAGACCGGCCGCTTCGGCGCTGGCCGTGACGGAGACGGCTTCCTGCCCCCGGATCAGGTGGGGGAAAAACATCGTGGGAGAGTAGCGGTTCTGCACTTTGAGCGGATGGATGTACAACTCGCCGTCCACTTCGTAAACGTCCAAAAGCAGCTGTGTCGTTTCCCGGATGCCGGCGACGGTGGAGTAGGTGTGCGCGTTGCGCATGATGGCGAAATAGGCCACGGTGTCCCATTCGTACAGATACGGGCAGACGACCCGGAAAAAGTTGCCGATCATGAGATCCGAGTGCCAATCCTCGAGCAGATCGGTCAGGCAGTCGAAGACGTAGAACGCCTCCCGTCCTTCCTGTTCCACCAGACGGTGCACCGCCGTGGCAAAGGGTTCGAATCCTTTTCCCGGGTCCAGATGAACGGTGCGGATTCCCTCGCCGCCTTCCACCACCGGCTCGTGGCGCCCGAAGCGGACGTAGATCAGCTTGCGCCCGTCCCGCATGGTGCGGGCGACAAAGGGATCGACCATCTTCCGGTAGCCGGAGATGGAATCCGTCTGCCACACCACGTTGTCCCCCAGCCTCAGCCGGTCGATCACCTCGTCAAACCCCGCAAGGCCGGTGCTCACCCTGCCGAACTCCATGGCGTTCCTCCGCTTATTGCAGACTGCCTTTTTATCATATCGTTTTTGCGGGAATTTTGAAATTTCAGGGAGCGGGTTTTTCATCCGTCCATTCTATTGACAACCCCTGAGCGCATGATTAATATTAATACTCATTAAAGACGCGTAAATTTGTTATATAACAAATTTTTGGCGAAAAAGGGGAGAAAGCCACTACAAGCAAATTTTTGCGGAGCCGGTCGACGTTTGGCATTCATCCCAAAAAAGAAAGGTCGGGGTATTATGGCATTTCAGACAGGCGGCAGACATACCATTATCGCCAGGCTTGAGATGAACGACAACGTCCCGTTCATCCGCGTGGCGCACGCCATTCACGAATCCGGCGGCGAAGTGGTGGCGGTGGACATCATCAACAGAGGCAAAGACACCACCATCCGCGACATCACGATGTTCATCGCGAAGGCGGAGAACGAGCGGGACGTGATCCGCAACGTGTCGGAAATCCCGGGGGTTCGGATCGTCAACGTCTCCGACCGGACGTTCCTGATGCATCTGGGGGGCAAACTGGAAGTCAAATCCAGGGTCCCGGTCAAAAACCGGGACGACCTTTCCCACGTCTACACGCCGGGCGTGGCCCGCGTGAGCATGGCGCTGCACGAGGATCCGTCCAAAGCGTATTCCCTCACCATCAAGCGGAACACCGTCGCGGTCCTGACCGACGGCACCTCCGTGCTGGGGCTGGGCGACATCGGTCCGATCGCCGCCCTTCCCGTCATGGAAGGAAAAGCGATGTTGTTCAAGGAACTGGCCGGCGTCGATGCGTTTCCCGTCTGCCTGGACACCAAGGACGTGGATGAAATCGTCCGCATCGCCAAGGCCATCGCTCCCGTGTTCGGCGGCATCAACCTTGAGGACATCTCGGCGCCGCGCTGCTTTGAAATCGAGGACAGGCTGAAAAAGGAACTGGACATTCCGGTTTTCCACGACGACCAGCATGGCACGGCCGTAGTCATGATGGCGGGGCTGATCAACGCCCTCAAGATTGTCGGCAAGCGGCTCCAGGACATCAAGGTGGTGTTCAGCGGCGTGGGCGCCGCGGGCGTGGCCTGCACGAAAATGCTGCTGAACGCCGGCGTCAAAAACATCGTGGGCGCCACGCGGTCGGTGGGTATCCTCCGCCGCGGCGTGCCGTATGACAGCCCGATGCACCGCTGGTACGCCGAGCATACCAATCCCGACAACATTGCCGGCACGTTGTCGGACGCCATGGAAGGCGCCGACGTGTTCATCGGGGTGTCCGGCCCGAACGTGATCACCGTGGACGATCTCAAGAAAATGGCCAGGGACCCCATCGTCTTCGCGATGGCCAATCCGAATCCCGAGATCGCCCCGGAAATCGCGCAGCCCTATGTGCGGGTGATGGCGACCGGACGTTCCGACTACCCGAACCAGCTCAACAACGTCCTGTGCTTCCCGGGCATCTTCCGGGGCGCGCTGGATTGCCAGGCCACCGAAATCAACGAGGAAATGAAAATGGCGGCCGCTGAGGCCATCGCTTCCGTCGTGGATGAAAGCGAGCTGAACGAGCAATACATCATCCCCAGCGTGTTCAACACCAAAGTGGTGGAAGCGGTGCGCAAAAAGGTGATCGAAGCCGCCATCGCCACCGGGGTGGCGCGAAAGGTGCCTCACGGGTTCGCCAAAGGGGAAGTCCCCGAAGAGCAGACGATGACGCGCTGAACCGCTCCCGCATGCCAAAACCGCCGGTCCGCGGAAGGACCGGCGGTTTTCGCTTGTACGCCCAGCATGGGCGTCATCTCTACGGTGAAAGTCCGGAATGGGGGCTGGCGAGCGCCTACCATTAGCCAAAGGCAAGGGTGCCTGCCGCG
>Ga0207872_100448_pt1 | contig 24653 bp, 22 predicted proteins | sample Passage260B_FD_187372 | JGI IMG/M metagenome (GOLD analysis project Ga0207872, IMG submission 187372) | Cellulose adapted compost microbial communities from Newby Island Compost Facility, Milpitas, CA, USA - Passage2 60B (SPAdes) (version 2) ...
CTGTATGGCAGTCCGAAGATCGCTCAAGTCTTGCGCCAGCAAGGGATGCGGGTGTCCGAGAAAACCGTCGCCCGCATCATGCAGGAGTTGGGGCTTAAAGTTCTTTGCGTCCGGCTCCGTTGCAGAGATGCCGGCAAGCGGAAGGAGAGATGTTGATGTTTGCGTCGTCCGAATCCAAGTCGGCGAACAAGAGCGAATTCACCATCATCAACTTCCACACCTGGAAGAACGGTTTATTGCTCGCCGGCCTGCCGTTATGCACGGTGATGAGCATTCTGGGTTCGCGATTTCTGGACCCGGGTTATCGGCACGCGGTGACGGCGGCCCTCATTGTCGTGATCGTGGCCCTGGTGTTCCTGTATGTGAAGGAATCCAGGAGAACGAGCACGCTGATCGTGGCGGACGACAAGCTGCAGCATGAGTCGGAAGTGCTGCTGCCCGGCGAGATCACCCGGATCGAGCTGCACCACCAGAACGTCTTCATCAGGCGCAAAGGCTGGCGGAACCTCAGCCTGTTGCTCAAGAACCGCGACGATCTCGAGCCGCTGACAGCCCGATTGCGGGAATTCGGAAGCCGGCACAACATCAAGGTCGAAGTCGTGGAGTGACCGGGGGGAAGCATGGAGACCGCAAAGACCGTGGACGAATTTGAATGCAGCAGGGTTCTATCCCCGAAAAGTTTCGAGCTGTCAGCCGGCTATTTGTTTTGCTGGCTCGTATGCATGATAGCCGCGCTTTTCGTCGAGACGGATTCCGCCAAAATGTTCCTGATTTCATTCTTCGGCCTGCTGGCGATCGTGTTCGTGGTCCTGAAGATCATCGAGATGACGAAACCTGTCAAATTGGTCGTGGATGACCACAGACTGCTCTGCGCATCGAAAGAAATAGGGCCGCAGGAAATCGACAAGATCATCCTTTCATACGGCACTTTGGTGATCAAGCGCAAGCAGGGGAGATGGTCGCATCTCAGCCTGCCGCTGAAGAAGCCGGAAGATTTCGGGCGCCTGAAGGACCGCATGGCGGCGTTCGCCCAAGCGCACAACATCCGGTTCGAGGTCGGAAAATAGGCTTGTGGCACTTGGTACGCCCGGACCATCTGCTTTATCATGCCGGCAGACCGCAGAGCCGGCCGCAGTACGAGCGGGCGCTGGCGTATTTCCGTGAATGTGCGGCCAGACTGGACTGAGCACCGCATGATGAATCGCTGACGGCCTCTGGCTTGCCGGGCCGTCATGTTGCTTGTTCCGGGACCGGGAAGGCATGTCGCCGAAGATGCGAAGACATCGCGGCGGCATGTCATTTTTTTGGCATGCTGCAAGTTGGTGACACGTGTCACATTAATGGCGGGTCGGCGGCGGTACACTGATGGCGAAAACCACAACCGCGGGAAAGGGAGGACGAAGCATGGAAGAAGCGTTCAACGGTTCCGAGCGGGTAGGCGACATCGTGACCGCGTTTCCCGGCGCCGGCAACCTGATGAAGGCGTACCGGATCGACTTCTGCTGCGGCGGCGACCGCACGCTGAACGAGGCGCTGGAGGAGAAGGGGATCGACCGGCCGGACTTCCTCGAACGGCTGAACGGGCTGTACCGGCAGGCACGGGAGCGCAACATCCGGTCCGTCGACTGGCGCGATAAATCTTCCGCCGAACTGATCGACCACATCGTGCGGACCCATCATGCGTATTTGCGGGAGGAACTGCCGCTGCTCAGCGGTTTCGTCACGAAGATCTGGCGGGTGCACGGCGACGCGCATCCGGAGCTGGAGGCGCTCCATGACCGGTTCCACCGGATGAAGGAGGAGCTCGAGCGGCATCTGGCTGCGGAGGAGGAGAAGCTGTTTCCGCTGATCCGGCAGGCCGAGCGGAGCGGAACGCCGGCGGACGGATCGGAGGCGATGAAGGCGATGGATGAGATGGAGGCCGAGCACGGCGAGGTGGGCAACCTGCTGAAGGAGATGCGGGAGATCACGCGGGATTACCGGCTGCCGGAGGACGCGTGCCGGACGTACATGCTGGCGTTCCGGAAGCTCGAGGAGCTGGAGTCGGACATGTTCGAGCACATCCATCTGGAGAACAACGTGCTGTTCCCGAAGTTCAGAAGCCTGTGCGCTTCCTCATAAACACGCGAAGGAGTGAACGGTCATGGATCAAGGGAATCACCAATGCAGCGCGGCGATGTTCGGCGGTAGGGGCCCGGAGAAGCTGTGCGAGCCGCTTGCCCGGCTCAAGTTCGAGCACGGACCGCTCCGGGAGCAAATGAACGCCTTCGTCCGCGAGGCGGCGGCGATCGGGCGGGACGGCGCGGTCGCGGACTGGAGCGGTCCGCTCGCGGAGCTGAAGCGGAAGGTCGACGCTTTCGTCGGCGAGCTGGATCCCCATTCGGAGCGCGAAGAAGGGGTGCTCTTCCCGATGATGGCGAAATACATCGGCAGGGAGACGGGGCCGGTCGCCGTGATGGAGTACGAGCACGATCTGGCCAAGGCGAACCTGAAGAAGTTCCGCGAAGCCGTGGAGCGGCTCGAAGGTGCGGTGGACGCCGAGCGGGCGAAGGAGATCGCCTCCTACGCGATCCGGGCCCATGATGTGCTGACGGATCATTTCATGAAGGAAGAGAACGTGCTGTTCCCGATGGCGGAAAACATGCTGAACGCGGAGGAGAAGGCGGAGCTCGGCCGGGCGATCGGATCGGCCTGACGAATGCGTCCGGCGATCCGGCCGGTTCCGCAACGGCGTGATGGTGCACGGGAACCTTCGCGGCGCAGACGCGGCGTGACGGTGCGGCGTCGGGCCTCGTCACAGATGCGATCCGCAATCCCGAGCCGGACCGGATCTTCCGACAGTTCCCGTTCGTATCCATGGGTAGAATCCTCGGATCGCTCCGGGCGGTGGCAGAATTGGGTGCGCTGTTCGGGGCTCGGGGCGATGTCTTTCATTCATTCGTCGATTGCCGCCTGCTCCTTCGGCACGCCACAGCCGCGCGGCCAGAACCGTTCGATGAGCCGTCGCAGGCCGTCTTCGGGAGCGGGCGGTTCGCATGCAACATTTGGATGGATATTCGCGTCGACTAAAAACGATGAAAGAGAAAAAGGAGAGGATACCCATGGATGCATCGGGCGCGATCAAGAAGCACCGCGAGATGACGGCGTTCAAACCCGATCCGATGCCCGCGGAAAACCTGGACAGGCTGTCCCGGGCGCTGTACCTCTCATCGTCGGAGCGGGCCTTCCATCGGGGGAGGTTCGGGTCATGAAGACGATCGGCCTTCTGGGCGGCATGAGTTGGCAATCGACGATTGAATACTATCGGATCCTCAACGAAGAAGTGGCGAGCCGTTTGGGCGGCTTGCATTCCGCGAAGATCGTGATGTACAGCGTCGATTTTGACGGGATTGCGGAGATGCAGCGCCGCGGCGATTGGATGACCGCCGGCCGGGTGCTGGCCGAAGCCGCGCAAGGGCTGGAGCGGGCGGGCGCCGATATGGTGTTGATCTGCGCCAACACGATGCATATCGTGGCGGATGCGGTGCAGCAGGCCGTTCGCATTCCGCTCGTCCATCTGGCGGATGTGACCGCCGCCCGGGTGAAGCGGGCCGGGCTCACCCGCGTCGGCCTGCTTGGCACGCGGTACACGATGGAGAAGGACTTCCTGAAGGACCGGCTGGCTTCGCACGGCCTGACCGTGCATGTGCCCGAAGCGGAGGATCGGGAGGAGGTCCACCGGATCATTTACGAGGAGCTGTGCCGCGGGATCATCACGGAGGAGTCCCGCCGGCGCGTCAAGGACGTGGCGGAGCGGCTGGCCGCGCGGGGGGCGGAGGGCATCCTGCTCGGCTGCACGGAGTTGCCGCTTCTGATCCGACCGGGCGATCTGTCGGTTCCCGAGTTCGACACCACGCGCATCCACGCCGAGACGGCCGTGGAGATGGCTTTGTGTGAGTAAATGATGTGTGGCGATTGTCTGCCTCGTGGCGGGCGGCCGCTTTTTTATTTGTTGTTAAGATTGCGAAATGGTTATAAAATTTTACACAAGCAGCCGATTAGCAGGTATGATTGTGGTTCTTCATTGGAAACGGGTTATTCGGTTCAGGGGGCCATGATGCTGGAAGCAAAGCTGATCCGGATCATGAAAACCTATGAGCACTTGATGAGGGATTTGAGACTTGTTCAGGGACTGGGATTATCGCATTGGTGCATTGCCGCCGGTTATGTCCGAAACCATGTATGGGACTATCTGCACGGTTATTCGGCAAGAACACCTTTACATGACGTGGATGTCATCTATTTTGATGCTTCCGATCTTACCGAGGAGTCTGAAAAGCGGTACGAGCATCTTTTGAGAAAAGAAGTGAACGACTATAATTGGTCCTTCAAGAACCAGGCCCGAATGCATGCCAGAAATCGGGAAAAGCCGTATGCGTCCTTAACGGATGCGATGAAAAGATGGCCGGAGACGGCCACTGCGGTCGGCATAAGCCTTGAAGGGAATGATATCAAGGTTACCGCTCCGCACGGACTGGACGATTTGTTCCATCTTGTCATACGCAGGAGTCCGTACTTTACGGATCAGGACGATTTTTACGCGCGAATCGAACGCAAGAAATGGCTGGAATACTGGCCTCAACTGAAGATCGTTGACGAGTGAAGAAGACGGAAGCATGGATGGTAACCGGGAGCAAACTGTGCACCGTCAACCAAGCGTAGCCGGAGGTTGGAATGTTCCAGGTCAAATCTTATATCATTGAAACCCGGTCGCAACGTGACGGATTTGGACGATGTGGCGCGTAATCCCCAAAACGATTTCGTTGAAATCACGGATTTGAAAGGCCTGGAATCCATTCGTCGCAAGCTGGATTTCAAACGGCCAATACGCGCGCGAATTGGAGAAAGTAAAAAGATTGAAAGAGAAATTGCAATTCCGGCCCGGTTGAGTCTTGCCGGGGAGAGGCCGTTCAAGCGCAGATGGATGGAATACGTCATCCTGTTGGTTGACATCGACGGCCGGAGCATCCGGACAACGGTCGAATCCGGCTGAACGGAACCGCCTGGAGCAAACTTCAGGCGTCGACAGGAAATTGCATGTTGATGGAGTAACTGGAAGGATTTTTCGTCAAAGACAGAGAAATAGAAGCCATAAACGAAAAAAGCCGGCAAATCGTCCATTGATCAACCTGGAAAATCCGTTGCTGGATGTTCGGGAGGCCGTTATGATGCGGGTTTTCATGTGCATGTTACTCGTCCTGCTGTTGCTGTCCGGGTGCTCGAATGATCCCAATGTACAGGAGCATGCAATCGCAACGCCTGACGTCGGGGAACGCGTGGAAGACCAACCGGCGGATCAGGATTCGGGCGTTCAAGACGGCAATACCGATACGGATCGAGAGGAGATGTCCGACACCGGCTCCGAAGAATCCGAACAGGCTGAGGATCCGAAATCCCCGGACCTCTCGACCGCCTACGATGAAGCCGGAAAGCTTCTGGACGCTTTGAAGGCTCGTGATGCATCGGTGCTTGCCGGGCTGCTGGAATACACGGGGCAATTTCATGCCATTCCGTTCGACCAGGGGATGGCGGAGAACATCATCAAAGGATTCGAAATCAACTTCGATCTGGATTCCCTCGTCGCGGAGGCGAATGAAGAAGGAACTTCGTGGTTGCCCGAGTCGGGACAATTCGAATTCATTCTGAAGGACAACGGGGATGCGAGCCGGTTTGATGACCACGAGAACGTGCTGTTGGTCAGTTTCGGAGAAAACGGTTCCCAGGTTTATTACTACAACCCCTATATCCGGTATTTCCCCTTTGCATTCGACATGGTCTCGAGGTACATGCAAATGATCGAAGCCGAAGATGCGCAAGGGCTGGCCGCGTTTCTCAATCCGGACGACCTGGATGTTCCCGTTTGGGTGGCGGAAGAGACGATCAACCAATACAAGAAGTTCCTGGACGGCGCGAGTCCGGCGGTACGCTATCAGGACAAATTCTTCTTCGTCGTGAGCAACGGCCAGGGAGATGAACACCTCTTTCAAATTGTATATGGCGACGGACTGACGGGAATCCGGGACGAGTTTATTCCCGAATTCTGACCGGAAGGGGCCGATTCGCCCCTTCCATCCGTTTGGGATGCGGATTGCGGATGAATGCGATGAGACCCGTGAGACGAAGCCGGCCAAGGATCTGGCTGGGCAGAAAATACTATCGCCTGAAGCGGTATTGGGAATGGCATTTCGGCGGCAAAACGTATGCTTCCCGTCGGGAGAGCTCGCCGCTTCCCCATGTCATCTTCACCCACAGGACTCCCCTGCTTCGTCAGCTCAAAAATGTGGACATGTGGCTGCAGCACAACAAAGTGCGGAACCTGCGCATCGCCGCCCGGAAGGTGGACGGGATCATCGTGATGCCGGGAGAAACCTTCTCCTTCTGGCGGTTGATCGGCAATCCGACGAGAAGAAAAGGCTACGTGGAAGGCATGGTGCTCTTTTACGGGAAAGTGGGGACGGGCGTGGGCGGAGGGCTGTGTCAACTGTCGAATTTGATTTACTGGATGACCTTGCACACGCCGTTGACCGTGACGGAGCGATATCGGCACAGCTACGATGTGTTCCCCGATTCGGGAAGGGAGCAGCCCTTCGGTACCGGAGCCACGGTCGCCTACAATTATCTCGATCTGCAGATTGAAAACCGGACCCGCGACCCGTACCAATTGATCATCCGTTTGACGGATACGCATCTGGTCGGAGAATGGAGATCGACATCGCCGCCGCTTTTGAAGTACGAGGTATACGAAAAAGAGCACTGGATTACGCAGGAGTATTGGGGCGGTTATGTCAGACACAACAGCATTTACAGGAAGGTGTACACGCCGGATCATGAACTGGTTGACGACGAATTCATCACGGAGAACCACGCGATCATGATGTACGAGCCGATGCTGACGGAAGGGTTCACCGGAAAATGACATAACCGTGCGGTGATTTTCCCATGAAAGCGCAAACCGTGATCCAAGTGAGTTTGCTGCTCATCCTTGTGCTGTTGATCGGGATCCTCATGCTTCAGCCCAAGCAACAGCCGCAACCCCCGGATCCCTCTTCTTCCGAAACGGAATCGAAGCTGCGGGATGAGCTGCTGGCATTGAAAGAACAATTGGCAGACATCAGGCGCGAGATCCAGGCGCTCCATCAGCAGAACGCCATGGAGATCGCGAAGCTGCGGAAGCTGGTTTCCGGCATTCCGGAGTTGGAAACCCGAATGGCGATCGTTACGAATGCATCCCGTGACGACCGATATCGAATCCAACTCGACTATGTGGAATGGCTTGCGGGGGATGAAGCCGTCGAGGCGAGCGGCGGCGACGCACCGAACGGATTCTATGTCCGAAATACGATCGATGAGCAGGTGTCAAGGGTAATAGACGACAACACGCATTTTTATGTTCTTGATGATGGCGGACATCGATTCGTTGATGCAGGCGAATTTCTCGATTATATTGAAAACCCGATTTACAGGTTGTTCCGGGTCTATGAGGTCAATGAAAACATCCTGCTCATCGAAGAACAGTATTTGCCATGAGCGGGCGACCGGCGATTGCGGAGTGATGGCTTGAACCTCTTTTTTGGCCGGGCGTATTGGGCGGGCGACATGCCCGGAAGTGGTTTCATGGGAAGCGGAACAACCGTTCACGAATTTGAATTCCGCGGACACCGGAACTGGAGAAGTTTCGGCTATATGTGCGGATATCTCGTTTGCTGGTTGATCTGTTTGCTGTCCGGGCTGGTCATCGGGCCGGATAACGTCAAGTCGGTCGTGATTGCGGTCTTCGGTCTGTCGGGAACGGCATGCTTTATCCCGAGATGGATGGAATACCTTGTCCACGTAATGCGCCGAATAAGCGGACAGCCGGCCGCAACAGAGCCGTGCAAGGCGTATGTTCCGCACGTGCATCGGGGCGTTGGGAGAAAAATCCGGGGAAAATGCAGGCTTTCAGGGAATTTTCCGGTAGCTTTTTGCCGTTCGTTCCTGTATGATGGTCGTCGTTGCGAAAAACCATCAGGCAGGGAGAACCCAAAAAGTGGATTCGTCATGTCCCTTGTCCGGGAAAATTTACGTTCTGAAGCCGTCGCGTGCGGATCAGGGCCCGAACCGGCGCGACGTCAGGCCGTCCGAGCTGATCGAACATATCGTGAAGAAACATCACGTGTATCTGTGGCGGGAGCTTACGGAACTCAGCCGGACCGTCACCGACATGTGCCGGGCGCACGGCGCCGCCTACCCGGAGCTTGCGGAGCTCCACATCCGGTTCCATCAGATGAAGGACGAGATCGAGCAGCACATGATCGCGGAAGAGGAAACGATCTTCCCCCGCATACTGAAGGCCGAGCGGACGGGAAGTCAGGCCGACTGCCCGGAGACGGTGCAATCGATCGGGGTGCTGGAGACCGAGCACGACGAGGTGACATCCATGCTCCGGGCCATCCGGGACATCACGCTGGACGTTCTGCTGCCGGAAAAGTCGCGCGCCATGTACCACGAGACCTTCCGGAGGCTGGAGGAACTGGAGTCGGACATTCGCGAACACATCCGTCTGGAAAACAAACTGCTGTTCCCGAAATATCGGGAATTTTGTGGAAAGTCGTAGCAGGAAGACGGCCCCCGTGCCCGGCGGGCCGTCGTTTCGCGTTTCGCGGGGCGTTCACCGCGAGTCCGGCCGCGGGAACGCCGCCGCAGGCGGGCTGAAGGGGACGGGAGAACGGGATGCCGTCGCGATGCGGCAACGCGTCGCGGCGGTTTCGTGTTTGTGCCGGAATCCGACCTGTTCGGACATATCCGCCTGGTGAACACCGCGCGGTTCCGCCCGCTGCGTAACCGGCATCCCGCCGACCGCTCGTACATCGCCGCTCTCCGCAAGCCATCCGCAAAAAAATCGCATCTCCGCAAAAAAATCCAATCCCCCGAATCCCCCTTGCGCAAAATTGTGCGATTGCCTGCAAACGCCGCTTCCCGTACCTTCGGAGTCGGGAGGGAGCCACTTGCCGACCAACGAAAAACAAGCCAACCCGCCGGCTGGCGCCAAGACGATTCAAATGGAAGCGCTTGACCGGGGCCTCGCGGCCGTATGGACGGACGAAGGGATTTTCCTGAGCTGGCGGCTGCTCGGCACGGAAGTGACCGGACATACCGGCGGCGGCATGGCCGGGCCGGCTTTCCGCATCTACCGGGACGGCGTCCGCATCGCCGACGTCGGGCAGGCCACGAACTTTCTCGATCCGGACGGCGGCATCGACTCGCGCTATGTTGTATGCGCTGTCCTGGACGGGCAAGAGATCGACCGCAGCCGTGAAGTCCGGCCATGGCCGGAACCGTACCTGGAAATTCCGCTCCGGAAGCCTCCGGACGGCGTCACGCCGGACGGCAGGCCGTACACGTATGCCGCGAACGACATGAGCGTCGGCGACGCGGACGGAGACGGCCGATACGAATATTTCGTGAAATGGGACCCGTCCAACTCGAAGGATGTGTCCCAGCCCGGATACACCGGCAGCGTCTGTATCGATTGCTACCGCGAGGACGGGACGCTGCTCTGGCGGCTCGACCTCGGCGTCAACATCCGCGCGGGCGCCCACTACACGCAGTTCCTGGTCTACGATTTCGACGGCGACGGCCGCGCGGAGCTGATCTGCAAAACGGCGCCGGGCACGAAGACGATCCGCTTCGGGGCGGACGGCCTTCCCGAGCGGGAAGCTTACATCACGATGCCGCCGGAGGACATCGCGGCCGGATACAGCCACGCCGACGACTACCGGATGAGCGCCGAAGACTATGCGGAGCATGTCGTCCGCATGTTCATGAACTGGCACGAGCACGAAGAAGTGAAGGCCGGGCGCTGGCCCGCCCGGGTGGAGGAGGCGCTCGGCTGGGACCGGCGGTTCGATTATCCGTTGTCCCGCGCGGACGCGGAACGGCTTCGCGACTATTTCTTCGATATTTACGCGCCGGGCCGCGATCCCCGCAACCGGCTGCGCGAGTTCGAGGGATTCATCCTCGGCGGGCCGGAGTATCTCACCGTCTTCGACGGCGCGACGGGCGAGGAACTGCGGACGATCCGCTACAAGCCCGGGCGGCACGACGACGGCCTCCTGTGGGGCGACTACGCCTGGCGCCGGATCGAGCCGGGCAACCGCGTCGACCGGTTCCTCGCCGCCGTCGCCTATCTCGACGGCGAGCGGCCGTACGCGGTCTTCGCGCGGGGCTATTACACACGTGCGGCGGTCGTCGCGTACCGCTGGGACGGGCGCGAGCTCCGCGAACATTGGAGCATCGACAGCGGCTGGGTGCCGATGGACAACCCGTTCAACGACGCGCTTCGCGCGGAGGACGGTCTCGATCCGGCATACGGCGCGCTGGCGGGGCAGGGCGCCCACTCGCTCGCCGTCGCCGACGTTGACGGGGACGGGTGCCAGGAGCTCGTCTACGGCGCGGCGACGATCGACCACGACGGCACGCTGCTCTACGTGTCGCGGGGCGTGATGCCGCCGGAGAGCGCCGCGCCCGGCCGGCCCGTCAAGCTCGGGCACGGCGACGCGCTCCACGTCGCGGACATCGATCCCGATCGGCCGGGACTCGAAATCTTCATGGTGCACGAGGGCGGCCGCCACGTTCCGTACGGGTTCGCGCTGCGCGACGCGGCGACCGGCGAGGTGCTGTTCGGCGCCCCTGCCGAAGGCGATGTCGGCCGCGGCATGATCGGCCAGGTCGACCCGTCGCGCCGCGGCCTGCAGGTCTGGGCATCGGCCGACCACGCGGGGCGCGAGCCGTTCGGGCTCATGACCTGCCGGGGAGAGCGCATCTCTCCGGATGCGCCCGGCACGAACATGAGCATCCGCTGGGCGGCCGACATGACGACGCAGATCGTCACCGGCACGTTCGACGAGCCGGCGGCCATCGACGATTGGAAGCGCGGCCGGCTGCTGACGGCGCACGGCACCCGCACGAACAACGGCACGAAGGGCAACCCGTGCCTCGTCGCCGACCTGTTCGGCGACTGGCGGGAGGAGCTCGTCGTGCGCACGGCGGACAGCTCGGCGATCCGCATCTACATGAGCACCGAGCTGACCGACCGCAAGCTGTACACGCTGATGCACGATCCGCAATACCGGGTCGGCATCGCGAACCAGAACGTCGTGTACAACCAGCCGGCCTATCCGGGTTTCTATTTTGCACATGACATCGACTGGGCGAAGGTGCCGGTTCCGCGCATCCATACGCCGCGCGCCGGATGGATGGAGCCCTCCGCGGATCCGGCGTCCGTCGCCGGCGCGGCGCCGCCCGCAACCGACAGGGAGGTGACGGCCGGATGAAGACCGCGTCCGCATCCGCTTCAGCCGAAGCGGCCGAAGCGTCCGTCCGCGCGGGAGGCTCGACCAGATGGGGCCGGCTCTGGAAGAACCGCTGGCTGTACGTTCTGCTCGCGCCGGGACTTCTCTATTTTCTGATCTTCAAATACGTCCCGATGTGGGGCGTGCTGCTCGCGTTCCAGAATTTCTCGCCGTTCCACGGCTTCTGGAAGAGCGAATGGGTCGGGTTCGAGCATTTCCGGGTCTTCTTCACGAACCCGGAGTTCTTCATGCTGCTGCGGAACTCGCTGATCCTGTCGTTCTACAACCTGATTTTCTTCTTCCCGGCGCCGATCATCCTGGCGCTGCTGCTCAATGAGGTGCGCGTCGCGCTGTTCAAGCGGACGATCCAGACGCTCGTCTACGTGCCGCACTTCATCTCGATGGTCATCGTCGCGAGCCTCACCTACGTCTTCCTGACGACGGAGGGGGGCCTTGTGAACGAGCTGCTGGACCGATATTTCGGTTTCAAAATCAGCTTCCTGACGGACCCGGCATGGTTCCGGCCGATCATCATCCTCCAGACGATCTGGAAGGAGTGCGGCTTCGGCACGATCATCTTCCTCGCCGCGCTGGCGAGCGTCGACGTCGAGCAGTACGAGGCCGCGATCATCGACGGCGCGAACCGCTGGCAGCAGATGTGGCACATCACGCTGCCGGCGATCCGCAGCACGATCGTCATCCTGCTCATCCTGCGCATGGGCGACGTGCTCGACAACGGGTTCGAGCAAATCTATCTGATGCTGAATCCGCTCAACCGCGAAGTGGCGGAGGTGTTCGACACCTACGTGTACTTCATGGGCATCACCCAGGGCGCGTTCAGCTACAGCACGGCGGTCGGCCTGTTCAAGTCGGTCGTCGGCATCATCCTGGTGACGCTGGCGAACTGGACCGCGAAGAAATTCGGCCAATCCGGCATCTACTGACGCGGCGGACGGGAGGAGCGAAGAGCCATGAGGCATTACCGTACCATTCCCGGAACGATCTTCGACATCTGCAACTGCCTGTTTCTCGGCCTGTTCGCGCTCGCGGCGGTGCTGCCGTTCATCTACGTCTTCGCCGGCTCGTTCGCGTCGGACACGGAGCTGACCCGGCGGGCGTTCTTCCTCGTTCCGGAGAGGTTCACGACCGCCGCGTACGAGTACATCTTCTCGACGGACACGATCGTGCGCAGTATCGGCGTCTCGATCTACGTGACGACCGTCGGGACGCTGATCAACCTGTTTTTCACCGTGACGATGGCGTACGCGCTCTCGAAGCGGCATCTCGCGGGCCGCAACTTCGTGCTCAACCTCGTCGTGTTCTCGATGCTGTTCGGCGGCGGGATGATCCCGACCTACCTGGTCGTCCGCGAGCTCCATCTGCTGGACACGTACTGGGCGCTCATGCTGCCCGGCGCGATCAGCGCGTTCAACCTGATCATCGTGAAGAACTTCTTCCAGGAGATTCCGGCGGAGCTCGAGGACGCGGCCAAGATCGACGGCTGCCACGATCTCGCGCTGCTGTGGCGGATCGTGCTGCCGCTGTCGATGCCGGTGCTGGCGACGTTCACGCTCTTCTACGCGGTCGGTCACTGGAACAACTATTACTCGGCGCTGCTTTACATCAATGAACCGTCGAAGTGGCCGCTGCAGGTCATCCTGCGCCAGATCGTCATGCTGTCCCAGATGGCGGCCGGCGATCTGAACGCGATGGACCCGAATTTCGAGAAACCGCCGGACCAGTCGATCAAGCTCGCGGTCATCGTCGTCGGCACGATTCCCATTCTGATCGTCTATCCGTTCCTGCAGAAACACTTCGCCAAGGGCGTGCTGCTCGGTTCGGTGAAGGGGTGACGGATATGCGATACCATTTTCAGCCAAATGCAAAGGGAGGACTCTGCGGCATGAGACAAGCGAAACGATGGGCCGCCATCCTGACGGCGCTGATGCTTGCGGTCAGCCTGCTGTCGGCGTGCGGCGGCGGCAAAGCGAACGACCCGGGTTCGGGGGGCGATGCCGGCGGCTCCGGCGAAAGCCGGGAAAGCCGGACGGAAACCGGCGAATCGAACGCGGGAACCGGCGGTGACGCGAAGGCGCCCGAACCGGAGCCGCCGATGGAGATCAGCATCATGCTGCCGATCTTCAAGACGAACTATCCGTCCGACGACAGCCCGGTCGTGCAGGAGATCAACAAGCGGGCGAACGTGAAGCTGCATTTCGAATGGGTGCCGAACTCGTCCTACACCGACAAGTTCAACATCACGCTCGCTTCCGGCAAGCTGCCGACGATCATCTACGTGCCGGACGTGAAGAACCCGAACTTCGTCAACGCGGTGAGGGCGGGCGCGTTCTGGGAAGTGGGCGAGAAAATGAAGAACTACCCGTACCTGTCCCAGGCGAACCCGGTCATCATGCAGAACTCCTCGATCGACGGCAAGAACTACGGCGTCTATCGCGGCCGCGCGCTCGGACGCAACGGCATCAATTACCGCAAGGACTGGCTCGAGAACCTGGGGCTCGAGCCGCCGAAGACGATCGACGATTTCTACAACATGCTGAAGGCGTTCAAGGAGCAGGACCCGGACGGGAACGGCAAGGACGACACCTACGGCATGGTGCTCGTGAAATGGACCGGCCAGTGGGCGAGCGGCTTCGACATCATCAAACTGTGGTTCGGCGCGCCGAACAAATGGGGCGTCGTCGACGGGAAGCTCGTGCCGGAACACGAGACGCCGGAATATCTCGAAGCGCTCCGCTTCATGAAGAAGCTGTATGACGAAGGGCTCATCAATCAGGACTTCGCCGTGTTCGACTCCGCGAAGTGGAATGACCCGGTCGTGAACGGGCAGGCCGGCGTCATCGTCGACGTCACCGACAACGCGGCGCGGCTCGACGACGCGATCCACCGGATGCTCGCGGAGCAGGGCAAGGACCAGCCGGACGTCCATTTCGTCGACAACATGATCGGCGTCGTCGGCGACCACGGCCTGCGGGCGCTGCCGACCTCCGGTTTCGCGGGGCTGCTCGCGATTCCGAAGTCGTCGGTCAAGACGGAGGAGGAACTCGACCGCGTCCTCGCGTTCCTCGACAAAATGAACGAGCCGGAGATGCAGACGCTCGCGAACTTCGGCATCGAGGGCGTCCACTACACGGTCGAGGACGGCTACGCGGTGAGGATCAGCGACACGGTCAAGCTCGAGTCCGAAGTCGAAGGCCTGAACCAGATGCTGCCGTTCATTCCGGAAGACCAGGGGCTGAAGGTGAAGCAGACGCCGCTCCGCATCAAGACGGAGGAACTGCAGAAGGAAGCCGAGCAGTACGTCGTGCCGAACCCGGCGGAACCGTTCATCTCCACCGTCTATTCGCAGAAGGGGCAGCAGCTCGACAACATCATCAACGACGCCCGCATCAAGTACATCGTCGGCCAGATCGGCGAGGAAGAGCTGCTCAAGGCGTTCGAGACGTGGAGAAGGTCGGGCGGCGACGATCTGGTGAAGGAAATGAACGAGCTGTACGCCGCGGCGAACCGGTAGGCCGCGCGCGGGTCCGGTCGGCCGCGTCCCTCCGGGGCGCGGCTCTTTACGGTTCATTCCGCCGGAAAATCGGAGGAATTGCACGGAAAATTGAATTTTTCTTCCGGCCGGAATGCGGTACGATCGGAGGCAAAAGACCCGCAGCGGGACGGGCGGCTTGGGGAGCGGGGGATGGATGCGTGTGGAAGCGGATCTTCAGCCTGCCGGCCCGGATGGCGTCCGGCGGTCATTTCTATCGGCGCAGCCTGATCTTGCTGTTCGTCGTGTCGGGCGTGCCGGGATTCATCATCGGTTCGATCCTGTACGGGCTGACGGCGGGCCGAGTGGAACGCGAGCTGCTGGACAACCACGTAAGCCAGATCGAGCAGCGTTCCGTGCATCTGGACAACCAGCTCGGAAACCTGGAGCTGCTTCTGTCGCATTGGGCATTCGATCCGAAGTTCGACTGGCGCCTCAGGGAGACGGACTTCGTGCGCGAATTCAACGTGACGCGGGAGCTGACGCGGACGCTCGTCGCGATGCAGGGATCGAACGCGATCGTAAAGTCGGCGGAGCTGTACGTGGGCGGGGAGCATCCCGTCCTGCTCCATCCGGAGTACATGGCGCTCGACGAGGCGCGGGCCGAGCGCTACGAGGCGCTGATCCGCTACCGCCGGTTCACCTACTGGACGCATTGGGCGTTCGATCCCGACCGGCCGGACGAGCGGGAACCGGCGCTCGTCCATCACGTGCCGGCCGGCAGCCTGGAGCCGTTCGGCGTGCTCGTGTTCCGCATCGATCAGGCGAGATTGGCGGAACTGCTGCGCACGCTCTCGCCCTATGACGAGGGCGTGACGTTCACCTGGGACCCGGCCGGCAGTTTCTGGCTGTCGGCGGACGGGAGCTCCGCCGATTCGCCGTTCGTCCGCGCCCTGATGGAGCGGATCGATGCGGCGGGGGGAAGGAGCGGCTCGTTCCTGACCGAATGGAAGGGGCAGACATACGCCGTCTCCTACGGCACGCTGTCGCGCATCGCGGACGACTGGCTGTACGTGTCGGCGTCGCCGATCGGGAAGATTACGGCGCCGGTCGTGTTCATCTCGAAGGCGATCCTGCTGGTCAGCCTGGCCGCGCTGGGGCTCGCGGCGATCCTCGCGTGGCTCGCTTCCCTGCGCATCTATTCGCCGATCCGGCGCCTCGTCGCGCTGTTCGGCGGCGGCCGCGGCACGCACGCCGGCGACGAGTTCACGCTGATCGAGCGCGAATGGCTCGATCTGAACCGCGAGCGGGCGGAACTGCACAACCGGATCCGGGAGCAATTGCCGTTCGTGAAGCACGGCTTCCTGCATCAATTGCTGCAGGGCCACCTGCACGCCTATTCGGAGGCGGATCTTCGCCGCCGCACGGAGCGGCTGCTGCCGGGGACGGAGGGCTCGCGGTTCGTCATCGTCTACGTCCGGCTGATCGGTCCGCTCGGCGGCGAAGGCAAATTCCGCGAAGGGGACGAGGGGCTCGTCTCCTTCGCCGCCGCGAATCTGCTCGGGGAGCTCGCCGCGCCGCGGTTTCCGCGCAGCGAGACGATCCATTTCCACGACATGTCGGCGGGCGTGCTGCTGTTCGTGCCGCCCGGCGGTCCCGGCCCGGACGAGATTGAAGCGTTCTGCGGCGAGGCGGCGGCGAGGATCAACCGCATCCTGCATTTGCACGCGGTGTTCGCGTTCGGCGAACCGGTCGAGCGCATCCGGGACGTGCCGCTCGCCTTCGAGCGGGCGCGGCAGGCGGCCGGCCGGCGGCTGATGGACCGCGCGAACCAGATCATCCACATGGAGCGGGAATTGGCGGACGAGGACGCGGCCGCCGAGCTGCGCTATTCGTTCGCGCTCGAGCGCGAGCTGATCCGCGCGCTGCGCACCGGCGACGAAGCCGGCGCCCGCTCGCATCTCGAGGCGTTTCTCGACTCGCTCTGCAGGGGCGGCGCGAAGGAGATCGACGTGCAGCAGGGGATGCTGCAGCTTCTCGGCCTGATGCAGCACGCGATGATGGCGTCGGGCTTCCATCCGAACCGGCTGTACGGCGGTGCGAACCTGTACGCCGAACTGGCGCGCCTGCGGGAGCCGAAGCGGATGCTGGGCTGGTTTTTCGACCGGGTGTTCGCGCCGTATTTCCGCGCGTGGGAAGCCCGTTCGGACGCCCGCGTGAAGCGGCTCGCGGAGCAGGCGGCCGAATATCTGCAGCGCCATTACATGCATGACGACATCTCGCTCGAGAGCTGCGCGGAGACGCTCGGCACCAGCCCGTACGTGCTGAGCAGGGCGTTCAAGCAGGCGACGGGCGTGAATTTCATCGACTATCTGACCGCGCTTCGGCTCGAGAAGGCGAAGCAGCTGCTCCGCGAGTCGGAGATGAAGATCCACGACGTCGCGGGCATGGTCGGCTACCGTCACAGCTATTTCAACCGGATCTTCAAGAAGCTCGAGGGCGTCACGCCGACCCTGTACCGCGAGCGGAGCAGAATGCATGACGGGAGGGCGGAAGCATGACGGAGAGCCGTTCCGGCACCGTCCGGGATCCGGCGTCGGTTCCGCAAGGCCTCATCCGGGTGTCCGGGGAGCGGATGCCGCCGGCAGGCGAAAGCCGCCGCGGGAGCGGGCGGCCCGTTCAGGCGGTTTCCGCCGGTGAACACGCAGCGGACCGACCGGTCCGGTACGGAACCTGCGCCGGCCGCGAAGGCGGACAGCACGCCCAGGCTGCTGCAGCCGCAGAACTTGCGGCGGTGCAACCGGTCCGGAACGGATCGGCCGACGGCCGCGGGAGCGGGCAGTCCGCGCCGGCAGTCTCCGGCGGCGAACGGACATCGGACCAGCCGGTTCTGATCGCGTCCCTCGACATCCGCGCGGCCGGTCCGCGCTGCCGGCTGCTCCTCGGCGATCTCGACGGGGACGGCCGGATGGAGCTTTTGTTCGTGCAGCCGGACGAACGGCAGGATGTGCGCCACATTCCCCATCAGGTCGGGGCGCTCACGGCGTTCGATCTCGACGGGCGGCTGCGCTGGCAGGCCGGCCGGCCGAGCCGAAGGGCCGGCGGTCCCGGCTCGGACTACCCGGCGCAGATCGTCGACTTCGACGGCGACGGACGGCTCGAGGTGCTGTGCGTCATGGACGGGCGGCTGCTGGCGCTCGACGGGAGAAGCGGCCGCGTGAAGGCGGGCCTGCCGCTGCCCGCGCCGCACGCGCACGACTGCATCATTCCGGCGGACCTGAGCGGACGCGGCTTCAGCGGCGAATGGCTGCTGAAGGACCGCTACCGGAACGTCTGGGCGATGGACGGAAGCGGGCGCGTCCTGTGGCATCACGAGGGCAATCCGGGCCATTATCCGTGGGTGTACGATTTCGACGGCGACGGCCGGGACGAGGTGATGGCCGGCTACACCCTGCTCGACCACGACGGCCGACCGCTCTGGACGCTGGCCGGGCTTTCGGAACATGCCGACTGCATCTGGGTCGGCGACGTGAACGGGGACGGCGAGCCGGAGATCGCGATCGGCGGCAGCGCCGTCGTCCTGTGCGACCGGCACGGCCGCGAGCTGTGGCGCCACGAGGGCGCGGTCGAACCGCAGCATCTCGCGCCCGGCCGCTTCCTCCCGGAGCTCAAGGGCCTGCAGATCGCGGGTGTCGACCGGATCGTGCGCGAGGACGACGGCCGCGGCCGCGCGGGGAGGGATGCGCTGTTCCTGCTCGACGCCGAAGGGCGTCTGCTCTGGAAAGAGGAGCGCCGGACGCCGGGCTGGCTCACGATCCTGGAGCCGCTGTCCGGCTGGACCCCGGATGCGCCGGATTTCATGCTCGCGTACCGGCGCGGCGGCGGGCTGCCGCCGGCCCTGTACGACGGCCTGGGGCGGACGGTCTGCGCCTTCCCGCTGGACGGCTATGCGGCGTTCGCGGATCTGGCCGGCACCGGCCTCACGCAGGTCGTCCTGCATGACGACGAGACGGCGGCCGTGTTCGCGAGCCGCGGGGTCCGGCTCCATGCCGGGCCTTCGGCCGGACCGCTGCCGCAGCCGAAGCGGCTGTCCCATTCGACGCTTTATCCCGGCGGGGAAGCGTGATCCATCAACCGAACGAGGAGAATGCGCGATGTCCGATTTCCGACCGTTTACGATTTTTCTGGCGGGCGACTCGACGCTGGCCGACCAGCCGGCCGACGTTTGGCCCCTCACCGGCTGGGGGCAGATGCTGCACCGGTTCGTGCCGGAAGGCGTCCGGGTGTCCAACCATGCGATGTCCGGCCGCAGTTCCCTCAGCTTCATCTTCGAGGGGCGGCTGGATGCGCTGCTGAAGGAGGCTTCGGCGGGCGACTGCCTGCTCGTCCAGTTCGGCCACAACGACGAGAAAATCGGGGATCCGACCCGGTACACGGATCCGGAGACGGCGTTCCCGGCGATGCTTCGCCGCTACATCGAGGCCGCCCGGCTGCGGGGCATGCGGCCGATCCTCGCGACGCCGGTGCAGCGGCGCACGTTCGGCGAGGGCGGCCGGCTCGTCGAGTCGCACGGCGCCTATCCGGACGCGGTGCGCCGGCTCGCCGCGGAGGAGCGCGTGCCGCTCATCGACCTTGCGGCGAAGACGCGGGAGCTCTACGAGCGGCTCGGACCGGAGCAGTCCAAGGCGCTCTTCGTGCACGCGAAGCCGGGCGAGCTTCCGAATTACCCGGACGGCGCGGAGGACAACACCCATTTCAGCGAGCTCGGCGCGCTGCGCGTGGCGGAGATCGCGGCGGAGGCGCTGGCGGAGCGGGGCGTCATCCCGCACGTGCGGCGGCCCGGGGGATGAGGAATGAGGATTCGGTGCGGTTCGGCGGGTCGTTTTTGCGGAATGCGGGAAGGATTTTCCCAGTGCGGAGACGAAATGGAATCGGGATGCCGCATGATCGGTTGAATGCAACGAACCAAACGGAGGGATGAAGATGCCGAGGATCGTGCTCGCTTTTCCGGAAGGGCGGCACAAGGCGCTCACGATGAGCTATGACGACGGGAAGGAGGCGGACCGGCGGCTCGTCCGGATCTTCAACGAACACGGCGTGCGGGGAACGTTCCACCTGAACGGCGGGCTGCTCGGAAGCGAAGGGCGGATCAGCGCGGAGGAGGCGGCAACCCTGTACGCGGGCCACGAGATCGCGGCGCATACGCTGACGCATCCTACGATCGCGCGCTGCCCGAAGGAGACGGTCGTGCACGAGATCATGGAGGACCGCAAGGCGTTGGAACGCATTACCGGCGAACCGGTGCGCGGGCTGTCGTATCCGAACGGCTCGCACAACCGGATGATCCGGGACATGCTGCCCCGCCTCGGCATCGCCTATGCGCGCGTCGTGCCGTCGACGGGCGGGTTCGGCATGCCGGACGACTGGTACGAGTGGATGCCGACGTGCCATCACAAGGACCGGTTGATGGAGCGGGCGGAGGCTTTCGTCGGCTTGAACAAGCGGCAGTATCTGTATCTCATGTACGTGTGGGGGCACAGCTACGAGTTCGACCAGGACGGCAACTGGGATCTGATCGAATCGTTCTGCGCATTTCTCGGCGGACGAGCGGACATCTGGTATGCGACGAACATCGAAATCCGCGACTACATGGAGGCGTTCGAGCGGCTGCAGTTCTCGGCGGACTGCCGCATCGTGCGGAATCCGAGCGCGACGAGCGTCTGGCTGTACGCCGACGACCGGCTCGTCGAGGTGCCCGGCGGGGCCGGGGTCGTGCTGAAGTGAGCCGGGGCGGCCGCTTCAGGTTCGGACGCGAGACGAGTGCAAATGTGCACCAAGATTTTCGGATTCGGGGCCGTCAAGCGAAAATCGGTGCGAAGATGCGCCAGGATTCGTCCTTTGGAAACCGGGGAAGCCCGATCAGGTGCGGATATGCGCCAAGATCGCCGTTCGCCCGGTACCACGGACGATCCGGGTGCATATTTCCGCCAAAATGAAAGCGGCCGGTCGGGAAACCATCTTCCGACCGGCCGATTCATTGGAGCGGGTCGTCACCGCAGCGCCTCCGCCTCGCGGATCGCGTGCTGCGCGAGCAGGCGCATTGTCACGTCGTCCATCGGCGGGTTGGAGAGGCCGAACCGGACGTCGCGGTACAGCCGCTGGAGCGGGTGGCGCATCGCGAGCCCGTGGGCGCCCGTGATGCGCAGCGCCTTGTCGACGACCGCGATCGCCGTCTGCACCGCGAACGATTTCGCGGCGGCCATCTCCGCAGGATAAGTCTCCGGATCATACGTTCCCTCGTCGTATTTCGCCGCGACGGCGTACAGGAAATGCCGGGCCGCGGTCAGCGCGAGGTCCATCTCGCCGAGCAGCTGGCCGACGTTCGGCGCATACAGGATCGGCCGGTCGAGCGAATTCGGCTGATACGAGGCGGCGAACTTCAGCGCCTCGCGCCGCGCCGCCAGCGCGATGCCGAGATAGCAGGCGGGGACGTGCAGCAGGAACGGGTTCGGCGCGTGAACCTGCTTCGTCATCTCGAGGGCGCGCGCCTCCTCGGGCACGAGGACGCCGTCCAGCACGAGATCGTGGCTCGCCGTGCCGCGCATGCCGACCATGTTCCACGTCGGCTCGATCGTCATGCCCTCCGCTCCGGCCGGGATCAGGAATTCCGTCAGCTCCCCGGTGTCCCGAAGGACGGCGGTGACGATGAAATAATCCAGCACGGGCGCGAACGTCGAGAACGTCTTGCGGCCGTGGATGCGGTAGCCCCCCGGCACCCTGACCGCGTACGTGGCCGGCTTCCCGCCCCGGGACGGGCTGCCGGTGACCGCCTCGGATGCCATTTTGTTGATCAGCGCGCCGCGCTTCACGGCATCCTCGAAGATCCGGTCGAGCATCTCGTCCGGCCACGGCCGGCGCTTGACGACATCGGACAGCACGCTCACGTGCCAGCCCATGCCGAGCGCGGTCGCCGGATCGCCCTGGGCGATCCGCTCCTGATAGAGCACCATCTCATAGACGGTCATGCCCTGTCCGCCCCGCTCGCGGGGCACGGGCCATCCCGGATAGCCGAATTCCCTCAGCGCCTTGACGAACCCTTCGGACAGGCGATTCTCCATGTCAGCGGCATGCGCGTCCGCCCTGTAACGGTCGGCCAGTTCGCCGAGCCGGGCCAGCCGGTCGCGATGATCGTCGGTCCGCGCGAAGGTATCCATGATTCCCATCACCTGCACCATACAGCTTCAGATTCGGACTCGGAGTCGTTCCCCTGATATTGGCACAACCGGCGGCCGGGTGTCAAGTATGCCCGTCACGGGGCGGACTGTCCGCAAGCCTTATTAAAGACATATAAAGGACTTGTCTTTATATAGGTCGCCCGATATCATTAGAATTAAGGTTAAAACGGCTGAACGACCGGAACGAACAGGCCGCTCAGCGCTGCAAGGGAGGAGCTGGAATCGGATGAAGCACAGGATCGGCGTCATCGGCGCGGGCTCGATTTCCGAGTTCCATCTGGACGCGTACCGGGCGCACCCGGATGTCGAGATCGCCGCGATCTGCGACATCAACGAGGAGCGGGCGCGGGAGAAGGCGGACAAATACGGCGCATCCCGCGTCTGCACCGATTACCGGGAGCTGCTGTCTCAGCCGGACATCGACGGCGTCAGCGTCTGCACCTGGAACAACACGCACGCCGAGATTTCCATCGCCGCGCTGGAAGCCGGCAAGCACGTCCTCGTGGAGAAACCGCTCTGCAAGACGCTGGACGAGGCGCTCAAGGTGCAGGAAGCGGTCAAAAGAAGCGGCAAGGTGCTGCAGGTCGGCGTCGTCCGGCGCTACGGCGCGAACGCGGAAGTGCTGAAGCAGTTCATCGACAGCGGCGAGATCGGCGAAATCTATTACGCCAAGGCTTCCTGGCTCCGCCGGCTCGGCAATCCGGGCGGCTGGTTCGCCGACATCGAGCGCTCCGGCGGCGGCCCGCTGATCGACCTCGGCGTCCATCTGATCGACATCTGCTGGTACCTGATGGGCAGACCGAAGGTGAAGTCGGTCAGCGGCAACACCTACCGGAAGCTGGGCAACCGCGCCAACGTGAAGCATCTCGAATATTACAAGGCGGCCGACTACGATCCGGCGTTCAACACGGTCGAGGATCTCGCGAACGCGCTCGTCCGCTTCGAGAACGGCGCATCGCTCATGGTCGACGTCAGCTTCACGCTGCACGGGGAGCAGAACGGGGTGTCGGTCAGCCTGTACGGCGAGCGCGGCGGTATCATTTTGGAACCCGAGCTGAAAATCATCACCGAAAAATACGACACCATCCTCGAGATCGCGCCGCAGATGGACCATCCGACGTTCGACTTCCATCAGGCCTTCGCGAACGAGATCGCCTGGTTCGTCGCGGCCATGGCGGGCGAGAAGGAGACGCTCAGCCCGGTCGAGGACGGCGTGGAACTGATGAAGATCCTGACCGGCATCTACGAGTCGGCGCGGCTCGGCAGGGAAATCGCGTTCTGAACAGGATATTTTTGGGGACGGGGGATGGACTAGCATGGTGAAGCTGAACAACAAAATCGGCGTCATCGTCGACAGCTTCGGCGTCGGCGTGCGGGAGGGCCTGAAGAAGGCGAAGGCGGTCGGCGCGGAGGGCGTGCAGATCTACGCCGTCAAGGGCGAGATGGACCCGGACAACCTGTCCGCGTCCGCGCGCCGGGAACTGAAGAAGTACATCGAAGATCTCGGTCTCGAGATATCGGCGCTCGTCGGCGATCTCGGCGGGCACGGCTTCCAGGACGAGCAGGCCAACGCCTGGAAGATCGAGAAATCGAAGCGCATCCTCGATCTCGCCGTCGAGCTCGGCACGAACGTCGTGACGACCCACATCGGGATCGTGCCGGATGACCCGAACGGCAAAATCTACGCGACGATGCAGGCGGCCTGCCGCGAGCTTGCGGAGTACGCGGACACCCTGAACGCGCATTTCGCGATCGAGACGGGTCCGGAGACGGCGGCCCATCTGCGCGCCTTCCTCGATACGCTCGGCAGCAAAGGCGTGGCCGTCAACTTCGACCCGGCGAACTTCGTCATGGTGACCGGCGACGATCCGGTGAAGGGCGTCCATATTCTGAAGGATTACATCGTGCACACCCACGTGAAGGACGGCGTCCGCCACAAGCCGATCGATCCGCGTTACGTCTACGGCGCCGTCGGCTTCGACTCGCCGGACCACGACCGGATCGCGGAATTGCTCGCGAGCGGCGAATACTTCGAGGAAGTGCCGCTCGGCGAAGGCCAGGTCGACTTCGACGCATACTTCCAGGCGCTCGTCGACATCGGCTATACCGGGTACCTCACCATCGAGCGCGAAGTCGGCGCGGATCCCGAAGCGGACATCCGCAAGGCGGTGGCGTTCATCCGGGCCTACCGGGAGTCGTGACATCACGCGGAAGGAGCGGATGGACGTGAAGCCGGGACTGAGCAGCTACAGCCTGTTCCCGGCGATCCGCGACGGACGGATGACGATCGTGGACGCGGTGCGCTGGGCGGCGGAGCAGGGCTTCGGACACATCGAGATCGTGCCGGTCGTCGACCTCCTGGACCATCCCGGCCTCGCCGACGGGATCCGGCGGACGGCCGAAGCGTGCGGCATCGCGATCTCGAGCTACACGGTCGGCAACAATTTCATCGCAGGCTCGGAGGAAGACTTCGAGGCGCGGATCGCGGAGCTGAAGAAGCACGTCGACATCGGCGCGCGGCTCGGCGTGAAGCGCCGGGTTCGTGTCATAAAGCGGGGG
>Ga0207872_100456_pt1 | contig 24049 bp, 23 predicted proteins | sample Passage260B_FD_187372 | JGI IMG/M metagenome (GOLD analysis project Ga0207872, IMG submission 187372) | Cellulose adapted compost microbial communities from Newby Island Compost Facility, Milpitas, CA, USA - Passage2 60B (SPAdes) (version 2) ...
GTACATCTCCAAGCCGTATCAGCTGTTGTCCCAGTTCACCATGGCGCTGCTTTTGCCGGACGGAGAACTCACCCACGAGGACGTGCATGTCGTGACGGGTTGTCCGAGCATCAGCAAGGGGACGGAGCTGGAGGCGGAGATCCAGCGGGTGTTCCGCGGCCGGCATGTGGTGACGGTGAACGGCCAGACCAAGGTGATCAATGTCAGTCAGGTGACGGTGCTGCCCCAGCCGCTCGGTACGGTGTTTTATTTGTATTACAACGACGAAGGCCAGGTGGTCAACCGGCAGCTGGAGGACAGCTGCATCGGCATCATCGACATCGGCAGCGGCACCACGGACCTCGACGGGGTCAGGGAGCTCAAACGGCAGCGGGACGATACGGCCACCATTTCGCTGGGGATGTTCGACGCCTACAAAAAAATCGCGGCCTACATCAACCGGCAGCATCCGAACGCGAACGTCACGCCGCAGATGGTGGAACAGCACCTTTTGAACCCGGAAATCGACGTCAACACCTTCCGGGTCAACAACCGCTCCAAGCCGGTGGACATCACCAACTGCCGGACGGAAGTGTTCCGCACGCTGGCCGAGGACATCCTGAACCAGATCCAGCAGATGTGGCCCAGCCGATCGAAATTTGACGCGATCTATCTGACGGGCGGCGGGGCGAAGCCGCTGGCCAAGTACTTCATGGAATGGGAGAAGGACATCCAGATTCTCGAGGACAGCCAGCAGGGGAATGCCCTGGGGTTTTACCGTTACGGTCTCAGCCTGGCGGAATAATCCAAAACGTTGACGGCCGGTCGAAACAAACGACTGTTTTCGACCGGCTTTTTTCGTCTTTGCCGTATTGCCGCCCGTTCCGCCGGCGGAAGGACATGGCCGAGCCGCCGGCCGCGGGTTTTTTTCGTTGCGGCGGTTCGCTAGAATGGAGGTAACCGTATCTCGCAAAGGGGTATGCAGCATGGCCTCCCTTCCGGTATCCGTCCTGAATCTGGTCCCCCTCCGTGAGGGGCAGGGGCCCCGGGAAGCGATCCAATCCGCCGTCGAGCTGGCGCAGGCCGTGGAAAAGCTGGGCTACGTGCGTTGCTGGATCGCCGAACACCACAACACCCCGACGCTGGTGAGCACGGCCACGGTGGTGCTCATCCAGCATGTGCTGGAGCGGACCTCCGCGATTCGCGTCGGTTCCGGCGGCGTCATGCTGCCGAACCACTCGCCGCTCATCGTCGCGGAGCAGTTCGGCACGCTCGCGGTGCTGTATCCCGGCCGCGTGGACCTCGGGCTCGGTCGGGCGCCCGGCACGGACATGAAGACCGCCGACGCGATCCGCCGCAACCGCCACGAGGCGGTGTACATGTTCCCGGATGAAGTGCGGGATTTGCTGCGCTATTTCGGCCCGCCCGAGGTTCAGTCGGACGTCCGGGCGTATCCGGCCGTCGGCACGGGAGTGCCGCTGTACATTCTCGGCTCCACCACGGACTCGGCAGAACTGGCCGCCTATTTCGGGCTGCCTTACGCCTTCGCGTCGCACTTCGCGCCGGAGCAGACGGAGGCGGCCATCCGGCTGTACCGCAGCCGCTTCCGTCCTTCGCCGTACCTGGAGAAACCTTACATGATCGTCTGCCTCAACGTGGTGGCCGCGGAGACGGACGAGGAGGCGCGGCATGAGCTTTCCACTTCGATCCGGTTTTTCCTGAACATCGTGCGGGGGCAGCGCCAGCCGCTTCTTCCGCCGGAGAAGGCGGAGAAGGACCTCGTCCTGACCCTGCAGGAGCGGGCCGCCCTGGATGCGCGCATGAGCATGATGATCATCGGCGGCCGGGACGCGGTGAAAAAGCAGTTGGCCGAATTTCTCGAGCGGCATGAAGCCGATGAAATCATGGCGGTGACCTACATTTTCGATCCGGCGAAGCAAATCCGGTCGTACGAGATTTTCAGGGAAGCGGCGGAAGCCGTCCGGAAATAAATTTTGCAATCGCGGCGGGCGCTTGAGCGGCATCTAAAATTTTTATGCTTGACGGATAAAACGGTTCCAAATATGATGAAAATGTAAAACGTTTTATATGACCAAGGTCACAAAACAAGGAAGCATGGCTTCAACGACCTTTCGGGAATGATGCTCGTTGGTGACGATCAAAGATGTGGCAAAGCTCGCAGGCGTCTCCGTTTCCACCGCTTCCAACGCGCTGAACGGAAAATACGGCGTAAACGAGAAGACGAGGCAGCGGGTCCTGAAAGCGGCCCGGGAGCTCAATTACAAGCCGAATCCGATGGCGAAAGGCCTGGTGACCAACAGCACCAGAAACGTCGGCATCATCATCACCGGTCCTTCTTCGTTCAACGTGTTCACCAACCCGATCTTTATCGAGATCATCCGGGAAATCACCGTATCCCTCAGCCGCAAGGGCTACCACGCCATGCTCAACGTCATCGACCTGGAGGAAGAGGAAGAATATCTTCCCCGCATTGCGCAAAGCCGCACGGTGGACGTGCTCATCTATCTGGGGACCCGGAAGCCGGACAAGGAACTGGTCCAGCTGATCCGCAGGATCGAACTGCCCTTCATCGTGGTCTTGCGGGACGCCCCCGACGAACACACCATGGCCGTGTCGGTGAACAACCGCAAATGCGGATACGACGCCACCCGGTACCTCATTGAAATGGGGCATCGCCGGATCGGGTTCATCGGCGTGCTGCCGGGCGTCAAGCTGGCGGAGGAACGGTTCAAGGGATACCGGCAGGCTTTGGAGGAGGCCGGCATCCCGTTCGATCCTTCCCTGGTCGTCGAAGGGAATTTCTATCAGGAATCGGGCGCCATGGGCGTCCGCCGGCTGCTGCGGCAGGCTTCCCAGCGTCCCACCGCCATCTTCTGCGCCAACGACATGATGGCCCTGGGGGCGATCGAGGGGCTGGAGCAGGAAGGGCTGCCGGTGCCGGACAGCATTTCCCTCATCGGCTGCGACAACATTCCCAACCTCCATCTGATGAAGGTGCCGCTGACCACCGTGGCCCATCCCATTTCCGAGCTGGGCAGGCTGTCCGTCGAGAAGGCCGTCGGCATTCTGGAAGGGAGCGACAAGCTGCCGAACCGGATCATCCTCGAATCGGAAATCCGCGTGCGCGGTTCCGTCCGGCGATTGAATGAGTCTGAAAGCTGATCCCGGAGCTTTTTTATCCGGAAAATATAAAACGTTTTATATAAAACGTTTTACACTTATCCGAACAGGAGGCATGGAGATGGGTCTGGACAAGTATTGGGAAGAATACGAAGTCGGAGAAGTCATCCAAACCACGGGGCGGACGCTCACGGACGCCGACATCCGGATGTTCATCGGCGCCACCGACGCCACCCATCCGGCCCATGTGGATGCCGAGTATTGCAAAAAACATCCCTTCCAGCGAATCGTCGTCCCCGGGGCATTGACGCTGGGCGTCATCGACGGCCTCGTCGTCAAGGACGTCATTTCGCAAAGGTACAAGGTCGCCCATTACGGATACGACAAAATCCGCTTCCTGGCCCCGGTGTTTCCCGGCGATACCATTTCCATGACGGCAGAGGTGAAAAACAAGCGGATCAAGAACGACGAATTCGGCATTGTCGCTTTCGAGTACCAGGTGAAAAACCAGAGGGGAGAAACCGTCGTCGTGGTCCAGGATTTGCAGATGATCGAGCGGAAACCGAAGGAGGCCTGACATGGCAAGCGTGGATTTCGTCAAGGACAGGCATGTGGCGACGATCCGGTTCAACCGCCCGGAAAAGCTGAACGCGCTGACGAAGGACATGACCCGGCAGCTGCTGGAAGCCATCCGGGAAGCCAACGACGACGACGAAGTGCGGGTCGTGGTGCTTACCGGCGCCGGACAGAAAGCGTTTTCGGTGGGCAGCGACGTCACGCTGCTGGACGAATACGGGACGAACTGGCATTTCCGCAACCGCATCGAGTACAACGACGTGCTCCGAAGCCTGCGGAAACCGGTGATCGCCATGGTGAACGGGTACGCCGTGGGCGGCGGTCTGGAGCTGGCCCTGTGCGCCGACCTGCGGTTCGCCGGCGAATCGGCGAAGTTCGGCGCGACGGAAATCAAGCTGGGTTGGATCGGCGGCGGCGGGGTGACCCAGCTGCTGACGCACCTCGTCGGCTACGGCCAGGCGATGCGGCTCATCCTGTCCGGGGATATCATTTCCGCGCGGGAGGCCAGGGAGATCGGACTGGTGGAAGTGCTCGTTCCCGATGACGAGCTGGAGAAAACCACCTACGAATACGCCCACAAGATCGCCTCCTATTCCCCCATCGCCCTGCAGACGGCCAAACACGGCTGCCGGATGGCGCTCAGCCTCCCGCTGGACGCGGGCATCATGTACGAAAGGGACATGCAGACGATCTGCTTCTACACGGAGGACAAGGAAGAAGGCATCCGCGCCTTCAAGGAAAAGAGGCCTCCCAACTTCAAGGGACGGTGAAAGAAGGCGGGGAAACGGTGAGATTTGAAGGAAAAGTGGCGCTCGTGACCGGAGGCTCATCCGGCATCGGCGGGGCCGTGGCGGAAAAACTCGTATCCGAGGGGGCGCTTTGCGCCATCATAAGCCGGGATGCGGGGAAAGCCGAAGCGTTCATGGCCCGGTTCCCCGACAGGGAAAAGGTGGCCTGGTGGTCCGCCGACGTGTCCGACTGGGAGCAGGTCCGGCGGACGGTGGAACAGGCGGCGGCGCGCTTCGGGAAAATCGATCTGTTGGTGAACGCCGCCGGCATCAACATCCGCAAGCCCGCGCTGGAATACGCGCCGCAGGAGTGGAAGCGGATCCTGGACATCAACCTGACGGGAACCTTCTGCGTCTGCCAGTGCGTGGGCAAAATCATGAAGGAAACCGGCGGGGGAAGCATTGTCAATATCGGCTCCATGACCTCCCATTTCGGCGTGCCGCACGTGGCTCCCTACGCCGCATCCAAGGGCGGGGTCATGCAGCTGACCAAGGCGCTGGCGGTGGAATGGGCCCCGTACGGCATCCGCGTGAACCAGGTGAGTCCCGGCTACATTGAAACGCCTTTGGCCTCGGAGGTCGTGGCCAGGAAAAAATACCGCGAACGCATCATCGAACGGACGCCCCTCGGACGATGGGGAACCCCGCGGGACGTGGTAAACGCGGTGGCGTTTCTGCTGTCGGACGAGAGCGAATTCATTACCGGCCAAATTTTCGGGGTGGACGGGGGCATTCTCGGAGGAGATCCCTCGATGGACCCGTTGCAGGAATAACGAACAACAGCTTGGGGGTATGGCTTGATGGTCAACGGTCCTTTGCACGGCATTACGGTACTCGACTTTTCCCTGGCGATGGCCGGCCCGTTTGCCGCCCAGAAACTGGGCGACATGGGCGCGGAAGTGATCAAGGTCGAGCCCACCGGGGACGGGGAATGGCACCGGACGAGGGCGGCCGGCAACGCCTGGGTGAACAAGCTGAACTCGTCCTTCATCGCCTTCAACCGCAACAAGAAAAGCCTGTCCGTCAACCTCAAGACGGAGAAGGGACGGGAAGCGGTCTACCGGCTGGTCGAAAAAGCCGACGTCCTGTTGCAGAACTTCCGTCCCGGCGTGGCGGAACGGCTGGGGCTGGATTATGAAACCATCCGCAGCGTCAATGACAAAATCGTGTACTGCAGCATCTCCGGATACGGGGAAACCGGCCCCTACGCCAAACGGCCCGGACAGGATCTGATCCTGCAAGGCTACAGCGGCGCCATGTGGAACACCGGCAAGGAGGGCGATCCGCCGCTGCCGCTCGGCATGTTCGTCGCCGACGCGACGGCCGCCCACCAGGCGGTGGAAGGCATCCTGGCCGCCCTGTTCTACCGGGAACGGTCGGGCAAGGGCCAGAAAGTGGAAATCAGCATGCTGAATTGTGTCATGGACCTGCAGGTGCAGGAACTGTCCGTCTACCTGACGGGCGGGGTGAAGCCGAAGCGTACCAAGGAGCCGCTCGCCCACACGCTGCTGAACTCTCCCTATGGCGTCTACAAAACCAAAGACGGGTACATGACGCTCGCCTTCGGTCCCATCCATCTGCTGGGCGAAGCGCTGGACAACGACCGGCTGCGCTCCTTCACCGAATGGAAAGACGGCATGGAACACCGGGATGAAATCTACCGCATCGTGGCGGAAATCCTGCCGCAGAAGACGACGCAGGAGTGGATCGAAATCCTCGACCGGTACAACCTCTGGGCGGGCCCGGTGTACACCTACGACGATCTGGTCAACGATCCCCAGGTCCATCACAACCGGATGATCGTCGAAATCGACCACCCGACGGAAGGAAAACTGAAGGTGCTGGGGATCCCGATCCGGTTCTCCGAAAGCCCGGGCACCATCCGTTATTATCCGCCGCTCGTCGGCGAGCATACGGACGCGATCCTGAAAGAAGCCGGCTACACGGAGGAAGAAATCCGGCAGCTGAAAGCGGAAGGCGTCGTCTACAACGAAACCGATGCCCAGGATTGATCTCCGGGACATCCTTTTTCCCAAACGGAGGGCCTGCCGGATGAAACAGGCGCTGTTGTACGACATCGGGAAGTTTCGCATCGAAGAAACGGAACCGCCGGTTCCCGGGGAGCATCAGGTGCTGGTGGAAGTCTGGGCGTGCGGGATTTGCGGATCCGATCTCCACATCTATCATGGCGATCATCCGGCCATCCGTCCGCCGGCCGTCATGGGGCACGAGTTTTCCGGACGGGTGGCGGCGGTCGGGGATCGGGTCCGCGCCTTCGCCGTCGGCGACACCGTGGCGGGCATACCCGGCGTAGGCTGCGGAAATTGCGCCTACTGCCGGGAAGGCCGCTTCAACCGGTGCCGGAATCTGAAGGTGATCGGCGGCCATTTCCCCGGCGCCTTCGCCCAGTACGTCCTGGTGCCGGAAGACAACCTGGTCAGGGTGCCGGAGGGCTTCACCCCGATTGAGGGAGCGATGATTGAAAGCGTTGCCGTGGCCGTCCATTCCGTCCACCGGATGGGCGAAGTGGCGGGTAAGACCTTCCTGGTGCTGGGGGCCGGGCCCATCGGCAATCTGACGGTGCAAGTGCTGAAAGCCTTCGGCGCCCGTACCGTCATCGCCTCCGATCCTCTGGAGTACAGGCGTTTCCTGGCCAGGCGGATGGGAGCCGACGAAGTGGTCGATCCGATCCGGGAGGATCTGGAAGCGCGCGTCCGGCAGATGCTGCCGGACGAAGACGGCCTGGACGGCGCCTTTGACTGCGCGGGTCTGGAGCAGACGCTGACCCAGGCCCTTGCGGTCACGAAAAACGGAGCCAGGATTGTTCTCACCGCCATTTTCGGAATAAATCCCACCATACCCATGAGGCTTTTGCAAAGGGGGGAACGCGAACTCATCGGAGTGCAGATGTATGTGAAAAGCGATTTTGACGTCGCCGTGCAACTGATGGAAGCGAAAAAAGTCCGGGTGCTTGATCTGGTCACCCGCAGCTTCCCGCTGGAACGCATCGACGAGGCGTTCCAGGCGGCTTCGGGCCGATCCGGGGGAGAGGGGAAAATCATCGTCTTCATCAAGGCATGATGATTTTCGATTCCGACCAACCAGAGAGACATTTTGCCAAAATCAGCAAGGAGTGAACACGAATGCAACAGTCCCTGAAAAAAGCGATTGCCATTCTGACGGCAGCGGCGCTGGTCTTTGTGCTGGCCGCCTGCGGCGGATCCTCCGGCTCCGGCGGCAGCTCCGGCAACGGAGGCGGCAGCTCCCCGAGCGCCAGCCAGGGCGGTCAAGGCGGCGGCAGCAGCGGCGGTGAAAAAATCGTCCTGCGGCTTGGCCACTGGCTGACGGAAGAAGCCCCGCAGGGCAAGCAGTACAACGACTTTGCCCGAATCGTGAACGAAAAATCCAACGGGCGCATTGAAGTCCAGGTGTTCCCCAACGGCCAGCTGGGCAACCAGCGGGACCTCATCGAAGGCGTCATCGCCGGCACCGTGGACATGACCAAAGCCGACGACGCCTATTTGACGACCTATATCCCCGCATACGGCATCTTCTCGCTGCCGTTCATGTTCGACGGCTATGAACATCTGGGGAAGGTCCTGGACAGCGAAATCACCCAGGAGCTGGACAAGCAGCTGGAAGAAAAGACGGGCCTCGTCTCGCTGGGATGGAGCTTCGGCGGTTTCCGCTACTTCACCCTGAAAAAGGCGATTGCCGAACCCAATCTGCAAGGCATGAAAATCCGCGTGCCGGAATCGGAAGTCTACATCGAGACGATCAAGCTGCTGAACGGCAATCCGGTTCCGATGCCGTGGGGCGAAGTGTACACCGGTCTGGAAACGGGCGTTGTGGAAGGCATGGAATCGGCGCCTTCGGACATCTACCTGCAAAAGTTCTTTGAAGTGACGGGGCATCTGCTGGCCACCAACCACATCCAGGCTTCGGCCACCACGGTCATCAGCAAGAAAAAATGGGATTCGCTCTCGGCCGAAGACCAGCAGCTCATCCTGGAGGCCATGAGAGAAGCCATCGAGATCGAACGGCAGGAAACGGCCCAGGCCAACGAAGATGCGGTGAAGGCGATGACGGACGCCGGCGCGCAAGTGCACGAGGTCTCCGACAAGCAGGCCTTCATCGACACGGTGAAGCCGCTGTGGGACAAGGTGGCGAAAGATACGAACGGTCAAGAGATCATTGACAAGATCCAAAGCATGAAATAATCGGAGAACGTCGGCCCCCCGGAATCCCGGTCGCCGAATACCGGATTTGGGGGGCCGATGGTATCCTGGAGGTTGTTCCAATGAAACGGGTGTTTGACAAAGGTCTGGAATGGACCATCGTCCTGCTCTTTGGTTCGTTTACCGCCGTCATGCTCCTGCAGGTGGTTTCCCGCTATCTGTTCAACTATTCCTTTGTCTGGTCGGACGAGTTTGTCCGGTACACCTTCATCTGGATGGTGCTCCTGGCATCGGGCGTTGCCATCCGGCGCAAAGTCCACCTGGGCTTTGATCTCTTCGTGGCCAAGCTGCCGCGGAAGCTGCAAGTGATCGTGAATGTGCTCAACGATCTTCTGATCGGGGTTTTTCTTGTGTTTTTCTTTTTCAAAAGCATCGAACTTTTGCGATCCGCAGGGCTGACACCTTCTCCGTCCATGCACATTCCCATGGGATATGTGTACGTGGTTTTGCCTCTGTCCGCCCTGGTGATGTTCATATATGTTCTGGAATCCATTTACCGGACCATCCGGTATGGATCCACGCATGAGGCGGCAGAGGATGCGCCCGGAAAAGGAGGGGTAGCATGATCGGGTTGATGTTCGGGATCTTCGCCCTGTTTGTGATCATCGGAACCCCCATCGCCTTTGCCATCGGGCTTTCCACCTTTCTCGCCCTGTCTTCCCAGGATACGATTCCGCTGCTTGTGGTCGCCCAGCGTTTCTTTACCACCCTGGATTCCTTTTCCCTGGTGGCGATTCCGCTCTTCATGCTGGCCGGGGAACTGATGACCCATACCGGGCTGACGGAGAGAATCATCCGGTTCGCCGTGACCCTGGTCGGGCATATCCGCGGCGGTTTCGCGCAGGTCACCGTGGCCACGAGCGTCATGTTTTCCGGGGTTTCCGGTTCCGCGGCGGCGGACGCCTCCGCCACCGGTTCGCTGCTCATCCCCGCGATGAAGAAAGAGAAATACGACCCCGGGTTCGCCGCTTCCCTGGTGGCCACCGCGTCCATCATCGGTCCCATCATTCCGCCCAGCATCATGATGATCATTTACGGGTCCATGACGGGCGTGTCCATCGGGGATCTGTTCCTGGCGGGCATCGTTCCCGGCATCCTCCTGGGTCTGGGTCTGATGGTTTACTGCTATTTCTACGCCCGCAGGAACAATATCGTATCGACCAGCCGCAGAAGTTCCTGGAAGGAAGTCTGGGACGCGTTCAAAGGCGCGGTGTGGGCCCTGATCCTGCCCGTCATCATCGTCGTGGGCATCCGTTTCGGGGTCTTTACGCCCACCGAAGCCGCCGCCGTGGCCGTGGCCTATGCCTTCATCTACGGTTTTGCGTATCGCACCCTGCATGTGAAACATTTGCCCAAAATTTTTCTCAACGCGGCGGTGCTGTCCACCATCTCCCTGATGATCATGGCGGCCGCGGCGGCCTTCAGCTGGATCCTGGCGTTCGAACGGATTCCGCAAAAGGTCGTGGACGTGATGACGTCCCTGACGTCCGAGCCCGTTCTGATCATGCTGATGCTCATTGTCATTCTGCTCTTCGTCGGACTGTTCATCGAAGCCAGCGCGGCGCTCATCATTTTGATTCCGGTGCTCATCGGCATCCAGAAAAGCTTCGGCTTTGATCCCGTCCATTTCGCGCTCATCGTCATCCTGACGCTGGTCATCGGCGGTGTCACGCCCCCTGTGGGGAACCTGTTGTACATTACCATGAGCATCGCGAAAGTGAAAATGTCGCAAGCGTTCTGGAAGGTGTGGCCGCTGGCCGGGGTGATGATCCTGATGACGCTCATCTTCACCTTTTTCCCGGAAATCGTCACTTTCCTGCCCAAATTAACGAAGTAATGCACAGAATGCATCAGGAGGAAATCACGCATCATGCCAACCTTGAGGGGGATCACCTGGGATCATGTCCGCGGCGTGGCCCCGCTGATTGCCACAACGCAAGAGTTCCAAAAGAGCCGTCCTTCGTTTCATATCGAGTGGGACAAGCGGTCGCTGAAGGATTTTGAAGACTATCCCATTGACGTTCTGGCGGAAAAATACGACCTCATCATGCTGGATCATCCGTGCATCGGCACCGCCGTACAGAAAAAGGTGCTGTTGCCGCTCGACGATTGGGTGCCAAAGGAGTTCCTGGCGGACCAGAAGCGAAACAGCGTGGGTCCCAGCTATGACAGCTACACCTGGGAGGGCCGGCAGTGGGCGCTGGCGGTGGATACGGCGGCGCAGGTGGCCGCGTACCGCCCGGATTTGCTGGAACGGACCGGGCATGCCGTGCCCGCGACATGGGATGACGTCTTCGCGCTGGCGACGGCGCTATCCGGATCCGGCACCGGCACTGGCTTGAAAATCGGCATGCCGCTCAATCCGACCCACGCGTTTCTCAGTTTCATGTCGCTGGGCGCCCATCTGGCGGGCGGGAAGTTTTTGGACGATGAGGCCGGCGTGAACGGGGAAGCGGCGGAGGAGGCGCTGAACCTCCTGAAGAAGCTGGTTCCGCATGTCCACGGGATGTCCCTGGGATCGGACCCGATCCAGATGCTGGACCGGATGGGCGAGACGGACGAAATCGTCTATGTTCCGCTCATCTACGGATATGTCAATTATTCGCTCGAGGGATTCCGGAAACATCCCGTGATCTTCACCGACATTCCGGTCCTGCGGGGGGAACCTTCCGGTTCCGTCATCGGAGGGGTCGGCCTGGCCATCTCCGCCAAATGCCGGGCGGTCCGCGAAGCGGTGGAATACGCCATGTACGTGGCCTCGGGGGATTGCCAGAAGGGATTGTATTTTGCCAGCGGCGGGCAGCCCGGCCACCGGGAAGCCTGGCTGGATGAACAAGTCAACCGGCTGTCCCGCGGATTTTTCCGAAACACGCTGAAAACGCTGGATCTGTCCTATGTCCGCCCCCGCTATCCCGGATACCTGGACATCCAGGAAAAGGCCGGGGAAGTCGTCAGGGAATTTTTGCTGAGTTCCGAAACCATTGACGGGACGGTTCGAAAGATTAACGGGCTTTATCGGGAATCGAAAAAAACCGTGTAGGTATCAGCGCCGGTTGTCGGCAGGATGGGTTGCGACACATGCGGTCCCCTGCCGGGCCGGCGTTCCATTTTGTCCATGCGGTTGGGGCAAGTTTTATCCGTTCGCCCCGCCATTGGCCGTTCTTTTTCTCATCCGCAAGCCGATATTCTTATGCTCCGGATCCCATCGGAACGTGAGCGCGGCCAAAACCAGAATGATGAGCGCAAAACCGAGCAAGATGAACATGGAAACGCCCCACGGCCGGACGTCCGTTTTTGCCGCGGCCTGAAGCCCGTCGACGAAATAGGCGAACGGGAAGCATTTGCCCGCCCGCGCCAGCCAGTCAGGCACGGCCGAAAGGCTGTAGAACGCATCGCTGCCGAACACCATGGGAATTTGCAGCAGATTGGACAGCATATTGATCTGCCCTTCGTTGCGGGCGAAACTGACGACCAAAAATCCAAGGCACGTAAAGCAGAACATCCCGCCGACGAGCATCGCCAGAAGCAGAATCACGCCGGGCAGGGTAATGGCGATGCCGAACGCCGGCGCGCCGATGAGCAGAATGACCGCATTGATGGCCAGCCCGAGCAGCGTCCGGGCCAGCGTCAGCGCCAGCACGAAGGACACGGCCGGGAACGGCGTGAGTTTCAACCGCTTGTATACGCCCTTGTTCCGCTGCCCGTAAACCTGGAACGAAACGCCCTGCATGGCCCAGAACAAGGTGCTGATGGCCATCACGCCGACCAGCAGCCGTTCGCGGTACTCCGGCGATTCGAAATAATACCCCAGGCCGGCCATGAGAAGCATCGGGAACAGCAAGGCGTAGAACAGCGTAATTTTGTCTTTCAGGCTTGTGACGAGCATCATGCGGAAGACGGTCCGGATCATGACGCCTCCTCCTCGGTCAGTTTCAGATAAAGTTCTTCCAGATTCGCCGCTGCGTGTCTTGCCAGCAACTCCTCCGGCGTGCCGGACGCCGCGACTTTTCCGTTCAGAATCATGACGATCCGGTCCGCCAGCTTGCCGACCTCCTCCATGTCATGCGAAGTGAAGACGACGGAGGTGCCGGACTCCGCCAGACGGCGAATCAGGTCGCGAATTTCCCGTCTCGCCCGCGGGTCGAGGGCCGCCGTCGGCTCATCCAGAAACACCAGTTTCGGGTCGTGCACCAGCGCAACGGCGATCGCCAGCCGCTTCTGCTGGCCGCCGGACAGCCGGGAAGCCTCCGTCCGGGCGGCGTCCCGCAGACCGCAAAGCTCCAGGACCCGCAACCCTTCCTCCACGGACAACCTCCGCTTGTGGAAAGCGGCGAAAAGCTTCAAATTGTCCAATGCGCTGAGTCCCGGGAAAAAGGGCGTCGACTGGAGCTGTACCCCTACGTTTGCCTTGTAATCGGCACGCCAATAGGTGACGCTTCCCGCATCCTGCCGTTTCAGGCCCAGGACCAGGTCGAGCGTGGTCGATTTCCCCGCTCCGTTCGGCCCGATGACGGCCACCACTTCCTTCTCCCGGACTTCCAGGTCGATGCCGTTCACCACGGGTTTGGATCCGTACCTTTTGACCAACCCGGTCGCCCGAAGCAGCACCCGATTCATGGTTCAAACCTCCAATTCTGCGGATTTGGCGGAATTTCGGCAAGGACGGCCTGCAATTCGTTCAGCAGCTTCAGCTGCAACTCGAACTGTTCAAACATGTTCTGAAAAACGAGCCGCACGTGGGGAGGGACGGGGCCGTACTTCTCCTTTTCCCGCGCGCCTGCTTTCATGGCCTCATAATCCGCCTCGATTTGCCGTTTCTGCTCTTCCAGCGCGGCGATGGCGACCTCCGCCGGCAACGCCTCCAGGAAGGACACCGCCGTGTACAGGGCGGTCGGAAACGTCACGGAGGATTGCTTCAGCGCTTCCTCCAGAAGTTTCCGAAATTCCTCCCGGTCCCGGTCCGTGATCCGGTAGATCGCCTTCGCGCGGTTTCCCGTATGCTCCACGGATTCCAGCCGAACAAGCCCCTCCCCTTCCATCTTCTTCAGCGCGTGGTAAATCGAGCCCGGGAGAATCCCGGCCCACTTGTCGGACTGGGTCATCTGCAAAACCTGCTGGATCTCGTACCCGGACATCGGTTTGTGCGTCAAAAGCCCGAGCACCATGAGGCGTGCCATTCCGTTTACACCACCAATATTGTATAATCAACGTTGACTATCGCCCGCGCAGCCCGCGCAAGAGCCGGAATTTTACTATACGCTTGACAATATAGATGAAGCCATTGCCGGGCAAGAGACGGGTATTAAGGCAATAGAAATGTCGATCAACATGCTCATGTCGTCCGGCGGTTCTCCCGAAAAAATCGAGGAGTTGCGTCAAAAGAAACGCGAGGCCGAAGAGCTTTTAGAGAGATTGAAAAGATTTAAGGAACAACTTCAAGCCCAGCAACAAAAATGACGCCCACAAACGGGCGTCTTTCTTTTTACAAAAACGGCCTTCCTTCTGGCCTAATACGGTATTCGCCAGGCGGCAGACGGTCGTTTGGTGGTGCGTGGTCATGTACTTCAATGTAACCCTTTTTGCCCAGATCGCTGATGTATCTGCCGTTATAAATGGCTGCAAAAACGATCCACGAAACGATCAATCCAAACCCAAGCGTCACAAACCCAACAATGGCGTTGGTTATAAACATGATGAAGAACCACTTTAGGTCACCACGCAGAAGCGGAACAAAGAAACCAAAGAACAGCGTTGTCCACGAAAATCCCTTTTTGCATCTGATCTCATGACCAGATGCGTAATGCCGAAGAACGACCTTCATGGCGATCCCTCCAACTTTCGTAATAGTTCGCCATGATGGGAAATATTCCTGCTTAGGACGTTCCAATGCGGGGCGTCTTTTCATTTGCTCAAAAAGGAGTTGGTTACATGGCCCACGTCCAACCGATCGTCCGAGTCGAACTTGACCCGACGCACCCGGTTCCCGAAGTATGCGCAGTAATTTCGGCCTTGATCCCGTACCACCCCGGACAGGAAGAGGCGATTCTGCGTGGAGTTCAAGAGGCAATTGAAAAGCGGTTGAAGCAACTGAAAGGAGCTGAACGGAAAGATGGCTAATCGCTATGCTAATCTGGTCGGTGCAAACAGAATTAAGGACGAATACACGAAGATCAACACCGGTTTCGACGCCGTGCAGGCGGAAATGGATGCGGTCAACGCGGAATTGGACGCGCACAAAGCCGACACCATTGTCCACGTCACGCAAGCCGAACATGACAAACTCGCCGGCATCGAACCGGGGGCGCAAGTCAATCAGAATGCATTTTCCCGCATTAACGATGTTTCCGCCACTACAGAAGAGGACACGGTAACTTTTCAAGGTGGAACAGGTATTGCCATTACCACCGATCCGGCAACAAAAAGAGTAATCTGGACCGCAACCGGCCAAGCCACCCCAGGCCCGCACGCCACAAGCCACATCACGGGTGGGACGGACGTAATCCCTGATGCTGTGGCTAACGCCTCCAGCGGACTTATGAGTGGTGCCGACAAAGCTAAACTTGACGCAGCTACTTCCGCTGATACGCCGAACACATTGGTTCAACGCGATGAAAACGCCCAAGCCAAATTCGGGACACCGACCGACAACGCGCATGCGGCGACGAAAGAATATGTGGACGGATTTTTCGAGGAGGGAACGTGGACTCCGACGCTGGCTGGTTTGACAACACCCGGCAATCACACGTACAGCGCACAAGGAGGATACTATACCCGCATCAGGAATGTTGTGGTCGCAACATTTCTCATTCGGCTTTCGGCAAAAGATACGAACATGGCCGGTAGTACATCGATTTCGGGCTTGCCTTTTGCTACTCGTAGTGAATCTAGTTATCGAGCAGGTGGCGCGATCGCAGAAGTTGGTAATATTACTTTGTCTCCGACAAATACCCAATACGTACTAAACCTTTTTCCAAATTCGACTCGAATCCTGATTCAAGCGACCGGAGGAAGTCAACCACAGGTAGGCCTCTCACCCGGAAATATTACTGACAGCACCGTAATTTCGGGAACGATAGTTTACCATACCAACTGAAAAATAAGGGGGATAACCATGATCACCGAAAAAATCTTTCTGGACATGCTCACGCAGGACAGCGTGAGCGTGCGGAAGCAAAACTATGTCACCGTGGATGGCGTCGAATACCCCGTCGGCCAGCCTTGGCGTCGCGCGTATGTGAACAGCGCCGCCGGCCGCCAGCAGGTGCAAACCGAGGTTCCGGAACCGTATCTAACCGCGATCATGGCGGTATGGGGAGAGGCGCCGACGGTAATTGAAAATGCTGAGTAAACGCCCCTGAGCCGATCGGGGGCTATATTTATGCGCGAGGTGGAAATATGGACTGGTCAATGATCATTGCGGCGGCCGTGGCCATTTCCGGCATCATCCTGGGCTGGCTCGGGCGATCGCGTACCGTGCGGCAGGACGGGGCGGCGGACGGAGAGCTGAGGGCCAGTGTGAACTATATCCGGCAGGGCGTCGATGACCTGCGGTACGAACTCCGGGCGCAAGGGCAGCGCTACGACATGCTGGCCGAGCGTGTGACGCGGGTGGAGGAGAATCTGAAACAAACAAATTCTAGAATCAATAGGCTGGAGGAAAGGTTTTAAAGTATGCCTGCCTTTATTGATTTAACGGGACAAAAATATGGAAAACTTACCGTAATAGCTCTGCATCCAAAAAAGTGCTCTAGTGGGAGAACGCAATGGCTGTGCAGGTGTGAATGCGGGAACGAGAAAATAATTCGAGGAAATGACCTCAGAAGGGGAAGGACAACGTCATGCGGTTGTAATGTCATTACGCATGGGCATACGAGAAATCAAGCAAACGGAAGAAGGTATACGCCTGAATATATCTCCTGGTACAGCATGAGACAAAGGTGCAAAAATCCAAACCATTTCGCCTACAAAGATTATGGAGGGAGAGGGATAACCATATGTGAAAGGTGGGAAAGCTTCGAAAACTTCTTAAAAGACACTGGCGCGCTTCGGCAGCCGGGAAATCATCGCGTTCTTTGAATCCCTCGGGATCAGGCTTCAACGTCATATCGATTATACCCGGTTTGCCGATATCCTTCCGGGAGCAAAGACGATTCGTTTTCGTGTTGCACTGACCATTTTGTATGATTTTTCATACATATGAAAGCTTCGGACCGGGTTCGTTTGCCGTTTTATGCGATTTTTCGTACAAAAAACCTGACCGGGCCGCAGGGGTCCCTGCCATATGTACGATTTTTCGCACATATTCCTGAAAAATCCTCACCGCGGCGGCCCATATGTGCGATTTTTCGTATATATTGCATCGCCTGCAGCGGTGCCAGGAGGTTTCACGCGGCGGCGCCCGCATCCGATTTTTTTCGACAAATCTTTCGCCCATCAGTTAAAATAGTCACAACAAAACCAATGCCAGTCAGCCCGGGAGTTGATTCCCATTTCCGAAAACAACACCTCCGTTTCCGAGCCCTTTGCCGTCCCGGGTGCCATCTACGGGCGTGCGAAGCCGCTGGCCGAGCTGAGGGAAGCCTTCCGCTGGGCGGGCCTGGGTTCCACGGAGCTGGTGCTCCTGTCGGGGCCGGCGGGCATCGGGAAATCCGCCCTGGTGCTCGAGGCGTTTCGGCCGGCGATATGGGACAAAAGCTACTTCGCCTGGGGCAAGTTTGACCCCTACAGCCGGAGCAAGCCTTACGGCATCTGGATTCAGTGCTTCCGGTTTCTCATCCGGAGGCTGCTCACCGAGCCGGAAGAGGCGCTGAACCGCTGGAAAGCCCGGTTTGCGGAAGCAGCCGGGGCCAACATCCCCGTCATCGCCGACGAGATTCCGGAACTGCGGCTGCTGTTCGGCGACCCGCAGCCGGCGCCGCCCCTTCCCCCGAAGGAAAACCAAAACCGCTTCGAATGGGTGTGCCGCCGGTTCGTGCAGACCTTCGCCAGTTCGAGGCGGCCGCTGGTGCTGTTTCTGGATGACCTCCAATGGGCGGACCGGGCTTCCCTGCAATTGCTCCATTCCCTGATCGAAGACCCGGAAAACCAGCACATTTGCATCATCGGCGCGTACCGGGACGCCGAGTGGACGGACAACGCGGACATCCGGGAGCAATGGCTGTCCGGGGAAGCGGCCGGGTATTCGGTGCGCAGCATCGAGCTTGATCACCTGGGCCTGGAGGACGCCCAGCGGATGGTCGCCGACGCGTTGCGCATGCCCTTCGCCGCCTGCTTCCCGCTGGCCCACGCCCTGTACGTCAAATCCGTCGGCAATCCGCTTTATCTCAAGCAATTGCTGCAGTCGGCCCTGGATGAAGGCATCGTGTACCGGGACGAGGCAGCGAACCGCTGGCGGTGGGACGAGGCGCAGCTGGACGGGCTCCCGGGCATTGAAGGACAGATCGAATACCTCATCGGCCGCATCAACAAGCTGCCCGGCGCGGCCAGCACGCTGCTGGCGTACGCGTCCACGCTGGGGGGCGTATTTTCCGCGCGGCTGGTCAGCGTGATCGCCCGCATGGACGAGCGGGAAGTCGCGAAGCATTTCGGGCACGCCGTACGCGCGGGGCTGCTTGCCGTCCGCGACGCGGGCGAGGGGCACCAGGGACCCGCGCGGTATGCGTTCACCCATGACCGGATCCTGCAGGCCGCCTATTCGCTGCTGGACGAAGAAGAACGAAAGCGCATTCATCTGGCGGCCGGTACATACCTGCTTCGGGAACGGGAATCGGGCGCGCTGGAGGACGATCCGTTTGCGATCGCCAACCACCTGAACGCGGCCGGGGATCTGGCGGATGAAAACCTGACGGAAATCGGCTTCCGCCTCAACGAGGAAGCCGGCCGGCTGGCCATGAAATCGTCCGATTACGCCACGGCCCTGCGGCATTTTCACCATGCCCTGGACCGCATGCCCGCCCGGTACTGGAAAGAGCGGCAGGCGTTCGCGTTCGCCACGCTGCTCGCCTGCTGCGAATGCGAGTACCTGTGCGCCAATTACGAGCGGGCGGAGACGATGCTCGACGACGCGCTCGCCCGCGCGGTCGACTGGGACCAGCGCGCCCGGGTCGTCAAGGTGAAAATCGACCAGTACAGCAATACGGGGCAATACGCGAAAGCGATCGAATGGGGTCTGGCCACGATCCGCGAGGCGGGCATTCGCGTCTCCTCCGCGCCTTCCCCCTGGACGATCCGGTGGGAAGTGATGCGCGCGAAACGGCTGTTCCTGCGGCACGCGGCCAGGTTCCGGGAAATTGCCCCGTCGCCGGGTCCGCATGCGGCCAGGCTGGTCGAACTGTTCGCTTCCCTGGTCGGCCCGACGTTTTTTTCGAACCGCGGCGTGCTGGCCGTCCTGTCATCGCAGCTGATCCGCTATTTCTTCCGGCACGGGGCGCCGGCGGGCGCGCCGGCGGTGTACGCCGCTTTCGGCATGGTGCTGACGACGAAATTCGGCGAATTCGCCGACGGGTACCGCATCGGCCAACTGGCCGTTGAGCTTGCCGAACGGTCGGGCGACGCCGTGCTCCTGTCGAAAACCTGCGTGATGTTTCACGCGGTCGTTTCCCAGTGGATGACAAAAGACGAACAGGCGGCAAGGCAGCTCTGGGAAGCGTCCAAAATTTGCGTGGAGTCCGGCGATTACGTGTTCGGCAGTTACGCGATCGGCGGACTGATCAATTTTTCGTACGGCACCGTTCCGGTGCACGAATTTGACCTTGTGCTTCGGCAAAGCCTGCAAATCAGCGAGCTGACGAACGAAGAGCTCGTCTACACGAACATCGCGATCTATATGCAGTTGTGCAGGCAGCTGCAGACGCCGGGCTGCCGCGCTTTCGTCCTGGAGGGGGGACACGGCGACGAGGAGCGGTCGCTGGACGACATCCGCCGGCATGAAAGCGGAGGCGTCACGTTTTACCAAATCTACACCTACAAAACACAGGTCCATTATTTGTTCGGCAACGTGGAAGAAGCGATCCGGTGCGCCCGCCTGGCCGATCCTTACGAGCAGTCGGCGGTCCAGTCCCCGCACAAATTCATCCATCATTTCTACGAAACAATGGCCCTCGCCGCCGCGGCCCGCGCGCGGACGCTCAGCACCGCGGAAAGGCGCCGGCTGCGAATGAGAAACCGCGACTTCGCGCGCTGGTCCCGGATGTCGCCGGAACGCTTCGGCCACGCGCTCCTGCTCATCCGGGCGGAGTTGCAAAAAGGGAAGGACACGGACGCCGCCGCCATCCGGCTTTACGACGAGGCGATCAACCGGGCGCGCGAGCGGCGGGACTGGCAGGTCTGGGCCGTCGCGTGCGAGCGTTCCGCGGCCTACCATGGGAGCCGGGGACGGCACCGGATGGCCGACGGATATTTGCAGGAAGCCTATGAAGCCTACGAACGGTGGGGCGCGGAAGCGAAATGCGCAGAGCTGCGCGGCCGGTACGGCGAACGCCTGGTCCCGCCGCGGGAACGGGAAGTCGCCGCCGCGTCGCCGGACGAGCCGACCCGGCAGCCGGACGCATCTGCCGACGACGCGCAATGGCTCTCGGCGTTGAAGGAATCGTTGCGATACCCGGCGGATCTGGATTTCGAACAGACGAAATCGCTGCTGTTCCGGCGTCTGATGCAGCTTTCCCGGGCGGTCTACGGCTGCCTGATCGCGGCGGAGGACGACGGTTTGCGGGTGGAACGGCAATGGTTCGGCACGAAGCCGCACGGCGGCCGGAACGGGAAAGCGGTCGCGGTCGCATCCGCCGCGCCGCAGACGCTGGTCCAATACGCCTTGCGGGTCGGCACGCCGGTGCGGGTGAAGGACATCCGGACGGACGAACTGTTCCGGTACGACCCTTACGCCGCTTCCGCCCGGAGCCCGGCGGTCTGCTGCCTTCCCGTCCGCCTGCAGGAAGAACCGGCGGGCATCCTGTATCTGGAGCTGCCGCCGTCATCCCATCCCTGGCCGGAGCGGCAGCTGGACGCCCTGACGGTGCTTGCGGCGCAGACGCTTTTTTACACCCGGCTGTCGGAAGCGCTGCGGGAACAGACGCCAAGGGCCGGGGAGGAAGCGGACGCCTCGGAATTCGGCCCGATCGTGCCGCTTACGGATCGCGAATACGAGGTGCTGCAGCTCATCTCCCAGGGGCTCACGAACAAGGAAATCGCCATGCGCCTCGGGGTGACGCCGGGGACGGTCAAGGTGCACACGAACAACATTTTCAACAAGCTGAACGTCAACCGGCGCACGCAGGCGATCATCCAGGCCCGCAAACTGAAGCTGCTGGATTTGTAGCGGCAGGCGCATCGCTTCGGAGCCGGTGCGCGCAGACCGCAGGGACAATTTCGGGCTGGGACTGTATCACTGCAAAAACGTGATGATGCAGCACAAAGGTTCCATCCGGGTGGAAAGCATCCCGGGAAAAAGGTGCGAGTTTCGATCGGCGGTTCAGGAAAACCGCGATATGGCCTGCGATGTCCTAAAAGCCCCGTCTGACAATTGCCCCGCATCCTTTGGCGGCCGGAGAAAATGACCCATTCCCGGGACATTCTGATGCTGTCCGCCACTTCCCCGGAACGGCTGACGGCCCTGGGCGCCCTGCTCCTGGAGGCTGCGTCCCGGGAGCGGATGACGGGCCGGATGAGGGTCGCCGACGCGCTGAAACCGGGCGTTTCGGGCAAAATCTTCTGCAGGTTTCAAAATATCCAGTGCTAGAATAAGAAAAGCAAAACCCATTTGACGCAGACGGGGGTTGACGGAACTTGAAACTGCGGGCGGGAATTGTGGGGGCCGGCATGATCAGCCGCGTGTATCTCGAGAACGCCAGACATTTCGATTCGGTGGAAATTGTGGCGTGCGCCGACTTGATCCGGGAGAAGGCGGAAGAGAGGGCGGCCGAATTCGGAGTGAAGGCATGCGAAGTCGATGAACTCCTGGAGAGCCCGGACATTGATCTCGTCATCAATCTCACGGTGCCCCAGGCACATGCCCCGATCAACATCAAAGCCCTGGAAGAAGGCAAGCATGTGTATTCGGAAAAGCCGTTGGCGGTCACGCCGGAGGACGCGAGGAAAGTGCTGGAGCTCGCCCGCAGCAAGGGGCTCAGGGTGGGCTGCGCCCCGGACACCTTCATGGGCGGCGCCCTCCAGACCTGCCTGAAAGCCATCAACGACGGGCTGATCGGCACGCCGATCGGCGCGTCGGCTTTCCACGTCAGCATCGGGCCGGACACTTTCCACCCGTCGCCGGACTTCTTTTTCCAGCCCGGGGGCGGCCCGCTTTTTGACATGGGGGTTTATTATCTGACGGCGCTGGTCGCGCTGCTTGGGCCGATCGAAAGCGTGTCGGCGTTCGCGCGCATCACCTTCCCCGAAAGATTCGCGGTGAGCACGGGGAAGAACATCCGGGTGGAGACGCCCACCTTCTTTTCCGGGTCGATCCGTTTCGCGCAGGGCGCCATTTGCACCATGCTGAGCAGCTTCGACCTGAAAGGGGGCACCGCGCACCCGCCGCTGGAAATTTACGGAAGCGAAGGGACGCTGCGGGGGCCGAATCCGACCACCTTCCAGGGCCCGGTGATGATCCGCAACAACTTCTCGTCCGAATGGCGCGAAATTCCGATTCGTCACTCGTTCATCGGGACAAAGAATTACCGCGGAATCGGCGTCGGCGAAATGGCCAGGGCAATCCTGACGGGGCGGGAACATCGCGCGAGCGGCGAACTCGCCTTCCATGTGCTGGAGACCATGCACGGTTTCCTGGTGTCTTCCGGGCGGAACGCGGCGTACACGCTGACGAGCACCTGCGAGAAGCCCGCGCATCTTCCGGAAGGTCTGGCGGAGTACGCCTTTGATGGAAACGGGGGAATTTTCCCGGAATGATGCCGCATGGCCCGGAGGCTTCCGAGACTTGACAATCCGTCTGTTTTCGAAATATTATATCGACATACTGATTGGTATGTCTTTGGGGGCTTGCAGATGACCGTTCGGGACAAAGTGATGCAGGCCGCGGAGAAAATGTTGAACACAAAGCCTTATGACCAGATCACCTTCGCCGAGATCGCGAAAGAGGCCGGCGTCCATTGGACCGCGGTGCGCAGGCATTTCGGCGGCAAACGGCAGATGCGGGAGTGGCTGAAGGCGAAGCAGGCGGAAGACGGCCGGTTTGCCGACACGCGCACGCGCATCCTGGAAGCCGGACAGCGCATGTTTGCGGAGCTGGGCTACGCCCAGGCGTCGCTGGACAAGGTGGCGGCGGCGGCCGGCCTCACGAAAGGCGCGGTGTATTGGCATTTCTCGAGCAAGCAGGACCTGTTTCTGGCCATCCTGGACCACAGTCTGCAGAAGCAGCTCCGCCAGCTGCCGGGCCAGACGGAACGGTGGTTTGCGGCGGGCGATCCGGAAACCGCCCTGGCGGAATGGCTGCAGGCCCAGTTTGCGTGCCTGGAACGGGAAAGCGGCGGCCCGATGCTGTTCCTGGAGTTTGTCACTTCCGGCCGCGAGCCGGACGTCCGCGGGAAACTGCGGGAAGTGCACGGCCGCATCCTGGACGGCGCCGGCGCCGTGATCGAAGAATTGCAGCGGAAAGGCGCCGTCTCCCCCCGGCTGGACCCGCAGGCCGTCAGCCTGGCCATCGATGCCTTGCTGAAAGGCTACGTCATCGAGTGGCTGATCGATCCCGCGCGCTGCGAGTCCCCATCGTTTTTCCAAACGGTCGCCCGGCTGCTGTGGAAGGGACTCGAGCCCCGGGAATAGCCGCCTCTCTTTTTTTTGCCAATGACATACTAATGAGTATGTTAAAAGAATATTTTCAGGTATGCAAAGATGCAAGGAGGAACGAACCGTGGAGCGCGCTTTTGTGACGTTGGACGGCATCCGGCTGCACTATTTCGTTGAAGGCCGGGGACACCCGGTCGTATGTCTGCATGGGGGCATTCTGGACGGTCGCGATTTTCGGGATGTACTCCGACTCGCCGCCGGACGGGGATACCGCGGCATGGCCTTTGACCGTCCGGGTTACGGGTTGAGCGAGAGGCCGAGGAAGAAAATGACCCCCATCGATCAGGCTCGCATCCTTCACCGCGCGTTGCAGATGCTGGAGGTCCATAAGCCGATCATCGTCGGGCATTCCTGGAGCGGCCTTTTGTCGCTGGTTTTCGCGCTCATGTACCCGGACAGCGTCTCCGGCATCGTTTTGCTGGCTCCGGCCATGTACAAGGAAGGTTACCCCGCGGAGCACGGAGACCCTCTCTCCAGGCTCATGACCGCACCGGTGATCGGGGATTTGGCCGTTCGCCTTTTTCTGAAAAC
>Ga0207872_100458_pt1 | contig 24003 bp, 22 predicted proteins | sample Passage260B_FD_187372 | JGI IMG/M metagenome (GOLD analysis project Ga0207872, IMG submission 187372) | Cellulose adapted compost microbial communities from Newby Island Compost Facility, Milpitas, CA, USA - Passage2 60B (SPAdes) (version 2) ...
TGGTGGTGCCGGGGCCGGGGCTGCTCAATGCGGCCAGCGGGCTGGCCACGGCCTATGCCTGCTCCAGTCCGGTGCTGTGCCTCGCGGGACAGATCGCCAGCGACTTGATCGACCGGGGGCGGGGGGTGCTGCACGAGGTGCCGCGGCAGTTGGAGCTGGCGGGGTCGTTCACCAAGTGGGCGGCGCGGGCGCTGGCACCGGGAGAGGTGCCGGGGCTGGTAGCCGAGGCGTTCGCGCAGATGGCGAGCGGCCGACCGCGGCCGGTCCTGATCGAAGTGCCGCCCGATGTCTTGCAAGCGGTCGGAGACGTCGGCGCGATCGAGCCGGGGGCGGCTCCGTCTCGGCCCTCGGGTGACCCCGATCTGCTGGAAGCTGCGGCGAAAGCCCTCGGCGAGGCGAAGCAGCCAGTGATCTTCGTCGGCGGGGGCATCCTCCGGGCTGAGGCCTGGGAGGAGCTGCGGGAGCTGGCCGAGCTGCTGCAGGCGCCGGTGGTGATGTCGGCCAGCGGCAAGGGCGCGCTCTCGGCGCGTCACTACCTGGCGCAGAACATGGTCGCCGGACGGGAGCTGTTGCCCCAGGCCGATGTGATCCTCGTCGCCGGGACTCGCTTCGTCCAGCCCGCAACCTCCACCTGGGGGCCGCGACCGGACCAGACCGTGATTCAGATGGATATCGACCCGGAGGAGATCGGGCGGAATACGCCGGTCGCGATCGGCATCGAGGCCGATCTGAAGGCCGGGCTGGCCGAGCTGGTCAACCGCGTGCCGCGCCACAACCGGAAGCGCCCGTCGCGCGAGGAGGAGCTGACCGCGCTAAAGGAGCGGATCGACGACCTGCTCTTTGAGCTCCAGCCGCAGGCATCCTACGCCCAGGTGATCCGCGAGGAGCTGCCGGAAGACGGGATCCTGGTCAACGAGAGCACGCAGGTGGGCTACTGGTCGAACCTCGGCTTCCCCGTGTACGAGCCCAACACCTTCCTCACCTCGGGCTACCAGGGCACGCTCGGCTACGGCTTCGCCACGGCACTCGGCGCCCAGGTGGGGAACCCCGACAAGCGGGTGGTCTCGATCAACGGCGACGGCGGGTTCATGTACAACGTCCAGGAGCTGTCGACCGCGGTGCGTCACGGGATCAACCTGGTGACGATCGTGTTCAACGACAACGCCTACGGCAACGTCCGGCGCATCCAGAAGGAGAGCTTCGGCGGGCGGACGATCGCCTCCGACCTGCTGAATCCGGACTTCGTCAAGCTGGCCGAGTCGTTCGGGGTTGAGGGCCGGCGCGCCGAGGGGCCCGAGGGGCTGCGCGCCGCGCTGCGCGACGCCCTCGCGAGCGACCACCCCACGCTGATCGAGGTGCCCGTCGGCGAGATGCCCAGCATCTGGCCGATCGTCTTCGCCGGTCGGCGGAGCTAGCGGGTGTAGTCCCGATCCTCCGACCCTTCTCCTAACGTTGGGAGAGGGGCGAAATGAGAGCCCCCCTCTCCCTTGGTGGGAGAGGGGGGCAGGGGGTGAGGGGGCTCAGGCTCGTTACCACGCCTTAACCGGCGGGGAGGTCATGTTGGCCGGGAGGTAGGGGATGATCACCGGCAGGTAGGCGATCAGCAAGAGCGCGATCGACACGACGACCCAGAGGCCGACCCGGTCGAACGCCTTCCAGGTCTCCTTGGGGCCGTGGATCGGCTGGCTCAGGACCGGCTCCACCGTGGCCGGGTCAATCCGCTTCGGGTTGAAGAGCGTGCCGATCAGGACGATGAAGAAGAGCACCCCGCCGATCGCCATGAGCACGCCGCCGACGGCGGTGAACCAGTTCGAGACATCCCAGCCGGGCAGGGAGTAGGTCGCCGAGCCGATGGCGGTGCGCCGGGGCATGGCGTCCAGCCCGCCCTGGATCTGCCCGCGGGCGAAGATCAGCGCGCCGATGGCCCAGAACCAGGCCTGGGCGAGCGCCAGGCGGCGGCTGAAGAGCTGGCGGCCGGTCAGGTAGGGCACGAACCAGTAGGAGATGCCCATGAAGGTGAGGGCCACGGCGGTCCCGACGGTCAGGTGGAAGTGGCCGGGCACGAAGGCCGTGTTGTGAACCGTCAGGTTCATCGTGTAGCTGGCGTTGATCAGGCCGGTGGCGCCGCCCAGGAAGAAGGTGAGCATCGCCAGGAGCTGCGCCGCCACGCTCGGCTCACGCCAGGGTAGCCGCGGGATCCAGCCGAGCACGCCCTTGCCGCCCGCCTTGCGGCCGCCCATCTCCAGCGCCGCCATGACCGAGAAGGCGGTGATCATGCTCGGGACGAAGACCACGAAGGTCAGCACCGCGTGAATGGCCTTCATGGCCGGCGGGATGCCCGGGTCGGTGAACTGGTGGTGCAGGCCGACCGGGATGGAGAAGAGCAGGAAGAGCAGGAAGGTCAGCCGGGTCAACCCGTCGCTGTACAGCTTGCCGCCGACCTGCCCCGGGATCAGGGCGTACCAGGACATGTAGGCCGGGAGCAGCCAGAAGTAGACGATCGGGTGCCCGGTGAGCCAGAAGAGGATCCGGTTGAGCTGCGGGTCGGTGGTGCCCACCCAGCCGAGCGACCAGGGGAGCAGGAAGGCCAGCACCTCGATCGCGATCCCGACGGTGGCGATGGTCCACATGAGGTAGTTGAACAGCCCCATGTAGGCCATCAGCGGGATCCGCTCGCCGGGGTGGTCCCGCCGCCAGGCGCGGAGCGTCAGCAGCAGGTTGGCCAGCACGATCCAGGTCGAGATGACCAGGAAGACCGCGCCCAGGTAGAAGAGCGGGTGAGCCTTCAGCGGCGCATAGAAGGTGAAGAGCACCGTCGCCTGGTTGGTGAGGATCGCGTAGCCCGCCAGGACGACTCCTAGCGCCGCGGTGAGGAACGAGGCGTGCACCAGGGCGGTGCTGGCGAGCGGCCGCCCGTAGGCCCGGATCGTCATGTACTGTGTGAAGGCGTTGGCGAAGGTGAAGGTGAAGACCAGCGCCAGCAGCACGCCGTGCAGGGTGAGCCCCTGGTAGTAGGTCTTGATCTGGCTGATCTTGTAGAAGTCTACCCCGACTCGCTCGAGGGCCTGGAGCAGCCCCATGTAGCCGCCGATGAGGAGGCCGATGAAGCCGAGGAGGAGTTGCCAGCGAATCGGGCGAAGCTGCTCAGCCGGGTAGGCGGTCACCGCCTCCTCGGCAACGGCTTCGCGTTGGAAAGAGATCGCAGCGCCCGTCATTCGACCACCACCCGTCCATACATCGTGTGATGCCCGATCCCGCAGTACTCATGGCAGATGAAGAGATACTCGCCCGGCTTCTCAAAGGTCGTGGTCATGGTCGTCACCTGGCCGGGGATGAGCATCCCGTTGATCGGGGTGTTCTGCAGCTCGAAGCCGTGGACCACGTCGGCCGACGTGAGCCGGAAGGTGACGGTGGAGCCGGCCGGGACCCGGATCTCCTTCGGGTCGAAGTACCAGACACGCGCGAGGATGACCGCCTCGTACTGGCCCGGCGCGATCTCGCGCAGGCCCGGCTGATCGAACGGCGGCGTTTCCGCCACGGTGCGCGGGTCGACCCGCCCGGCGGGCGACGGCACGTGCACTCCGGCCACGACCACCGAGGCGCCGATGGTCACGAGTCCGACCGCCAGCACGATGACGGTCAGAACCACGAAGACTTTTTCGTAAAATTCGACCTTCATGCGTCGCTCCCCGGGCCTATGCGCGTTGGAGCAAGATCAAGTAGACCGAGCCCCAGAGACCGATGATCACCACCAGATAGATCAGGAGGATGATGAGCGTCCCGGTCGGGTGCCCACCTTCCTCGTGTTCGGCCTGTGGCTTGCCCTTGTTGGCCATGCAGGACCTCCCCTATCCAGCGATCGTCCGCCGCTAGCGCGGCTGCTCCAGGTGGCGGACGTAACGCGCCACCCCTCCGAGCAGCAAGATGACCGCGGCGGCCACGATGACCGCGGACACTCCACGCTGCCAGGTGAGATCGCCCTCGAGGAGCGCGCTCATCGCGCTCCAGACGTAGATCGCACCCAACCCGCCGACCGCCAGGCCGCCGAGCAGGACCGTCAACAACCGCGTCGCGTTCATACCGGATCGACTCCTCGCCTCTCCCACTGCGGGCGCGCCGTGCTCCGCGAACACAGCCCCATTCTTCCGAGAACTGTAGAGCGAGAGGCAGCGCGGACTTGTGAAAAAGTGCGCGAGGGGCGCTACAAAACCGCAACAGGGTGCATGGCGCAGATAAACGTCCCTCACGGGCTTGCGGTGAGTGCGTTCGCAGACAGGTTCCGCGAACGGGAATCAGGAGTGATGTGATGCATCAGATACGTCATCACAGGTCGGGGGGTCGCGCGAGGGGGGTGGCGTCGGGCCTGGCTCCGCGCAGGATGACCCGGCTCCTAGCGGCGGCGTGGAACGGGGATGAGCAGGCGGCGTGGTGGGCTTGCGATGGAGGATGGTGCTCTATGGGCGGCGTCCGCCGCGCTCGCTCAGTTCTGCTGGCTGCCGCTGCGGCGGGCCTGGCGGGCGCGCCAGGCAAGGAGACCCTTGCCGACCAGCCGCCCGGCGGCGCGGGCGCCCTGGACCGACAGGGTGTCGAGCGTGGCCACGCCGGTGCGACCGAGATGGCGGGTGATGCGGGTGATGTCCCGCAGGTCGGCCTCCACCTGCGCGCGGGTCAGGCCGACGGCCGCCAGGTGCTCGTCGGCGACCTCGGGCTGCACCTGATGCAGCACGACGTTGATCGTCTGCACGCTGCGCATCAGTCGCTCGGCGTTGGCGAGGAGCGGGCCGAGGCCGGGGAGCAGGCCAAGGGGGAGGTTCCGCCCTGTCAGCCCGGACAGGGATGAGCGCTGGCTGGCGGCGAGGCGGGTATCGGCGGCGAGGCGCGTGGCGAGTTGCGCATAGAGCGGCAGCCGCCGGGCGATATCGGCCAGGACCTCGCGCATCGGCGGTTCCTGACCCTCGGTCTCCTCCTCGATCGGCTGGGTCGCCGGTTCGATCTCCGTCTCGTCGATCGGCTGGATGCTGCGTTCCTCCGTCATCGTCGATTCCCTCACCACGCCCACCATGTCGCTCTTCCGGATCGCGCGCCGGTTCCGATTGTACCGTCTACGGCAGAGTCAGGCGCCGGTAGACCTCGGCCAGCCGCAGGGCGAGCGCGGGGACATCCTCGACGACCACGTAGTGGCCGCCGCCGAACATGTGCGGCATGTAGTCGCGCGCCTCGGCGTCGATAGTGAGCGCGAAGGTGGCAACCCCTTGCTGGCGCGCCTCGATCAGTGCCTTGCGGGTGTCCTCAATCCCGTAGCGCCCGCCGTAGCCGTCGAAGTCGTTCGGCCGGCCGTCGGAGATCAGGAGCAGCAGCCGCACCCGCGCCGGCTGCTGGGTGAGCGCCCGGGTGGTGTAGCGCACCGCCGGGCCGATGCGGGTGTACGACCCCGGCGAGAGCCCGGCGATCCGCCCCTTGACCGTCTCCCCGTACCGCTCGTCAAACCCCTTCACGACGGTGATCTCGCACCGCTTGCGGGTGCCGCCGGTGAAGCCGTAGATGGCATAGCGGTCGTCGAGCACGCTCAGCGCCTCGCAGAGGAGGACCAGCGCCCGGCGCGTTACCTCGATCACCTGATCGTTGCGCGGGTCGTCGTCGATCCAGGCGCCGGTCGAGCCGCTGAGGTCCACCAGGCAGCCGAGGGCGATGTTGCGCTCGCGCTCCAGCACGCGGCTGTAGAGCTTGTCGCTGGGGGCGAACCCGGCGCGGCGGTCGGCGTGGTCGGCCACGATGGCGTCCAGGTCGAGCGCGTCGCCGTCGAACTGCCGCGTGAGCCGCAGGCGCTCCGGCCGCAGCGCCTCGAACTGCTGCTTGAGCCGGGTGATGAGCGCCCGGTTCTGGCGCAGGATGCGCTCGACCGGCTCCGAACTGCCCCCGCGCGGGCGCCGCTCGCGCACGGCGCACCACTCGGGGAGGTACATGCCGCGGATGTAGTCCCACTCGTCGAACAGGAGCGCGCCTACCTTGTCTTCCTCGGTGAGCGGCACCTGCTGGAAGGTGACCGGCGGCTCGCGGTCGCCGAGACTGAGCTGGATCGCCTGCCGCCCGCCGGAGGAAGCGCGCCGGTCCCGCGCCGCGAACTGCTCGGGCGTCCGCGCCTCGACGTGGATCGGCAGGCCGCGCGCCGTAGCCCGGGGCGGCGGCTTCCGCCGGTCGTCCCGCGCCTCGTCCTTCTCCTCGTCGCCCTCCTCGACCACCGCCGCCGGCCGGCGCATCAGGTCGGGCCGAAGCCGGCCCCGGTAGTGGATGACCTCCGGGGCGGGCTCATCCTGATCCAGCGGGGCCGCCCGTGCCAGGGCGATCGCCAGATCCCGGCACGGCTCCGGCCCCGGCGCGACGAGCGCCTCCGGCACCGCCGCCAGTCGAGCGGCCGCCGCCGGGTCCAGCCCCGCCTGTTCGGCGGCTGCGACGAGTGCGACGGGGTCGGGCGGCGTCGCCAGCGGCGCGGCAACCAGCGCCCGCAGCAGCGCTTCGGGGAGCGTCCGGGGCGCGATGCCGTTCCGCCGTTCCAGCGCGTCGGCCCGCAGGAGCGCCAGATCGTCCGCCAGTCCCGGCCAGGTGGCCACCAGCCGCCGGTCGAGCCACTCCCCCGCCAGCGCCTCGTACAGCGCCAGCGCCGCGCCGAAGTGCTCCACCCCGCGGAGGTCGCCCGCCTCCAGGTAGCCGCTGGTCGCCTGCAAGACTTTCCAGGCGGTCATGACCCGGTAGAGGCGGCGGGCGTCGGTCGGGTCGGGGAAGAAGTCGATCCGTGGCGGCAGGAAGATCGTGCGCCCGTCGGTGTAACTCCCGCGCGCCGCGCCGGTGTTCGACATCACCCGCAACCGCCCTCCGGAGAGCGCCGTGGCGTAGAGCGCCAGCGTCCCCTCGACCTCGGTGAAGTCGAGCCCGGCGGGTGCCGGCGCCGCGGGCGACGTGGCGGCCCGCGGTTCCTCCCTCCCCGGTCGCAGGCGGCGGAACCAGCGCTGCATGGCTCAGGCCGGGAAGACGGTAGCGACCAGGTCGCGCACGGCGGCCTGGACGGTCGGGTCGTCGGTGATGGGCGCGGCGATCGCCAGATCGCAGGCGCGGCGCGGGGCGACCCCGGAGCGGATCAGGTGGCCGGCGTAGACGAGCAGGCGGGTGCTGGCCGGCTCCTCCAGGCCGGAGTCGCTCAGGTTACGGATCAACCCTGCGAGCTTCACCAGCGCCTCGGCGGTCGGGCGATCGACGCCGCTCTCGTGGACCACGATCTCCGCCTCGACCTCCGGCGGCGGGAAGTGGAACTCGATCGCCACGAACCGCTGGCGGGTGCTCGGCTTGAGGTTCTTCATCAGGCTCTGGTAGCCGGGGTTGTAGGAGATGACGAGTAGGAACTCGGGCGGCGCGACGATCAGCTCGCCGGTCTTCTCCAGGCGCAGGCGCCGGCGGTCGTCCGTGAGTGGGTGGATGACGACGGTGGTGTCCTTGCGCGCCTCGACGATCTCGTCCAGGTAGCAGATCGCGCCGATACGCACGGCGTGGGTGAGCGGTCCGTCGATCCAGACCGTCTCATTGCCGCGGATGAGGTGGCGCCCCAGCAGGTCGCTGGCGGTCAGGTCGTCGTGGCAGGCGACGGTGACCAGCGGGCGCCCCAGCCGGTAGGCCATGTAACGCAGGAAGCGGGTCTTGCCGACCCCGGTCGGCCCCTTGAGCATCACCGGCAACCGCCGCGCGTAGGCCGCCTCGAAGATCTCCACCTCGTCGCCCACCGGCAGGTAGTACGGCTCCTCGACTACCTCCGCGATCCCCGCGTCTGACCAGTGCCCACCCTGTTGCTCGCCGCTCACAGCGCCCTCCCATCCGGCTGCCCCGGGGCGTGCCATCGCCATCCTAAGTTGCCCTCTCTCCCCAATCCTACCGCGAGCCGCGTTCCGGCGGAGGAAGGGGGGCTTCGAGCTTGAGACAGGGACATCCTAGTGTCTGGTACATCTCTGTCTTGATGTGGCAGAGGGGTGTCGGAGGAAGGAAGCAGTGCCTCTGGCGCTCGGTAGTTATGGGTATGCGGTGGAGGTTAACTCCCGAAGACTAGGGCATGCCGGTTGACGGCGTGGGACGGATGCGCCCGAGGGAGATCACCCCCACAGGCGGGCAGTCCAGTGCGAGGATCTCGGTCCACCTAGCTTCCCGGCGTGACGGGCGATCACCCGATCGCCCGGCGGAGCCCCAGCACCCGCTCAATGAGCATGACGCCCGCAAGGCTGATGGCCACGATGACGACGGACAGCGCCGCGACCTGCGGGTCGGTCCGGTACTCGACGTAGTGGAAGACTTCCACGGGTAGCGTCGTCAGACGCGGTCCGACCAGGAACAGCGTGAGGACAACCTCGTCGAACGAAACCAGAAAGGCGATCGCTGCTCCGGCGATCACACCGGGACGAATGAGGGGGAATGTGACGCGCCAGAATGTCCGCCAGGGAGTGGCTCCCAGACTCAGCGCTGCCTCCTCATACTCTGGGGCCAGGGTCATTAGGCTGGTAGCCACCGTGCGGACCACGAATGGCAGCGTCACGACGATATGGGCGGCGAGGAGGCCAGGGTAGGTGGCGGTCAGCCGGAGCGGCGAAAGAACGAGCAGGAGCCCAAGGCCGAGAACGATCGCCGGGATCATGAGGGGCATCGTGAAGAAGGTGACGAAGAAGCCTGCGCCCCGAAACCGGTAACGGCTCACGGCGAGGGCTGCTGGCACGGCCAGGATTGTGGTGACCAATGTCGTGATCGCTGCCAGGATCAAACTCACACGGAAGCCTCGGACAAAGGCCTCGTTGTCCAACAGTTCCAGGTACCAGCGGAAACTGAAGGACTGTGGCGGGAACGATAGGTAGTTATTGGGGTCGAACGAGATGATCAGCACGATCAAGAGGGGTCCAAGCAGGAACAAGTAGAGCAGTGCGACTAGGACCCGCCAGAAACCTGCCCCGATTCTCCGTGCAATCACGTGACCGTGCTCCTACTGCTGTTCGATCGTTCGCAACATCCGGATGTACCCGGTGATCACTACGCCGAAGAGAAGTAGCAGGACGAAGGAGATCGCAGAGGCGAATGGCCAGTTGAGCGTGTAGGTAGCCTGGTTGTAGACCTCGGTAGCCATCAGGAAAACGCGGCCACCGCCCAGGAGCCTCGGTGTCACGAACGAGCTGATCGTCAGGACGAACACAAGCAGGCAGCCAGTGGCAATCCCAGGAAGACTCAGCGGGAGCGTGACGCGCAGGAAGGTGCGAACAGGTCCCGCGCCAAGGCTCATCGCGGCGTTCTCGAGATCCCGGTCAAACCGTCCGAACCCGCTCAGGAGGCCCAGAATCATGTAGGGCATCAGGATCTCGACCAACCCGATCACGACCCCGGTCATGTTATTGATGAGCCGCAGCGGCGTATCGACGAAGCCGATCCAACCCAGGACGGTGTTGACCACACCATCGGTGCCGAGGAGGACCATCCAGCCATACGTCCGCACCACGGTGCTCGTGAGTAGGGGCGCGATTGCCAGCGCGACCAGTACGCCGCGCCAGCGCGAGGTTGATCGAGCCAGGAACAACGCGATTGGATACGAGGCGATCAAGGTGAGCACCGTGACGCCCAAACCGAGCTGGATGGTTCGCACGATCTCACGCACGAAGAAGTCATCAGTCAGGAAGGTGATGTAGTTCTCGAGGGTGAACGCTGATTCGATGGCACCGCTGGGGAGGCCCCGGTTGAACGACATGCGCAGCAGCCAGAGCAATGGCAGGACGAAGAAAACCAAGAGCGCTAGCGTGGCCGGTGCCAGCAGCTGAATGATGGTCAGCCGGTGGCTCGGGGTCTGTTGATGGACTACTGCACCGCGAACGCGCTCGGTTTGTGCGGCCATTGGCCGGACCTCCCAGTCTTACGACTCGAGCAGGCGTTGCACGATTCGGTTGGCACCGGTTCGCTCCGGTAGTGAGCCACCCTGGCGCAGGTACGTGCGAGTCTCGGGCTCGCGGCTGTCACTGGCGCGAGCGCGTTCCACCACGCTGGCAGCCACGTCCGGGTGAAGGATGAGCACGCCGTTGTCGTCGGCCAGGACGACATCGCCCGGGTTGACCACCACTCCGCCGCAGGACACAGGGATATTGATCCCGCCGCTATTGAGTCCGTGGAGCTTGGTCGTGAGGACGCTCGTCCCGCGGGCAAAGACGGGAAACTGCATCTGCCTGATCTCGACAATGTCGGTGCAGACGCCGTCGATGACGATGCCTGCCGCGCCACGTTCCTTCGCGGCTAACGCGACCATCTCACCGACCGGGGCATGCCGCGTATCTCCGCCCGTGTCGATCACGACCACGTCACCAGGCTCGAGGAGCTCGGTGACCTTGTGGACGAGCACCGAGTCCGGAGGTGTAATCCGGACGGTGATGGCCCTCCCGACGATCTTCGCCGGTGTCACCATGGCTCGGATCGCCGGATCAACGAAGCCCTCTTCCAAGAAGTGGCCGATCGTCGGGAAGCTGACCGCCGCGAGCGCTTCCCGCAACTCGCCTGACAGCGCTGGTGGCATCGGCCGAATCTGAATTCCCACGAGAGACTCTACCCTTCACAGAGGACCTACTGGTCCTGGAAGATCAACAGATCCTGCGGTTCCCACTCAACGGTCACGGTGTCCCCCGAGGAGAACCGTTCACCTCCCCGGGCTACGGTTGGCTGCTCGACAGTGATGGTCTCGGCACCGACTTCGACAGCGTATTGAACGAGGTCGCCGACGTAGGTGACATTGCGGACGCGACCGCGCAGGCCCGTTTGAGCGCCGTTCTTGGACATGCGTACCCGGTGCGGTCGCACCATCAGCGATACGTGCTGGGCGACGGGTAGGTCTTGGGGGACGACGAGGACGCCGTCCCCACCCACGCTCAGCCGGCTCCCCTCTGGTAGCCGCTCCAAGACCTCGGCCGTGAGGAAGTTGGCTCGCCCGATGAACTCCGCGACGAAGCGCGAAGCGGGTCGCTCGTAGATCTCTTCGGGCGTGCCGACTTGCTCGACGCGGCCCTCGTTGAGGACGACGATGCGGTCTGACATCGTCAGCGCCTCAACCTGATCGTGCGTGACGAAGATCGTCGTGATCCCAAGCTCTCGCTGGATCTCCCGGATCTCCTGTCGCATCTGTTCCCGGAGCTTGGCATCCAGGTTGGAGAGCGGCTCGTCTAAGAGCAGCACGGATGGCTGGATGACGAGCGCGCGTGCGAGAGCGACCCGCTGCTGCTGTCCTCCCGATAGCTCCCGGATCCGGCGCTTACCGTAGCCGGCCAGTCGGACCTGGGCCAGCGCCTGCTCGACGCGGGCCGCGATCTCCTGCTTCGGGAGACGTCGCATCTCCAGACCAAACGCGACGTTCTGGGCCACGTTGAGATGTGGGAAGAGCGCGTAGTTCTGGAAGACGATGCCCATCCCACGACGGTACGGTGGCTGGTGCGTGATGCGCTGGCCAGCCAGGTAGACCTCCCCTTCGGTCGGCGTGACAAACCCGGCGATCATCCGAAGGGTGGTCGTTTTTCCGCAGCCCGACGGTCCGAGGAGTGAGACGAACTCGCCCTTGGCTACCGAGAGGGACAATCGATCGACAGCCGTGACCGTGTCGTAGCGCTTGGTCAGACCCTCGAGTACGAGGTGAGCCTCAGCAGCCACAAGCGTAGCTCCTCCCCGGTCAGCGTGTCGCCACTTGCTCTGCCGCTGCTGCGAACGTGCTGAGGCGCCGGTTCGCGAGCGAGGGAAGCTCAGCACGAATCTTGTTCAGGTGGTCGAAGTCCAGTGTTGCCGTGATGATCCCCTCGCCGTCCGCGGCCTGTGCCAGCACCGTTCCCCACGGGTTGACGACCAGGCTACGGCCATAGCACCAGCCATCTGGCTCGTGGCGGCCGATCTGCGCCGGCGCGATGACGAAGTACTGGTTCTCAATGGCGCGAGCGCGCAGCAGTACTTCCCAGTGATCCTTCCCTGTGAACATCGTGAATGCGGCCGGCACGAAGACGAGCTCTGCGCCCTTGTCGGCGAGAGCACGATAGAGCTCCGGGAAGCGCAGGTCGTAGCACACCGAGAACCCGACTCGGTGGCCATCGACCTCAGCCGTCACGATCTCGCTTCCGGGTAGGATGCGCTGGGACTCGGCGGCTACGACCGTATCGCCGATGCAGACGTCGAACAGGTGAATCTTGCGATACTTGGCCAGCAGCGTGCCGTCCGGAGCAAAGAGCGTCGAGGTGTTGTAGAACTTGCCGTCCACCTCGGACTGCTCATGGATCGAGCCGCCCAACAGATAGATCCCGTGGCGGCGTGCGAGCTCGGCGAAACGCTCGGTCGTCGGCCCGGGGATTGGCTCAGCGATCTCCTCAAATCGATCCTTCGGGCCGAGGTACGTCACGTACTCGGGCAGTGCCACCAACCGAGCACCGGCGGCCGCGGCTTGTCCGACCAGGCGTTCAACCTTCTCCAGGTTTTCAGCCTTGTCGGCGCGTGTGTTGATCTGAACCAGCCCAACGTGAAGCACGTTTGCCATCGTGTGTTCCTCTCGATGTCAGGTGCGGCGCTAGCTGGCGATAACCTCCTTGCGCCACCGCTCCAGCCACTGGTCACGGACCTGCGTCAGATAGATCCAGTCGACTGGGATCATCTGATCGACCTGTGCAGCGGCCGTGCGCTGGAGCGCTTCCTCTGACACCTGGGTCTTGGAGTTGACCGGGGCATAGTACATGGTTTCGGTGAACGAAGCCTGCGCCTCCGGGCTCAGCGCATAGTTGATGAAGATCTGGGCAGCGCGGCTGTTCTTGGAGCCCTTGACGAGGTTGATCGTGTTCGTCTGGAAGATGCTGCCCTCCTGCGGCAGCACGACCCCCATCTTGCCACCGGACTGATCGGCGAAGAGCTGAGCCCGGGCATTCCAACCGACCGCAAGCGCGGCCTGGCCGCTCGTTACCAGCGTGTACTGCTCAGGCTGTGGATCGTAGGTCTGGACCAGCGGGGCCAGCTCCTTGAGCTTGGCGATCGCCGGATCGATCGTCTGGGTGTAGTCGGCACCTTCCATGTCGTTCGTGATGATGGTCAGTGCGAGCCCCTGAATGTCCGGCGGGGCGGGGATGATGATCTTGCCCTGGTAATCCTGGTTCCAGAGCTCAGTCCAGGAGGTGGGCGCAGGATCCACCTGATCCGTGTTGTAGATGAGCACGAGATGGTCGAACGTTACTGCAGGGCCGTAGTTGTCCGGGGTCTTGGCCATGTCATAGAGATCGGCGAGGTTGGTGACGATCTCCGGATCCAGCGGCTCGAACAACTCCTCGTCGTTGCCCGCCTTGGCAATCGAGACGTCCATGATCACAACGTCAACTTGGGGATCGTTCTTCTGGCTGCGGAGCTGGGCCAGCATTTGAGCCGAGTTTTGGCCCTCGAGGTAGTTGACCTTGATGTCAGGGTATTTCTCCATGAAGGGCTCGACGACAGCCTTCATGTAGTTGTCTTTGAAGACGCCGGCGTAGGCCATCAGGGTGATTTCACCCGACTCACCATCACCGGAGCCCGCCCCGTCATCGCTACCGCAGGCTGAGCCGATCAGCGCTCCGAGGACTAGCAGAACAACCAAGACCAGCCATTTTCTTCGGATCATGATTGGCCTCCCCTCCTTGCGACAGTCAGTGGACGGGCTCATTGCTGAGCGGCGCTACAGTCGGACACGTGCTGGATACGTCCGCCGAACGGATCAGCACATGCATTCCCGAATCGAGACTACGCTTGAGCAGTTTGTACGGCGGCGTTGAGGACCCGATCTCGAGATAGTGCGATGTGCTTCCTCATCACCTCCTCTGCTGACGCCCGATCGCCAGTGGCCAAGGCCCTCAGGATCTCGTCGTGTGAGGCTGCAACCCCTTCCAATCCGACGCGACTGTGGGCCAAATACCAGAGCCGAAGAGAGTTCCGATTGAGCTGGTTGATAGCGTCGGCCAGATAGCGGTTATGTGTAGCATGGGCGATCATCGAATGGAAGCGGTAGTCAAGCTCGATAACCTCGTAGACATTGCCGGCGGCGATTTCGGAGCGCATGGCGTCCAGGATGGTCGTGAGGTTGGTGAGCTCGTCAGTGGTGATGCGCTCAGCCGCGATCCGAGCCACTGGTGGCTCAAGGAGCAGCCGCGTTTCATACAGGGGCTGCAGATCGGTCAGACTGAAAGGTGCAACGTAAGGAGCACGATGAGGGTGGGCGATGATGAACTGCTCCAAGGCTAGCTGTTTGATCGCCTCGCGGAGTGGTGTGCGGCTTACACCAAGTTGGGTGATAAGAGAGGACTCGTCGAGCGGCTCGCCCGAATCTATCTCGAGCGTGACGATCGCCCGGCGAAGCTTCCGGTAGACAGCGGCCGCTTTAGTCTTTGGGTGGTCGTGAAGGATCATCCCGCCATCTTCGAACTGTATGCGGAAAAGATATTGTGGGAACAATATAGGCATGCTATCGGAGTACGTCAAGACCCCGGCATTGTGTCCGGAAGTGGGTTACGGGGTCGATACAGTGTGTCCGAGCCCTAGGCAGGGCTCGTCAGCGGCCTAGGTGCGGCGTCGACGTTGGAGTCGAGTTGGCACGATCGGGGGGCGCGATAGCGGTCGTGCTGAGTCAAAGAACGGCACGACTGGCCCCTCAATACCCCTGCTCGTACCAGGTGTCGGTGATGAGGTCGTGGTAGACGGTGCGGAGGCTGCCGTTGTCGAGGACGAGCTGGTAGTAGCGGCGGCTGATCGGGTTGCGCCACCACTCGTCGTCGATGCGCCAGGCGTCTCGCACCTGGGTCACCCGGTAGCGGCGCTGGCCTTCGATCACGACCGCCGGGCGGCCCTGCTCGGTCAGGATCCGGGCCGGGCGCGGGTGGTTTAGGGGTCGAAGCTGATCAGCGCGCGTCTCCGCTCGGGGATTCGGGACCATGGCTCGACCTCCACGACACGATAGATAGGGGATGTACCGTAGCGCTGTTTGAGCTGGCGGATGGCCTCGATGAGTTGCCGGGCGCGCCGGGGGCGGGCGCCGAGGAGTGTCTCCTGGTGGGCGGCTACCGCGGTCAGGCCGGTCAGCTCCAGGGTGAGCGCTTCCAGCGGGGCTGGGAGTTCCACTGCCTGGAGCCGGTGGCCGAGGGCGTCGATCAGCCGCTCGCGCCCGGCCGGCTCGCGGAGGGTGGCGACGTGTTCCCAGGAGCGGCCGCCCTCCAGGTGGGCCCGCAGTCGTGCCTGCCGTACGCCGCGGCCGTGGAGCGCGGGGCGCGCGAAGGCGCGGGTGACGAGCTGGCGCAGGGCGATCAGCAGGGCGTCGCGGCTGGTGGCCGGCGCCGGCAGGGATAGCTCGACGACCACCGACTCGGCGCGCTCGCGTGGGCGGACCGGGTCGTCGTCCAGCCCCTGGGCCAACTCCCAGGCACGGCGGCCCTCGGGGCCGAAGCGGGCCTGGACCGCGTGGGCCGGGAGTGCCGCGAGGTCGCGCATGGTGCGCAGCCCCAGGCGCTCCAGCCGCCGCAGCATGTCCGGCGGGAGGGGCAGCCAGTCGATCGGCTTGTCGGCGAGAAAGGTTGCGACCTCCTCCGGCGCGACGATGTGCCAGCCGCCCGGTGCCGCCTGTCCGGCCGAGACGCGCGCGGCGAACTTCCCCGGCGCGATGCCGACCCGCGGGCGCAGGAGCGGCGGGACGGCCTGGAGCAGGCGGGCGGCCGCGCGCTCCGGCGAGCCGTAGTGGCGGTCGAGCCCGCGTAGGTCGACGTAACAGCAGCCGGGTGCGGCCGGCTCGACCAGTGGGCTGAGCCCTTCGAGCCGGGCGACGATGCGGTCGAACACGGCGGCGTCGCGCACCGGGTTCGGCTGGACGACGACGGCGTCGGGGCAGAGAGCGGTCACTTCGCGCAGCGAGAGGCCGGGGCGGATGCCCGCGGCGACGGCCTCGGGGGTGCAGTCGTCGACCAGGTTGCGGCCGCCGGGTGGGGTGGCGAGCACGAGCGGCCTGCCGTCGAACTCCGGGCGCCCGAGGACCTCGACCCGGAGTGCGAAGTGGGGGATGCTGACGCAGGCGATGCTCACCGTCATCCCTTTCCCGTTGCCCCTCGGCCCCCGACGGTGTGGGAGACCGGCGCTGTCCGATGACCCTAGAATAGAACAAGTGTTCTAATTCTGCAAGGGGGTCGCGGGGCTCTGTTACACTGGAGCGGGGCAGGTTGCGCTCGCGTGGGCGAGCGGGGAATTCGACGTGGAGGAGGCGCGCCGATGTCGGGTCAGGCAGAGAAGCCGTCCGGGGGAGAGTCGACCGCGGTGCAGCCGGCGACGGAGTCGGCTCCGGCCGTTGTCGAGGAGCAGGCGGCCGCCGGACCGTCGCCACAGGGCGGGGTGAGCTGGGAAGAGGCGCGCAAGGGACAGGCGCCGAAGACGATCAAGAACCCGGACGAGGCGCTGCTGTACGACCGCTATACCAGCCAGTTCACGATCGTGAACATGCCCGGGGCCACCTGGCAGCCGGTGCGTCCGCTGTTCAAGCCGGACTAGGCGCGGCGGCGACCGGGGTCAGCCGTCCGGCTGGCGAGGCGGGCGGCGTGCCCGGCGCGTCCGCTTCGGCGGGATCTCGGGCCACATGCGGCGCACCTCGGCGGTGATCCGCGCCCAGGCGCGGTAGACCGTCTGCGGGTGGACGCCGAGGAGGTGGGCCACCTCGCGCAGGTGCAGCCGGTAGCCGATGTGGAGCTCCAGCACCATGCGGTCGCGCGGGTCGAGCCCGGCACCGATCTCGGCCAGGGCGAAGAGGTCGTCGGGGTCGAGCGGCGCGATGGAGCGGGCGGTGTCGAGGTCGTCCAGCGAGGTGAGCCGGGCCGCCGACCAGCCGCGCTCGATGATGTCGATGGCGCGGGCGAGCCGCCAGGGGAAGCGACTGAAGAAGTAGCCGAGGAAGCTCTCCTGGCCCGGCCAGGCCGCGACCAGGTCGCAGAAGACGACGAACGCCTCCTGTGCGATGTCCTCCAGATCACAGATAACCAGCCGCTCGGCGCGGCGGTGGTAGCGCCGCACGAAGCGCTGGACTTTGAACCCGAGCGCGCGGTAGAGCACGTTGCGGGCGTTCGGGTCCTCCTTTGCCCGGCGCGCCAGCGCGGTGATGAGCGTATCCAGGTTCGGTGTCGGATCGAAGTCGCCGAGCGACTCGGTGAAGAGCGCCTGCGCCACGGCGGATATCCCTCCTCAGTGCGTCATGCGTCATTCGTAGTGCGTATTGCTCCCCTCTCCCCTCGTGGGCTCCGTCCGAGAGGGGCCGGGGGTGGGGGGGACGCATCACGCATGACGTATCACGTCTGACGTGCTACTCGCGCCGGGATGACCAGGCCGGCGTTGTAGCGCGCGGCGAGATCGTCGAGGGCGTGGTTGAGCCGGTGCCGCCGCAGCGGGTCGTCGCCGAACATGGTGAGCTGGATCGCGGCCGGGGCGAGCCCGGTCACCCGCACGCCGAGCAGGCGCACCGGCGCCCGGCGCTCCTCCAGCAGCCGGGTCACCAGGTCCGTCGCGACTGCCGCGATCTCCCGGTGGTCGTCGGTCGGCCGGGGCAGCCGCCGCTGCCGCCCGACCGTCTCGAAGTCGCTGTAGCGCAGCTTGACCGCGACCACGCGGCCCTGCAGCCCCTCCCGACGGAGGGCGCGTCCGGTCCGCTCGGCGAGGTGGTAGAGGGCGCGCTCGATCTCGTGCTGGTCGGTGAGGTCCTGGCCGAAGGTGCGCTCGTGCCCGATCGACTTGGCCGGCTCGCGCTCCGGGTTGACCGGCCGTGGGTCGATGCCGCGGGCGCGGGCGATCACGTCGTCCGCCCGCCGGCCGAAGATCGGCCGCAGCGCCGCCGCCGGCATCCGCGCCAGCCCGCCGAGCGTCGTGACGCCGATCCGCTGGAGCCGTTCGACCGACTTCGGGCCGATGCCGGGCATGCGCTCGACCGGCAGCGGTGCCAGGGTGATTGCCTCGGCGCCCGGCTCGACCAGGCGCAGGCCGTCCGGCTTGTCGAGATCGGAGGCGATCTTGGCCACGAGGCGGCTGGTGGCGACGCCGAGTGAGACGATCAGCCCCAGCTCTTCGCGTACCTGCCGCTTGATGGCGCGCGCCGCCTCCAGCGGGGGGCCGAAGCTGCGCTCGGAGTGGCTCAAGTCGAGATACGCCTCATCAACGCTCACCATCTCGACCAGCGGGCTAAAGCGCTCCAGGATGGCGCGGAAGCGGCCCGATAGCTCGCGGTAATAGGCGTGGTCGCCGGGCAGGAAGACGCCGTGCGGGCAGAGGCGGACCGCCTGCGCGATCGGCATGGCCGAGCGGACGCCGTACGCGCGGGCCTCGTAGCTGGCGGCGGCGACCACGCCGCGCCCGCCGGGCCGCCCGCCGACGATGACCGGCTTGCCCCGCAGCTCCGGCCGGCGCAAGATCTCGGCGGCGGCGAAGAAGGCGTCGAGGTCGGCGTGGACGATGACCCGCGGCCAGTGCGTCGCGACGCTCATGGCGCGGCTCCTCTCGTGGGTGTCAGGCGTCGACCCTCACGCTCTGGCTCCTCTCCCACCCCTTCGGCTCCGCTCAGGGTAGGTGCTTGGGAGAGGGGACCGGGGAGCGTGGTCCGTGTTGCGTGTTGCGTGTTCCGTTCTTTTCCCCTCTCCCCTGGCGGGCTCCGTCCGAGCGGGGCCGGCACGGTGCGGGGTGAGGGGGATGTCCCGTTCTACTCCGCCCCGGCAGAATAGAACATTCGTTCGTATCGTAGGGCAATGTCCGTACGCTGTCAAGGGGGATGATGCGGAGTCGCCTTGCTACAATGACCCCCGATGCTGCCGTAAGGGAAGGGGGTTGCGATGGGCCAGGCTGGCGAATCGCGCTCGCGGCCGACGTTCGAGGTCGTCGTCGCCCGCGATGTCATGGTGCCGATGCGCGACGGGGTGCGACTGGCGACCGACATCTACCGCCCGGCACACGATGGGGAGCCGCTCCCGGGGCCGTTTCCCGCGCTCCTCGTCCGCACGCCCTACGACAAGAGCGTGCCGCACACGGTGGAAACCAAGGGGCTCTTCTTCGCCCGGCACGGCTACGTCGTGGCGATTCAGGACGTGCGCGGTCGTTACGCCTCCGAGGGAACGTTCAGCTTCCTCGCCCAGGAGGCCGAGGACGGGTACGACACCGTCGAGTGGCTGGCGGCGCAGCCCTGGTGCGATGGGAAGGTCGGTACCTTCGGCACCTCCTACCTCGCCTGGGTGCAGAACGCGCTCGCCGCGCTGAATCCGCCGCACCTGGCCGCGATGTACGTCAACCAGGGTGGCTCCCAGGCGCACTCCAGCACGGTGCGGCACAACGGCGCCTTCGAGCTCCGCTTCATGGCCTGGGCCTTCATGGGCGCGGCCACCAGCCCGGAAGCCGCGGCCAACCCGGCGGTGCGCCAGGCCCTGGCGCACACCCGCTTCCGCGACTGGCTGCAGCGCCTCCCGCTGCGCCCCGGCCAGAGCCCGCTGGCGCTCGTGCCGAGCTACGAGCGCTGGCTCTTCGATATCTGGACCCGCGGCGACTACGACGAGTTCTGGTCCCAGCCCTCGCTCGACTTCCTGGCCCACGTCGAGCAGCACGCCGACGTGCCCATGCTCTACACCGGCGGCTGGTACGACTCCTACACTCGGGCCACGTTGGAGAACTTCACGGCCTTCTCGGCTGCCAAGCGCGGTCCGGTCCGCGTCATCATGGGCCCGTGGACGCACGGCACCGAGATGCCCGACCGTACTTGGGCCGGCGACGTGGAGTTCGGCCCGGGAGCCGCGATCGCCGGCACCTTCGCGGACAACGTCTACGACCACCACCTGCGCTTCTTCGACCGCTATCTCAAGGGGCTGGACAACGGGGTCGACGACGACCCGCCGGTGTGGATCTTCGTCATGGGAGGCGGCGACGGGCATCGCACGCCCGAGGGGCGCCTGTTCCACGGAGGCCGCTGGCGCGCCGAACGTGAATGGCCGCTCGCGCGCACGCGCTACACCGAGTACTACCTCGGTCCGGGCGGCACGCTCGGGACCGAGCCCCCGACGGCATCGAGTGCATCCACCAGCTTCCGCTTCGATCCGGACGACCCGGTCCCGACGGTCGGCGGCAACATGTCGTCGCTCAACGACTTCGCCCCGGTGCCGCCGGAGATCGTGGACAAGGTGCGGTTGGAGGATCGCTGGGCCAGCATCGTGAAGGTCGGCCCGTGGGATCAGCGCACGACCCCCGATATCTTCGGTGCCCGGCCACCGTACCTGCCCCTGAGCAGCCGGCCCGACGTCCTGGTGTTCCAGACCGAGCCGCTGGAGGAACCGGTGGAGGTGACCGGGCCGCTGCGTGCGGTGCTGTGGGTCTCTTCCACGGCGGTCGACACCGATGTGACGGTGAAGCTGATTGATGTCTATCCGCCCAGCCCGGATTACCCGGAGGGCTACGCGCTGAACCTCTCCGACAGCATCCTCCGGCTTCGCTATCGCAACGGCCCGGAGCGGGCCGAGCTGATGACGCCGGGCGAGGTCTACCGCGTTGAGATCCCGCTCTACCCGACGAGCAACCTGTTCGGCCGCGGACACCGGATCCGGGTCGACATCTCCAGCAGCAACTTCCCGCGCTTCGACGTCAACCCGAACACCGGGGAGCCGCTGGGTCGCCATACGCACACGCAGGTGGCCATCAACACGATCCACCACGACCGGGATCATCCATCGCACATCGTCCTGCCGCTCATCCCCGTCGAGGAGGAGTAAGCGGACGCCTGAGGACGCCCCGTCCGCGAGGCGCGGACCGGTTGGCGTGGCTGAGGAGAGAGAGGCAGAGGTGAGCGACGCGACCAACCCGGCCGGCGGCGCGCGGCCGCAGCCGCTGGAAGGCGTGCGCGTGCTGGAGTTCGGGCAGGCGGTCTCCAGCCCGCTGTGCACGATGCTGTTGGGCGATCTCGGCGCCGACGTGGTCAAGATCGAGCCGCCGCACGGCGACGCGGCGCGGGGCTACGGTCCGCCCTTCCTCGCCGGGGAGAGCCCCTACTTCCTGTCGGTCAACCGCAACAAGCGTAGCGCGGTCATCAACCTGAAGCACCCCGAGGGGGGCGCGCTCGTCCGCACCCTGGCCGAGCGGGCGGACATCATCGTGACGAACTTCCGGCCGGGGGTGATGGAGCGCCTGGAGCTGGGGGAGGAGTCGCTGCGCGCGGTCAACCCCGGCCTGATCTTCTGCCAGGTCAGCGGCTACGGCCCGCGGGGGCCCTACGCCGGGCATCCGGCGTACGACCAGATCGCGCAGGGGATGTCGGGGCTGATGAGCGTCTCCGGAACGGAGGAGAGTGGACCGGTGCGGGTCGGGGTGGCTATCGCCGACTGCCTGGCGGCGCTCTTCGCCACCATCGGAGTCCTGGGTGCCTTTGCCGAGCGGCAGCGGACCGGGCTCGGGCAACGGGTCGACACCTCGCTCCTCGGCGCCGTGCTCGGCATCCTGACCTACCAGACCGGGGGCTATCTCGCCGGGGGCGGCGATCCCAAGCGCGAGGGAAACGACCACCCGGTCGCGGCGCCCTACGGCGCGTTCCCGGTCCAGGATGGCCACATCAACATCGCGGTCGCCAGCGAGCCGGTCTGGCGGCGGCTGGCCGAGGTGCTGGGTCACCCCGAGTGGGTCGACGATCCCCGCTTCCGCACCAATGCCGATCGGGTCCGCAACCGCCCGGCGCTCAACGCGCTGGTGACGGAGGCGCTGGCGGGGGACACGGTGGACGGCTGGGTCGCGCGGCTGAACGAGGCGGGCGTGCCCTGTGGGCCGATCTGGAGCATCGGGCAGGCGCTGGAGAGCGACGTGGTGCGCCACCTGGGGATCATCCAGCAGGTGCGGCACGACCGGGCGGGGGAGATCCCGCTGATCGGCCCAGCCATCGAGCTTGCCGCCACGCCGCCGGTCATCCGCCGTCCGCCGCCGCTGCTGGGCCAGCACACGGCCGAGGTGCTGGCCGAGATCGGGGTGGATGAGGCAGCGTACGCCCGGCTGCGCGAGGCCGGGGCGGTAGGGTAGAAGTATGCCGATCGGGCATTCTTTCCCAGGGCATGGTACTTAAGGTGGGTTTTCATCAGGGATGTTCGGGCTATGGCGTAACGGGCGGTGTTCTGGCAGGATGCGTTTCTGTCAAGATGCCGCAGTCTGAACCTGGCTTGCTGACTCGCGCGGCTCGCGGCGCGGCGCCGGCTATCTGTGCCACGCGGAGGTGCGAATCAGATGACCGTCATGCCTGACGGTGGGGTCTTGCTCGACCATCTGACTCGGTTACTCGCGCGGGCGTCCGATCGGGACGGCGTCGTGGAGGCCGCGCTCGATCTGGTGCTCACCCTTGGTACGGTTAATGCCGCCGTCTTCCTCTACGACCCTGAGCGAGGGGAGCTGGTTCTCGCCGGGCAGCGGAACCACCCGCCCGAGCTGGTGGCGCAGTGGCAGCGGCTCGCGCTGGACGAGGAGACCCTGATCACGCGCGCGATCCGCACCGGTGAGTTCCAGTTCATTCCTGACCTGTCAGCAATCGCCGACCAGGTGCCCAAGACCATGGATTCCGCTGCCCGGACTGGCTTCCGAGCCGCGGCGGCCTGCCCGCTCCTGGTGGACGGCCAGCCCGTGGGCGCCTTGGCGTGCGGGTTTGCCACGGCGCCGGCCGGAAACGACCTCCCCACGGCGCTGCGCGCCATCGCGCAAGCCATCGCTATCGCGGTGGAGCACTCCCTGCGTTTCAGGCGTGTCCGCGAGGAACACGTCTTCCTCCGCTCGGTTGTCGACCGCCTGCCGGAGGCGGTGATCATCGCGGAGGGTCCGGAGCACCGGCTGACGGTCGTCAACCGCGCGGTGCGGTACCTGCTCGGCAGCGCGCCCTCCGTGGGGATGCGGCTGGTGGACTGGGCGCCGCAGTGCCCCTGCCTTGATGCGGATGGCAAGCGCTTCACGCTGGAGACCCACCCGCTGGTGCGCGCCGCGGCCGGCGAGACCCTGCGCGGCGTGGAGATGAGCGTCGAGCGCCCGGACGGGTCCGTCCTGTTCGTGCTGGGCAACTTCGCGCCGCTGCGCGACCAGGAGGGGCACCTCGTCGGCTCGGTAGGGATCATGCAGGACATCACCTGGCGTCGGGAACTGGAGCAGGAGAAGGACGACTTCCTGGCCGTCGCCGCGCATGAGCTGCGCACCCCGCTCACCACCATTCGCGGCCACCTGCAACTCATCATGCGTCGCGCCGACCGCCTGCCGGAGGACATCCGCGGGCGGATCGAGATCGTGCAGGAGCAGGTGGAGCGGATGACCCAGATGGCGGTCCGGTTGCTCGACGTCTCGCGGATCGGGATGGATCGCCTCGATCTCCACCGCACCGACGTCGACCTGGGCGAGCTCATCACGGGGGTGGTCCGCCGCTACGAGCCGCGCCTGACCCAGCATCAGGTGGTGCTCGCGCTCCCGGAGCAGCCCGTGGTCGGTTGGTGGGACGGCCCACGGCTGGAAGAGGTGCTGGCGAACCTGCTCGACAATGCGATCCGCCACGGCCCATCCGGTAGCCGGATCACCATTGCCGCCAGAGACCTCGGCGACCGGGCACGCCTGGAGGTGTGCGACGAGGGACCGGGTGTCCCCGACGACGTCCGCCCGCACCTGTTCACGCGCTACACCCGGAGCCGCAGCGACAGCGCCGGCGGCAGTGGGCTGGGCCTGGGGCTGTTCATCTGCCACGGCATCGTGTCGGCGCACGGCGGGCAGATCGACGTCGACAACCTCCCGGGAGCCGGCTGCCGGTTCTGGGTGGAGTTGCCCAAGTAGGGCAGGGAGACGGCCCTCACCCCCCTGACCCCCTCTCCCAACGTTGGGGGAACAGGCCCTCACCCCCTGACCCCCTCTCCCAACGTTGGGGGAACAGGCCCTCACCCCCTGACCCCCTCTCCCAACGTTGGGGGAACAGGCCCT
>Ga0207872_100469_pt1 | contig 23351 bp, 21 predicted proteins | sample Passage260B_FD_187372 | JGI IMG/M metagenome (GOLD analysis project Ga0207872, IMG submission 187372) | Cellulose adapted compost microbial communities from Newby Island Compost Facility, Milpitas, CA, USA - Passage2 60B (SPAdes) (version 2) ...
CCGCCGTCGCCGCCGCACGCCGTGACCAGGAACAACAGCAAAATAACGGACGCCAGCAAACCCAACGTTTTTCTCATGCATGGCCCCTCCTTGCAATCTCGGACATGGAACAAAAATCGGCTTCCACATATTCCCGTCTCTTTTCGAAAAATTCTTCACCTCCCGGACGGCGCATCAAACCGGAAAAGGGGATCCCCGTTTTCTATCCCTTGATGCCGGTAAGCGTGATGCCTTCGATGAAATATCGTTGAAAGAAAAAGAACAGCAGCAGCGTCGGCAGCATGACGATGATCGAGCAGGCCATCATCACGTTCCATCGGGTTCCGAAAGCCTGCTGGAACGACCTCAGCCCGAGCGCCAGGGTGAATTTGTCGGGATCGTTCAGATAGATCAGCGGCCCCAGGAAATCGTTCCACGCCCCCATGAAGGTGAAGATGGCGATGGTCGCCAGCGCGGGAGCCGAAAGCGGCAAAAAGATGCGCCAGTAAATGCCGATTTCGGGGCTGCCGTCGATTTTCGCCGCATCGCTCAATTCTTTCGGAATGGTCAGGAAAAATTGCCGCAGCAAAAAGATGCTGAAAGCGGCGCCAAAAAAGCTGGGCACAATGAGCGGGAGATAGGTATCGACCCAGCCCAGGTTTTTGAAGAGAATGAACACCGGAATCATCGTCACCTGCCCCGGCAGCATCAGGGTGCTCAGCATGATCACGAACCAGACGTCCCGGCCCGGCCAGCGCAGCCTGGCGAAGGAATACGCCACTATCGATGAAGAAAGAAGCGTGCCGAGCATCGTGCTCCCGGTAATCAAAAGCGTATTGAGCGTATAACGAAGAAAAGGAAACGCTTGCACCGCATCCACGTAGTTTTGCCACCGAAATTGGTCCGGGATCCATTGGGGAGGAAGCACAAACAAGCCCTCCCGGCCTTTGAGCGAGGTGGAAAGCATCCAGAAAAACGGCAGCAACAGAAGGCTTCCGATTCCGATGAGAAGCCCGTAAACAAAGGCCAGATACAACCCTTTCCTGAACCTCTTTCCCATCGGGGCCCGGCCCCGGCCAAGAACGCCCACGGCATTGCGGTTTGCTGCCGCAAACATCTGCTTCCGCACGACTCCCTTCAGATGGATACACCCTGATGTATCCGCTTTCTTCGGTTCGAATTATAGCAAGATTCCCGGTTCCCTGTCTTTGCGGCGTTCAGACACATTTTTGCAATATGCGGACATCCATGCGGAATTTCATTGTCTTGTGCCATCCCCTTCCGCTATACTGAAAGCGCATCCGCACACGGGGAGGGAGACGATGCTGCACCTGCAATTGACCCCTCAGGAGGTCACCAACAGCCTGAATTTTTTAAACGATCGCGCCATTCATCTGAAAGGGGACAATCTTTCGTTCTTCGTCCATTATTGGGGCACGGATATCGACCATTACGACAATCCCCTGCACAAGCATTCGTTTTTTGAAGTTTGCTACATCATGGACGGGGAAGGCCTGTATCGAGACGGAGACGACGAGTACCCGCTCCGTTCCGGCGTGATGTTCATCTCGCGGCCGAACATCCGGCACCAGATTTTGAGCCAAAAGGGACTGTACATCGTGTTCGTCGCCTTTGAAGTCGTCGAACAGGAATCGTCGCCCGAATTTGTCGAACTGTTCCGGCATTTCGCCGTCTCTTCCAGGGTTTACATTCCGGACGCCCACGACCTGCCCGAAGCGATGCTTTGGCGGTCGCTTATGATACAGGCCGCGCGAAACCGGCCGGCGTTCGCGGAATGCGTCGTGCCCCTCGCTTACAGTTTGCTCGTGTCATTCGAGGGGTTGTTTCACGAGCGTTCCCGCAAATCCCGGATCCGGCGCGACAGGCCTTCTTCCACCACGCTTTACCGGGCAAAGCTGTTTATCCGCGACAACCTGTCCCATTCGCTGAAACTTCGGGAAGTGGCCAATTATTTGCACATTTCGGAACGGCATCTGTCGCGGCTGTTCTCCACCGAATTGGGGAAAACGTTCTTCTGCTACGTCCGGAAAGAGCGGATCAAACGGGCGATCCATTTGCTGAGCAACACGGACTATTCCATCAAGCGCGTGGCGCAGGAAACGGGATTCGAATCCGTGCATTACTTCACGAAAGTGTTCAAAGCCGAAACGGGCATTACGCCGGGAAAATTCGTCCGTCGGATCAAAAGCGGGGAGATTGGTTCGCTGCCGGACGAATACGCCGCCGACGCATAGTCCGCGCCTCCCCGCCGCGGCGTTGTCTGCCATGTCGTGACGGCGTACCATAAATAAAAAAGAGGCATCCCTGCGGATGCCTCCTTTTTTATTGGTTTTCCGCGACGATCCGAAGGGTGACCCATCGGCGAGGATACAGTCGCAGTTTCGCTTCCCCATCCGACACCGGAAGGGGCTCCAGGTTTTCCTCCAGGGCACTGCAAAGATAGGCCGTCTGGACGGACGCCCCCGGAATGCCGACGGTCACGTCGGTTTCCCGTTCGGTCACGTTCTGCAACCGGATGATCACGCCGTTTCCGTCTTCCGCCCGTTTCACGTGGAAGGGAACCGCGCCCTGGCCGCGCACCTGGAGGAAAGTGCCGGACTTTTCCTCCCCGCAGCGGATCACCGGAAACAGCTGTACGGGGCGGGCTGCGGTGAGACCAAATTCGATGGCCCGCTCCGGGTCGAAACGGTCGATCGTGGTCAGCTCATAGCGGAACGACAGCTTGCCCGGCTGGGAAGCCCGGAAATTGGTGTCCCAGTAATTGTTGACCGGCCACGCGAGCAAAAGCGGCCGTCCGCTCTTGTCGATCGATGCGTTCTCCCGGCCGAAGTGAAATCCGCCGATCATCACGAGGGGCGCGTCGGGACAGGCCAGCGTGACGCCGCCTTTTTGGTTGAACACGGATACCGTGCGGTCCACGGTCACCCAATCCCGGCAGACCCCGGGCAGCTGTTCACGGTCCAGCTCGACGAAGGTGCCGGCGGTATCGAACACCGCGGTCCAATTGTCCATGTTCAAGGGAAAAGCGAAATAAATCGCTTCCGGCTCGCGGACATCCTTTTTCCGGAACTGCGCGACCAGTTCGATCGCAGGGCGGTGGCTGAACAGCGTGATCCGCTGGACGAGTTCTTCCACGCCGGGCGCTTCCCAGGCCAGTTCCAGGGTGACGCCCGAGGCGTGCCGCACCGTACGGACTCCGGTCAGGCGGTCCGCCCCCGTTCTTTTGGCGGGCCAGTCGTGATTCCAGCAACTGATGGTGTCGTTGCATTTTTCCACGTCGCGCGGAAACAGGACTGTCCGCGCCGGCGGCGCCCTGAGCGGATCCACGCTTTCGCGGACAAACTGGAAAAACGTCCATTCGCTGTCCGGATCGAGCACCTGCCAGCCGCTCCGCTTGTCCAGCAAACCGGTAATGCGGCCGGTGACCTCGTCGAATGTCAGGCGGTAGTACGGGCTTTCCACCGACCGGATCCGGCGAACGGTCCGCAGTTCGCCAAGCGTTTCCCGAACGGCGACGGTTTCCGTTTCCGTTACCGAGACGTCTTCTTCCGCCGCCGTTTCCGGCTTGAGGGAAGCGAGCGGAATGATCTTCCAGCTGAACGGCGCCAGCGTCACCCTGCCGGAGGACGGTTTCGTCCAGTCGGAGTCGGTGAACATCCACGTCACTTGAAAACGGCCCGACGCCGTGTGCCGGTCTTCGCCCGCAAATTCGTCGGGAACGCGCAAATCCACCGTTTGAACGACATGGGTCGGATTCACCAGCAGGATGCCTTCCGGCTTCCCGGATTGCAACGGATTGTCCGCCAGCCGCTCCAGTTGCCTGGCGAGCAGGAAGAGCGCCAGACTGTTCGCCTGGTAGGCCGTGTGGGCCTTGTGCATCCACTGGGTTTGCGTGATGGGGGAATCGGGGTCGGCGACCGAAATGTTGGCCCCCCAGGTATGCTCGTCGTACAAATGGGTCTGTTCCCACGCTTCAGCTTTCAGCTTTCTCTCGTGCTCGGTCCCGTCCGGCCGGAAAGCTTCCAGCAACTCGACGCACTGCAGGCTGAGCTTCGTCCTGCGGCTCAATCCCGTTTCATACGCCGCGCTGCCCGCGCCGAAATTCCAATAATCGGTCCAGTCTCCCGCGCAAACCGGGATGTCGGAGGCGGGAACGCGCCGCAGACGCTCAAGAAGCATTTCGGGCGTGGCAAACCGCATGCGCGGCCCCCGTCCCTCCGCGTTCCAACGTCGCATCAGCCCGGGCAATTCCCTGTCGGGAGGCGTATTGTCGAGCATCGGGACGTTCGTGGCGGACAAAAAGACAAAATCGTAAGGATATCCTTGCGACCGGAGCCGGGCAAGGTAGCGGTCCAGCCCCCGTTGCATGACCTCCGTGTTTTTCTCCCACAAACGGCAAATTTGCGTCAGCAGGGAGTAATGTTCGCCGTTGAAGGCCAGCAAATCCCTGCCGTCCGGCGAGCGCCAGCGAAACGCAAGCGGACGGCGAAGCGGGATCCCGCCGAAATGGATGTTGATCCCGGTAATATACAATTCGATTCCCGCATCCAGCAGGAGCTGGGACAACGTCCAGGGCTGCCCGTTGATATCGTGATTGACAGCCGTCCGCAGCGCGATCCCGAACCGTTCCCTCAGCAGCCGCACCGGGTAAAGCATGCGCGCCAGCTGTTCCGCCGTGCACAGCGGCGCCGTGTGCATCGGCATGGCGGTCAGGCAAATCTGCCCGTTTTGCAAATAGCGGCGGAAACGGTCGATTTGCTTGTCCGACGAAGATTCCAGCCACTTCAGGACGGGCGCGGTGGCTTCACAGGTCCAGCGAAACCGGACCTCCTCGGGCCAGTCCTCCGTTTGTTCGCACAGGTCGATCGCCTGATCGATGTAATCCCGTTGCAGCTCCCACAGAATCGGCTGGACGTGAGTGTATCCGACGTCAAGATGGCTGTGGTGATAGACAAGCACTTCCTTGATTTCCGACACGGTACCACCCTTTCCCCTTCGAACGAGGGAATATCGCCTCCAGTCTTCTTCTCATTATATTTTTTTTGAAAACGGTGTCATTGTGAAAACGAGCCAAATTTTTGCAGAATCACGCCATCGTGAGACCGATCGAAATTCAGACATCGGCTCCCTGTCTCCTCCGCTTACCCTGAAAAAAAACTGCCGACCGGGTTGGTCGGCAAATGAAGAACGACAATTCAATACACGCGAATTTCTACAATTTGCGCGAATGGACTTCCGTTCGTGGACTCCGCCACGACGCGCAGCCGATCCGAATTCAATTGCACGAAAGAATGAACGCGCTTGCGCTTTCGATTCGCCTGTTCCTTATGCACCATTTCCCAACGGCCGTTCCGCCAGATTTCAATCCGGTAATCTCGCACCAGTTCCGGAATAATTTCGAAAGGCGTCCGATGGTGGTGCAAATTGATCAGGTCCTCGTTCACATCGTCGTTGAACGTCAAATGCACTTCGCGGATCGGAACCGGCTGGAGCCAGCGCAATTCGATCCACGGTTGCGGATCGTCCGCGCCCGCAACCCACATATGCGGTCCGCCAAACGGCCGATGATAACCGTCTATGACCTTTGAAGGCGAAAACGCAAGGGTATCGGGGATGCGCATGCAAAAGGTTTTTCTCACCCATTTTCGCATGCTCCACATGACCACCGGTTGATCGTCGGTCCGATCTTCCAGATCTTTCGGCGCGATCGGATTGGCTCGCTTCTCGAAGATCAGCACGCCGGGATGCGGCCGGTCGCACAAAAAAAGCTGAACTTCCGGATTTGCCTTGATCACTAGAAAGGCATTCTGAGGCTCGTCGGGTTCCCAGTCACAGCCGAAATCCACCCAATGCGCCCGTCCTCCCTTGACTTTGGCCAGGGAGCGGTCAACCCGCCGTGCCGGAACATAATTTTCCTTTTTGCCGGTGTCCCAGATTTCCATTTCCAGCTCCGTATCCGAATCGGCCTGAACTAGCAGGGATACGTGGCGGAGTGCGGGATCGACCGGAACGAGGATGCCAACATCCCGTTCCAGCCGGCAAGCCTCCCCGGGTCCCTCGATCCCGATCAGGGACAGATGGGAAGAAGCCTGCACTTCCGCCCGTCTGGCCAGGTCATGGGGATCAAGGTTCGCCAATCCGATGATGGACGCGTCCTGCCGGAGCAACGTCTGCTGCAAATCGGAGATGTAAAGCGTCGCCAGCGTGCGCGGATCGACGCCCTTGTCCACGCACAACGCCGCCGCGGTGCCGGCCGCCTCGCCCATTACCGCGCATGTCGCCATGACGCGCGTCGATCCGAACGCCACATGCGTGGCGCTGATGTTTCGCCCGGCAAACAGGAGATTGCAGACATTGACGGAATACAGGCAGCGGAAGGGAATGTGATAAATGCCATCCGGATGATAGTGCTTCGAACCGCTTTCGGTCGCGTACATCCCTTGCGCTGGATGCAGATCAATCGACCAGCCGCCAAACGCCACGCGGTCCTCGAACGGCGTTTGGGCGGCAATATCGTTCTGGCTCAGCATGTAATCGCCCAAGAAACGCCGGTATTCCCGCTTGCCCGGCCATGCGCCGACCCATTCCAGCGTCAGGTTGTCCGCGTCGAACTGCCCCGAGTTTTTGATGTAATCCCAGATTCCGTAAATGACCGACCACAACTCGTCGCGGATGCGCTCGTTGTCGTGGACGGTATCCAGTTCGCCGCCCCATTCGATCCACCAGTAATGGCAACCGTAATCTCCGGTGCGAATCACGCGGTTCATCAGAATCGGGGTCTTGGTTATATCCTTGGCGAAGCACGGCGGCACGAATTTGACGGGATGTCCCGCATCCTTCGTATAAAACAGAATCGTGCTTCCCAGAGTGACCCCGTCCGCCTGCTCCGGCGCCCATTCCTCCTGGTACTCGTGCCTTGCCTCACGGCCGATCCGGTATTTGGCGCCGGCCAGATGTCCGATCAACCCGTCGCCCGTGCAGTCTAAAAAGACGGGACTTTCAAAGCGGATGCGCCGCTCGGATCCCATCATCCAGCCGGTGACGGAACGGATGCGCCGGTTGTCTCGGTCTCCGTCTGCTTCCACCTCGTGTACGTCCGTATTTAAAAACAACCGGATGTTTTTTTCCGCCTTGACCTTTTCCAGGACAACCAGATCCCACAGATAGGGATTGCCGTCCGGATTCCGAAACTGATTTTCCAGGAACATTTCACCCATGATGCCGGTTTCCCGCGCGTACCTGTTGATGCCGTGGGCGGTGGCGCCGCACACCCACACGCGCACCTCGCTGCTCGAATTGCCACCCAGTACCGGCCGGTTGTTGACGAGCGCCACCGTCCGCCCCAGACGCGCCGCAGCCACCGCCGCGCAGACCCCGGCAAGCCCGCCGCCGATCACGGTGATGTCGCTGCAGACGATTTCATTCCTCATGTCGGCCGGTTCTCTCCCTCCAGGCAACCGCGGCTTCTTTCAGCATGTCGGCAAAACTCCAGCGCGGCCGGAAACGGAGCAGCTCTTTTGCCTTGGCAATGGAAGTATGGTAGTGGACAGCCGGGCCGGGCAACCGGACGTCGACCACCGGCAGTCCCGTGATTTCATGCATGAGCCGGATGGCTTCGTCAAAGGAAATGGCTTCTTCCGGGCCAATCGCCATCGTTTCTCCGACGGCTTTTTCCGATTCCAACGCCAGCAAGACACCTTGCACGAGATCCCTCGTATCGCAGATAGGCATGCGATAAGGCGTGCCGTCTTCCCCCCTGGAAAGCAACAGCTTCTCCGTTCCGTCGTCATGGGATTCCAGCAAGGCAAGCGCCTTGGCGTTGCCAAACTTTCGCATCTGGCGGATTTTGCCCCTCAGAAAGAACCGCGCGCCGGAGAAAAAGCTGTCCGGATCCAGCAATTCGGCGGCGTCCTGGGTATGCGAAAACCGGAGAACGACCGACGGAATTCCGTATTTCCTGGCATGGAACCACACCATTTCTTCCCCGAGCAATTTCGTCATGCCGTACACGGAGGTGGGGCGGCGCGGATGATGCTCGTCCACCGGCAGGTAGACGGCGCTCGATTCCGGATACACATCCCCTGTGCTTGCGAACAGAAGCTTTTGGACTTTTTTGCGCGCCGCCGCCTGCAACAGATGGAACGTACCCGTGACATTGGCGGAGAAAACCTTGGGCGCATCCTGTTCGAACCACGACATGAAAGCCCCCAGATGGATCACCGCATCGGCTTTCTCCACCGCAAAACCGACAGCATCGGTATCTTCCAGGGGGGCCTGCACGTATTCATGATCGCACGGCCCTTTCGGTGGCGACACATCCAATCCGATTACGTCGTAGCCTTTGGCTAGAAGTTCGGCGCACACTTTGCCACCCACTCGCCCAAAACATCCCGTAACCAAAACTTTCATTGGCAACTCTCCACTCCTGATGGATTGAAAAATCTCAGCCTTTCACCGCTCCGGATGTCATTCCCCGCACAAAGAAGGGCTCCAGCAGAAAGAACAGGACGATCATGGGCACCACGGACAAAAATCCCATGGCCATCAGACTGCTCCATTGCACCATGTACTGGCCGATAAACGAAATCGTCCCGACCGTGATCGTCCATTGGCTGGACTCGAGCAACAGGGATCGCGCAAAAAGGAAATCGCTCCAGGCCAATACGGCGGAATAAATGCCCGTTGCGGCCAGTCCCGGAGCCGTCAGGGGCAGAATGATCCGAACCAAAGCCTTCAACCGGGAACAGCCGTCCACAAAGCCCGCTTCCTCCAGCTCCACCGGAATGCTGTCGAAAAATCCCTTCATCATCCAGGTGGCAAACGGCACGATGGCCGTAATGTTGGTCAGGATGACCGCAAGGGGATTGTTGATCAGGTGCAGGCTGTTCGTCATGATGAAAATCGGGATGATGATCAGCGTCCCCGGGAGCATCCGGTTCACCAGCAGGAAAAACCCCATGACCGCCTGTCCACGCGTCCGGAAACGGGACAGGCTGTAACCCGCCAGGATCGAAATCCCCATGCTAATTGCGGACGACCATAGGGTGATATTCAGCGAATTGGCAAACCATCGCAAAATGGGCGTATTATGCAGGATGGAGACATAGGCATCAAAATTGATTTTCGACAGCGTCGGCCACAGCGGCGGGTTCAAGGACAGGATTTCGGAAGTCGGCATGATGGACGTGTTGAACATCCAGTAGAGCGGGAACAGCATGATCAAAGACAACAAGAGGGCAAGCGTCCCCGGCAACATGGACTGCAGCTTCTTCATCTTGACCCTCCGAAAAATTGTTCTTTGATCAAGGGATAGACGGTCAGGACGCTGATGATGCAGATCAGGAACGTCAACATCCCGAGCGCTGCGGCCGCACTCTGATGGAAAAAGCTGAACGCTTGATTGTAAATCTTGACGGCAAGCGTCTCTGTCGCTCCCATGGGGCCGCCCCTAGTCATGGAATAAATGAAGTCGAATTCCCTGAACGCCCACAATCCGTTGAGCACCAGCGACAGCACCGCGGCCGGTCGGATGCCCGGCCAGGTGATGTTAGCAAAAAGCCTCCATTTGGAGGCGCCGTCAACCCGCCCGGCTTCATAAAGTTCCACTGGAACGGATTGCAGCGCCGCCAGGAGCATCAGGGTAAAAAAGGGATACCCTTTCCACGCCGTCGGCAAAATGACGGCCCACAAGGCATAATTCGGATTGGACAGCCAGGCGATGTTGGCGGAAATGATCCCCAACGAACGCAGCATCGCGTTCATGATCCCGTAGGAAGCGTCCAGGATCCAGATGAAACCCAGACTGACCACAACCCCCGGGATCGCCCAAGGAACCAGAATCAGCGTTCTGACCAGGCGACGCCCCCGGAAGTTGCGGTTCAATAGCAGTGCCGTCACCAGACCGATGGCAAAACCGATCGCCGTCGAGAAAAACGTGTACTGGATCGAAATCCACAGACTATGCCAGAACGCTGAATCGGTAAGGATGTTTTGATAATTGTCCAGGGTGAACGGCAGCTCGTTGATCTTGCTGAAATTGCTGGTTTGGCCTTTGCGAAAGCTCGCGTTCAAAGCCAGATACATGGGGTAGACCAACAATACGGCTACCACCAGCAAGGCCGGCACCAGCAGGCCGTAAGCAAAGACTGCGTTGCGCTTGGTGTTCATCATTGCTCCTTACGGTGTGACGATCTTGCCCAGTTGATCCTCCAATTTGCGCAATACATCCGCGGTCGGGGTGTCGGTGACCATCAATTCCATCATCGCAGTTTGCACCGTTTTTGAAAACTGGTTGAAATTAGTGCGTACATTGATCGAATCGGGAATAATCGAAACAGCATTTTTCGCGGATTCGGCGAACACGCCCATCTCCGGATGCTCTTTGAGATATTCCTCCGAGATTACGCCGGCCCTAGGCACCGGAGAATTGGTGTATTCCGCATATTTCGCCTGCCACTCCGGACTGGCGGCCAGTTTGATGAATTCGCCAACCATCCTTTTCTTGTCCGGGTCGATGCTCTTCGCAATGCTCAGGTTGTTGCTAACACTCCCGGGAATGTGCGGGAACGGCGCCGGCGCGATTCGGATATAGGGGCCTGCCGCGCTCTGGTCGGATGTGGCTTGGCCGTAGATGAACGGCCCGTCGATGATCATGGCGATCTTTCCGTCGAAGAACAGCTGGCGTTTCTGCTCCACACTGACGCCCTGCGGGCTCATTTTCAGCAATTTCCGGTATTGTTCCACCGCTTCGACGACCTTTTCGTCGGTCAGATTGTATTTGCCGTCTTTGATCCACGGGTTGCCTTCCCCGACGATAAACATGCTGACTTCGTTGAACACGTTGTCCATTTCCACGGTCGTGGACCCGAAACCGTAAACGCCGTCTTTGGTTAGCGTCTCGGCCGCCCCCAACAGTTCTTCCGGGGTGGTCGGCACCGCCACGCCGGCGTCGTTCAGCATTTTTTCGTTGTAATAGAGATTGAACCCGTATCCCAACAGCAGCAGTCCCTGGGTTTTGCCATCCAGCACCATGTTGCTTTGCAGGCTGGTCCACGTCTGCGGGACATCCGTCTCCTTGAGAATTTCATCCAGTGGTTCGAGCCAGTCGTTGTTGGCGAACTGCAACAGGGACGCCGAAGGCAGATGGACAATGTCCGGCGGATCGTCGGCAGCGAACATGGTAATCAGCGTATCGACGTAGCCTTTGAATGGGATGGAGGTGAAGTTGATTCTGACGTTGGGGTGTTCCTGCTCAAATTGGCTGATCAGTTCTTTCCACCATTGGCTGAAACCCGGTTCCTCCGCCTGCCAACTGGGGAACTCCAGCACGATGGTTTCGGCGGAACCCGACGGGGTTGAGGTTCCGGGCGCGGGTGAACCCGTTTTCGACCCGGACGAACACCCGGCCAAAGCGAAGACGAAGACAATCAAGAGAAGTGAGCGCATACATTTTCGCATTGTCTTAAGACCCTCCTGAAATCCCTGGTGATTTTGGTTGTTTGCGCTTTGAACCCCATCTTAAAAGAAGCCCGGTTTGAAGAACATACACAATATCATCGGATTTTTTGCACAAAATTTCACTCTTGCACAAAATTTCTCGCGAAATTATATTAATAACTGAAATAAATGATGGAAAAAACACGGAAGCCAGAGCGGAACAGCCATGGAAAGAACTGGCCTGTACCATTTGAGGCCCCTGATCACGACGCACGCGTATCATCCTGACAAAAAAGATTTTCTGCTTCCAGAGGACTCCTATCCAGAATGGGTCATTCTTACCGCGGAAAAAGGGGAGTTTTGGTACAACATCAAAAACGAGGAAGGGATCGCCCGGTTCGGGGAACTGATCCTGTGCCCTCCCCACACCGTTTTGAAAAGGAAAGCGAAATGCCCTATTTCCTATCATTTCTTTCTCTTTTCATGGGAACACATCATCGGGTCCGAGGATGTGGAAACGATATCCATCCCTTTCGGTAAAATCCGCGTTTCCGATCATGACCGTCTGGCCGCCAATCTCGGTTACATCAAAAAAGCATCGAAAACGCAGGACGAGTATGCCAAACTGATCATCAACCATTTTCTGCTGGACACCTGGTACCTGTATTGTTCCGAGTTGCCGCAGCAACCCAAAACCACATTCCGGATCGGCCACGAGGACCCATTGATGGAGGAAATCGCCTCGCTTTTGAAAGAACACGCTTTTGAAAAGGTCCTGATCAAGGATTTGGCCAAAAAAACGGGGATGAGCCCCGTCCAGTTCAGCAGAAGATTCCATGCTGTTTTCGGACTGACGCCCATGAACTACATCAATACCATCCGGATTCAGCAGGCGCAGAATCTTCTGTTGGAAACGTCATTGAACTTGCAAAAAATCGCGGAAATGTGCGGTTACGAAAACGATTTTTATTTCAGCCGCATTTTCAAGAAGAAAGTGGGCATGTCGCCGTCGAAATTCAGAAAAATTAATCAGGTTTGAGGCATACAAAAAGCCCTCTTCCCGTGTCTCCACGGGAAGGGGGCTTCCTTCCGTCTTCCGTTGTCCACAGACCGGCGGCGCCGGAAAGGGTCCGTCAGTCTCCCGGCGTTCCGTCCGCCTCGCCCGTCTCGCCGGGCAGTTCCAACGTGATGCGCCCCAGCTTGCCGGAGCGCAGGTCCCTGAGCAGAACGCCGCCCGCCTTGGCCAGATCCACCTGGCCGCCGGCAGCGAGGCACCCCCGCTTTCGGCCGATCCGCTTCAGCGCTTCCGCGGCAGCGGCCATGTCCGGCAGCGACGACGGCAGATCGTCGATGCCGTAACGCTCCCGCAGGGCGTCGCCGTAGCGCTCCGCCAGATGCGGCAGCACGCGGCAGGCCACCTCTTCCACCGGCAAAATTTCCTCGCGGATCGAACCGAGGGCGGCCAGAAAGTAGCCGACCTTCGGATCCTCGAATTTCGGCCACAGGATGCCCGGCGTGTCGAGCAGCTCCAGGTCGCCGCCGGTGCGGATCCACTGCTTGCCGCGCGTGACGCCCGGCCGGTCGCCGGTCAGCGCCGCACGCCGTCCCGCCAGCCGGTTGATCAGCGCCGACTTGCCGACGTTGGGAATGCCGACGATGATGGCCCGCGCCGGACGCGGCTTCATGCCTTTGCGGATTTGCCGCTCGATGCGTTCCCGCAGCCGCTCCCGCACCTGGCCGGGAATTTCCTGCACCCCTGCACCGCCCAACGCGTCGATCGCCAGCGCCGCATGGCCGTGGGCGCGAAAGTGGCCGCACCACGCTTCCGTCGCCGCGGGATCGGCCAGATCGGCCTTGTTCAACAAAACGAGCCGCGGCTTCCGTCCCACGATCTCGTCGATGGTCGGATTGCGGCTCGAAAGCGGCGCACGGGCGTCCAGCAGCTCAAGCACGATGTCGACAAGCTTGAGATTCGCTTCGATTTGCCGTTTCGCCCGGGCCATGTGCCCGGGAAACCATTGGATCGTCATTTCTCTTCCCTCATGGAGGCAAAATCGAAAGAGGCGAAACCGCCGGAATCATACGCCGTCGCCAATGTATTTGATCTTGTTCAGCGGCCAGAACACGAACTCCGCCCGGCCGACGACGCGCTCCAGCGGAATGAATCCCACCGACGGATAGCGGCTGTCCAGGCTGTTGTCGCGGTGGTCGCCCATCACGAACAGCGTGCCCTCGGGCACCTTCGTCTCCGGAAAATCCCGGTCGTTGTAGGGCAGCGCGCCTTTGGCGCGCGCCTCGGCGTAGGCTTTTTCCAGGTAGGGCTCCTCGATCTGCACCCCGTTCACAAACACCTGGTCGCCCACCACTTTCACCGTATCGCCGGGCAGGCCGATCACCCGCTTGATGAAATCGCGGCCTTCCTCCGGCATGTGGAAAACGATGACCTCGCCGCGTTTCGGGGCCCGGAACTCGTACAGGATCTTGTTGACCATGATGCGCTCCCCGTGCCAGAAGTTCGGCTCCATGGAAGGCCCGTCCACGATGAACGGAGAGATGAAGAACCAGCGGACAAAAAATACGACAATCCCGGCGATGGCGAGGGCGATGACCCATTCCGTCAGTTCCTTGGCGAGCCGGCTGCCCCCCGTCTGGGGCGGCGCGGAATCCGCGGAGACTCCGGCTCCCCCCGCCGCTCCGCGCGGCTCCCCGGCCGGGGAGCCCCCCGCTTCCCCGTCCCGTTCCGATCCCGGAAAGCGGTTTTCCGGAGTGTGTTCCTGCGATCGATCCATCGTTTCGCCTCTTTCCTCAACCTTCCAAACCCCGGATGGAAAAAAGAGACTTGAACGAAACGTCAAGTCCCCGATCCGTCGTATGCTCAGACTTCCTTGATACGGGCCGCCTTGCCCCGCAGTTTCCGCAAATAATACAGCTTCGCGCGGCGGACCTTCCCGCGGCTCACCACTTCGATGCGGTCGATGCGAGGCGAATGAAGCGGGAACGTGCGCTCGACGCCGACGCCGTACGAAATCTTGCGCACGGTGAACGATTCGCTGATGCCGCCGCCGCGGCGCTTGATGACAACGCCCTCGAACATCTGGATCCGTTCGCGGGACCCTTCCACGACTTTCACATATACCCTCAGCTTGTCGCCCGGACGGAAATTCGGGATGTCCTGGCGAAGCTGCTCTTTCGTCAGTTCCTGAATCAACGGATGCATCGGTTGTTTCCCTCCTTCCGGCACAGCCTTCCTGCCAACCGTAAATGCAACAAAAGTTATTGTAACATGACGAAAGCGGAAAAACAATTGTTAGCAAATTTGCCTATGCCGCCTTCGCCGTCATCGTTCGTCCGTTCCATCTCCCGAAGGGGTCTCCTGCCTTCCGGCCGGACGATCTTCCGGAGGGGTGGCCTGCAGCCTTTCCAGCCAGCGGCGTTCCTCGGTCGTCAGATCCGCCCTTTCGAGCAGATCGGGACGCCGCCTGAGGGTGCGGAGCAGCGACTGCTGCCGCCGCCATCTGGCGATTTCCGCGTGGTGGCCGGACAGAAGCACCTCCGGCACCTTCCAGCCCCGAAATTCCGCGGGCCGGGTGTACTGCGGATATTCGAGCAAACCGTCGCTGAACGAATCCCGGGCCGCCGACTCCTCGTTGCCGAGCACTCCCGGCAGAAGCCTCACGACCGCGTCGATGACCACCATCGCCGGCAGTTCGCCGCCGGTGAGCACGTAATCGCCGATGGAAATCTCGTCGGTCGCCAGATGTTCGCGCACCCGTTCGTCCACGCCTTCATAGTGGCCGCAGATGAAGACGAGATGCTTCTCTTCGGCCAGTTCCCGCGCCTTGCGCTGCGTGAACGGCTCGCCTTGGGGACACATCAGGATCACGCGCGGCCGCGCGTTCTCCGGCACCCCGGCCGTCAGCCATTCCACGGCCGCAAACAGCGGCTCGGGCTTCAGCACCATGCCGCCCCCGCCGCCGTACGGCGCGTCGTCCACCGTCCCGTGCTTGCTCGCGGAAAAATCGCGAAAGTTCACCGCGTTCAGTTCGACGATGCCGCGTTCCCTCGCCTTGCCGATCAGGCTTGCGCCGAACACGCCCTCGAACATTTCCGGAAACAGCGTGAGCACGTCGATGCGCATGTCACAGCATTCCTTCCAGCAGGCGCACTTTCACCGTCCGCCGGGCGACGTCCACGTCCAGCACCACGTCGTCGATGACGGGAATGAGCACCTCGCGGCCCCCGGGAAGCCGGACGACCCAGACGTCGTTGGCCGCAGGCTGCAGCACGTCGGTGATCGTGCCGAGCTCCTGCCCGTCTTCCGTGACCACCCTGCAGCCGACGATGTCGCGGATGTAATATTCCCCTTCGTCCAGCGGCACGCGGTCATCGTCGCGCACGACGAGGGATCCGCCTTTGTACTTTTCCACCTGGTTGATGTTGTCGAATCCCTTCAGCTTGACCAGGTACAGGTTCTTGTGGGCGCGGGCGGCCTGCACCTCCACGTCGAACGGCTCGCCGCCGTCCGGAGGCCGGAGCATCAGACGGCTCCCCGCCCGGAACCGCACGTCCGGAAAATCGGTGTGCGGCCATACCTTCAACTCGCCGCGAATTCCGTGGGTGTTCACGATTTTTCCGACCTGGAGCCAGCCTCTGTCCGCCAATCCGCAAGCCTCCTTCCAGGAACCGCCGGCCATCCCGCCCGTATGCCGGGACGGTCCGTTTCCGAAAGCCCGGCCGGCGGGCGCGCTGACACGCGGCTGGCCCGCTTGCGGGGGCTATTCGGAGACGATGTCCACGACAACGCGCTTCCGCTCCTTGACGGCGGCGGACGTGACGACCGTGCGCAAGGCCTTCGCGATGCGCCCCTGCTTGCCGATCACTTTGCCGACATCGTCAGGGTGGACGGAAAGCTCGTAGATCAGACCGCGTTCGTTTTCCCTGACCCGAATCTGCACGTCTTCCGGATGATCGACCAGGGCCCGGGCGATAACCCGAATCAGTTGTTCCATGGCTCTCCCTCCGGGAATTCGGACGTCATGACGTCATTGCTTGCTTTGCTTCAGCTCGTGGAATTTTTTCAGGACACCCGCGCGGCTGAGCAGGCTGCGCACCGTGTCCGACGCCTGGGCGCCGTTTTGCAGCCACTTGAGGGCTTTCTCTTCGTCGATCTTCACCTGGGCCGGCTGGGTGAGCGGGTTGTAGTACCCGATTTCCTCGATGAACCGGCCGTCGCGCGGGGAACGGGAATCGGAAACCACCACGCGGTAGAACGGCTTCTTGTGGGCGCCCATTCTTTTCAGTCGAATGCGAACCATTCCTTTTTCACCTCCTTGCAAGATCGGCCGGGCCGGGGTTCGGCGCCGGGCGGTTTCCGCCGTCCGGGATCACCGGAACGGGAACCGGCCGGGATGGCGCGGGCCGAGCATGTTCCGCAGCGCCTTCATCCCCTTCGGGCCTTTGCCGCCCGGACCCATCATGCCGGACAATCGCTTCATCATCTTTTTCATGTCTTCAAACTGCTTCAGCAGGCGGTTCACGTCGGCGACGGAGGTGCCGCTGCCCGCGGCGATCCGCTTGCGGCGGCTGAAATTGATGATTTCCGGTTTCTGCCGCTCTTCCTTGGTCATCGACCGGACGATCGCCAGGGTACGGACGACCTGCCGCTCGTCGATGCGGAAATTCGGCATGTTCTTGAGCTGGCCCATGCCCGGGACGAGGTCAAGGAGCTGCTCCAGCGGGCCGAGCTTCCGCAGCTGCTCCATCTGCTCCACGAAATCGTCGAGGGTGAAGGAAGCTTCGCGCATCTTGCGCTCCATTTCCTTCGCCTTTTGCTCGTCGATGGCGGCCTGGGCCTTCTCGATCAGCGACAGCATATCGCCCATGCCGAGGATGCGGGACGCCATCCGGTCGGGGTGGAACGGCTCGAGCTGGTCGAGCTTCTCCCCGGTGGAGGCGAACTTGATCGGGCAGCCGGTGACCGCCTTGACGGACAGCGCCGCCCCGCCCCGCGTGTCGCCGTCCAGCTTCGTGAGCACGACGCCGGTCAGCGCGAGCTGTTCATGGAAACTTTGCGCCACGTTGACCGCTTCCTGCCCCGTCATCGCGTCGACGACCAGCAGCACCTCGTCCGGCCGGACCGCGTCGCGGATCTGCCGGAGCTCTTCCATGAGGGCGTCGTCGATCTGCAGCCGGCCCGCCGTGTCGATCAGGACGTAGTCGCAACCCTGGGAGCGGGCGTGCTCTACGCCCCGCCGCGCGATCTCCACGGGACTCGTCCCGTCGCCGAGGGAAAACACCGGCACGCCGATCTGCTCGCCGAGCACCTCCAGCTGCCGGATGGCCGCGGGCCGGTAGATGTCGCCGGCCACCATCAGCGGCTTGTGCTGGCGCTCCTTCAGCCATTTGGCCAGCTTGCCGGTCAGCGTCGTTTTCCCCGCGCCCTGCAGGCCGGCCATCAGCACGACGGTGGGCGGCTTGGCCGCCTGCGCCAGCTTGACGTTCTGGCCGCCCATCAGCTCGGTCAGCTCTTTGTTGACGATATCGATGATGACCATCGCCGGGGTGAAGCTTTTCATCACTTCCTGCCCGACGGCTTTTTCCTTCACCCTGGCGATGAAGTCCTTGACGACCTTGAAGTTGACGTCCGCTTCCAGCAGGGCCAGGCGCACTTCGCGCATCGCTTCGTTGACATCGTCTTCCGTGACCTTGCCGCGGCCCCGCAGCTTGTCGAACACGCTCTGCAGCCGCGCGGTCAGCCCTTCAAACGCCATCTTGCCCGCCTCCTTCCGGTTGGCCGTCGGCCCGCCCGGGCTTTCCGGCCCGGCGGCCGCTCCGTCCGGCTTTTCCGCCGGTTGCGGCGGATGCTTCGGTCTCCGCGGCGGCCGCTCCGGGAGCCGGGAAGGGGTCCCCGTCCGGCCCGAATCCGGCTTCCCCGCCGGCATCCTCGTCGGCTTCCGCGCCGAGATCCGCGCCTCGCAACATGCGGACGGTCTCCGCCAGTTCGCCGCGCCATTCTTCCGGCAGGCGCGCGATTTGCTCCTCCAGCCGGCTCAGCCCGTCCTGGATGCGTTCGTGGCGCTTGAGCAGCCCGAGCCGCTTCTCGTACGACTCCAGCATCTCTTCCGCCCGCTTCAGATGCTCGTAGACGGCCTGCCGGCTGATGGCGAAATCGGCGGCGATCTCGCCCAGCGAATAATCGTGGAGATAGTGATACTTCAAAAACATGCGTTGCTTTTCGGTCAAAAGCGGCCCGTAAAAGTCGAACAGCATGTTGATCCGGTTCGTCTTCTCCAGCGCATGGTCCCCATGCACGGCGGGCCCACCTCCAGGCTGTTCCCTCCGCTGCCGGACCCGGTCCGCAGCACAGGCCTGTCAAGGAAAAAAACTTGACATCGCAAGCCCGCACTTCATGATATAAAATGTCGCCGCCCGTGTCAAGGACTTGCAACGGGAACGGCCGCCGCGGCCCCGGAAGGCGGTTATGGATGAAAAACCGCACAAAATCCCCATGGCCGAAGCGGAGACGGGCGATGATGTGCGAAAAACCGCACAAAAACCCGGGTCCAAAGAACCCGGGAAGCGATTTTGTGCGGAAAACCGTATAAAATTTTGAATTTCGGACATCCGGAATCCCGTTTTGTGCGAAAAACCGTACATCATGCCGCTGCCGCCCGGCGTTCCGCGCGGGCGGTTCCGTCCGCAGTCCGTCAGCGGTCCCGGAACTCCTTCATGCGGTAATCGTAGGGATCGATCTGGCGCAGTGCGGCCAGCTCCTGCGGGGTCGGGGGCGGCGTGTACACCACGTCACCGTAATTCAGCGGGAAACCGGTGTTTTCTTCCACTTCCTTCAAGGACGAGGTCGGATGGACCGACTCCAGCTGCAGCTTGCCGTCCTTGACGCCGAAGACGCACAGGGGCGTGACGATCTTCCACACGTTGCCCCGCGTGGTCACGAAGTCCACCTTTTCGACGAATGTCCGGCGGTCGTGCCGGGTGCGCCAGATAATGACCTTTCTGGCGGTGGGGATCAGCACCGCGCTGCCCGCGCCGCCGGGCAGGCGCACCTTCGGGTTCCGGTAGCTGCCGATCACCGAGTTGTTCACATTGCCGTGGACGTCAAACTGCGCGCCGCTCAGGAAAGCCACGTCCAGCCCGCCGCGCATGGACAGGTCGAAGATCTGCTCCAGGGGGAAATAGGCTTCGGCGCCTTCGAGCAGGTCGGCTCCCGCCGACGAATAGGACGCCTTCTTGATGGAAGGCGGGTTGACGCCGCCCGGAATGTTCAGGCTGACGAGGTTCGGGGCATGCAGCTTCCTGGCCAGGGCCATGGCGATCATCGGCAGCTGGGAAGCCACGCCGTGGAACACCCGCTCGCCGTCCTGCAACAGCCGGGCCATGACGCAAACCATAAGGTCGCAGATCCGCCAGTCGGTTTTTGCCGGCGTTCCGGCCCGCGAGGCCGGCGGCGATTTGGATTGCGCAGCGAACGACGTTTTGGCTTGCGCGGTGAGCATCGTTTTGGGCGCCATTGACCGCGGTGCCGCACGAGAGGTGGCCGTCGGCGTTGCCGGTGCTGTTTTCGGTTGAAATTGCGACGGCGTTTTCGGTTGTCCCGGGGTGCGGTTCATATCCGGATCACCGCCTTCCGTCCGCTGCGGTCCGCTCGTTCATACTGCTCCACATAGGCGGGAATGTCTTTGCGCTCCAGCTTCATGAACTTCGTCAGCGCGGCCAGGTCCGCGTCGTACATCCGGTCGCACGAACCGGGGGCCGCGCCCCGCGGCGCGTGCACCACCGCTTGCACGAGAAAGCCGGGGATGTCCACCAGGGTGGGTTGCCGCTGCCAATGTCCCGCACCCACGATGCGCTCCGCGGTGACGATCACCTTGCGGGCGGCGCGGCTCATGAGCACGTCCTCGTATTTCGGGCCGGATATGACCGCGTTCCCCGTTTCGTCGGCTTCCTGCACGTGGATGACCGCCCAGTCGGGCGCGATGGCCCGGACGACCGTGACCGGCTCGCCGCCGAACGGGTCGGGAATGACGCGGAAATCGTTGTTTTCGCGGATGAGGTCGGTGTCCCGGAAGCCGGCCACCGGCATGAACGGCGCCCCCGAAGCGGCGGCCCGGAGGGCGCTGATGACCGTGTAGCAGGCGTGCTCGTTCACCCGGACTTCTCCGCTCTCCACCGCCTTCCGGTAATGCGCGGCCAGGCCGAATTCCGTTTCATAGCTGACAAAGCCGGCGTATACGGTCTCCACGCACCCTGCCGCGCACAACAGGTCGATGTCGTGGGCGCCGGCGGTCTTCACCACGCCGAGACGCCGCTTTCCCTGGCGGACCAGCTCGCGGACGAACGCCATCGGCGCGCGGTGCAGCACGTTTCCGCCCAGGGCGAGGACATCGCCATCCCGGACCATGGCAGCCGCTTCTTCCAGCGACACCAGCTTGGAGCGTCCCTTTGTCCGGTTCACGGATGCGGAGGTCACCATCCCATTTTCCCTCCTTGCCAAGGGATTGCCGATCGGGCGGCATCTTGCCGTCCGAACCTATTTCACGGCGTTGCAGGCGATATGCACGGCGTCCCAGACGCCGGAGAACGGCGGCGCATAACACAGGTCGACCATGCCCAGTTCGCGCGCGGTCATCCGGTTGTGGATGGCCACGGCGAACAAATTGATGCGCAGCACGACGCCTTTGGCTCCGACGCCCTGGGCGCCGAGCAGCGTTTTCGTTTCCCTGTCGTAGATGAGCTTGAACCGGATCGGCGTCGGATCGGGGTAGTAGGCGGGATGATCCATCGCCTCGACCACCGCCGTGCCGTAATCGATGGACAGCCGTTTGGCGTCCGCCTCGGACATGCCGGTTCTCCCCAGCTCGAGATCGAACACCTTGATCGCCGCGCTGCCCAGGGTGCCGACGAATTTGTCGTGTCTTCCCAGCATGTTGCCGCCGGCCAGCCGGCCCATCTTGTTGGCCGTCGTGCCCAGCGGAATGTATACGTCTTCCTCCATCACCCGGTGGTACACGACCGCGCAGTCGCCGGCCGCGTACACGTCGGGGATGTTGGTCCTCATTTCCCGGTCGATGTAAATGGCTCCGTTGGGCGCCATGCGGATGCCGCTGCCCGCCAGAAAACCGGTGGCCGGACGCACGCCGGTGGAGAGAATGACCAAATCCGCCGGATATTCGCCCTTGTCGGTGCGCACCCGTTCCACGCGTCCCGCGCCGGCGATTTCCGTCAGCCGTTCGGCCAGGTGCAGTTTCACCTCGTGCCGGTGCAGTTCCTCCACGACAAGGTCCGTGATTTCCGGATCGAAGGGCGGGAGAATCCGGTCGGCCAGCTCGACGACGCGCACCCGCTTGCCCAGCTGCACCATCGCCTCGGCGGTTTCCAGCCCGATCGCCCCGCCGCCCACGATGACCACATCCCGCACATCGGGGGATGCGGCGGCTTCCTTCAGGGCCAGGCCGTCTTCCATCGTCTTCAGCAGGTGGACGCCGGGCAAGCGGATACCCGGCACATCCGGAACGATCGGCGCGGCGCCGACGGCGATCATCAGCTTGTCGTAGGTGTCGAGGAAAAAGCTCCCCTTTTCCAGATCCTTCACCATGATCTGCTTCCGGTCCGGCGCCACCCTGACCACTTCATGGCGCAAAAATGTCCGGATGCCCGCCTCTTCGAACTGTTCCCGCGTGCGGGCGATCAGCTTGCGCCAGTCGTCGTTCACCCCGGACACGTAATAGGGCAGACCGCAGGCGCCGTAGGAAAGAAAGCCGCCCTTTTCGTACACGACGACTTCCGCGTCCGGGCTTGTCCGTCTGATTTTTGCCGCGGCGGACATGCCGGCCGCGACGCCGCCGACGATGACGATTTTCACCGGTTTCCCCCCTTTCCGCGCAAGGCGACTTCCGAATGGCGACGTGATTACGTTGGGGTGCGAGCGCTGTTCCGTCGGGTGGCGAGCACTGCCCCGTCGGGTGGCGGGCGTTCCCCCGCCGGATTGCAAATCCCGATCCCTGGGCAGAAACGAATTTAATGCAAAAATGCATTTATTTTTCGCGTGAAACCGCCTCGCCCCGGAATTTTCATGCATTTTTGCATCATGTTGCTCGATTTCTGTTGGGGACCCCAAATTTTAGTGCAAAAATGCATTAATTTTCGCCTGCCGGCCCCAAAAACGATCACCGGAGCAAGCCCGTGTCATCCGCGGTGCCGCCGCACCGCCTCAGCCTCAGGCGTTTTCGCCGGGAATGTCGGGCTCCCGGTCGATGATGCCCACCACAAGGGCGTCGATGGGCGCGTCACGGTGGAGGCCGTACCGGGCGTTTGCGCCCGTCGTCACGAGCACGTTTTCGCCGATGCCGGCGCCGATGGCGTCCGCGGCGACGAAGGTTTCGCCGGTGTTCCGGTTCTGCACCACGAGCAGCTTGTATCCCTGCAAACCTTCCAGCTTGCGCGTGGAAACGATGTTGCCCACCACTTTGCCGATGATCATCGCTCAAGACCTCATTTCTCGTCCAGGATCAATTCGAGCCGGTCTCCGGTGGCGATGGAAAAAGCGTTCGCGTCATCCGTGTCGATGTGCATCTCCAGCGCGAAATCGTCCCTGACCCGGACATACACGCGATCCATGACGCCGCCGCGGGGACCTTCCACTTTCACGCGGACTTCCTGCCCGTCGACGACGCCGTAGGCGGCCGCGTCGGCCGGCGTCATGTGGATGTGCCGGTCGGCGATGATGACCCCGCTGTCCAGTTCCAGGCGCCCGCGCGGTCCGACCATCGTGATGCCCGGCGTGCCTTCCAGCTTGCCCGAAGGGCGGATCGGAGGGTTCACGCCGAGCCTCCTGGCGTCGCTCGGGGCCAGTTCCACCTGGGTCTGCCGGCGGTACGGGCCGAGAATGCGCACCCCTT
>Ga0207872_100473_pt1 | contig 23216 bp, 23 predicted proteins | sample Passage260B_FD_187372 | JGI IMG/M metagenome (GOLD analysis project Ga0207872, IMG submission 187372) | Cellulose adapted compost microbial communities from Newby Island Compost Facility, Milpitas, CA, USA - Passage2 60B (SPAdes) (version 2) ...
CGACGACGATCCGGTCCGCGCCCGCCAGTATCGCGGCGGCCGTCGTCGCCGGGTCGGCCAGCCCGTCCGGCCGCGGGGGCATGCCGACGACGACGTGGCCGACGCCGGCGGCCCTCGCGGCGGTCACGAGCATGATCGCGGTCGAGAGCAGCGGGCCCTTGCGCGACGGAATCCAGATGCCGGCCGCGTCAAGCGGTCGGAACCGCTCGCCGATGACGGTGCCGGGGCGGATTTCCAGTTGCCGGGATTCGGGCACAAGCGCGAGGTTCACCTCGCGCACGTGGCGGATCGCCGTCTTCACCGCTTCCCTGAGCGAAGGGGACAGGCCCGCAACGCAGCGGGAGACATACGCTTCGCCGATCGTCAGCCGCTCGAGGGCGACGCCGTCGAATTTCCGCGTCGCGTCTAGCACCGCGGCATCGCCCCGCGCCTCGACGTCCTCGAACAGATCGAGCACGCCTTCCAGCGTCTTCCGGTCGAACAGCCTGCGGCGCGCGGCAAGGCGCTGATCCAGCCGCTTCCGATCCTCCGGCAAATGAAAGATGAGCTCCATGGCACAACCTCCGTTTCACGCCAAAATCAAAAAGCCGATCCAGGTACGGGCTGTACCTGACCGGCTCTCCGATTCCGCGCGAGCCCGCAGGTACAACGCCGATAGGCGTTTGCCCCGCGGGATGTCTCCGTGCGGGTCAAACGCCTGGCCGATGGTGATGGTTGCGGACTTCCGCGCTAAGAGAACCGAAGAATGCGACCATCCTCAATGCCTTCTTTCCGAAACGGTTGGAAGCATTATAAACGTTTTCCGAATTGTTGTAAAGATGCGCGATCCCTGAGCCATGGCCTCGCTCGGGCGGATTGCCCGCCGGGCGGCCGGGCCGACGCGGATGACTACGGGACCGGCTTCACTCGAAGCGGTAAGTCCAGAACCGCTCGGTGCCGAACCGCTCCTCGAGCTCGCGCGTCACCCGTCCGTCGCCGTCCGATATGCCGGGCACGTAGAACTGGGAGCGGTGCGCCCGGATCGACGCGAACTTCTGCTTCAGATACGGCCGCACGTCGCGGACGACGTCCGGCTTGCCGAGCACCCGCTCGCAACCGTGCGAGAAGGCGAGGCAATGCACGGCCGGACGTTCGCCGCGCGGCATCCGCCCGATCACGCGGACGACGGCGGCCCCGCAGGCGTCGTGGTCCGGGTGGACGGCGTATCCCGGATAGAACGTGATGACGAGCTCGGGCCTCACGTCCCGCATCACCGCGTCGATCCGATCGTCGAGCAGCCCGGGATCCTCGAATTCGATCGTCTTGTCCATGAAGCCGAGAAGCCTGAGATCCCGGATGCCGATCGCGCGGCAGGACGCCTCCAGCTCCTTCCGCCGGAACCCGGGCAGCGTCTCGCGGTTTGCGAACGGCGGAAACCCCATGTTCCGGCCCATCTGGCCGAGCGTCAGGCAGGCGTAGGAAACCTCGGCGCCGGAGGCGGCGTACATGGCCAGCGTTCCGGCTACGCCGAAACATTCGTCATCGGGATGCGGGAATACGGCGAGAACGCGTTTTTCCACGGCATGGACCCTCCTTCCCGTCAGAACGGCGTCGGAGACAACTGCAGCGCGACGGCCAGCTTGCCCTCGCGGTCGTGGCCGGCCAGAAGGAGCCGCTCCGTCTCCGTCTCCTCGTAATGCGTAAGTCCCTCGCAATAGACCCATCCATGCGCCATCTTCAGCCCGACGCGGTACGGGCCGCTGCCGGAAATCGTGCCCCGTTCGTACCGGATGACGGCGTTGCGGACGAACGACGAGGAGGGATGGCGGCTGCTGTCGTGATGGGCCGCGTAGGCTCCGGTCGTCGATTCGAGATGCAGATAGAGTTCGCGGCCTTTCAGCGCCTCGAGCATGGCCTGGACCGCTTCGGCGTCGATTGGTATCATGTCGGCACCTCCCTGGTACTGTCAGCGTACCATCCCGGCAGGCCCGAAATCAACGGCGGCCGCACATTTCGGACGAGGCGGGGGTGGATGTCCAGGAGAACGTTGTCCCTCCGGCATATGATGGAGCAAGACAAGGGGGAAGGGGCGATGCCGATGCAGGCTTTCGTCCGGACGGTTGACGGCAGGACGCTGGCGGACAAATGGGCGAAGACGGCGGCTCTCCTGTCGCATCCGGAGATCGCTCCGCATATTCCGAAGACGCGGCTTTACACCGAGGCCAATCTGCGCGGGATGCTCGCGCAATACGGCAGCGTCGTCATCAAGCCGCAGCGCGGCACCGGCGGCGCCGGCGTCGCCAGGGTCGTGCGCGAGGGAGGCGGATACACCGTCACCGTCGGGGCGACGAAGCGCCGATACCGTTCGTTCGCGGAGCTGAAGCGGGCGCTGCGCCGGCTCAGGAGAGGCAGAAGGTATCTGATCCAGCGCCGCATTCCGCTCGCGACGATCGGCGGTCGGCCGATCGATTACCGGGTGAAGATCGAGAAGGAGAACGGCGAGTGGCGGATCCGCGCGATTGTCGGCCGGCTTGCGCGCAGGGGGCTGTTCGTCACGAATCTGTGCCGCGGCGGCACGCAGCTGCCCGCTTCCGTCGGCATCAGCCGCTCGCTGTCGCCGCGGCTCGCGAGGGTCAAGAAGCGCCAGATGCGGTCGCTCACCTACACGGCGACGGCCGTGCTGGAGCGGCGGTATCCCGGCATCAGCCGGCTCGGATTCGACTACGGCCTGGACCGCTCGGGCAGGATTTGGATCTTCGAAGTGAACACGCGGCCGCATTGAGCCGCCGGCGGGCCGCGGACGGGAGCAACGAAGGGAAATATTTAACGGCGTTAATAGGAATTGGTAATCTGTTTCGCAATATGCATGAAAGTTTTTTATCAGCGAAACCGCCGCAAAGGGGTGTGCATAACTCTGTCCACAACATCCCCATTGCGGCGGCGCATTTTTCGACGTCTGCCCACAAGAAACGCACAAATCATACACAGTTGTCTGTGGATAACCGGAATGCTTGTTCAGCCGGAAACGGACATGCTATGATGAATGACGCCAGCGATGGTGACACCCGTGTTGAAAGGATGACCCGCCCATGAACAAGCTGCCGGACGAACTGCTGCTCGAAGCGTATTATGCGGCGGTTGAACAAAAACTCGATCCCGCGTTCATCCGCATGCTCGCGGCGGAACTGGCCCGGCGCAAGCTGAAGCCCGATTCCGTCCGGATGGGCGCGTAGAGCCGGTCGGGGACATGCCGCGGTGCGGGAGGTCCGGAGGGCCGGAAGGGCTGCGGTCCGTCGGGACCGCAGGCGGTTTCGCGCCGTACGGGACGGCGGACAACCGCTCTGGCCGGCGCCAACCGCTCAGACCGGGCAACCGCCCGCCTTAAGGCCGCAAGACGATCGCGACCTCGCTCCCGGTTCCGCAGGATTCGCAGCGCACCGCGTGAATGCACGCCATATCCTCCATGGAGCCGCCCGCGCGGCTTTCTTCGTGTCCGGGCTCATAGGGCGCGTACGGTCCGAACGCGTCGGACGCCCGGCCCAGGTCCCCGGCGGGGAACCCGCAGCGCGGACAGTCGAAGACGAGCGGCACCAGGCCGTTGCATACGGGACAGATCGGCGGCATGGCCATCACCCCGTACGTCAGGATGCCCGAACGTCACCATTTCATGCTGCTGCTGTGGCCCGGGGAGAGCTTCGCGGTCGGATCGATGTACACCTTCGCGTTGTTGACCGCGGTCGGCGCTTCCCCGAAGCCGACGGCGATCAGCTTCAGCTTGCCGGGATAGGTGACGATGTCGCCCGCGGCGAAGATGCCCGGAATCGATGTCTCCATGCGGGAGTCGACGACGATCGAGCCGTTCTCGATCTTGAGCCCCCAGTTCTCGATCGGGCCGAGGGAAGAGACGAATCCGAAGCTGACGATGACCTCGTCGACCTCAAGCTCCTTCGTCTCGCCGGTACGGACGTCCTTCAGGGTCGCGCGCTCGATGCGCCCGTCGCCGGCAAGGGCCGCGATCTCGGCCGGCGTGATGATGTTCACGCCCGACGCCTTCAGCTTCTCGACGCTGTGTTCATGGGCGCGGAACTTGTCGCGGCGGTGCACCAGCGTGACGGAAGCGGCCACGGGCTCGAGCATGAGCGCCCAGTCGACGGCGGAGTCGCCGCCGCCGCTGATCAGCACGCGTCTCCCCCTGAATTTCTCCATATCCTTCACAAAATAGTGCAGGTTGACCCCTTCGTATTTCTCCGCGCCCGCAAGTTCCAGCCTCCGCGGTTCGAACGCCCCCACGCCGGCGGTGATGATGACGGCGCGCGCGTGGTGCACGTCGCGGTCGGTCGTCACCTCGAACAGGCGCTCCTCGATTTTCCGCACGTTCAGCACCTTCTCTTCGAGGCGGATTTCCGGCTTGAACAGCTCGAGCTGCTCGCGCAGCCGGTCGACGAGCTCCTGCGCCTTCACGCGCGGGAAGCCGGCGACGTCGTAGATCTCCTTCTCGGGATAGAGCGCGGAGAGCTGGCCGCCGAGCTGCGGCATGCTCTCGATGATCTTCGCCGACGCCTGCCGCATGCCCGCGTAGAACGCGGCGAACATGCCGACGGGGCCGCCGCCGACGATGACGATGTCGGTCAGATCGGGATGGATTTGCTGGGACATCGATGGGCACCTCCAGGGCGATTGTCAGATTTCGACATCTTCTATACCATCACAACATTATACCCGTTCCCGGGCGCGGCGTCTGTCGTTTTTGTACGGATTTCTAAAAGAATTCGTAGGATTTTGCTCTTGAACTTTTCTTGAAAGGTGCTATCATTTTCAATGTATGTTACGGGTATTGTGTCCGATATCTGATCGAACGCATACATGAGGGCGTTTGATTCGACGCAAGCTAGACATGAGACCTCTCGATGGCCGGTCCTGTATGTGTAATTTTTCACAATAACCCGGTACGATTATCGACCAAGATATGGAAGGGAGCCCATCATGAGCAGCATTCCGAAGATCGTCATTCTAGGCGCCGGGTACGGGGGCGTCATGACGGCGCTTCGCCTGCAGAAGATGCTCAACTACAACGAAGCGGACGTGACGCTTGTCAATAAGCACGATTACCATTACTTCACGACGCAGTTGCACATGCCGGCCGCGGGAACGGAGAGTCCGGAGAACGCGCGCGTCAGCATTTCGAAACTGATCGACGAGTTCAAGATCGATTTCGTGAAATCGACCGTCGTGCAGATCCGGCCGCAGGATCGCAAGGTCATCCTGGAAGACGGCACGCTCTCGTATGACTACCTCGTGATCGGCGTCGGCGGAGAGCCGGAGACGTTCGGCATTCCGGGCCTGAAGGAATACGCGCTGAACATCCGGAGCATCAATTCCGTCCGTCTGATCCGCGAGCATATCGAATATCAGTTCGCGAAGTTCAAGCGCGAGCCGCATCGGACCGACTATCTGACGTTCATCGTCGGCGGCGCCGGCTTCACGGGCATCGAGTTCGTCGGCGAGCTGGCCGACCGCATCCCGCAATTGTGCCGCGAGTTCGACGTCGATCCGCAGCTCGTGAAGATCATCAACATCGAGGCGGCGCCCACCGCGCTGCCGGGCTTCGATCCGGAACTCGTCGAATATGCGATGGACGTGCTGCGCCGGAAGGGCGTCACGTTCCGCATCGGCACGCCGATCAAGGAGTGCCGGCCGGACGGCGTCATCGTCGGCGACGGCGAGGAAATCAAGGCGCAGACGGTCATCTGGACCGGCGGCATCCGCGGCAACCGCCTGATCGAGGAGGCCGGTTTCGAGACGGTCCGCGGCCGCGTGAAGGTCGACGAATATCTGCGCGTGCCGGGGCATGACAACATCTACATCGTCGGCGACAACTCGATCGTCTTCAACGAAGAGGGCCGCCCGTATCCGCCGACGGCGCAGATCGCGATGCAGCAGGGAATCGCCGTCGCGCACAACCTGGTCGCGTCCATCCGCAATCAGGCGATGAAGAAATTCGAGTTCAAGAGCAAGGGCACGGTCGCTTCCCTCGGCAAGGGCGAAGCCATCGGCCTCGTGTTCGGCAAGAAATACAAGGGCTGGACGGCCGCCCAGCTGAAGAAGCTGATCGACCTGCGCTACCTGTACATCATCGGCGGCATTCCGCTCATGTTGCGCAAAGGGAAATTCTTCTGATGAGGCACTGCAGCGTACAAGTGCGGGGACTGCTGACCCGGGACGAGCTCGAGCGATACAATGCGCTCATGGAAGTCGGCTCCTTCCTGGAATCGCAGGGACGATACGACCTGGCTTATACGGTGCAACGCGAAGTGGATTTGCTCATCCAGCCCGCGATTGAACGGCTGAAGGCGAAGAGCCGCGAACGGGACCGGATGACGGCGGAATATCTGGCGGCGAAGAAGGCCGGCACGGCGGACGACGCCCATGCGCCGGCGGATGACGACGCCGGGGATGAATCCGGAGAAGCATGAAGCAAGGCCGGTCCGGGACGGCATGCGTGTCGTCCCGGACCGGCCTTTGGATTCTCGCCCCTTCTGGCCGCCCGTTCGGCCTGCGCCTCCCGCTCACACCTTCAGCAGTTCGCCGAGCTTGTCCGCCGTCAGCAGATTGCCGACGTAGAAGTCGCCGAACTCGCCGAAGCGCGCGCTGACCTCGTCGAACCGCATCTCGTAGACGAGCTTCTTGAACTGGATCGGATCGTCGGCGAACAGCGTGACGCCCCATTCCCACTCGTCGAGGCCGACCGAGCCGGTGACGATCTGCCGGACCTTGCCGGCGTATTTGCGGCCGGTCATGCCGTGGGCGCGCATCATCTCGCGCCGCTCTTCGATCGGAAGCATGTACCAGTTGTCGGCGCCCAGCCGGCGCTTGTTCATCGGATAGAAGCAAATGTGCCGGCTCTTCGGCAGAATCGGCTTCAGCCGCGCGACGATCTCCGGGTTCTGCATCGGGTCGGAGCCGGGCTGCGCCGTGTAGTTGCTCAGCTCGACGACGCTGACATAGGAATAGGCGGGCAGCGTGTAGTCGGCGAACGCCGATTTGTTGAACGCCGTCTCCACTTCATGCAGCTCGTCCAGCGTCTCGCGCAGGTGCATGAACAGGATGTCGGCTTTCTGTCCGACGATCGCGTAGACGGCCGTGCTGCCGGCCTTCGCCTCTTCGACCGCCGTCCATTGCTCCAGCATGCGGCGGAGCTCGTCTTCCGCCCTCCGCCGCTCGTCCGGACCGGCCTGCTTCCACGCCGGCCAGTCGATCGTGCGGAAATCGTGCAACGCGAACCAGCCTTCAAGCGTTTGAGCCGCTTCGCTCATGGAAACCCTCCTTCACGTCGTCCCGTTGGCGAACGGTTGGATCGGTTGACAACATTGTACCCGAACGGCCGGAACGGGGGCAAATGACGGACTTGTGACAACGCATCCGGCAAAATTGACTCGCGCGGACGCATCCACTACACTACTCTAAGAGCACAAAAGGAACCGCATCCCAAGCGGAGGAAGGAGCCCGCTTCCGACATGTTGCAGTTGATCGTGCTGGTGCTGCTGTTTTTCGTGATGGTCTTCGGCATCGGCTTCATTCTGAACATGCTGATCAAGACGACCTGGTTCCCGGTCTGGCTGTTCCTGATCGCCGGCGTGCCGCTCGGGTTGTATTTCACCTGGGACGAGACGAAGTCGTTCGCGGACAATCTGACCGCGTATTCCTATGTCGACATTTCCGTGGCGCTCGCGGGTCTTGCCGGTGCGTACACCAGCGGCTGGGCGATCCGCAAGCTGAGGAGAAGCGGTTACAAAATGTTCTGATCGTACCGGAGGACGGCGGAGCCCATACTAAAGACGGAGATCCCGTTTGGTCGAGGTGAGGGCGATGCCGTTTCTTCATGCGAACGGAACGGAACTCCATTGCCACGCGATGGGCGAAGGACCGGCCGTCGTGCTGGTTCACCCGCCGTTCATCGGCAGTTCCGTCTTCAACTACATGAAGCATGATCTGGCGCGGGACCACCGCGTCGTCCTGTTCGATATCCGCGGGCACGGGCACAGCCCGGCGGGCGATGCGGCCGTCTCGATTCCGCTCATCGCGGAGGACATCCGGCAGATCCTGGACCGGCTGGACATCGATTCCGCCTACGTGTGCGGCTATTCGTGCGGCGCCATGCCGGCGCTCGAAGCGCTGCTCGCCGCGCCGGAGCGGTTCAGGGGAGCCGTGCTCCTGTCCGGCATGAGCGCGCTGACCGATCTGCGCAGCCGGATGCAAATGCGGACCGCCGCGCTGCTCAGCGGCCGGGTCCCGGACGCGGTCATCGTGCCCGTGGCGCTCGGCAACGCGGACAGCCGGACGACGTTCGGCGTGCTCCGCGAAGAGGGCAGGATCGGCGATCCGCGGCGCCACCGGGACTACGCCGAAAGCTGCCTGCGGTACGACTGCTCCGCGCGGCTCGGCCGCATCGACCGTCCCGTGCTGCTCCTGAGCGGCGAACAGGACGCGGCGGGCCGCATGTATGCGCGGGAGCTGGCAGGCAGGCTGCGGCGCGCGGAATGGCGGGTCATTCCGGGTGCGGGGCACCCGCTTCCCACGAAGGCGCCGGACCGGACGTGCGAAGCGATCCGCACCTGGATCGCGAAGCTGGAAGGCCGGGAAGCCGAAGAGGCGATCGCCGCGGCGGAAATGCCGGCGGGCGCGCTGTTTGCGGAAGAGGCGGATGCCGCGGCTAGGGAAGCGGATCAGACCTGAAGACGCGGGCGCGGATGCGGGGTCCGTCCGGACGGCGGCGCGGCGATGGGAGAAGGCGCGGGCGGCGGGCGGGATGATCGCGGCTTGGCGGAGCGGGCCGGACGCTGTTCGGCGGCCGCTCTATCGTACTGTCAGGTTTATCAGGTCAGCCGGATATTCCGGTTGGCCTTTTTTCATGGCCGGGTTACGATGGGGGCAGCCGGGAGGACGAGCCGCTTTTGGGGGCAAGACCCCGCAAATACACGGGGCGGAGTTTTATGGTCGAAGTTTGATGGGACTGAGCGGATGGACGGATGCCGCACCGCCGTCCGTATCGGTCGCCGCCGCGCAAGGAGGACGGATGGCGAATTGCGGCGTCTTCCAAGCGATCCGCGCGGGCGGTGTCGTTTTATGCTAGAATAGGATCACGAGATTTCCGCGACGGATGGAGCTGGATGGCAGCATGCGGATCGAACACGGGCATCAATTCACCGAGCATCACCGCTACGTCGTCTATCGCGCTTTTTCGCTCAGCCCGCTCGACATGAAGACGCTCAGCCTGATCTATCAGCCGATGGTCGGGGCGCCGGCCGTGTCGCTGTACCTCTTGCTCTATCACCAGATCGACGAGACGCGGACCGGCTATTCGAAACCGGAGTCGCAGCGCCGGCTGATGCTCGGCCTCGGCGCCGGTCTCGGCGACGCGGGCCGCCGCTATCTGATCGAGCAGGCATCCCGGCTCGAAGCCGTCGGTCTGCTGCAGACGAGCCGGGTCGTGCCGCCGGGAAGCGACGAGATCCTGTACGAATACGCGCTGGTCAGGCCGCTCGAGCCGGCCGAGTTTTTCACGAATCCCCATTTCACGCTGCTGCTCCGGGACAGGATCGGCAGGTACGCCGTCCTCGCGCTGCGCGAGCAGTTCGAGTCTCCGCTTCCGGAGGAGCTGGACCGGGCCGGAGTGGCCAGGGAGGACCTGTCGGTCCCGTTCTTCGAGATCTTCCGCGTGCAGCCGCACAGCGCGGATGCCGAGCTCGAGCAGGCGCTCGCGGAGATCGCGGCGACCCGCGAGCGGGCGCCGGTCCGGCCGCCCGAGCCGTCCGCGGGCATCGCGTACGGCGAGCTGATCCTCGGATTCCCCCGCAGCTCCGCGAACCGGCCGTTCGTCGAGCGGCTGCGAACGGACAGGAGCGGCATGGCGATCGTCAATTACGTCGCCTACAAATACGATCTCGACGCCGTGGACATGCGGCGGCTGCTGGACGAGCCCGGCGTCTTCTCGCCGGACGGCGAGCTGCTGTTCGAAGAGCTGCAGCAGCGGGCGAGCGTGTACTACCGGCAGAACCGCCGGCTCGAGGAGGAGCGGAACCGCATCGCGGGCCGGAGCGCGGCGCTCGCCGCTTCTCCGGGCGAGGGGGACGAGCCGCCGGAGGAAATACCGGTGCCGGAGGACTGGTATCTGCCCGTTCCCGAGTCGCTGGCGGGGCGGTGCGACATCGCGCAGTACAATTTCCTGATGCGCAACGAGCCGCACACCCGTTTCCTGAAGCGGTTCTTCCCGGGAGCCGTGCCCGCCTGGCTTGACCGGGCGTTCGAACGGATCGACCTCCATTACCGGATGCCGCGCGAAGTGATCAACGTGCTCATCCACTATCTGCTCGGCACGGGAAGCGCGCAGCGGCTGTCGGGCGACTTCATCGACAAGGTGGCGTCCAACATGCTCGCCCGCGGGGTCGATACATACGAGAAGGCGATCCGGTACGTGCGCGAGCAACTGGAGCTCGAGCAGCGGATGAAGGAAGCGGAGAGCCGGGCGCCGGGGGCCGCCCAGGCGCCGGGACGCGCGGGCCGCGGAGGACGCGGCGGAGGATCGCGCAAGCCGGCGATTCCGATCGTCGAGCAGCGGACGGGCGGCCGGCAACTGACGCCGGAGGAAATGGCGGAGGCGCTCCGGCTCGCGAGCGAGCTGGAACGCGAATCGTAACGTCGTGACACGGGAGGAAGAGGCCGATGGAATCGCTGGGGGAACTCATCAGGCGGTGGCCGCCGGGCGCCGGGATGCACGCCGAGGCGGAGCGGCTGCTGGACGCGCTGCTCGCCGAGCCGGCCGTCCGGGAGCTGAAGGAGCGCCATCCGGAACTGACGCGGCGCGATCTGCGCGTCAACCTGAACCGGATTTACCAATACGTGAAGGAGAAGCGCAACTGCGCCGCGTGCCCCGGCCTCGACCGGTGTCCGAACGACATCGAAGGGTACTACACGGTGCTCGAATGCGAGGTGCAGAACGGCAGGGCGCAGCTCTACGACCGGAAGGCCGCCTGCGGTCTGCTCAGGGCGCGCGAGGCCGAGCAGCAACTGCGCAGCCGGGTGCGGAGCTTCCACATCGACGAATCGGTGCTCGGCGGCTCGTTCTCGCCCACCGAGATGGTCACCATCGAACCCGAGCGGTCGGCCGCCGTCAAACATCTGTTCAGTTACATCAAGACGACGCGCGAGAACGGCCTGCAGAAACGCGGGCTCTACCTGTACGGCCCGTTCGGCACGGGCAAGACCTATCTCATGTGCTACATGCTGCACGAACTCGCGAAGTCCGGGTTGTCCGGCGTCATCGTCTATGTGCCCGAATTTGTGGAGGACGTGAAATCGATGCTGGACGAACCGGCGCGCCTGCGCGAGACGATCGAGCTGATGAAGGAGACCGACCTGCTCGTCTTCGACGACATCGGCGCCGAGAACCTGAGCCCTTGGGTGCGCGACCATGTGCTCGGCGCGATCCTGAACCACCGGATGAACCGGAAGCCGACGTTCTTCACGTCCAACCATGACCTGGACGCGCTGGAACGGCATTTCAGCTTCACGCACCGGGACGGCGAGGAGGCGCACAAGGGCCAGCGCATCATGGACCGGATCCGCCCGTTCGTCGAGCCGCTCTGGATCGGCGGCGGGAACAAGCGCGGCCTCGCCTGATGCGGTTGACGGAAAAGAAGCGTGCGGCCGCGTGCCGCACCGGGAAAGGATGGAACGCATCACCATGAATCAACATCGCGTCATTGTGGCCGGTTGCGGCGGCATGTCCCGGGTGTGGCTGGATTACGCGATGTCCCGCGACGGGATCGGGATCGCGGCGCTGGTCGATCTCGAGGAGGAGGCGGCGCGCCGCCGGGCCGCCGAGTGCGGGTTGGACGTGCCGATTTTCACCGATCTCAAGGAGGCGCTTTCGCGGGTGGAGGCGGACGTCGTGTTCGACGTGACGGTGCCGTCCAGCCGCAGGGCGATCGTCACGACGGCGCTCGCGGCCGGCTGCCATGTGTTCGCCGAGAAGCCGCTGGCCGAAACCCGGGCGGACGCGAAGGAGATCGTGCGCACGGCGGAGCGGACGGGCCGGCGCTGCGCGATCATGCAGAACCGGCGGTACAACCGGCAGATCCGCGCGCTGCGGGAGCTCGTCGCCTCCGGCGAGCTCGGCGCGATCGGCTCGATCCACGCCGATTTCTTCATCGGGCCGCATTTCGGCGGATTTCGAGACCTGATGGAGAGCCCGCTGCTCGTCGACATGGCGATCCACACGTTCGACCAGGCCCGCTTCATCAGCGGGGCGGATCCCGTGTCGGTGTACTGCCATGAGTACAATCCGCCGGGATCATGGTACAAGGGGAACGCTTCGGCGGTGTGCATTTTCGAGATGAGCGACGGATCGGTCTTCACGTACCGCGGTTCGTGGTGCGCCGAGGGGTTCCCGACGTCTTGGGAAGCGGACTGGCGCGTCATCGGCAGCCGCGGCACGGCGCGCTGGGACGGCCGCTCGATGCCCGTGGCGGAAATCGCGGACGAGGCGGCGGGCGGCTTCATCCGCCCCGTGCGCCGCGTGGAGGCCGGCACCGTCTGGAACGGACGGGAAGGCCACGCCGGCTGCCTCGACGAGATGTTCGCGGCGCTCGAGGAAGGGCGGCCCGCCGAGACGGATTGCGCCGACAACCTGAAGAGCATGGCGATGGTGTTCGGCGCGATCGAGAGCGCGCGGACCGGCCGCAAGGTGGCGCTGGACGGCATCGCGGGCTGAGCGGCGTGAGGCGGCATGCCGGGCTCACCGGCAGCATCGCGGGCTGAGCGGCGTATGGCGGCATGCCGGGCTCACCGGCAGCATCGCGGGCTGAGCGGCGTGAGGCGGCATGTCGGGCTCACCGGGCAGCATCGCGGGCTGACCGGCGTGAGGCGGCATGCCGGGTTCACCGGCAGCATCGCGGGTTGAACGGCGTATGGCGGTATGCCGCGGACTCACCGGGCAGCATCGCGGGCTGAGCGGCGTGAGGCGGCATGACGCGGGCTCACCGGGCAGCATCGCGGAAGATTGGCGGCCATACGGAAACCGAAACCGGGTCCCGACCGGGGGATGAGCTTCCCTCCGGCGGGACCCTCCGTTTTATCAGCGCAACTTATGGGATCCATAAATTCTTACAAAAAATAGGTTGACGCACGGCATGCGACCTGTTATTATGCTTTCTATAAACCGACTAAACATGTAGGAATAATCATTTTGTGACCGGTCAACCTGAACAACGGGATGGTCCGCGGGCACCCGCGCGCTGCGCCGACAGTCGGTACGGATATCAGACTCACGACGGCCTTCGGCCGGGCGAATTTGGGGGTAGGTTGAAGATGAAATCACGGTTCAAGATTTCGCGGACGCTGGTTTTGATCGTCCTTGCCACCCTGCTGACCGCCTGCGGCGCGGGAGGGGGAACGGACGGCCAGTCTTCCGCCGCCGGATCGGGCGGCTCGTCCGACGGGAAGAAGGAGATCGAGCTGCTGAACGTCTCCTACGATCCGACGCGCGAACTGTATGAAGCGTACAATCAGCTGTTCTCCGATTATTGGCTGCAGGAGAAGGGCCAGAAGGTCACGATCAAGCAATCGCACGGCGGCTCCGGCAAGCAGGCCCGCTCCGTCATCGACGGCCTCGAGGCGGACGTCGTGACGCTGGCGCTCGGCTATGACATCGACGCGATCGCCGACGCCGGGCTCATCTCGCCGGACTGGCAGTCGAAGTTCGACCTGAACAGCTCGCCCTACACGTCGACGATCGTCTTCCTCGTGCGCGAAGGCAATCCGAAAAACATTCTGGACTGGAACGACCTGATCCGGGACGATGTCGAAGTCATCACGCCGAACCCGAAGACGTCCGGCGGCGCGCGCTGGAATTATCTCGCCGCGTGGGGCTACGCGCTGCGGCAGAACGGCGGCGACGAAGAAGCCGCGCGCGAATTCGTGAAGGAGCTGTTCAGGCACGTGCCGGTGCTCGACTCCGGGGCGCGCGGCGCGACGACGACGTTCGTCGAACGGCAGCTCGGCGACGTGCTGCTCGCGTGGGAGAATGAGGCGTTCCTGGCGCTGAAGGAATTCGGCGAAGACAAGTTTGACATCGTGACGCCGTCGCTCAGCATCCTCGCCGAACCGCCGGTCGCCGTCGTCGACAAGGTCGTCGACAAGCGGGGAACGCGCGAAATCGCGGAAGCTTACCTGCAATACCTGTACAGCGAGGAAGCGCAGAAGGTGATCGCCGAGAACTTTTACCGTCCGACGCATCCGACCGTGGCCGAACAGTACAGGGACCGGTTCGTCGAGGTGGAATTCCTGACGATCGACGACGATTTCGGCAGCTGGCGCGAGGCGCAGGAGAAGCATTTCGCCGACGGGGGCATCTTCGACCAGATCTATCAGCCGGGTTCCTGACATCCGCCTGACCCGAAATCCATCATCGATACCGAAACAGCCGTTTACGGACGGGGAGCTGACTTCACATGAAAGGTTCCGGAAAGGCCAGCGTGCTTCCGGGATTCGGGCTGTCGCTCGGATTTACGGTCATGTACCTGAGTCTCATCGTGATCATTCCGCTGGCCAGCGTCCTGATCAAGACGGCGGGAATGAGCTTCGCGGAGTTCTGGGCGGCCGTGACGAACGCCCGCGTGCTCGCGGCTTACAGAATCAGTTTCCTGACCGCATTTCTCGCGGCCGCCGTCAACGCCGTGTTCGGCCTGCTCGTCGCCTGGGTGCTCGTCCGCTACCGGTTCCCGGGCAAGCGGCTCGTCGACAGCATCGTCGACCTGCCGTTCGCCCTGCCGACCGCGGTCGCGGGCATCGCGCTGACGTCCATCTATGCGCCGACAGGCTGGATCGGCTCGCTGTTCGAACCGCTCGGGATCAAAATCGCGTACACGCCGATCGGCATCACGATCGCGCTCATTTTCATCGGCCTGCCGTTCGTCGTGCGGACGGTGCAGCCGGTGCTCCAGGATCTCGACAAGGATGTGGAAGAGGCGGCCGTCATGCTCGGCGCATACCGCTGGCGGACGTTCCGCAAGGTCATCCTGCCCGAGCTGATCGCGCCGCTGCTCACCGGATTCGCGCTGGCGTTCGCCCGCGGCATCGGCGAGTACGGTTCTGTCGTCTTCATCTCCGGCAACATGCCGATGAAGACGGAGATCGCGCCGCTGCTCATCATGACGAAGCTGGAACAGTTCGACTATGCCGGGGCGACGGCCATCGCACTCGTCATGCTGATCATTTCGTTCGCCCTGCTGCTCATCATCAACTGCATGCAGTGGCGGTACAGCCGCCGCGTGCAGGCGGGCTAAGGAGGGAACGCCATGGCCGGAGCCATTCACGCGCATCTGTCCGACGCGGCGTCCGACCGTCCCGCGCACGCGACGGAGTCCAGGGGCGTGCGGATCGCGCTGATCACGGCCGCGCTGCTGTTCCTCGGCCTCATCATCGTGCTGCCGCTCGTCTCCGTCATCGTCGAGGCGCTGTCGCAGGGCTGGCGCGTCTACGTCGAATCGATCACGGAGAAAGACGCCCTGTCGGCGCTGCGGCTGACGCTGATGACCGCGGCCATCGCCGTTCCGCTGAACACGCTGTTCGGTGTCGCGGCGGCCTGGGCGATCGCGAAATTCCAATTCCGGGGCAAGAACGCGCTGGTCACGCTGATCGACCTGCCGTTCGCGGTCTCCCCGGTCATCTCGGGCCTCATCTTCGTGCTGCTCTTCGGCGCGCAGGGGCTGCTCGGACCTTGGCTGGCGGCGCACGACATCAAGATCATTTTCGCGCTGCCGGGCATCGTGCTCGCGACGGTCTTCGTCACGTTCCCGTTCGTGGCGCGGGAGCTGATCCCGCTCATGCAGGCGCAGGGCGTCGGGGAGGAGGAAGCCGCCGCGACGCTCGGCGCGAAGGGGTGGCAAATCTTCTGGCGCGTGACGCTGCCGAACATCAAGTGGGGACTGCTGTACGGCGTCATCCTGTGCAACGCGCGGGCGATGGGCGAGTTCGGCGCCGTGTCCGTCGTCTCGGGCCATATCCGCGGACAGACGAACACGCTGCCGCTGCACGTCGAAATCCTGTACAACGAGTACCAGTTCACCGCATCGTTCGCCGTCGCGTCGCTGCTCGCGCTGCTCGCGCTCGTGACGCTGATCGTGAAGGCGATCCTCGAGTGGAAATCGGGCCAGCGGCAGGCGGATTCGGAAGGAGGGGCCGGTTGAGATGCGCATCGAAGTGCGCAACGTGACGAAGCGGTTCGGCAATCTGAAGGCGGTCGACAACGTCAGCTTCACGATCGGGGAGGGCAAGCTGATCGGGCTGCTCGGCCCGAGCGGCGGCGGCAAGTCGACGCTGCTCCGCATGATCGCCGGGCTGGAGACGCCGGACGAGGGCGACATCATCCTGGACGGCAGGCGGGTCAACGACGTTCCGCCGCAGAAGCGCGGCATCGGCTTCGTCTTCCAGAACTACGCGCTGTTCCGGCACATGACGGTATTCGGGAACATCGCGTTCGGCCTGGAAGTGAAGAAGTTGAAAAAGGCCGAAATCCGGGAACGCGTGAACGAGCTGCTGAAGCTGGTGGGGCTGGAGGGCGTCGCAAACCGCTATCCGCACCAACTGTCGGGCGGCCAACGACAGCGCGTCGCGTTCGCCCGGGCGCTGGCTCCCCGTCCGAGCCTGCTGCTCCTCGACGAGCCGTTCGCCGCGATCGACGCGAAGGTGCGCAAGGAGCTCAGGACCTGGTTGAAGGAGATGATCGAGCAAATCGGCATCACCTCGATCTTCGTGACGCACGATCAGGACGAGGCGGTCGAGGTGGCGGACGAGATGCTCATTTTCTCGAACGGCCGTCTTGAACAGCAGGGCTCACCCGTCGAAATCTACCGCCATCCGAAGACGCCGTTCGTCGCGTCGTTCATCGGCGAATCGCGGGTGCTCCAGCATCCCGAGCGGCTGTTCGGATTCGAGGAAGCCGTCGGCCAAGGCGGCAAGTCGGCGATCATCCGTCCGGAATTCGTGGAAGTCGGCAAGGAACGGGAACTCTCGTATCCGCGTTCCGCGCAGCCGGGCGTCGTCCGGCAATCGTTCTTCCGCGGGGCCCATCTGGAACTGGAAGTGGAAGTCGAGGGCAACCGGCTGATCGCGTACCGGTCGCTCGACCGGGAGCCGCTCATGCCGGGAGAAGAGGTGCTGGTGTTCATTCATCGTCTGTATGTGCTTGACGGATCATCGGCGATTCTGGTCGAAAATCCGCTCAAGACGGATCCGATGCCGGTCCATATTTGATCCATAATCCCATGGATGGAGGGTTCACGATGGCGAAACCGGTAGAGGTGGATGCCGTATGGATGCAACGGATTGCCGAAGTGGTGAACGGATTGGAGTACGGCTCGGTGTTGATCACGGTTCATGACGGCCGGATCGTGCAGATCGACCGCACGGAACGCAAGCGGTTCGACGCGGCGTCCGCGGCCCGCGAGAAATCCGGCGCATCGGCACAGCCCGCCTCCGGCAAGCCGCTGACGAAGACCGGCGAAGCGAAGCGCTGACATATCCGAAAATGCGGCCGGCACCGTCCGCACGGAGTTCTCCGTTCGGTACGGACGCCGGCCTTTGCGCGTTTCCGGCAAAAACAAGCCCCGCCGCCGTCCGGTGCGGACGGAAGCGGGGCTTTGGCTCCCTGCTCTCTTCGGGGATCACGAAATCAGGTACTTGATGACGACGGCGCCGAAGAACACGACCGCCATGAAGATGAACATCCACGCAAACCCGGTCGCCACGTCGTCGAAGTCGTTGCGCGGTTCCTCGTTGATATGCTGACGCGGATCCTGCACGTTCTCCATCAGTCTGTCCTCCCGTCGGGCCGGCCTCGGGTCGCGGGCCGCCCGGTCACAAGTCTTCCTTGGCTTCCCCTAGTATACCCAACTTGCGGAATCCTTGTAAAGCGCACGATTGTGACAAAAATAAGGCGACGCGTCGGCGCGGGCCCGCCGTTCCGCACGGCGATCCGTGTGCTACAATACGTTGTAGCGATGAAAGGGGAGAGAACGCATGGCACGGAAGGAACCGGCCGGCCGTTTTTCCGCCGGGGAGCTGAAGAACGTTCCGGAGCCGATCCGCTCGAAACTGGCGTTGCTTCCGGACAAGCCGGGCTGCTACCTGATGAAGAACGCCGAAGGGAAGGTCATCTACGTCGGCAAGGCGAAGGTGCTGAAGAACCGCGTCCGGTCGTATTTCACGGGCAGCCACGACATCAAGACGCAGCGGCTCGTGTCGGAGATCCGCGATTTCGAATACATCGTCACGTCGAACAACATGGAGGCGCTCATCCTCGAGTGCAACCTGATCAAGCAGTACCATCCGCGCTACAACGTGCTGCTGAAGGACGACAAGTCGTTCCCGTACATCAAGATCACGGGCGACCGGCATCCGCGGCTCGAGGTGACGCGGAAGGTCGTCAAGGACGGCGGGAAATATTTCGGCCCGTATCCGAACGCCTACGACGCACGCGAGACGAAGCGGCTGCTGGACCGGCTGTATCCGCTGCGCAAATGCGCCACGATTCCCGACAAGGTGTGCCTGTACTACCACATCGGGCAATGCCTCGCGCCGTGCGAATATCCGGTCGATCCGGCCCGGTACGAGGAGATGGTGCAGCAGATCACGCGCTTCCTGAACGGCGGGTACCAGGAAGTGAAGGCGCAGCTCCAGGAAAAAATGATGGCCGCGGCCGAGGCGCTCGAGTTCGAACGGGCGAAGGAATACCGCGATCAAATCCAGAGCATCGAGACGGTCATGGAGCGGCAGAAGATCCAGGTCCCCGACGCGGTCGACCGCGACATCTTCGGGTTCGCGGCCGACAAGGGGTGGATGTGCGTGCAGATTCTGTACGTCCGTCAGGGCAAAATGATCGAGCGCCGCGCGACCACGTTTCCCTTCTACGGCGATCCGTACGAGGATTTCATGACCTTCGTGGCGCAGTATTACAGCGAGAATCCGGCGCTGCCGAAGGAGATTCTGCTGCCGATGGCCGAGGATGCGGGCGCGGCGGAGGAAGGCGGAGAGAAGCGCGACGGGGCCGCGGACGGCGGGTCTGTCATGGCCGGAGGAGAGGCTGCGCCGGCGGATGACGGCGTCAGGGATGAAGGAGACGAGGCCGGCGTCGGGGATGGCGCGGAAGCCGGGGAAGCCGCGGATGCGAGCGGCGGGGAGGACGGCGGTGTCACGGAAGCCGCCGCGGAAGGCGGCGGAACCGGACCCGGCGCTTCCCGGGGCGACGAGGACATGCGCGAGTCGCTGCAGCGCTGGCTGAAGGTCAAGGTGTTCGTCCCGCGCCGGGGCAAGAAGCGCGAAATCGTCAAAATGGCGATCCAGAACGCGCGAATGACGCTGGAGGAGAAGTTCCGGCTCATCGAGCGCGACGAAGCGAGAAGCGTGAAGGCCTGCGAGGGGCTGGCGCGCCGGCTCGGCCTGCCGCGGCTCAGGCGCATCGAGGCGTTCGACAACTCGAACATCCAGGGCGCCGACGCGGTCTCGGCGATGGTCGTCTTCATCGACGGCAAACCGGACAAGTCGGAGTACCGGAAATACAAGGTGAAGACGGTCGAGGGCGCCGACGATTACGCGACGATGCGCGAAGTGATCCGGCGGCGGTACGAGCGGGTGCTGAAGGAGGGACTGGAGCTGCCCGACCTGATCGTCGTCGACGGCGGCCGCGGGCAGATCGCCGCGGCGATCGATGTGCTCGAGAACGAACTGGGGCTCTCCGTGCCCGTCTGCGGGCTCGTGAAGGACGCGAAGCACCGGACGGCGCAGCTCATGACCGGCGACCCGCCGGAGGTGGTGCCGCTGCCGCGCGACAGCCAGGAGTTCTATCTGCTGCAGCGCATCCAGGACGAGGTGCACCGGTTCGCGATCACGTACCACCGGAACGTGCGCGGCAAGTCGATGATCGCCTCCCGGCTCGACGCGATCCCCGGCGTCGGCGAGAAGCGGCGGAAGGCGCTGCTCCGGCATTTCGGCTCGCTCAAGAAGATTCGCGAGGCGTCGGTCGAGGATTTCCGCCCGCTCGGCATCGGCGAGAAGCTCGCCGCGCGGATTCTGGAGGCGCTGCGCGAGGACGGAGCGCAGGGAGCCGGGGAGCGCGGGGATGCGCGTGAGGCGACGCCGGAACGCGAAGAGGCGCGAGGGTAAGCCGGAGCGCGAAGCGAAGTGACGGTGAACCGAAGCACGAAGCGGAGTGAGCGTGAGCCGGAGCGCGAAGGGGCGTGAGGGTGAGCCGAAGCGCGAAGAGGCGTGAGGGTGAGCCGAAGCGCGAAGCGAAGTGACGGTGAACCGAAGCGCGAAGCGGAGTGAGCGTGAGCCGGAGCGCGCGAAGGTGCGGGATCGGCGCGGGCGAGCGTGACCCGGTGAAGCCGGGGATTGCGACAAAGCCGCGGCAATTGTGTCGCTTGTTTCGATCAACGGCGGGCTCCGGGGCCATGCCGCGGCAGCCCGGGAGAACATGAAAGCCGCATGCGCATGCCGCATGCGGCCTCTTTGTGTCACCTGAAGGGGCGGCCGCTCCGGAATCGGGCTTGCCGGAACCGGAGGCGCCGGATGAAAACCGGGAGACGCAGCCGATCCGGGGATATAGGCAGAACCGGGGATGCGGCCAGTTCGGGACGAACCGGGAATGCGGCCGATCCGGGGATGTTGGACGAACCGGGAATGCGGCCGTCCGGGGCTGTCCGCCGATCCCGGATGCCGGCCTTGCCGATGATGCCGGGCGGTCCGGGAACAGCGTCCGGTTAATGGAATCCGGTGCCGCCCGCCGCGCCCCCGTCCGCCGTGCCGTCGCCATCGGCAATGTCACCGGCGTCAGCCGCCGCGCATAACCGCCGGCCGTGCCGTCGCCATCCGCAATGTCACCGGCGTCAGCCGCCGCGCATAACTGCCGGCCGTGCCGTCGCCATCGGCAATGTCACCGGCGTCATCCGCCGCGCTTATCGCCGGCCGTGCCGTCGCCATCGGCAATGTCACCGGCACCGTTATCGCCGCCAATTTCCGGTTCGCCGCCTGTCGGGTCGTGTCCCGCGGCCTCGCCGCCTGCCGCTTCGCCGTCCGCATCGCGGTTGGCCGCGTCACCGTCACCGGCGCCGCCGCCCGGCGAACCGCCTTTGGCATCATCGCCGTTCATCGACCTGCCGGTTGCCGTACCGGCCGGATCACCGGCCATCAACGCGGCGAACGCCATCGGGACGGACGCCGTCGCGCCATCCGCGCCGTTCGCATCCGCGCCGCCCACGGCCGGTCCGCCCGCGGCCGCGAAGGCGGGTACGGCTCGCCGCCTCGGCGGCCGGCGCCGGTCCCACCAGCGGATCAGCCAGGCGATTCCGACCGGGTGGACGATGTAGAAAATTCCGAGCAGGATGTTGCCGGCCCCGCCGAGGAACATGAGCGACGTCGCCATCAGCACGAGGTCGAACACGGCGTGCGTGAACAGCGCCGCCGCGAAGCCGTACCGGACGAACAGCCAGCAGAACAGCAGGCCGAGAATCGCCAGCTCGATCAGCCGCGTGCTCCACGGATAGACCGGGTACGCGACATGGCCGAGCGCCCAGACGACGGTCGGAATGACCGCGGCCGCCGCCGTGTTCCGGAACCACCGCCGGAACAGGCCGACCCCGAACAACCGGTACATCGCTTCCTCGGAGATGGCCGCGCACCAGGCGAGCAGCGGGAACGCCCAGGTCCAGCGGAAGTTGAGCAGGGACTGGGTGACGTCGGCGGAAGACCAGATTCCGAAGCCCAGCCGCATCACGAGGAAAATGACCGCCTGCAGCCCGAGCAGCGCGAACCCCGCGCAGTATCCGATCTTCATGCCCTGCCACACGTCGTCGCCGAAGCCCGGCTCTCCGCGCCGCATCCATTTGTTCGCCCCCATCGACCGCCACAACCCGTCGCCGGCGACGAAGGCGAACCAGACCGACAAGGCGATTCCGGCCGTGAACAGGATCTGGAAAACGGTCAGAAATACCGCGAACGGACCGGCGTCCTCCATCTCGCCGATCGAGGCGCGGACCCCGTCGAACATGCTGATATCCTGCACGACGTAGAAGGCCAGGAAAATGCCGCTCAGCAGCAGGCCGCGCCTGAACGACGTCCAACGGCGCAGCAGCGCCGCGTACACAATGGCGATCACGAACAGCACGAACGAAATCCCGAAGGCTCCGGCGTAGGTCAGCATGAGCGCGATCCGGTCCTGCCGGTCCACATACCGGATGTGCGCCTCCGGCAGTTCGAACTCCGGCGTGAACGCGGCGACGCGAATGGCGCCGTCCTCCGCCTGCGTGACCCGGATGCGGAGCGTCAGCTTCGCTTCGCCGATCTGCCGGTCCGCGACGTCGAACACGATCGCGTCATCTTCCGGCAATTCGCGCAGCCGAAGATCCCTTTCCGCGTACCCGCGCTCGATCAGGAAGGCGCGCGCCGCCAGGGAGGCCGCGCCGAACTCCGGGCCGCGTCCGCCGCCCGAAACCTCGTTCCAGGCGACGATCTCGCCCGTCCGCATGTGCACGTGCACGAACAGGGTCGATCCGTCAGCGCCGCTCAACTCCACCTGCCAGGATTCCACCGGGTATTGCCGGCCGAAGCGTTCGTCATAGGCTTTGCCCAAATCTTCCCGGGACAGATAGCCGTACAGCCGCTCCCGGATCTGGTGCACGGTGCCCGCGGGCTTATACGTTCCGCCGAACCGTTCTTCCGCGAACCGCACGGCGGCCGCTTCGGCTTCCGCCTCCGCAATGTAACGGTAAGATTCGGGATTGCGGATGAGGTCGCTCGCATCCGGAATGATCTGGAAGATCAGAAAGAGCAGCAATCCGACGCCGCCTGCCCACAGGAGGAGGCGCCGATCCGGCCGCGCAATCGCCTGATGCAATGCCAACACCTCGTTCGATTCGGTATAAACCAAGCAAACTATCCGTAGCGTACCATATCGAGCGAATCTCGTCCAAAACGGTGTCGAAACTGGTCAAGGCCGGGCCGAAGGGCTATAATCGAACCATCCGGCCAATTCCTGCCATCCCGGCCGGGCCTACGGAGTGATCAACCCGCATGAGAGCGAAACTTTCCGCCCTCCTGTCTCCGCCCCGCGTGCTCGCGGCCGGCTACATCGTGCTCATTCTGCTCGGCGCCGGCCTGCTGTCGCTGCCGGTCGTCACCGCAAGCGG
>Ga0207872_100476_pt1 | contig 23073 bp, 20 predicted proteins | sample Passage260B_FD_187372 | JGI IMG/M metagenome (GOLD analysis project Ga0207872, IMG submission 187372) | Cellulose adapted compost microbial communities from Newby Island Compost Facility, Milpitas, CA, USA - Passage2 60B (SPAdes) (version 2) ...
TACCTGGCATTTCGTTAACTCTTCGGAACCGCCTGGTGCGGACCCGCATGCCAGGTGGTGTGAGAGGACGGGGGCTAGCCGCCCCCTTCTACTCGATTGGATATCCGATCCGCCGTCAGCCTGCCCGCTGCCGGCCTTCCCGCGCCTCAACCCGCCGGAAACGGATCATTCGGAAGCCGGATGCCGCGCCAGGCGATCACCTTGCATTGGCCGAAGGAGTTGTCGCCCGTCGCGACTACCGTGCCGTCGGCTTTCAGGCCGACGGTATGGGCGCAGCCCGCCGCGACGGCCACCAGATCGCGCCAATGTTCCACGTCGCATTGGCCGAAAGTGTTGTCCCCCGCCGCCACCGCCGTTCCGTCGGCTTTCAGACCGACGGTGTGCAGGCTGCCCGCCGCGACCGCCACGAGATTCCGCCAGGCGCCGACGTCGCATTGGCCGTGCGAGTTCGCGCCCGCCGCGACGGCCACGAGACCGCGCCAGCCGTACACGTCGCACTGGCCGTGCCGGTTCCAGCCTGCGGCGACCGCCGTCCCGTCGACTTTAAGGCCGACGGTATGGGAATGGCCCGTGTTGGTTGCCATGTGGACGTTGCCTGCCGCCACCGCGACGATGCCCCTCCAATCGCCCACATCGCACTGGCCGCACCGGTTGTCGCCCGCGGCCGCCACCGTCCCGTCGGATCGGACGGCGACGGTATGGCGGCGTCCCGCCGCGAGGGTGACTCCGGGGGTTTTTGGCGCAAGACGGATCATGTTTTCCTCCATGTCTTCCCGACTGTCAAAATCAGGGTTATTGTAAATTTCCGCCGGCTCGCCGTCAATGCCGGGAAATTTTCGATGAGATTTGTAAGAAAATATATCATATGTTGGTTGTCTTTGTGAAAAAAACAGTGTGAATGGGCCAAAGTTTCACGTTATTCCAAGGAAATTCGGGCTTAACTGGTTATATAATATGACCGAAATTAGAGTTCAATGTAAATATATCTAACATAAAGATTGGATGGCGGCATCACGTTTGCCTGAAAATCCGACAAGGAGGGGGCGGCATGGAGAACCAGGGTTCCAATGGAGTTCTTTTGCGCACCGTGGGACTGACCAAACGCTTCGGTTCCCTGGTCGCCAACCAGGGCATCGACCTTGCCGTGAAAGCGGGAACCATCCACGCCGTGCTGGGAGAGAACGGGGCGGGCAAAAGCACGCTGATGAAAATGCTGTACGGCGTCTACAAACCGGACGAAGGCGAGATTTACATGGACGGCCGTCCGGTCACGCTCCATCCGCCGTCCAGGGCGCGGGAGAAGGGAATCGGCATGGTGTTCCAGGATTTCCGGCTGATCCCGGCGATGACGGCGCTGGACAACGTCGCACTTGCGGCCGGCAGCGGGTGGCGTTTCCGCCGCGGCTCCCTGCGCGAACGGATGCTGGAAATTTCCGCGAAATACGGACTCTCCGTCAACCCGGACGTCCCCGTCTGGCAGCTCGACCTCGGCCAGCGGCAGCGGCTCGAGATCGTGAAAACGCTGATGGCGCCGAACGTCCGGCTCATCATTTTCGACGAACCGACCAGCGTGCTGGTGCCGCAGGAAGTGCGGGCGTTCCTGGACATGCTGGGCCTGTTGCGCAAGGACGGATTCGGCATCCTGCTGATCACGCACAAGATCGACGAGGTTCTGGCGTGCGCCGACGAGGTGTCCGTGCTGCGAGCCGGCCGGCTGACGTACCGGGCGGAACGGGACGAAGGATGGACCGCGGAAAGGCTGGTGTCCGCCATGCTGGGGGAAAGGACGCCGCAACCGGTGACAAAGCGGGATCGGGCCGGCAAACGTCCGACGGAAGAGGCGCGGCGTTCCGGGCATCCGTCCGAAGAAGTCCCGCGCTCGGAGCCTCGGTTTGCGGACATGCCGCCCGAAGCGCTTTCGCGTATGGAGCATCCGTCCGAAGAAACCTCGCACCCCGGGTGTCCGTCCGAAGGGCCCGGGGAAGTCCTGCGTCTGGAAAACGGCGCCATTGCGGGCGACCACGGGGAACTGGTGCTGGAATCCGTCAACCTGACGCTGCGCCGGGGGGAGATCACCGGCGTCGCCGGCATTTCCGGCAACGGCCAGCGCGAGCTGGCGGAGGCGCTGTGCGGCCTGCGCAGGCTGAAGCGCGGAACCGTGACGATCGGGGGCAAGCCGGTCGCCGGCGGGCCGCGGGAGTTTCTGGAAGCCGGCGTCGCCTGCGTGCCGGAAGATCCGCTGCGGGAATCGGTGGTTCCGGGGTTCACCATCCTGGAACACATGGCCCTGGAAGGCATTCCGCTGCGCCGCCGGCGGATGGGCATCGACTGGCGGCATGCCCGGGAGGCGCTGGAGGCGAGCGAAGAAGCGCGGGCGTTGAACCTGGCGGAGGCCGGCCGCCGCGCCGACCGTCTTTCGGGCGGCAACGTCCAGCGCATGGTGCTGGCCCGGGCGCTCATCCGCAAGCCGCGGGTGCTCATCGTCAGCTACCCGAGCCGCGGACTGGACATCGGCACCGTCCATGCCATCCAGCGGCAGCTGATCGGGCTGGCCGAAAGCGGAACGGCGATCCTCCTGTTTTCGGAAGATCTCGACGAACTGTTCAAGCTGTCGGACCGGCTCGTGGTGCTGTTCGGCAAACGGCTGCTGGGTCCCTACGATCCCGCCGAAACGGACGCGTTCCGAATCGGGGAGCGGATGCTGCGGGGTGAGACGGCATGAAGACGGAAGCCGACCTTCTGCCGTTGTCGCCGCAGGCTGCGCGGGCCGTCGGAAGGCTTCGTCCGGCCCGGAAGATCGGAAGACAGATCATTGTTATTCTCGCTCCGTTCGTGCTGTACGGCCTGTTTTTGCTGTACAACGGCGTCAACCCCTGGGAGCTGTACGTGTCCATGGTCCGGTCCGCTTTCGGCGACTGGTTCGGTTTCGGGGAGACGCTGATCAAGGCGACGCCGATCCTGCTCACCGGGCTGGCCGCGGCGCTGCCCGCCCGGGCCGGCCTCATCAACGTCGGCGGCGAGGGGCAGCTGGCGATCGGCGCGCTGTTGGCCACCATGGCCGCCGTGTGGCTGCTGGACGCCCTCCCGGCGGCGGCCGGCATTCCGCTGATGCTGGTTGCCGGCGCCCTGGGCGGGGCCCTGTGGGCCGGAGTCACCGCCCTGCTGAAGGTGGCGGGGCGGATCAACGAGACGATTGCCAGCCTGCTTTTGAACTATGTGGCCGTGTTTTTGGTCGGCTATTTCGTGCACGGGCCTCTGAAAGATCCCCATTCGTTCAACTGGCCGTTTTCCCCCGAAATCGCCCGCCAGCTTCGCCTGCCGGTCTTTGACGGAACGCGGCTGCACATCGGATTTCTGCTGGCGATCGCCTTCGCCGTCCTCGTCTGGCTGGTTCTGGCAAAGACGGGGACCGGTTTCCGCATCCGCGTGCTGGGCGGCAACCGCATCGCGGCGGAAAGGGCCGGCATCCGCGTGAGCCTGATCTATGCCGGGGTATTGCTCGCCGCGGGCGCGCTGGCCGGCATCGCGGGGATGATCGAAATCGCCGGCATCGAAGGCAGGCTCCGTCCGACCACGGGGGCGACCTACGGGTATCTCGGATTTCTTGCCGCCTGGATGGCCTGGAACCATCCGCTCCGGCTCCTGCTGACGTCCTTCCTGCTCGGCATGATCGCGGTGGCGGGCAACGAGCTGGAGATCGGGTCGGGGCTTCCGTCCTCGTCCGTCCACATGCTGATGGCCCTGGTGCTCTTTTTCCTGATGGGCGGCGCAAGGGGGCGCAAGGCATGATCGCGGACATCCTCACCGGCGCGCTTCGTTCCGGCACCTCCGTCATGCTGGCCAGCCAGGGAGAATTGATCTCGGAACGCGCGGGCGTCATCAACCTCGGCACGGAAGGGTGCATGCTGGCCGGCGCCCTGGGCGGTTTCGCGACGACGGTCTGGACGGGCAATCCCTGGCTCGGCGCGCTGGCGGGCGGGCTGTGCGGCATGCTCCTTTCCCTGATCCACGCCTGTCTCGTGCTCGACCGCGGCGCCAACCAGCTGGCTTCCGGATTGACGCTCATGTTTTTCGGCATCGGGGTGACCGCCTTTCTCGGGCGGAGTTTCGTGAGCGAACAGATCGTCGGGTTCAATCCGGTGCCGATTCCGGTGCTGTCCGACATTCCGGTCCTCGGAGAAGTGCTGTTCAACCACGATCCGCTGACGTACCTGTCCATGCTGCTGGTGCCGGCGCTCTGGTTTGTCCTGTTCCGCACCCGGATCGGCATCATCCTGCGGGCGGCCGGAGAGCGGGAGGAGGTGCTGTTCGCGTGCGGCGTCAATCCCCGGCTCGTCCGTTACGCGGCCGTGCTCGCCGGCGGCTTCCTGGCAGGGATCGGCGGCGCCCAGCTTTCCGTGGCCTATACCCACAGCTGGGTCGAGAACATGACCGCCGGCCGCGGCGTCGTCGCCGTCGCGATGGTGATTTTCGCCGCCTGGCGGCCGTTCAGGGCCATGCTGGGCGCATACCTGTTCGGCGCCGCCCAGGCGTTGCAGCTCACCGTCCAGCAGCAGGGACTGCCGATCTCGCCGTACTTCCTGTTCATGGCGCCGTATGTGCTGACGCTGGCCGCGCTGCTGATCGTGGAAAGGCGAAAGCGCAGTTCGGTGCCGGAAGGCCTGTCCAGGGTGTTTGCGGCCGACGCCGACGGTTAACGCCGCAGCCCGCCGGACCGGCTTCGCGGGACAACCGGGACCGCCGGTCCGTGGCGCGACATATTTATAGATTCACGTTCAATGGGAGAGAGGGGAACCGAAACATGAAGAGGAAACGGAACAGAAAGGCCGGATGGGTGTGCGCGCTCATGGCGCTGCTCATGCTGATGGCGGCCTGCAGCCAGCCCGGTGCCGGCGGCGGATCGTCAGGCGGATCGTCGGGGGGATCGTCAGGGGAATCGTCCGGCGGGCCGTCCGGTTCTTCCGGCGGCGAAGCGCCGGGGACGGGCGGTTCGGCGATCGGATTCATTTTCGTAGGCACAAAGGACGACTATGGATACAACCAGGCGGCCTACATCGGCAGCGAGGCGGTGGAAAAGGCGTTTCCGGACCTGAAAGTGCTGCGCGCGGAGAACGTCCCGGAAACGGCCGAAGCCGAGCGCGTCCTGGAACAGATGATCAAGGACGGGGCGAAAATCCTCTTTCCGACTTCCTACGGCCACCTCGATCCCGCCCTCAACGTGGCGGCGCGGCATCCGGACGCGGTGTTTTTCCACCAGGGAGGCCTCAAGACGGCCGAAAACCTCGGCACCTACTTCGGCACCATCTGGGAGCCGGTCTATCTGGCGGGCATCGCCGCGGGCAAAATGTCCAAAACCGGCAAGCTGGGCTACATCGTATCCGTGCCGATCCCGCAGGTGCTGCTCAACATCAACGCGTTCACCCTCGGCGCCCGGTCCGTCAATCCCGACGCGACGACGACGGTGGTGTTTACCGGCAGCTGGTGCGATCCCGGACAGCAGGCCAACGCCGCCAACTCGCTGATCGACGGCGGCGCGGACGTGCTCACCCAGCACCAGGACTGCACGAAAACGATCATCGAGACGGCCGAACGCCGCGGCGTCATGTCGGTGGGGTATCACGCGGACGCTTCATCCCTGGCTCCCCTGGGATGGATCGTCGGCTCCGTCTGGAACTGGCCGGATCTGTTCGTCGACATGGCGAAAACGGCTGTTGAAGGAAACTTCAAGGGCAGCAAATACGACGGCAAATTCCGCGGCGGGCTGGCCGACAACGTGGTGCGGCTCACCGGTTTCGGCGAGAACGTTCCGGAGGATGTCCGGACGCTGGTGGAGCAGAAGAAGGAAGAGCTGTTAAGCGGCCGGCTGCATCCGTTCGCGGGACCGGTCCGCGACCAGTCGGGCGCGGTCCGGATCGAAGAAGGCGTGATTCCCACCGTTGAGGAGCTGGAGTCCACCGACTACCTGGTGGAAGGCGTCATCGGCAACATTCCGCAATGACGCGGGCATGACGGACGGCATGCATCCCCCGGACCCGGTCCGGGGGATTTTCGTCGGGCAGGCCGTCATTCAAATTGGGGATCCCCCACGGAAAAACCGGTTCGGATTCTCCCGTTTCAAAAATCCGGCAAGCAGAAAGGGGATCGGGAAATGGACGGAAGACGAAAAAAGAAGGAAGCCGTTCTGACCGTGGAGGAGGCGCTACCGTATCCGTTCCGGATGTGTCCGGAGCGGACGGCGGTCGTCGTCATCGACATGCAGAACGATTTTTGCGCCCCCGGCGGCTTCGGGGAACGCCTCGGCAATGACATCGGACCCGCGAGGGCCATCATCCCCGTCATCGCCTCCGTGCTGGAAGCGGCCCGCTCATGCGGCCTCTTCGTCCTGCATACCCGCGAAGGGCATCTGCCGGATTTGTCGGATTGCCCGCCGTCCAAGCTGGCGCGCAGCCGGCGGCAGGGGGCCGGCATCGGCGACGAAGGGCCGATGGGCCGCCTGCTGATCCGGGGCGAGCCCGGCCATGACATCGTGCCGGAGCTGGCGCCGCTGCCGGGCGAGCCCGTCGTCGACAAGCCGGGGAAGGGGGCGTTCTATCGCACCGGGCTTCACTCCCTGTTGCGTCGGGCGAAGATCGAATCCCTCGTGCTGTGCGGCGTGACGACCCACGTCTGCGTGCATTCGACCCTTCGGGAAGCCAACGACCGCGGGTACGAGTGCCTCGTGCTGGAGGACGCCACCGCGGCGTTCGACCCCCGCGACCATGAAGCCGCCATCCGAATGGTCCGCCAGCAGGGCGGCATCTTCGGATGGACGGCGAAAGCGCGGGACTTCATCTCCGCGCTTTCCCAAAACGCTGCGGCACAAGGATGATAGCCGGCGGCCGTTGACGGACCCTCAGGCTCTCCGTTCGACGGAAGCGCTCCTATCCGGATGCGACGCCCCGCCACCCATCCGGGTTGGTCACGTCTTCCGCCCCGGCGGACAGGACGTAGCTTTCGCACAGGAAACCGGGCACTTCGGTGCCGTCTTCCAGCTCGATCCGGCCGATGCCGAGCGGCGCGGGGATGGACGCCACGAAGGCGCCGAACGACGCCAGCGGCATTTCCCAGATCTCCAGGGGCAGCGAGGCGCCGCCCTCTTCCACCCGGATCAACCCGGGCTTGGCCGGACGGGCGGGCAGCCGGACCATCCGGTATTTGGGGGCCGTCCGGGCCGCCCGGACGAACCGGGCGTCGTGCTCCCGCATCTGGCTTTCCAGGGGGAATCCCCGCATATGAAGCCCGCAAACAGCGACGGGCGTCGTCGCCTTCCGCCGCAGGAACAGGCGGGCCGTCTCCTCGATGAGGCCTTCCCGCCCTGCGGGGGCGAAGAAGGTGATGCCGAAGGGCAGATCCCGGTCCGCGGGATCGGCCGGCACCGCCACCGCGCACAGGTCCAGCAGGTTGCAATGGTTCGTGTAGCGCCCCAGTGCGCTGTTGGCGGCGATCGGGTTGTTTCGCGCTTCTTCCCGCGTCCAGGTGCCGCCGCAGGTGGGCATCGCCAGCACGGCATCTTTCAGCAGCAGCCTGGCCGCCAGCTTCAGCTCCTGAAGCCGGTGCAGCGCGGCAAAGACGTCGGCCGCCGTGCGGGAGGCGCCGGAGCCTTGCCGCAGGATGGATTCCGTCACCGGATGGGCCGCGCCGGGATGCGATTCGATGAAGGCGCCGAGGGCGGCCCACCGTTCCGCGATCCACGGCCCGTCGTACAGCAGGGCGGCGGCTTCCTCGAACAGCCCGGTATCCAGCGACTCCACCGGAATCCCCAGCGAGCGCAGGCGCTCCACGGCTTCGTCCCAGGCGGACCGGTACCGTTCCGCGAAGGGTCCGAAAAACTCCGGCCGCCGCCGCGGCACAATCAGCCTGGCGGGACGCTCGGCCCGCGGATGCCCAAAGCTCCGGGACCAGGGATCGGTGTCGTCTTCGCCCCGGACGATCCGGTCCACGAGGATCGCGTCGTCCAGATCGCGGGTGAACACCGTCACGCAGTCGAGGCTGGCGCAGGCGGGCACGACGCCGCGCGACGGCCAGGCGCCCACGCTCGGTTTCCAGCCGATGAGCCCGTTCAAGGCCGCCGGTACCCGGCCCGACCCCGCCGTGTCGGTGCCGAGGGCGAAAGCCGCATGACCCCGCGCCACGGCCACCGCCGAGCCGGAACTGGAACCTCCGCTGATGAGCTCCGGCCGCAGCGCGTTGTGCGTCTCCCCGTAGGGCGACCGGATGCCGACCAGCCCGGTGGCGAACTGGTCCAGGTTCGTTTTGCCGAGCGGGATGGCTCCCGCGGCGATCAGCCGTTCCACGACAGCGGCGTGCCGCGTTGGGGTATAGGCGTAGGCCGGGCATGCCGCCGTTGTCGGCATGCCGGCCACGTCGATGTTGTCCTTGACGGCAAACGGAACGCCCCACAGCGGCAAATCCGGATCCATCCGGCGAAGCCGCCGCAGCCAGGGAGCCAGGCGTTCCATGGACGGCGGTGTGATCCAGATGTTCATGTCCGCGTCGGCTTCCGCGCGGCGGATGATTTCCCGGATCACGTCCGCCGGCGTGATTTCCTTGCGCCGGTACATGTCCTTCAGTTTCCGCACGGTGAACCGGTTTTCGGATGGAACCGTCAGCCGGTCCGGCGGAACTTCCGGACGGATCGCTTCTCGCATGGGGAAAAACCTCCTTGTTCAGCGTTCAGGGGGAATGGCCGGTTTCGCCTTCCTGCGGCCACATGTCCCGCAATTTGATGGCCAGTTCCAGCTGCAGCATGTCGTCGCCGGATTCCGCGTCGATGCCGAGCAGTTCCAGCGCCCGTTCCACCCGGTAGTTGACCGTATTGTAATGGGTGAAGAGCTCCGCCGAAGTTTTTTTTGCGCTGCGGTTGTGCCGGAAATAGACTTTCAGCGTCTCCAGCAGCATGGTGCCGTGTTTCCGGTCGTACTCGGCCAGGGGAACGATGAAACGATCCCGGAAATGGCGCACCTCTTCCGAATCGGGCAGCAGATAGAGCAGCTGATAGACGCCCAGACGCGCCGCGTCGACGAGAGGTTCCCGCACGCCGCAGACGCGGCTGATGGCGTGGACCTTCCGGGCCTGCCGGTAGCTCACGTGAACCTGGTCCGCCCGCTCCGCCCGGTTGCCCAGGCAGACCGAGAACGCGCCGTTGTCGGGAAGGCCCGCCCGCATCTGCGCGATGACCTCGTCCGCCGCGCGTTTCACGGGGAAAGCGGGCGGAAGGGAGAAGAGCAGCGCCAGCTCGCCTTCCAGAACGGTGGTGTGGACGTGCGCCTCCGCGATGCGCAGGCGGGTCCGTTTCGCCGTCTGCCTGAGCCGGTGCAGGGCCGGCCTGCCGTCGATCCAGCGGATCACGCCCGCGTAATAGACATGCCCTTCCCGCAGGGGACAGCCGCACGCTTCCGCCCGGATGGCCAGATCTTCCCGGGTCGCGATGCGGCCGGACAGCCAGTCCTGCAGAAACTGGTCGACGTATTTCGCTTCCACTTCCCGCCGCGCGTAGGCGTTGATCATCTCCATGCCGACCAGAAGGCCGGCCCGGTCGATGGTCAGCTGGTCCACGACGGAATGTTCCCGGTTCCATTCCGGCACCACGAGATACGCGCACACGTCCTTGTTGGAAATTTCCGCCGCGTAGGCGCGGGCTCGGCGTCCCGCAACGGTGGCGAAGAAGATTCCGGGACGGATTTCGTCGCGGATCCGCCGCCAGTCCGCGGGAGAATCCGGCAGCCCCAGGCAGGACGCCTGCGGGGAAAAGTACGCGTGATCCCCCTCGTCCAGCAGCAAAACCGGATTGTCCAGTATTTCTTCCAGCGTTTCCAGAAATCCGCCGATTCCCTTCCCGTGAAGGAGTTGCTGCGACAGCGTCCGGAACCTGCTCTGCAAAAGCGACAATTCCTTCGCTTCCTGCACCAGCACCCGTTCCATGATGCTGCGCACCGCGTCGGAAAATACGGTGGAGGCGGGAAGCTCGAACACGGGAAAATCGAGGCGTTCCGCGATGTCGAGCGCCCGCTGCGGGATCCGGTCGATGAACCGCTTGATCTTGATGCCGAGGGCGGAGACGCCTCTGTCGTTCAACTGCGGGATGAGATCCGCGAGCACATCGGCGTTGTCCCGAAATGGAAAACCGGTGGTGATGAGAAACTCGCCCGGCCGGACCCAGTCGATCACGTCGGGCACTTCCATGACGTTCACGCGGGTGACCGGGCGGTCCAGGCCGTTCGCCCCCGCCAGAACGGCCGCCTCCCGGAAATCCGGGATGAGCAGGATGTCCCCGCAGGTGAAACCGGGGACGTTACGGTTCGCCATAGACGTTTTCCACCAGCGTGGTTCCGAACCGGACGTTCGCGGGGGCGCCGGAAACTTCGGGGATGAAAATGCTGATCTGTTCGCTCGGGACGTCGCCATCGTTGGCCACGGAATGGACGGCGCCGGCCGGGATGTGGAACGTGTCGCCCGCCTTGAATGATTTCCATTCGCCGTTGCACAGGAGTTTCACCCGGCCCGCCGTGATATGGACGATTTCCGCGACATCGTGGTAATGCGGCAGGATCCGTCCGCCGACGCCGATTTTTTCCCACAGGACGGAATTCAGGCGGATGCCCAGGGCGTCGGCGTCCTTCGCGGACACGATTTCGCGGTGGTAAAGCTTCGGATGCACCGGCATCGGTTCCCATTCCATGTCGTCGCCGATCCGCGTCTGCACGTGCGGGGTTTTGCTCAAGGCCGATCTCCTCCCCTTAAACCGGCTAATTTTTTCTTCGGAAGACGGCCGCCACCGGGCCGCCGCCGGACGGCCCCTGGTGCTCGGCCCCTCCCGAAACGTAAATCATCGGATCTCCGCAAACGGCGGCCAGCACGCCGCCCACGACGGCGCGGGCATGGCGCGTGTGGTTCAGGTCCGAGTCGTTCAGCATCGTGTGCCGGCGCCCCCGCACGAAGCCGGAAGGGTCCGCCTCCGCCTTGGCCAGCACCTGCACCAGCTCCGCGCCGGAGTGTGCCTCGAGCACGCGCCTCAGGGCCTCCCCGTCGATGGCGTCGCGCATCACGCCGTGGTCGATGAAATAGGGTCCGTCCGCCTCCGCGGAATTGCCGAGGACGATCACTTCGCAACAGGCCAGTTCGCTCCCGGCGGAGGCGGAAGCGACGCGGCTGTATTTGTGCCACGCCTTGCAGATGTCCGCGTCCGCCAGTTCCGCCGCGTCGATCTCGCCCAGCGCGGCGGCGACGCCCAGCGACGACGCCCCCCGCGAATAGCCCATTGATTTGTATGTGTCGTCGGTCACCGTGTCCTTTCCCCGGCGGGCCGCTTCCCCGATCGATTCCGAAGTGAGCAGGGGACACTTGATCTGGACGAAGTGGACGTCCGCCGCGTTTGCGATGCGGGCCTGGCGCATCGCCTCCCGCACCGCTTGGGCCACCAGTTCCGCCTGGGCCAGGCGGCCGATCTCTTCCGGCTTGAGGTCCCGCGTGCGCGCCACGCCGACGGCGAGCGACTTTCCGGCGGCATCGGGGCGCCCGGCGGCCGGCGGCATTCCGCCGGTTGCGGTACTTCTGCCGTCCGCCGGCATTCCGCCGCCGGCCGTGACCCTTCCCGCCGGTTTCGCGTCACTCGCCGGCGCTCCGCCTTCCGCCGGTTTCCCGCCGCCGGAGCCGGACGGCCCGCCGGCGCTTCGGCCGATCACGGTGAAATGCGGGCTGAGGACGCCTTCCGTGCCGCCGGACATGACGAACAAGACCCGCGACGCGGCATCGCCGCCGAGCCAGCCGGAAAACAGATCGCGCAAGGCCCGGACGGCGTAGCCGCGGGTAAAATCGTTCACGCACCCGTTGCCTTCGGTTTTCCCCAGCACCGCGACCACTTCCGCGGGATCGAAGGCGCCTTCCCGCGCCAGCGCCTCCAGGCCGGACACATCGTGGGGAGCGGCGGCCGGCACCTTGACCATCCAGCACCTCAAACCTCATCCACCCTTTGCCAGAACACGAGTTTTTTCTCCAGGAAGGAAAGCAGCCAGAAAAGGGACAGCCCGCAGGCCGCGGAGGCCAGGATCGCCGAAAACATGGCCGGCGTCTCCAGGTGGTAGGAAGACACCAGCACGACGTAACCCAGCCCCTTGTTGGCGCCGACGAATTCGCCGACGATGGCGCCGACCACCGCCAGCGAACTGGAGATTTTGAGCGCCGACATCACATAGGGCAGGCTGGCCGGCAGCCGGAGTTTCCGGAAGATGTCCCATTTCGAGCCCCCGTAGGTGGCGAACAGCTCCCAGGCCTCGTGTTCGATGGCCTTGAGGCCGCGGACGCTGTTGACGAGGATCGGGAAAAAACAAATGAGCATCGAAGCGACCACCTTGGAGGCATACCCTGTGCCGAGCCACACGACGAGCAGCGGGGCCAGCGCGACCAGCGGCGTCGTCTTCAGGGCGATCGCCAGCGGAAAGGCGCCCCGCTCGATCGGCCGGGCGTGGACGAAGATCACCGCCGCGAGGAAACCGAGCAGGTTCGCCAGGACGAACCCGACCGAGGCTTCCGTCAGCGTCACCAGCGTATGCCGCCACAGCTGCGCGTCCAGCTCCGCGGCCACGGCGCTGGGCGCGGGCAGGAGATACACGGGAATGCGGAAAACCCGCACCGCCGCTTCCCACAACGCCAGAAAACCTGCCGCAAACGCTGCGGGATAGAGGAAGTTCCGCATCCATCCCTTCACGCTTTTCACGGTTGCCTCACCCGCTTTCGCAGTTCGCCGACGGTGTGGTAGAACGCCGGATCCTTTTCCATCCCCGTTTCCCGCGGACGCTTGAGAGGCACCGGCACGACGGCCGTCACTTCCGCGGGCCGAGGGGACATGACCAGCACCCGGTCGGACATGAGGACCGATTCCGGGATGGAGTGCGTCACCATGACGACGGTGCTCAGGCTGGTGCGGGGATTTTCCCACAGGCGGAGAAGCTCCAGATTCAGCTTTTCCCGGTTCAGCTCGTCCAGGGCGCTGAACGGTTCGTCCAGGAGCAGGATTTCCGGATCGGTGGCGAGGGCGCGGGCGATGGCGACCCGCTGCTGCATGCCGCCGCTCAGCTGGTGCGGGTAATGGCGGCGGAAATCCTGCAGCCCGACGAGGCGCAGCGCTTCCTCCGCCTTCTCGCGCCGCTCGCGTTTCGGCCACTTCCGCTTGTTTTCGCCCAGGCTCAAGGCGAGCTCCACGTTTTGCAGCGCCGTCAGCCAGGGCATCAGGACCGGCTTCTGGAACACGATGCCGATCCTGGGGCTCTTGCCCGCGAAATCGATGGTTCCGCCGCCTTCCGGCCTGACCAGTCCCAGCATGAGCCGAAGCAGCGTGGATTTGCCGCATCCGCTCGGGCCCAGGATGGAGACGAACTCGTTCCGGTATACGTCAAGGGATACGTTTTTCAGCACCGGGACCCCGCCGAAGGAGAGCGAACAGTTCCGCAAACGGACCGCCGCGGGGCGGTCTTCCCGGTTTTCCCGGACCAACGCCGGCCGCATGGCGCCTCCCTCCTTATTCCAAAAACTCGTTGGTGTACGCGTCTTCCACGTTTTGCGGGCTCTTCAGGAATTCCAGCTCCAGGAGGCTCTCCTGCAGCGATTCCCACGCCGATCCGTCCATCTTGCCGAGGGGGAGGTTTTCCGGCTTTAGCAGCGGAACGCTGCTTAGCATCATGTTCACTTCGTGCTCGAGGTTCAGGTTGTCCGCGTATTTGAGCCCGAAGGAGGCCGCTTCTTCCGGATGTTCGACGGCGTACCGCCAGCCTTTCATGGTGGCCTGCACGAAGCTTCTCACGAGTTCGGGGTCTTTCTCGATCAGGGATTCCGTGGCGAACAGCGTGTCCGCGTAGAAATTGATGCCGTAGTCGGCGGGGCGGATGATGTTCACTTCATGCCCCTGCTCCTGCGCCGCCAGCACTTCGTTGATCACGTATCCCGGCCACACGTGGATCTCGCCGCTAAGCAGCGGGCTGAGATCGAACTTCACGGGGATTTCTTCGATTTTGCCCGCGTCCACCCCGGCGTTTTTCACCATGGCCCGGTAGGTGAGCTCCTCGTTGCCGCCGAGCTTGACGCCCACTTTGCGGCCGATGAAATCTTCCACCTTCGCGATGCCCGAATCTTTCAGGCTGAACAGCACGAACGGGGTTTCCCGGTAGATGACGGCGATCGCCTTCAGCGGAACGCCCTTCTCGCGGGCCAGCAGGATCTGGTCCGCGCCGGTGACGCCGAAATGTTCGGTTCCCGAGGCGACGATCTGCACCGCCGGGAAGTCCGAACCGCCGGGGCGGATTTCCACGTCCAGGTCGGCGTCCCGGTAGTAGCCCATTTCGGCGGCGGCGTAGAAACCGGCAAACTGCGCCTGGTGCACCCATTTCAGGCGAACGATCACTTTCTTCGGCTCTTCGCCGGTTGCCGCCGGTTTCGATGATTCCTGCGCCGCGCCCGGCGACGCCGGACCGGCCGCCGTCGAACCCGGCGATCTTCCGCAAGCCCCCAGCAACACCGCCGCAAGCGCCAGCACGACCACGACGGCACTTCCGATGATCTTTTTCATTTCTCTCTCCGCTCCTTCATGAAGAAATTGGCCAGACCGCGTTCCGCGCCCTGATCTCAAAAAGCCTCCAGCGCCTTCAGCACGTGTTCCGAACTACTGACGCAGCCGAACACGCCGCCCTGCATGGTGACCATCTTCAATGCGGCCAGATGGTTGCCTTCATCCGTGGCGCCCGTGCAGTCCTCGAGGATCAGGCATTCGTAGCCCCGGTCGTTCGCTTCCCGCATGGTGGTGTGGACGCAGACGTCCGTGGTGATGCCCGTGAGAATCAGATGGGTGATGCCCCTGGAACGCAGGATGATGTCGAGATCGGTGGCGTAGAAGCTCCCTTTTCCCGGTTTGTCGATCACGATCTCCCCTTCCAGGGGTTTCAGTTCCTCGACGATGTCCCAGCCGGGTTCGCCCCGCACGAGAATGCGGCCCATCGGCCCCCGCGAGCCGATCTCCGCGCCGGCCAGCCGGCTGCGCCACCGCTTGTTTTCCGGCAAGTCGGACAGGTCGGGGCGGTGGCCTTCCCGCGTATGGATGACGGTGAATCCCTCGATCCGCCGCACGCGGTCGAGAAGACGGCGGATCGGCTTGATTGCCCGCGCGGTCAGCGAGATGTCGTATCCCATCCGCGCCACGTAGCCGCCCGGTCCGCAGAAATCCGTCTGCATGTCGATCACCATAAGCGCGGTCCGCTCCGGCACGATCCCGCCGTCATAGGGCCATTTGTAGGGTCGGGCTTCGATCTGCACGCTCCGCATGATGCACACCCCCAATATGTGTTAGAAAATATTACACTGATCTGTAGTATTGGGTATATATTATTACAAAAAATCGAAGGTGTCTTTAGGAAAATTGCAAAAAGTGTGTGAGTATTGCTCTCATTTTTCACAAATATCCCGAAGAATTTGTTATAAAATATTACACCATTAATCCGGTCAGCCGGCCGATTTGTGAACGACTGAAAAATTTTTGGAGTAGAGAAAAATTTGGGGCCGCCGGATTCCCGCAACCGCAAGTTGTCCCGAACTTTCATCTCTGAAAACCGTTTCATTTGTGGTACGATATATAAAAATAGAAGCATGAGAAAAATTCCGTCTAAAAGGAGCATGAATGGCGCATGCGCAGAGTGGGTTGGACGGGGCCCGTTCTTGCCGCCGCACTGCCGCTGCTGTTCTTTTTCTGGCTGCGGTCGGACGAGTCCCTGGACTTGGCCTTGCAGGCTCCCGCCGGGCACTTCTACATCGTGTCCGCGGTGGCGCTCCTGGCCATCGGAATCGCCGTGGCGGTCGGAATCGCGGGAAGCAGGCTGCGTGACATCAAGGTGACCGTTCTGTCGCTGGCGTTCGTGTCCCTGGCGGCGGTGTTCGCGGTGCACGGGCTGGCGACGCCGCACTTGCTGGTACATACCACGCGTCTGGCGAGCATCACTTCCCCGCTCAGCGTGCTGCTGGCTTCATTCTGGCTTTGGATATCCACTCTGCCGTCCGACCATAAAATCATGCAATTTTTCGCCGGGCTTGGAAACCGTCTGGTCATCGGATGGACGGCCATTCTCGGCGTATTCGGGATTGCGGCCATGCTGCTGGACGAATGGATTGAACGCATCCCGTTCCGTCAGACGCCATGGGACGCGGTGGTGACGTCGGCCGTCATCCTGTTTTGCTTCGTCTCCGCGTGGCGCTATTTTCAGGCTTACCGCTATTCACGCTTTCCGCTGCAGATCGCCGTGGTCTATGGATGCGCCCTGATGGCGGCTTCCATCATCATCATGGTCATTGGCGAACTGTGGAGGCTGAGCTGGTGGCTGTACCATTTCCTGCTGCTCGCCGCCGTGATCGTGATGGTGGCCGGGCTTCTTCGGCAGCACGCCGGCATCCGGCCGTTTCCCCTGGCGTTTCGCGCGCTGTTTACCACCGATCCCGTCGAGCGGGTGACGAGCAGCCTGTCGCCCGGCGTGCGGGCCCTCATCCAGGCGACGGAAAGCCGGGACCCGTACACGGCCGGCCACAATTTCCGCGTGACTCTGTACGCGCTCAAGATCGGGGAGGAGCTGGGGCTGTCCCCCGACCAGATGCGCGCGTTGGCTCAAGGGACCATCGTGCACGACGTGGGCAAGATCCGGATTCCCGACGCGATCCTGAACAAGCCCGGCGTGCTGACGCCGGAGGAACGGGACCTCATCGAGCAGCATCCGGTGGTCGGCTACGAAATTTGCCGGCTTCTCGGTTTCATGAAGGAGGAGCTGGACATCGTCCGGTATCATCACGAGCGATGGGACGGGACCGGCTATCCGGAAAGCCTCTCCGGGGAACGGATCCCGCTGCTGGCCCGGGTGGTGGCCGTGGCGGACGTGTACGACGCCCTTACATCCCACCGGGCCTACCGGCCGGCATGGACGCATGAGCAGACGCTGGAGCTGATCCGCGAAGGGCGCGGCACCCATTTCGACCCGCAATGCGTGGACGCGTGGCTGCGCATCTGCGCGCGCGAACCGAAGGTGTACGAATATCCGGACACGTTCATCGCCCAGAACCGTCTGCACGCGTTCCGCGCGCCGTCCAACCCGCCGGGCGTGTCGTGTCCTTGAAAAAAAAGCCGCCGCCCCCTGGCGATCAACCGGCCGGGGAGCGGCGGCTTTTTGCGTACGGCACATTACCAGAAAACGCTGAGTTCCCAGGTTTTCTTGCAGCCGGTACATTTCGCATAGACCCCGAAGCGTCCGCGGTGTGCGGACAGGCTTCTTTTGCATTCCGGGCAGTACACGCGGACGGCTGCCAGATAATTGTCCAACAGACCGACGGGCACGCCGCCGGCCGTGCCGCAATAATCGCATTTGTAATACACCTTGCCCCGGGTCGAGATTTTGAGGAATACCTTGGAATGGCAGACGCGGCAATGGGCCCGATGTTCCGCGTAATCGCGAAACCGCATGGATTGCCGGAGCATCTGCGAAGTCGCGGCAACTTCCTTTGCGGATTTCTGAATCAGCCCCACTCCCAGATAATCAAGCAGAACCTTTATGGTTTTCGGCGCAAAAACCCTGCAAACCACCGGATCTGAGGCGGTCACTCCGTACCACAGCTCTTCCCGGTCCACCATCATGACGGGCAGGTATGCGGAAGCGGGCAGATGCCGCCAATGAGGCGGGAACAGGGGCTGCCTGCTTCTCGACGCGATCATGGTTTCCGGTCCGACTTTCAGATTGCGCAAAGTCTGCCACAGTGCGGGATGGAGATGCGTTCCTTCCGGCAGGAAGACAATGATTTCTCCCCGGGCTTGCGGAAATCGCTGAAAAGTGGAGGAGATTTCGTCTTCAAAATACCAGGCCATGTCCTTTTATTTGGAAGGCATTGCAGACCTGACGGACATACCCCGATTTCGGACATACAGTCCGAATTGTGGCCTTGAAAACAGTTTCACAGAAAAAAATCGGACATATAGTCCGAAAAAGGCGATATCCTTCGGCTTGCAATCGTTTACAAACGATCCAAACCGCTTTATTTCGGACTGTATGTCCGAATATATGGGAAACGGGCCGGATTTTCGCTTTAATTCGGACTCCATGTCCGAAACGGATTCGGGACCGAACTCCACCATTTGACGCAATGGCCGGAACCCAAGTTCCGGCCACAGACGGTCGACACATCTCTCCCGCGATCGTCAAGTTGGGTTGCGCGAGGAGGTCGATCCCGATTTTCCCGGCCTGAAGTTAACGCGATCTGACAGGAGCTCGAGCCGCGACAAATACCGCCAACCAGAACATGATCATGGCGATGACCGGATGCAGGGCGCCGACCGCCGGAGCGGAGCCCAGGTTGGCCGTCACGTATTGCAGCACGATGAGCGCGATGAGGGCGAGGCTCCACCAGCGAAGTGCCGCGGGAACCTTGCCGAAGAACGACAGGATGAACATCAGCAGGGGGAATACCTCCAGGATGCGGACGAAATTCGTGTGCGTGCTCCAATGCACGGGATCGACAAAAGTCGCCAAGCCCGCGATGAAGACCTGAACCGCGACAAGCAGGGCAAATATCCAGGCACAGGCGGCAAAACCCCAGCGGGAATACTTCACGTACGATTTTGCGTCAATGTCGTTGGACATGCGGCGTACGCCTCCGTTTCCTTTTCCTATATTCATAATCAGTTTACTATGAATGATAGAAAAAGCAATTCCCAGTTTCGGACATCCCGTCCGATGGGTGGCCAAGGATCGGATGGCCGGCTTTGCCCGGAAATCCGGTCCGATGTTTTTTCGGACCTCAGCGCGGCTGACGGACCTGGTTCCGGACCCGTTCGGGAAGTTCCGGACGTTTTAATTTTTCCGCTACCTCAAGGACGGATTCCGTCCGGCTTCTTCAGCGCGCCGGCTTCCCGAGGGCAGGGTTGTACGGTTATAACCCCGGTATTTTGGCTTCGGGTTGGGCAGTATAGTAAACTACTTTTAGCAGGAAAATGCGCGGGGAAAGGGGGCTGGAGAAATGACGGGCATGGGGCGCAATGCGGAAAAGAAACGGAAAACACAGCTTCTGGTTTTGGCGGGTGTGGCGCTGACGCTGATGCTGGCGGCATGTTCGGGACAGCGGAGCGGGACGGAACCGGCGCCGTCGGACACCCCGGCGGTCTCGGCGGAGCCGCCTGCCCAAACGGGAGGAACCGCCCCCGTCGGTGTTCCGCAGGCGACGGATCCGGCCGGCGGAGGTTCCGGCGCAGGGTCCGGCCCAGGACAGCCGGACGGGAACGCGTCGGAACCCCCCGGAATCGCGTCTCCGTCGCCGGGACGGGAAGGGGCGTCCCGGGAAGGCGGCGCGTCCCGGGGGGAGTCGCCGCAGCCTGCAAGTCCTTCCGCATCGCCGGGACCTTCGGAGCCGCCGCCGGCTTCCGCGGAGCCGGCTCCTTCCGGGCCGCCCAGGCTGCGCCTGGTCGACGCGTTCGGCGGCATGACGTTCACGAAGCCCGTCGCCCTGGTTCACGCGGGTGACGGAAGCGGACGGCTGTTCGTGGTGGAACAGCCCGGGCGCATCGTCATGCTGAGCGGCGCCTCCGGCCATCCGGAGCGGAGCGTGTTTCTCGACATCCGCGACAGGGTGTACGACCGGGGCTGGGAACAGGGATTGCTCGGCCTGGCGTTTCATCCGGATTTTGAGCGGAACGGCTATTTCTATATCAACTATACCACCCAAAGGACCACGGTCATCGCGCGCTACCGGGCGGACCCGTCCAATCCGGACCGGGCGGACCCGGACAGCGAACTCATTCTCCTGGAATTCGACCAGCCGTACCAGAACCACAACGGCGGTCAGCTCGCGTTCGGTGCCGACGGGTATCTGTACATCGCCACCGGGGACGGAGGATCCGCCGGGGACCCGCAAGGCAACGGCCAGAACCTGAAGACGCTGCTCGGCAAAATTTTGCGCATCGACGTGGACCGCCAAAGCGGCAGCCTGAACTACGCGATTCCGCCCGATAACCCGTTCGCGGGGAATCGGGACGGATACCGGGAGGAAATTTACGCCTACGGCCTCCGCAACCCCTGGCGGTTCAGCTTCGACCCGGCGACGGGCCGGCTGTGGGCGGCCGACGTGGGGCAGAACGCCATGGAGGAAATCGACATCATCGAAAAAGGCCGAAACTATGGCTGGAACGTCATGGAAGGCAGCCTCTGCTTCAATCCCCGGTCGGGCTGCAGGCAGGACGGCCTCACCCTGCCCGTCTGGGAATATCCGCCGCTCGGGGGAAGAGGAGGCGCTTCGGTGACGGGCGGCTATGTCTATCGCGGAAAAGAAATTCCGGAACTTCAGGGGAAATACGTGTTCGCCGACTACATGGACGGCCGGATGTGGGTCCTCGAATACGACGGCAGCGGCCCGGCCCGTGCGACGGAATTGGACATCCGGCAGCAGGGGATTTCCTCCTTCGGGGTCGATGAAAACGGCGAATTGTACGCGTGCGTTTTGGACGGGAAAATTTTGCGGATCGTGCGGGCGGATTAGCCCGGGTTTTGCCGTTTTGCCGCGGACGCGGGGGCGGCGGCACCGGGGGACACGGGATGGCGGCTCCGGAGCGCGCGGATTGGCGCCGCCGGCGCAAAAGGGGCGGACGCCGCGGTGTCAGGTTCCGTGTAAACACGGCGCCGCCGGTGTCGACTGGCGAGGTGAAGGCGGACATGCGGAAATTCGAAAAAACCGTCGCCGCTTGGGGGATTCGGCACTCCCGGACGCTCGGGCTGGAGGCGGGACGGATCGAGGCGAGATCCATCTGGAATCCCGGCGGATTCGTCAACCTGTCGTTTCTCCTGACCGACGGAAACCGGAGGTTCCATGTCAAGCTGGCTCCGGCGGATCGCGCGGACGGCCTGCGGCGCTGGGTCGCCGCCGGCGATCTTTTGGCACGGGAATACGCCGCGCCGCGAATCGTCGACACGATTTCCCAGGAAATGATTCCGGGTTATCCGTTCGGACTGGTCACCGAATACGTGGATGGGCGGCCAATGGCCGACGCGCCGGATGCGGAGCGGATCGTGCCGGAGGTGATGCGGACGATTTCCCGTCTCCACCGCGATCGCCGGATCGCCGGGCTCGTCGGCCGCCGGGCGGGAGCGGACCGGCCGCGCGGGCGCACGTACGCCGAAGCGTTCATGGATATGTATATTTCCCGCTTCGAAGAGGATTTGGAAACGGTGCTCGAAGGGCGAGCCCTGCTCGGTTTCGTGGCCCGAGAGGCATTCGAATGGTTTCGCGGGGAAATCGAACGGCTGCGGGAAGCGGCGGAACGTTCGCCGCTCTTCGCTGGCCAGGCGCGCGACGTCGCGCATCAGGATTTGAATTGGCATAATGTGCTGACCGACGGCTCGGGCGGATTTTGGATCATCGACTGGGATGATCTGACGGCGGACGGGGACGCCGCCGCGGATTATTCCGTTTTCCTCTGGCCGCTTCGACACACCCCTTCGTGGCCGGCGCTGCGGGAAACGGCGGCCGCGCTGGCGGGCGGCGAAACCGCGGAGCGCATGCGGTTGTATGAGAGGGCCAACCTGTTCGATGAGGTGATCGATTCGCTGGCCGACTATGTGGAAGCCGAACGGGCGCCCGATTTCCGGGAGGCGGCGCAAAGCCGCGCCCGGGCCGTCCATGAACGGGCCTATCCGTTATACAGAAAATGGTATGGCTAGCGGCCCGGGAAACGTCCCGCAGGTTCCGACACGGCCGGCATGACGTCCGGCCGGTTTTTTGATAGGATAGGACAAGGACAGAAGGGGATTCGCCATTTCATCAGGAAACTCGCGGCTAAACGCGGGTCGCGCTTCCATTTTGCGGGCGGCCGCCTGCCCGGGATGAACGGATGCGACACGATTCGCGGTCACGCGCAGGGAAAGGAAGGACAGCACGATGAAACCGAAGGTGGCAGTGACGCGCAAAATTCCCGAATCCATCCTGGAGCGGCTGCGGGAAAAGTGCGAAGTGAAGCTCTGGCCGGAAGAAGACGAGCCGGTTCCCCGAAACGTATTGGAAGAAATGGTGCGCGACGCGGACGGGCTCTACTGCCTGCTGACGGAGACGGTGGACGACGCGCTGCTGGCGGCGGCGCCGAAGCTGAAGGTGGTCAGCAACATGGCCGTCGGCTACAACAACATCGACGTGGAGGCGGCAAGCCGGCGGCGGATCATGGTCACCAACACGCCGGGCGTGCTGACCGAGACCACCGCCGACCTGACGTTTGCGCTGCTTCTGGCGACGGCGCGCAGACTGGTGGAAGCGTCCGATTTTCTCCGGCAGGGCCGCTGGAAGACCTGGTCGCCCATGCTGCTGACCGGCATGGACGTCTACGGGGCGACCCTTGGCATCATTGGAATGGGCAGAATCGGCGAAGCGGTGGCCAGGCGGGCCAAAGGCTTCGGCATGCGGATTCTCTATTGCAACCGCACCCGCAGGGAGGAAGCCGAGCGGACGCTGGGCGCGGAGTACGCGACGCTGGACGAACTCTTGGAGCAGTCGGATTTCGTGGTGATTTTGACGCCGTTGACGCCCGAAACCCGGGGTCTCATCGGGGAACGGGAACTTGGGCGGATGAAGCGCACGGCGGTGCTCATCAACGCGGCCCGCGGGGGCATCGTGGACGAGGACGCCCTGTACCGCGCGCTCCGGGATGGCGACATTTGGGCGGCGGGTCTCGACGTGTTCGAGGAAGAGCCGGTGAAGCCGGATCATCCGCTCCTGACGCTGCCCAACGTGGTGGCGCTTCCGCACATCGGCAGCGCGTCGGTGCGGACGAGGACGCGCATGGCCGAAATGGCCGCCGACAACCTGCTGGACGCCCTTTCGGGACGCCTGCCGGCCCATCTCGTGAACCGGGAAGTCTTTGAACGGTAGCGGCGGACACGCAGGACACGGACAATCGAGTAGAAGGGGGCGGCTAGCCCCCGTCCTCTCACACCACCTGGCATGCGGGTCCGCACCAGGCGGTTCCGAAGAGTTAACGAAATGCCAAGT
>Ga0207872_100486_pt1 | contig 22592 bp, 20 predicted proteins | sample Passage260B_FD_187372 | JGI IMG/M metagenome (GOLD analysis project Ga0207872, IMG submission 187372) | Cellulose adapted compost microbial communities from Newby Island Compost Facility, Milpitas, CA, USA - Passage2 60B (SPAdes) (version 2) ...
TCCAGCGCCTCGCGGAAAATGCGGAAGGCGATGGCCGGCTCGGTGGTGGTGCCGGATTTGGAGATGACGTTGATGGACCAGTCTTTGCCTTCCAGGTACTGCAGGAGATGCGCCATGTACGTGGAGCTGATGTTGTTGCCCGCGAAGAAAATCTGCGGAGCCTTGCGCGTTTCCTTCGGCAGCAGGTTGCAGAACGAGTGCTGCAGCATTTCGATGGCCGCGCGGGCGCCGAGGTACGAGCCGCCGATGCCGATGACCACCAGCGCGTCGGAATCCGACCGGATTTTCTCTGCCGCCTTTTGGATGCGGGCGAATTCTTCCCGGTCGTAATCGAACGGCAGCCGGATCCAGCCGAGGAAGTCGGACCCCGCTCCCGTCCCGTTATGTAGGGTTTCGTGCGCCAGCTTGACCGCGGGAGCCATCTGCCCGATTTCGTGCGGCCCGACAAACGACAGGGCCTTGCTGTAGTCAAATCTCACGTTTTGGGGCATCTTGCTGTATCACCTTCCATCCTTTGGTCTTTAGATAGAATATCTGAAACGGCATCGGCGGACAAGCGTTTTTTTGCAAAAAATGGCCGGTTTCCTGATCCTGGAAACCGGCCGCGCTGGCTCTTTTATTTCACGATGAGCACCGGGACCGGCGAACGCTGCACCACGTTGTGGCTGACACTGCCGAGCACGAGTTCCTTGATGCCGCTCAGGCCCCGGCTGCCGATGACGATCAGGTCGGCTTCCCGTTCCTTGGCGAATTTCAGGATGGAATCCGCCGGCGAGCCGTACAACAGCTCCACGTTGGCTTCCATTCCCGTGTCCGTCAGGCGCTTCTTCAGGTCGGCCACCAATTTTTCCGCCCGTTCCATGAGCTCCTTGTTCAGGGCGTTGGCCATGACGAAACCGTCGGCCACGTAGACGGCCGGGAAGTGAAACACGTGCACGACGTCCAGTTTGGCTCCGGGCGCCGAATTGGCCAGCTCGACGGCTTTTTCCAGCGCCTTCTCGGATTCCTTGGAACCGTCGTATGCCGCAACGATTCGGTTGAACAACATGGGAATCCGCCCCTCTCGTCGGGATAGAGTATTGACCGCTCCGCTTTCATTATAGCGCTTTCCGCGCCGGTTGGGATGGCGCGGAAGCGGCTGTTTGTCACAAATTTTCTAATTTGCTCAGAGCAGCTCCTTGAAACGGGCCACGACGTTGTCCACCGTGAAGCCGTACTCTTCCACCACGCGCGGACCCGGCGCGGACGCCCCGAACCGGTCGATGCCCAGCACCGCGCCGGACTCGCCGACGTAGCGCTCCCACCCGAACGGATGGGCCATCTCGATGGCCAGGCGCGCCCGGATGTCCGGCGGCAGCACGCTTTTCCGGTAGGCTTCCGGCTGGCGGTCGAACAGGTCCCAGCTCGGCATGCTGACCACGCGGACGCGGATGCCCTGCCCGGCCAGCGCCTTTTGCGCGGCGACGGCCAGCTGCACCTCCGAACCGGTGGCGATCAGGATGCCCTGCGGCGCGCCGCCTTCCGCTTCGGAGAGGATGTAGGCGCCTTTGGCCACGCCTTCCCGCGCCTTTTCCGCCGTCCCCGCGAGAATCGGCAGGTTCTGGCGGGTGAGCACGAGGACCACCGGGCGGTCGCGGCATTCCATGGCGTACGCCCAGGCAGCGGACGTTTCGTTGCCGTCGGCCGGACGGATGACGGTCAGGCCCGGAATGACGCGCACCGAGGCAAGCTGCTCGATGGGCTGGTGCGTCGGGCCGTCTTCGCCCACGGCGATGGAGTCGTGGGTCAGCACGTACACCACCGGCTGCTTCATCAGGGCCGACAGCCGCACCGCCGGGCGGAGGTAGTCGGTGAACACGAAGAACGTGCCGCCGTACACCTTCACGCCGCGATGCAGCGCCATGCCGTTCATCGCCGCGGCCATGGCAAATTCGCGGACGCCGAAGTAGATGTTGCGGCCTTCGCGGCTGTCCGGCTTAAAGACCGGCAGCCCCTTCAGGTGCGTCATCGTGGAGCTTTCCAGGTCCGCGGAACCTCCCACCAGATGCGGGACGGTCTTCGCCAGGGCGTTCAGCGCGTTGCCGGACGCCACCCGGGTCGACACCGGTTTGTCTTCCGGCGAATATTTCGGCAGGTCCGCGTCCCATCCCGGCGGCAGTTCGCCGGCGATCGCCCGTTCCAGCTGCGCGGCGAGCTCCGGATACGCCGCCTTGTAGCGGGCGAACAGCTCATCCCACGCGGCGTTGGCGGCTTCGCCCCGCTTCTTCACTTCGGCGAAATGCGCCCGCACTTCGTCCGGCACGTGAAAATCCGGATACTCCCAGCCGTAGGCCTGTTTCGTCAGCTTCGCTTCCTCCGGACCGAGGGGCGAACCGTGCGGACCCGCGTGGCCGCCTTTGCCCGCCTTGTTCGGGGAACCGTAGCCGATGACCGTCTTGACCTCGATGAGCGACGGCCGGGTGGTGTCGGCCTGGGCGGCGGCGATGGCCTTTTCCAGCGCGTCCAGGTCGTTGCCGTCTTCCACGCGCAGCACCTGCCAGCCGTACGCTTCAAAACGCCGCGCGACGTTTTCCGAGAAGGACAGATTCAGTTCCCCGTCCAGGGAAATGTCGTTGGAGTCATAGAGCACGATGAGCTTGCCCAGCTTCAGGTGCCCGGCAAGGGAAGCGGCTTCGGACGCGACGCCTTCCATCAGGTCGCCGTCGCCGCAGATCACGTAAGTATAATGGTCGATAATGTTGTAGCCTTCCCGGTTGTAGACCGCCGCCAGGTGCGCTTCGGCCATGGCCATGCCCACCGCCATGCCGAATCCCTGCCCGAGCGGTCCCGTGGTGGCTTCCACGCCCGCGGTATGCCCGAATTCCGGATGCCCCGGCGTCTTGGACCCCCATTGGCGGAAATTTTTCAGTTCATCCAGGGACAAATCGTAACCGCACAAGTGCAACAGCGCGTACAGCAGCATCGAGCCGTGCCCCGCCGACAGCACGAACCGGTCGCGGTTGATCCAGTCCGGCCGGGAAGGATTGTGCTTCATCGTTTTGGCGAACAGCTGGTACCCCATGGGCGCGGCGCCCATCGGCATGCCCGGATGGCCGGACTTCGCCTTTTCCACCGCGTCGATGGCCAGCGTCCGGATGGTGGTGACAGACAGTTGTTCAATGGAACCGGTTTGGACGGACATCGTCAGCTGTGAACCTCCCGCTTGTTTCGTTTCACTACCACTTCACTCAAGTCCTAATCGTATCAAAAAATGCCAGACAATGAAATGGTTTCGCGGCGTTCATTCACATTTTCGTTTGACAAAATCCCAAAAACCGAATATCACAAAGGTAACGGCAAGCAAACCCGCTGCCCCGGCGGTGCCGGAACAGCGGCATCAGGGGTACAGGCAAGGGAGGAACCCGATGCATTCCGGTCATCCCCCGGCGAAGATCGACATCGTGGTGGTCGGCAGCATCAACATGGACCTTTTGGTGTCCGTCCGCCGCGCCCCGGAAATCGGCGAGACCATCATCGGCAAATCCATGGACATGCTTCCGGGAGGAAAAGGCGCCAACCAGGCCGTGGCGGCCGCGCGTCTGGGCGGCAGAACGGCCATGGTGGGACGCGTCGGCTCCGATCCTTTCGGTGCCCAAATGAGGCGCAGTCTGGCGGACAACGGCGTTTTTGTCGACCGGCTGCGGGTCTCCGAAGCCTCCACGGGCATCGCGATCGTGACCGTCGAGGAGGACGGGGACAACCATATCATTGTCATTCCCGGCGCAAACGGGGAGCTGTCGGAAGAGGATGTCCGGCAAAACGAAGATCGCATCCGGCAATGCGAGGTCGTCCTGCTCCAGCTCGAAATCCCATTGGCCACCGTGCGGTCGGCCGTCCGTGCGGCAAGGGACTCCGGAAAGCTGGTGATCCTGGATCCCGCTCCGGCGGCCGAACTGGATGCCGAACTTCTCGGCATGGTCGATATCCTGGTGCCCAACGAATCCGAAGCCGCCTGGTTGACGGGAATGAACGTCACCGATCTTGGGGAGGCCAGACGCGCCGCCTCGGAACTGTTGTCCCGCGGAGTGAGGCAGGCGGTCCTCCTCAAGCTGGGCGCCCGCGGCGCCCTGATCGGCACCGCCGATGGTTTCGTCCATGTGGAAGGTTTCCCGGTGAACGCCGTCGATACGACCGCGGCGGGCGATACCTTTGCCGGAGCCCTGGCGGTAGCCCTGGTGGAAAAAATGGATCTGGCATCGGCCGTCCGGTTTGCCAACGCGGCGGCGGCCCTTTCCACGACGGCCAGAGGCGCCCAATCGTCCATTCCGGACCGCGCCGCCGTGGAGAAGATGCTGAAACGAAGCTAGCATTCCTTTGCGAACAAAAAAAGCGGCGAACAGGCGCCGCTTTTCTTTTGTTTTGAAACCGCGTGCCGCCTGCCGGCGGCATGACTCCGGCCGCCGGCGTCCGGGGTCAGACGAAGACGACGGTCTTGTTTTTGTGCACGAGGATCCGGTCCTCGATGTGCCACTTCACGGCGCGGGCCAGCACGATGCGCTCGATATGGCGCCCGATGCGCTTGAGGTCGCTGACGTTTTCCCGGTGGCTCACCCGCTGCACGTCCTGCTCGATGATCGGGCCGCCGTCCAGCTCCTCGGTGACGTAGTGGGCGGTCGCGCCGATCAGCTTCACGCCCCGGTCGTACGCCTGCTGGTACGGCTTGCTGCCGACGAAGGCGGGCAGGAACGAGTGGTGGATGTTGATGATCCGGTTGGGGAACTCCTCGATGAACCTGCCCGACAAAATCTGCATGTAGCGGGCCAGGACGATGAGATCCACCTTGCCCTTGGTGAGCTCCAGTTGTTTGCGTTCCGCTTCCGGCTTCGTCTCCGGCGTTACCGGGATGTGATGGTACGGGATGCCGAAGGACTCCACCAGCTCCCGCATGTCGGGGTGGTTGCTGATCACCATGGAAATTTCCGCATCAAGGTCTCCCGCCTGCCACTGCCACAGCAGTTCCAGCAGGCAGTGGTCTTCCTTCGACACGAACACCGCGATCCGCTTGCGGCGGGCGGCGCGATAGACGCTCCAGCGCATCTGGAAGCGGTCCGCCACCCGCGTGAAATCCTCCTGCAGGGCGGCGATCCGTTGTTCCAGGTTGGGGAGGTCGAATTCCAGCCGCATGAAAAACATGCCGCCTTCCGGATCCATGGAGTACTGGTCGGATTGCACGATGTTGGCGCCCTGCTCGTACAAAAACTGCGACACCGCCGCCACGATGCCGGAGCGGTCGGGGCAGGAAATCAGCATGCGCGCCCGGTCGGCCTTTTTCTCCCGGCGGCTTGCGGCCTGGGATTGAGCCTGGGATTGATAGGATGAGTGCGTCATGGTCCTTTTGGCTCCTCCGTATATCAAATCTGCGGTTTCAAAGGATGTTTGGCGGTTCCGCGCCGGTCGGGCGTTGTGCCGCCGTTTCCCGCGCGGTCAGGCGTTGCGCAGCCAGCCTTTGCCTGCCAGCCAGGCGGTCAGCCGGTGGTTGAGCGCTTCCTCCGTCCACTCCCCGGGCAGCACCCGGTTTTCCACGATCATGTCGTACAGCCGCTCCATCGGCTCGCGGGGGTCCGCCTTTTTCGCCTTGGCGTCGGATTTGAGCGTTTCCCACGTCGTGAGCACGTACGCGCGGGGGTCGATGCCCTCTTTGTCGAAGAAATGGTGCAGCCGTTCCACGTGATCGAGAAACTCCGGCCCGAAGCGCTTCTCCGCGTCGCCCCTCAGCAGGGCGATTTCCGCCTCGTACATCGGGCGTTCCTTCCCCTTGACCTTCCCGATCCACGGCGTTTCCAGGATGAACGGCTTGTCCTTCAGCGCTTCATGATACACGATGCGACGAATCGCCTCGAAGCCGATCCAGCCGGACCCCACCGGGGCGTGGCGGTCCTTGGCGGCGCCGCGCTCGTTTTTGCTGTCGTTGATATGCACCACGGCGAGCCGGTCCAGCCCGACCACCTTGTCGAACTCCTGCAGCACGCCGTCAAAATCGTTCACCACGTCGTACCCGGCGTCGTGCAGGTGGCACGTGTCGAAGCATACCGTCAGCCGGTCGTTGCGCCGCACCTTTTCGATGATCTGCGCCAGCTCCTCAAACGTGCGGCCCATCTCGGTCCCCTTGCCCGCCATCGTCTCCAGCGCGATGCTGACGTCCGTGTCCGCGGTGCCGTCCAGCACCTCGTTCAGGCCTTCGGCGATGCGGTGGATGCCATATTCGGGATCTTTTTCGGTATAGGCCCCGGGATGCAGCACGATGTTCTTCACGCCGAGCCGCTGCGTGCGCCGCACTTCCTCCTGCAGGAAGCGCACCGCCAGCTCGAAGGTATCCTTTTTGTATGAGCCCAGGTTGATGATGTACGGCGCGTGCACGACGATCTCGCCGAACCCGTGCTCGGCCATGAGTTTTTGGCCCTCGTCGACGTACATCTCTTCCAGCGGCCGGCGCCTTGTGTTCTGCGGCGCGCCGGTGTAGATCATGAACGTGCTCGACCCGTACGACAGGGCTTCCTCGACGGAGCCCACCAGCCCTTTTTCGGCAAACGACACATGGGAACCGATTCTGAGCATTTTTTCATCACCATCCAATGCCCCTATTGTAGCGCGAACCTCGAAATAAATCCATGAATCGGATATAATTTCAGAATGAGGTGACGCATCGTGTCGGACGCACCCGGCTGGTTCATGTATTTCATCCTTTTCTGGGCGTTTGTGCTGGTGGTGTCCATCTCCATCGGCGGCTACTTCATGTTTCGCAAGTTTTTGAAGATCATGCCGCTGAAGGACGGAAAATCCAAGCTGGATTGGCAAAACCACTGGGTGGAAGCGAGCCGGCATCTGTGGACCGACGAAGCGAAGGCGTTCCTGGACGAGCTCGTGTCGCCCGTGCCGAAGCCGTTCCGCGACACGGCCAAGCACGCCATCGCCGCCAAGATCGGCCAGATCGCGGTGGAGCGCGGCGTTCCGAAGATCACGGTGGAGGAATGCGTCGAAGGCTACATCCTCGCCACGCCGAAGCGCGACCATCGTTACCTGAAGTCGTTTCTGGAAAAACGCAACATCGACTATTCCGCTTTCCGCCACTTGCTGGGCTAGCATGAGATCGCGAGGGGCTCCGTTGGCGGGAGATTTGAAGGACGGGAGGTTTTGGCGATGAAAAGAATCCTTTTGTGCGGCATGATCGCCGTTATGGTTATGCTGGCGGCGACGGGCTGCTTCGGAGGAAAAAAGGAAACCGGACCTTCGCCGACGGATACGGGCGCATCGTCCCCCGCCGCGGGGACCTCGTCTCCCCCTGCGGCTTCGGGAACCGCCCCTTCGACGGGAACGCCGTCCCCTTCCCCGGAGCCGTCGCAGGTCGTGCTGACGGGAACGGGAAAGCTGGTGGGGCTGGTGGACGGCCATTCCGTCGAAATCGAAACCGGGGACGGGCCCGCCGTGTTTCAAATTTCCGGGGAAATCCGGGAACGGGTGGAAAACTGGGACACCGGCACCCCGGTCCGGTTCGAATATGTGAAGGAAACGCTGCAAACGGACAGCGGCCGGGTGGAAGTGTTGCGGCTCGTCTCCATCGACGAACAATCGTAACCCGGAGACGCGGCGCGCAAAAACGCACAGGTTTGAAAATCCCGGGGCGGGTTGGAAGTCTTCCGGCCGCCGCGGGTTTTTGTTGATGGCCGGATTTGTCGGAGCAAATCTCCGGAGGGCCGGGGGATCGACAACATTTTTGGCGTTTGCCGGACGCGGCCTGGGGAGGGGAGAGGAAATGCGCTATTTCGTCTGCGGAGGAACGGGATTCATCGGCCGGCATGTGGTGGAAGCGCTGCTCGAGCGCGGGGACGAGGTCCTTGTCATCACGCGCCGCCTTCCGCCGCCGTCGGTCACGCGCCGCCATCCGCGGTTGCGCTACGCCACCTGGAAGGATTGGGCCGCCAATCCCGAGGAATGGGGCCGGGCGGACGGCATCGTCAACCTCGCCGGCGAGACGATCAACCAGCGCTGGACGAAGGAAGCAAAGCAGCGCATTCTCCTGTCCCGCACCCAGTCGGCGCAGTGGATCGCCGACACGCTGCCCAGGATGCCCGAACCGCCGCGGGTGGTGGTGGGCGCGTCCGGCATCGCCATATACGGGCATACCTTCTCCACCGGCGAAGAAGACCTCGTATTCGACGAATCGTCTCCGCCGCATCCGCAGGATTTCCTCGGCCATGTCACGGTCGCCTGGGAGCAGGCGGCGGACGCCATTCCGGCGGAACGGGTCGTCAAACTGCGCCTCGGCCTCGTCCTGGATCGCAAAGACGGCGTGTTTCCGCTCCTTGCCCGAACGTACCGGTGTCTCGTCGGCGGACGGTTCGGCAGCGGCCGGCAGGGATTCCCCTGGATCCATATCCAGGACGTCGTGGGCCTCATCCTGTTTTGCCTCGAACGACCGGAAATCTCCGGCCCGGTCAACGCCGTCGCCCCCGACCCGGTGACGGCGGACGGGTTCGGCCGCACCCTCGGCAGGGTACTGGATCGCCCGCACTGGTTCCACGTGCCGGGGTGGCTGGCGCGCATGGCGCTGGGCGAACGCTCCGTGCTGCTGCTGACAGGCCAGCTGGCCAGGCCCCGCAAGGCGCTGGAAGCCGGCTACACCTTCCGCTTCCCGACCCTGCGCATGGCCCTGCGCGACTTGACCCGCCGGACGCGGGGCAACGGACGGGCGCGGCCCCCGGAAAGCGAACCTCAACAGGTAAAACGGTAGACGGACGCGGCGATCTGCAAAACGTCCCCGTCTTTGAGCGGGTACGAAGCGTACGGCGTCATCGGCTGCCCGTTCAGGAAGGTCCCGTTGCGGGAGCCGAGGTCCTTGGCGATCCAGCCGTCCGCCGTCTCCGCCACTTCCACGTGCAGCCGGGACACGCCCGGGGAACGGTCCACGTGGTGCGCGGCGTCCGCCGACCGGCCGATGACAAACGGCGACACCCGCAGCGCGATCGTTTGCGGCGGTCCGCCGTCTCCCCCCGACCACTCCAGCGCGGGTGAACGCGGTTTTTGCCGGCCAAAATCGGCATCATCCTGAAGCTGCACGGTCGCTTCTTCCTCCGGATCCAGACCCCCCGTCCGCGCCCAATCCCCGTCTGCGTAACCCCCGAACCCCGATGTGCGATCCGCTGCATACGGATTGCCGTTCCTCAAGACCGGCGTCCCGATATCCGCATGCAAACCCTTGCGATCCACGCGTTCTCCCGTCCCTGCCGGGGACATTCCTGCCTCTTTTCCCCGCTTTTTCCCCAGCCACAGCCACATCAGTCCTGCCGTCAGGATCAGGGTAAGACCCCCCGACAGGATCAGTCCTGTCGACCCGGGCAGCCATTCCGGCAAAAAACGCCAGAGCAGCGCCGCGATGAGGACGAATCCGCAGATGACGGCCACTGGGCTTTTCCGCGCCTTCTCCGCGGCATCGGTTGGGATGAGGCCGGTCATGGCGGCGGACAGCAGCCCTTGGTTCCCTTCGTCCCCATGGCGGTCATCCGCAGGCCCCAACGGAGAGTCCCGTACCGCCTCCGGGGCGGGTTCCGCCTTGTCCCGCGCCCCGATTCCCGGCAGCCCGCGTTGCCGCCAGTCGGTCGGATTTCGGTCCGGAACAGGCGATTCCCAATATTCAGGGAAGGCGCTGCTGCCGACCGAGGCAGAGGCGGCGGCCACCGCCATGCCGGTCGTCATACCGGTCGCCATGACGCTCGCCGCCAAAGCGCCATACCCCGCTGCCGGCCTGTCATCCGCATCCCTCGAGCCATACCCGGCCGCCGGTGCGTCGTTCGCATCTTCGGGGCCATATCCGGACATCGGTGCACCGCTTCCCGTCTCCGCGTCGTGCAGCCAGCGCCGGACGGCGTCCCGGAGCCGCTGCGGCGCAAAATCCGGTTCCCGCAGCATCAGCATCAGCTGCCGGAACACGGTCCCGTCCAGGTCTTCCACCCGGACAAACAGGCTTACAATCAGCCGCTCCAGTTCCGGAAGAAACCGCCCGGCCGGCCGGGGATCCTCCACCGGCAGATAGGCCATCCATAGGTCGGACCCGTTCCTGCCGACAAAAATCCACTCCTCCCCCAGCAGGAACCGATGCGGTTCCAGCAAATAGAGGCGGCTGTCCGAAAGCACCCCGGCCAGGCGGAACAACGCCGTCATCGCGTCCCGCATCGTCCACGGAGCCGCGCGCAGCGCATGGGCCAGCATCCGGCAGCCGGTCAGCGCGTAGCGGAACCTAAGCACGCCGTCCGTGTCCTCCAGCTCCATCCTGAGCAGCCCCGGCACCTGCCGTCCGCGAATCATCGCCCACTCGTGTTCGACCAAATCCGCCCGTCGCCATGCCGGTTCTCCCGCCACGACCATCCAGTGCCCGTTTTTGCTTTCAAAAGAAACCCGGAAATTCACCTAATCCCGCCTCCTTCCACCGCGAAAATCCCTCCGTTCGGACGAGCAGCGCAAACACGGCGGGGGCGACGGCCAGCATGAACGGAAAGCGCACGCCCCGGCCGGAAACGGGATGCGTGCCCCAGGGCCAGCGAACTTTGCGCGCCATCCAACGGACCGGCGGAATTCGCCAAAGCAGCAGAAACGCCGCGATGCCGCCCGCCGCCAGCACCGACCAGACGAACACCCAAAAGGTCGGCCCGACCCCCGCCCAGGCGCCGAAAGCGGCGAACCATTTGACATCACCGGCGCCGGCCCCTCTCAGGGCATACAGGGTGAACAGAGGCACAGCTCCGGCCAGTGCCCCCGCGCAGCTTGCCATAAACCCCGTCGTGCCCTCCGCCGCCGTTTGCGCCAGCACCCCTCCCAGCGCAAACGTAAGCGTCAGCCCGTTCGGGATGATCATCCGCCGCAAATCCGTCCAGGCCGCCAAACCCGTCAAAACGACAATGGCCGCCGGCACCAAAACGTTCATGGGCCCCCCTCCGCATCCGCAACCTTCGACTTCATTTTCCGACCGCCTTCCCCGCCACCTTCGGGTTCATTGCCCTTTCTCCTTGCCCGCCACCGTGAAATTCCGCCGCAACACGCTCCCGTCCGCCGCCACGGCTTCCCACTGCCATTCGCCGGGCGTCGTGCGGCCGGAAACATGCCAGGTCCACTCCACCCTGCCATCCTCGTCCGCGATGGCCGTGCCCAGATTTTTCGCCTGGCTGGGTCCGCTTTTGTAGAAAACGGTCAGGCGGACCGCTTCCCCCGGCTTCGCCCGAAGGGTCAGGGTCGCTTTTTTGCCCGGGCGCACCGGGTCCGGCTCCAGCGACACAAAAACCAGGTGCCCGGCGTCGTCTTCCCGTTCGCCGCTTTCCGCCGGCAGGGGTTTGCCGCCGATCCACGCCCGTTCCGCCGCCGACTCCCGGATTTCCAGCGTGCGGTTCAACAAAGGCACGCGAAACGGAAGCCGGTACGACGCCTTGACGACCAGAAACGCCTCTTCCGGACGTTCGTTGGACGGCAGGCGAACCTCGAGGATGTCCAGGCGGGACGGATCCAGCACGCCCGGGTCGGCAAACCGGAGCACCAGGGACTTGAATGCCGCCCTCGCCGCCATCGGGTCCGGCCGCCAATTCCCGTCCGCCGCCCGGCGCGCCCATTCGCCAAACGGTTCCGGCAGCACATCCCCCAGCTCCCGCAGCGTCCCGCCGACGTCCGACCATGCCATCCCGGACCCGCCCATGTCCAGCGTCCCGCCTTCCGCCGCATCTCCTTGGGCGACCGGCGGCGTTCCGCCCGGGAGTTGCCCATTCGGCGCCGTTTCCGCTCCCCGCTCCCAAGCCAGCGCGACCGGCTGCCAGACCGTCGCGGCCAGCCGGACCGATTGGGAGAGGGCGCCGTGCAGGGCCATGGAAATGACCGCCGTTCGGATCAGCAGGATGAAAAACAGGATCACCAGCAGAAAAAGCGGCAAAGCCAAAGCGGCTTCCAGCGTGAAGGTGCCCGACCGGCCCGACCGCCGGTCCGGTTCGTCTGCCTGTCGAAAGGCCGGCTTGTTTTCACTGATAGCCCAGATCGGCCGTATAGGTCGCCACATAGCGATTCCCCGCCACCTGTCCTCCCCAGCCGCCCGTCACGCCCAGCCTTTTCACGACGCCGGGAAAAAACCAAAGCCTGAGCGTCGCCGTCCCTTCCCCGCTCGCATACGTAAAAGCCCGTTCGGCCGCGATGCCCGTATTCAGCTCGATCAGCGCGATGACGCGGGCCAGCGTTGCCGCGGAATCGCCGTGCAGAAGCAGAAACAGTCGCAAATGGTCCGCGTAGCGGGTTTCTGCATTGATGTATTTGGACAGCGGCACGCTGTCCGCCGCCATCAGCCGTTCCAGATCCGCCGCGGCCTCCGTCACGCCGTAAACCAGCGCGGCGGCGAGAATTACCAGCGGGTGGCCGAGGGAACGGTTTTCCGCCAGCCCCTCCAGGGTGCGAACCGCCAGCCGGAACGCGAACACTTCGCCGTAGGCGGCCGCCAGGTTGGCTGCGGGTTCGCGGAAGCCGTACAGGATATATTCCGTTTCCTGCCGTGACAAGTCGAGCAGGGCCGTGTCCCCTTCCATCAGCCGATGAAGCAGGGACGGATCGAACCGGGAAAACCGTCCGGCGACATATTCCGAGAAAAACAGATCGTCCCGCATCCCTTCCGCCGCCTGTTCCAGGGCATCCAGCCAGCCGGCGGCGTCCCCGAGGGCGCGGTCCCGCTCTTCCGCCGGATCGACGGACGGACCGGTACGCGGCACCTCGGCTTTTTGTTCCCGGTTCCACGCCAAATTCGCCTCCGCCGCCCGCTCCGCCCGGCGGAACCGCTCGGCCTGCTCCCCGTCCGCCTTCCAGTTCCCGATGGACCTCAAAAACCCGGCCACCGATTCCATCTGTTCCCGCGCTTTCCGCTCCAGCGCCTTCCGCTCCCCGTCCCGCCGCCTGTGCGCCTCCAGCGCATCCCGGCGCTTTCGGATGACCTCGCCGTTTTGGCCCTCGTACCGGATCCTGTAACTTTCGAAGGAATGCTGCAGCGCCAGCGCCTGTTCGCGCAGCGCGCCGCCGAGTCCGCCGGAACCGGGAGCCGCCGCGGCGGTGCCGGCAAACCGCTCCGCATCCCCGATCGTCCTCAGCGCGTCGCCCAATTGGGCCCCGAGTTCCTCCTCATACTCCGAGAAAAAGGAATCTTCCAGAATCAGTTCCGCCACGCTCCCGCGCAAATCCCGCACCTCTTCGACGGGGAAACCGTCCGCGCCGAATGCCGAAGCGGAGTCCGGATCGGGTCCGGCATCCCGGCCGGAAGAGCCTCCCTCGCCATCCGCCGCCGCCATCCGGCGGATTTCCTCATTGGCGGCTTTCGCTTCTTCCAGTGCCGCGAGCGCTTCCCGGATCGCATGTTCCGCGGCTGTCCGCAAATCGGCCGCCTCCCCGCGCAGCCGCTCCGCCAGGACGGCCACTCCCCGTTCATAGGCGAAAGTGATTTCCTCATATTGCGGAGGTTCCGGCTTTGGCTCCTGCGCTTCACCCTGCATTTTGTTTCCGGCTTCCCACTCCGCCAGCCGCGCCCGCCGCGCATCGTCTTCGGCCCGTTTGGCCACATAGTCCGCGTACATGCGCGCCGCTTCCCCCACCGTCCGGGGATAACCCGCAGACATCGGCCCCCCGTCCGCGGGCGGTTCCGGCACCGCATCCCGCCAGGCCGCAACCAGGGCTTCCCCCGCCGCCGCCTGGCGCCGCGCGGCTTCGTCCAGCGCCCGCTCCCGCCGCTCATAGGCTTTGCGGGCACTTTCCAGCGTTTCCACCGTGGCGGCGGCTTCCCGCACGGCGTTGCCCAGGCCGCGAAACCGGGACGCCACCTCCAGGGCCAGATCGATCGGCGCCTTGTATTTCATTTCTTCCGCCACCTGCCGCCGGAAGACGCCGTGATCCGCCAGCGGCCGGCTTTCCGTCACGTCCCCGCTTTCCCACCTGCCGTCGAGAAACCGGAATCCTGCCGATTCGCCTTGCCGCAAATTGGCTTCCACCGCCTGGCGAAACAGGTCGACGGCGGGATCGCCGCCCCGTATGAACAGGCCGTATCGTTCCCGCACCACCGGATCGTAAGCGGACATGACGGAGCGGACACCCGATTTCACCGCCAGTTCCAGCTGTTTGCGAAAAACGGCCACCCTGGCAAAATCAATGAGCAGACCGGTCAGCAGGATGAAAGCCGCCAAAGCCGCAACCAGATATACCGAAACCGTTCCCTTTTCCCCGTCATGCCTCGCCATGTCTCTCCCCCGTTCCACACCAGCACCCCGCAGATGGAAACCCGCCGCACACCCTTCACGCGCCCCGCTGCCGGAGCACCTCGGCCGCGTCGCGGCGGTACGATTCCGCGTTCCCGCCCCGCTGCCTGAACTTGGCGGTGTAGTATCGCGCAAGCTCGAAGGAACGGATGAATTCGGCCGGTTCCACCACCAGGGCGGAAACGGAAGCCCGCGCCTCCGGAGCCCGGTCCCAAAACCTTCTCAGCGGAAGGGCGGCCGCCGAATCGGATGCCCTCGTAACCACGGACCGGAGCAGCAGCCGGTTCTCCCAGCCGACGGTGCCCGTCAGCCACGCCGGCGCCGTCGATGCCGCGCGGTGCAGTTTCCGGGCCACCAATCCTTGTTCATGGCCCGGGGAACGGCCTGCCCCGGGAAACGGCGCCTCCGCATCCCGCGCTCCGTCCCCCGCCCCAAACAGCGCCTGCAGCACCGCATCCTCCGTAAACCGCCAGTACAAGCCGTCGTATTGGCCTTCCGGATAGGCGCCCGTGCGCCACTCCGCGGCGGAATTCGGCCAGTTGTAGGCCGCCCGCTCGCCCAGCACCGCAGCGCTGTAATAGACAAGGACAAGCCTGATCGTATAAAGCGCATAGAGCACCATGACCACGGTGAGAAGGAGAACGACGGGGAACACCATCGACGCTTCCAAAGACAGCGACCCGGATGCATCGGACCCAAACCCGCGCCGGCGCAAACCGCGCATCTTCTCACCCCCATTCTTCGCCGGGTCAGAACAATTTGTCGGCCTCTTTTTCCACCTTTCCGAAAAGATCGCCCAAAAAATCGGTAATCCAGTCCCGGAACAGGACGACCAGAATGATGACGACCGCGGCGATCAGCACGACTTCCAGCGTCCCGATCCCTTCTTCTTTCCTTATCCATGCCGGAATGCGGCGGCGCGCCCCTCCCGCGCTCCGTTTCCATCCGTGCGTCGCGGATTTGCCCGGATACGTGCCTTCCGCCATCCTTCCCTCTTCCTTTGCGATCTTTCCCACCGCCGACAACCGTCCCATGTCTTGCCCTCTCCTTTCGGATATGTTTTTCCGCTTCACGCTCCCGGGCTCAGCCCATCATCAGCAAGGTCGGTGTGCCCACCAACGCCATGACGATCAGGAAAATGACCGCCAGCGGAAACGACAGGCGGGAGGAAGCCAGCTCCCCGAGGGTGCGGGCTTCGGCCTTGCGCTGTTCCCACATGGTCCGCGCCAGATCCTGAAGCGCCGCGGCAAACGAATCCCCGCCCCGCCGCGTGTTGATCAGCACCGCCGCCGCAAAACGCTTCGCTTCGGGAAAGCCGCAGCGGCGTCCGAACTCCTCCATGGCGTAAGCCATCGGCTCGCCCCGGTTCACCGCTTCCAATGCCGCCGCCAGCTCCAACAGAAGCGGGTTCCCGCCGGACATCCCGGGTTTCCCCGGCTTCCGGACGGCACCTGCCGGAGTGCCTGGCGTCGGGCCAACACCCGGCACCGGGCGATCCCCCTCCGGACGACCGCCCGGCTTGCCTCGCGCCGCGCATCGTTCCAGGGCGCGCAGCACGTTTTCCCCGGCGTTGACGACGATCACCAGCCGGGTGAGCAGTTCCGGCAATTCGCGGCGCATCTGCCGCCGGCGGCTGTCCGCTTTGTTCCGCAGATCCTTCCACCGGAGGAAAGGCGTCGCCACGGCCAGCACCGCAAAAAGCAAAAGCAGCCCGGGTTCGCCGGCCAGCCACGCCATGAAGCCGCCGGCTGCCAGCAAAATTCCCGCGATGCCCGCCCCCTCCGCTATCCATTGCGCCAGCCGCTCCTTCCCGCAATCGCCTTCCAGAAACACCAGTGCCGATTGCGGCCGTTCCAGCATCGGCTGCAGGCGCGTCCAAACCGCCGGCGTTTCCAGCCAATGCCTGACCGGTTCCGTCCAGTCCGCCGGCCACGCTCCCGAGAGGCGAAAACGCCGCCAGGCCGCCCAACCGTAGGCCGCGATCAGCGCCGACGTCACAAGGAGCGGCCATCCCCGCTCGACGGCCGCCGCCATCATGGGAGAATCTCCATGATTCGCTTGATCCACAGGCCGCAGGCCGCAAGGAGCAGCAGGCAGACGGTCATCACGACCAGCCCCGGCCCGTGCCGAAGATACGCCATGTAATCCGGAGCGATCCATTGCAAAAGGCCCACGAACACGAACGGCATGGCCATCATCACCCGGGCTTCGAATCGCTTTTGCGCCGTCACGACCGCCACTTCCATTTCCACTTCCATTTTTTCGCCGATCCAGACGGAGGTGCGCCGCACGACATCGACCAGGTCGCCCCCCGTCTTTTTGCAGACGGCCAGGGCTTCCGCCAGACGGTCGACCTCCTCCATGCCCGCCCGCACCGCAAAGTCGCGCAAAGCCTCTTCAAGGGGCGCGCCGTTGCGCTGCCGGGCGGCAATGATGCGGATTTCCCGCAGCAGATCCGACCGGCTGTGCGCCATCATCAGCTTCAGTTCCGATTCCAGCGCCTGAAAGGCGTTTTCCACCGAGCGCCCGGCGGACAAAAGCGCCGAAAGCGCCTGCAGCATGTCCTTGAATTCCCGGCGCAGCCGTTCCCTGCGGCGTTTCAGCAGGGCGCCCGCCGCCAGGCGGGGGGCCAGAAGACCCGCCGGCGAAAGCAGCAGCCCCGCCAGCGGATGGCCGTAAACGAACCACGCGGCGGCAAAAACGGCGTTGCATCCCGCCAGGGCAAACGCGATCCGCTGCGTCCGCGTCAGACGGTATTGCCGGTAGTCCGCCGGCATTTCGCGATCGTTTTCCCGATTCATCCGTCCCCAAGCCCCTCCCGCTTCGCCATCATCACGGTTCCCGGAATCTCCAGCCCCGCAAACGCCATCTTCCGGGTGCGGCTGAGTTCACCGACCCGGACCAGACGGCCGGACACCGGTGCCGCGTCCGCCCTGCCCGATGCCGCATCCGGCTTGCCTGGCGCCGCCTCCGCCCGGTCTGGTGCTGCCTCCTTCCTGTCCGGCGCCGAACCGGCCCCGATCGCTTCAGCATCCTCCTCGAACCGAAACAGGGTTCTGATCTCGATTTCCCCGAAGTCGCAGCCCGCCACTTCGCAAATTTCCATCACCCTTCGGCTGCGGTCGCGGAAACGGCCCAGGTGCACCATGATGTCGATGGCCGAAGCGATCTGCCGGCGGACCGCGGCCAGCGGCATCTCTCCGGCGGCCAGCACCATCGTCTCCAGCCGCGAGAGCATGTCCCGCACGCTGTTCGCATGTCCGGTGGACATGGACCCCTCATGGCCCGTATTCATGGCTTGCAGCATGTCCAGGGCTTCCGCGCCCCTCACCTCGCCGACGATGATGCGATCCGGCCGCATGCGCAGCGAAGCGCGGATCAGCTCCCGGATGCCGATCCGCCCCTTGCCCTCGCTGTTGGCGTCCCGCGTCTCGAGGGACACCAGATTCGGGACGTTCCGGATTTGCAGTTCGGCCGCGTCTTCAATGGTGATGACCCGCTCATCCGGAGGAATATAGCCGGCCAGGGCGTTCAGGAACGTCGTCTTCCCGGAACCGGTGCCACCGCTGATGAAAATGTTGTATCTGGCCCTCACCAGCCGGCCCAGAAACTCCGCCGCTTCCCGCGTCAGCGACCCGGCGGCGACGAGATCCTCCATCCGCATCGGCTGCGCGGGAAATCGCCGGATCGTCACCGTCGGACCCTTCAGGGCGACGGGCGGCAGCACCACATGCAGCCGCGAACCGTCCGGCAGGCGGGCGTCGACGATGGGAGACGTCTCGTTCACGATCCGGTTCACCCGTCCCACCATCGCCTGGATCAGCGCCTCCAGCCGCTCCCGGCTCTCGAAGGCCACGGGCACCCTTTCGATGACCCCTTTGTGTTCGACAAAAATTTCATTGTAATCGTTGACCATGATTTCCGTAATTTCCGGATCCTCGAGCAGCGGCTGCAGCGCGTCCAACCCGCGGAACGCGTGGAACAGCCGGCGCACCGCCGCGGCGAACTGTTCCGCCGTCAGCCGGCCCGCCCGCCCGCTGCCGCGAACCGCAACCTCGATCTGCCGGTACAGCTCCTCGTCGCTGACCTCGCGGTCCCACGGCAGCCGGGCCCGCACCGCGTCCCGCAGTTCAGCCAGCTCCGCCGGCGAGAGTTCCGTGCGCATGCCGGCCTCCCCCTTTTCGCATGCCCAACAGATCCATCAGCTTCCCCACCGCTTCCTGATAGGCGGGTTCGTCCAGCACGCGCCCGGGATGATCGACCATCTTCCAGGAAGAAATATAAGGAAGCGCTGCCGCCGGTCCTTTCCCGGGCAGAGGCCAGACGCGGCCCACGCCCCGCCACGGAACCCCCTCCCCATGGGGCGGTGCCGCCCCCACCCGCTTGCTGCAGACGAACCACGTTCGCGAGGGCAGGGAAGGATCCCGTTCGGTCCAGCGCCGGAACAGCTTCGCCGTCTTCGCCAAGCACTGGGCGTCCTCGGTCACCAGCCAAACCAGGCGGCGGCTCCGCTCCGCCAGACGGAAGTGCCAGTCGCCCGCGCCGCAGTCCGGGTCGGCCACGATCCAGTCGTAGCCGCCGGCGGCCACCGCCTCCAGCAGCTTGTCCAGCGTGTCCGCCGTCATCGCCAGCCGCTCGTCCGGACGGTCGGGGCAATCCAGCGCGTCGGCCCTGAGCACGTCCCGGTACCGGCACAGACGCTCCCACTCTTCCCTCCACCGCTCCGGATGGGATTGCAGGGCGTACAAAAGCCTCGTCAGGCTGTCCGGGTTGTCCTGCCCCAGCCACAGTTCCGCCCCGCTCACCGCCTCCAGGTTGAGATAGAACGTCCGCAGCCCCCGCTCTCCCGCCTGCCTCGCCAGATGGAGCGCCAGCGTCGTTTTCCCGGTCCCGCCCGCCGCGGAAAAAACGGTGACCAGCGGCAACCCCGCGTTCCCGCCTGAAGGGCCGCCTCCCTTTATTTCCGGTTCCGCCGCTTCGCGGATGGCGGCGTGCAGCCTCGGCAGCGGCTGATATTGCATGAGTTCCCGCTCGCCCTCTCCCTGTCCGGGATGCTCCACCAAAGCCAGCCGCGCTTCGGCGGAAGCCGCCGCCTCCCCCAGTTCCTTCAGCCAGGCGGGCGGCGCCACGAGCACATCGACCCGGCCGGTTTCGCGGAGGACCATCCGCAGCGCCAACGCATGGGTGCACACGGCCACCTCCCACCCTGGCTCAGCCTCCCGCAAATATTCGGCCAGCTTGGCTGCGTAAACCGGATGGTCCGCCGCCAGCACGATGCGCATCCGGCCATGCACCTCCTTCCGAACCTTGCCCCGACAGACAAAAAGCACCGCAACCCGGCGTCCGTGACGCCCAAGCTGCGGTGCTTCCGCTCGCTACGATCCGATATGCTGTTGTCACCACTATACAGGAATTGTATTTTTCTGTCAACCAGCCTCCAAACAAAATTTCCCATCTTGAAAACGATTTCACCTTGCCTTATAATTAGGGTCAAACGTTTCCGGGAACGTTTCCGGTAACGTTTGAAAAACGATACGGAGGAGGGGATTTTCGCTACTTTTCACCGTTTTTCCGGGTTTTTCCGGGGTTGGCGCAAGGGTCCGGGAACGGGGGTTCCCGCACACGATCCGATCCGAAAGGAGGGAAAGAAATGCTGAAGCACAAACGGACATGGGTTTTCGCGGCTTTCCTCGCGCTCTTCGCCGGCGTCATGGTTCCGGGCGGCCGACCCGCCCAGGCTTCCGTCAGCCATGCGGATCTCGCGGCCTACTGGGCTCCCGACTTTTACCAGGACGTGAACGCCACTTACGGGTACACCGCCGACTTCATCACCAACTTTGACTACGACGGCGATTGGCAGGGCAACAACAACTGGGAAAACCTGTACAGCTATCCCCTTTATTCGTACGTTTATTATTCGGTCGTAGAGACAACGACGCACTATTTCATTGGCTATTACGATTACCATCCCCGGGACGACGGTCCCCTGACGCTGGACCGGCACGAAAACGACATGGAAGGCGTCCTGCTCGTCATTCGCAAGGACGGCAGCACCTACGGATCGTTCCAGCTCATGATCACCGTATCGCACAACGAGTTTTATCAATACACCAACGATCCTTCCATCACGTCCGGACACGACAACGTGGACGGCGGCGTCCTGTTCCGGGGCTCGCATCCGAAAGTGTTCATCCAGGCCAACGGCCAAAGCCCCTGGGGAGGCCACGGGAATCTGGCCTACGACGGCAGCGGCGCTCCGGGAGGGGACGGGATCGTCTACCAGTACGGCGGAACGGCGGACATCGTCACGAACGCGACGGGCGACTATGTGTACACCTACAGCTACGCCCTGAAATCCATCGACGAATTCTGAAACCGGAGAAACATCGGCGACGGCAACACGTTCGGCGCGTGGGGCGCCCTGGACGGCGACACCTACGGAACGGACGCCGCCAAGCTGCCCTGGGCGTGGGACGATTCCACCGACGGACCCACCTTCGCCGGCGACTTCATCGCGGACCCGGCCCATCTGGTCGACACGCATCTGAACGGGCTCGGCACGTTCTCGCACACGTACGTCCACAACCCGTATTACACGCACCGCCTGCAGGTTTCCACCGTGACCAGCCTGCAGGACCGGGACCCCTTCGGGGGAGCCAGCGACATTTTCGTCCGGTTCCGGGCCAACGGCACTTCCGTGAGCGACGACCGCCTCTGGAAGAAAAACGACGCCAGCGTCGGCACTGCGTACGCAGTCGCGTGGGGGACCATGGATGCCGGCTCCGGCGCCCAATACAGCTCCTCCTGCAATGACCGGTACGTGGCCATGCCGCCGGGTTCGGTCATGAAAGTGGAAATCTACGACTCCGACGGCACCAGCGGGGACGATTTCATGGGCGAACTCGCCGCCGCGCCGTCCATCGGCCAAACCGTCACCTGGACGAACGCCTTGACCTCCAACGGCGAGGCGAGGGTCACCGCGACGATCGAAGCCGTCCGCTGATCCGCCGGCCTGCCCGACGAATTTTTTCCACCTCCACCTGTATTGAAATCGCTGTCATCCTTGTGTATGCTAAATTACACACCATTCCGGAAACGTTACCGGTAACGGATGCGGTAACGTTACCGAGAAATGGAAAGCGTGGAGGTGAAACGGTGGCAAGCATCAAGGACGTCGCGAAACATCTGGGGATTTCGGTGTCGACGGTCTCCCGGGCAATCAACAACCACCCCGATGTGAGCGAGGAAACCAAGCGGCTGGTCATGGAAGCGATCAAGACGCTCAATTATCGTCCCAACGCGATCGCCAAAGGCCTGATCCAGAAAAAGACGTACACCATCGGACTGATGATTCCCGAAATTTCCGACCCGTTTTTCGCCGATCTGGCCAACGTCGTGGAAGAAACGTTGTCCGAACAGGGCTACCAGGTCGTGTACGGAAACACGGGCCGGAATCCCGAGAAGGAAAAGCTTTTTCTGATCAACGCCGTGGAAAGGCAATTCGACGGGCTCATCATCACGCCGGACCATTTCGACAAGGAGTTCGTCGAACTGCTGGCCGGACTGAACAAGCCGGTCGTGCTGCTGCGAAGAAGAACGCCCAAGGGGTTGTCCATCCCGTTCGTCGACGTGGACCACTACAAGGCCGCCACCGTGGCGGTCGACTACCTGATCGGGCTGGGCCACAGGGAGATCGGCTTTATCGGCATTACTGAAAGCTCTTTCACAAGCAACGAACGGCTCCGCGGATTCGTGGACACGATGCGGAAACACGGGCTTTCGGCGGATCCGGACCGCATCATCTTCGGCGGCCGGACGATCGACGGCGGACGGGAAGCGATGGGCAGACTGGTCGAACGCCATCCGAATCTGACCGCCGTGTTCGCCGCGAACGACCTGCTCGGAATCGGCGCCCTCGAATGGCTGGCGATGCGCGGGATCGCGGTCCCGGACCAAATGTCCGTCATCGGGTTCGACAATCTGGAATACGCCGATCTGCACTGGATCCGGCTGACCACCATGGGGCAGCCTCGCGACGAAATGGGAAGACGGGCGGCGCAGCTGGTGTTGCAGATGATCGCGGACAAGGACACGACCCCGGAATCCCATCTGATCCAGGCCAAGCTGATTGTCCGCAACACCTGCAAAGCGCCGCGGCCGTCCAACTTGCATTAAAAAACATATCAGCATCGAATGGGGTTGAGCATCCATGAGCGGAAATTCCCGATTCAAGAAAACCTTGGTTCTGTGCCTTGCCATGTTGCTGGCCGGCGTTGCGGTCCTGGCGGGATGCGGCTCGGG
>Ga0207872_100492_pt1 | contig 22386 bp, 22 predicted proteins | sample Passage260B_FD_187372 | JGI IMG/M metagenome (GOLD analysis project Ga0207872, IMG submission 187372) | Cellulose adapted compost microbial communities from Newby Island Compost Facility, Milpitas, CA, USA - Passage2 60B (SPAdes) (version 2) ...
AGCGCGGCAACGCGTGGAGCTGACGGGTACTAATCGGTCGAGGGCTTATCCAACCTTACTCTGCTGAAGCTTCCCATCCGGTTTTCAGGGCGCAAGACGTGCCCAGACATATTCCGGCAGAGGGCCGGAAGCGGTATAATAGATTTAGTGGCGGCGTAGCTCAGCTGGCTAGAGCGTACGGTTCATACCCGTGAGGTCGGGGGTTCGAGGCCCTCCGCCGCTACCAGCATGCATGGACATTTAGCTCAGCTGGGAGAGCACTACCTTCACACGGTAGGGGTCGGCGGTTCGAATCCGTCAATGTCCACCATTTTTTTGCGGAGCTGTGGTGTAGAGGCCTAACATGCCAGCCTGTCACGCTGGAGATCGCGGGTTCGAATCCCGTCAGCTCCGCCATTTTTGTGGCTCGGTAGCTCAGTTGGTAGAGCAGAGGACTGAAAATCCTCGTGTCGGCGGTTCGATTCCGTCCCGAGCCACCATTTTTTTTTGCGTGATATGGCGCGTAAACCGCCGGGAATCATCCCGCCGCCGGGAATCATCCCGACGGTTTTGTTGTTGCGCGCACGACCGTGTCCGGCGGGCCGCCGCCGGTTTCGGATCCGCGGGAGGGACCGGCGCCGCCGGGGCACCGGCGTTTTTTCCGGGAGGACATGGAGGGGGCGGGAAAAAACGGCGTGTGTTACAATAAAAAAAGCATAGAGGAAAAGAAAGCCTGGCGAGGACGGGACGGAACGGGAAATGGACAAGGAAAAGGCGCGGCAATTGGAAGACATCCTTGGCGTGCGGGTCCGGCTGGTGACGGTTTCGCCGCAGGCATGGGCCGGGCGGGGCGGCGGGGAGTCGCCGAAGCCGGGCGACGTGGCGGAATTTGACCAGGGATGCTGGCTGCTCGTCAAAAGGAACGAAACCGGACTAAAGGTGCTGGAAATCGGAAAGCGGCTGTCTTCCGTGGAGTCCCGGCTGCTTCGCTGGGCGCTGTCGCAGCGGACGGACGGCGCTTTCCTTTCCACGGAAAACGAAGCGCTGGCGATCCGGCTGGGCGAGTGGATCGAGGCGCGGCTGGAAAAGGATGAGCTTCACGCTCCGCTGCCGGGGGAATGGGCCGCCAGGCTGAGCGGGGGCGTCGTTCCGATGCTGCTCAACTACGAACACGCCGGAGCGGACGCGGGGCAGATCCTGAATGTGGCGCGTTCGTTTCTGTCCGATCTGTCCGACGAAACGGTCATCGTCCCGCTGCGTCCGGCGGAATGGCTGATCCTGGCGCCCGACCGCCTGCTGATGGAGATGGAATCCTTCGATCGGGAGGAAGAAGATCCGGACGGGGTCCGGGAAGAGCTGGCATCCCTGGCCGAGGGGCTGCAACAGGCGATTACCGGCGAGTGGGGAGGAGACTGCCACGTGGCCGTGGCGGAGCCCGTCCAGCCGCGGGAGGAGCTCGCCGCCGCGGCGGCGCTGCTGAGGGAGACATTGGAACTCGGGCGCCGATTCCATCCCGAGCGCCGCGTCCATTTGCCCTGGCGGATCCATCTGGAGTGGCTCATCGGCCACCTGCCCGAGCCGGCGCTGCGCAGAATCGCGGGGCGCATGCACGGCGCGATGGAGCCGTTCGCGGATCCGGAAACGGCGGCGATGCTGGAACTGTTCTTTTCCCTCGACTGCAACGTGAGCGAAACGGCCAGGCGGATGTATATCCACCGCAACACGCTCCTGTACCGGCTGGAAAAATTCAAGCTGGAATCCGGCCTCGACGTGCGCGGCTTCAACGACGCGGTTCGGGCGCGAATCCTGCTGCTATTGTACAAAATGACGAAAAGAAAATGATTTTTTTGTACGCGTTGTGCATGGTCATCCACCCACCCCTGAAGTAAGATGGTGTTGAATTTCAAATCACCTGCAGGGGGGAACATGCGTGGCAGGAGTTCGTCTGGAAAACGTGACCAAGAAGTTTCCCGGGTCGGAGAAACCCGCGGTGGACAACTTCACCCTGGAGATCAAGGACAAGGAATTCCTCGTCCTGGTCGGTCCGTCCGGCTGCGGCAAGTCCACCACGCTGCGGATGATCGCGGGACTCGAGGAAATCACGGAAGGGAAGCTGTACATCGGCGACAGGCTGGTCAACGACGTCGCCCCGAAGGATCGCGACATCGCGATGGTGTTCCAATCCTACGCGCTGTATCCGCACATGAACGTGTATCAAAACATGGCGTTCGGTCTGAAGCTGCGCAAATTCCGCAAGGATGAAATCGACCGGCGCGTGCGGGAAGCCGCAAGGATGCTGGAAATCGAGCACCTGCTGGACCGCAAGCCGAAGGCGCTGTCCGGCGGCCAGCGGCAGCGCGTCGCCCTCGGCCGCGCCATCGTCCGCGAACCGCAGGTGTTCCTGATGGACGAACCGCTGTCCAACCTCGACGCCAAGCTGCGGACGCAAATGCGCGCCAACATCTCCAAGCTGATGAAGCGGCTGGAGACGACGTGCATCTACGTGACCCACGACCAGATCGAAGCGATGACCATGGGCGACCGCATCGTCGTCATGAAAGACGGCGTCATCCAGCAGGCGGCCGACCCGGACACCCTCTACCATCATCCGGTCAACCTGTTTGTCGCGGGCTTCATCGGTTCTCCGGCCATGAACTTCATTCCGGGCATGTTCGTGGAAGAAGGCGGCAAGCTGCGCTTCAAGGCGGAAGGCATCAACGTCGTCATGCCGGAGGGCAAGGCCCAGATCATCCGGAACAAAGGCTATGTGGGCCGCGAAATCATTCTCGGCGTGCGTCCGGAAGACATCCATGAAGAACCGGTGTTCCTGGAGGCTTCTCCGGAAACGGTCATCTATGCGGGCGTGGAAGTGGCGGAAAACCTGGGCCACGAAATGTTCCTCTATCTGGCCGGCCTCGGCAAGGAAAACGTGATCGCCCGCGTGGACGGACGCGCCGGCATCCAGGAAGGCCAGAACGTGAAGCTGGCGATCGACATGAACAAGGTGCACGTGTTCGACAAGGAGACGGAACTGAACATTTTCGAAAACGACTGATGCCGTCCGCCGCGCTTGCGCGGAAGCGGCACGGGCCGTCCGGGCATAGAACCGGACGGCCTTTGCTTGTTTGCATTGATTTCCCATACGGTTTCGGATACGATGGAAAAGAACACGGGAGGGAGCGCGCGGAAGGGAGCGCGGTACGGTGGCCAGAAAGGTGAAAGTTTCCGAGCTTGTGGAGCAATTCCAGCTGGACGTGGTCGCGGGCGGAGGCGGCCTGCGCCGACAGATCGGGACGGACGACCTTTACCGCCCGGGGCTGGAGGTGGCCGGTTATTTCACTTACTATCCGGCCGAACGGGTGCAGATTCTGGGCCGGACCGAACTGGCCTTTCTGGAGACGCTGACCCAAGACGTGAGGCGGGAACGGATGGACCGCCTCTGCACCGATGTCACGCCCTGCTTCATCGTCACCCGCGGGCAAAATCCCCCGGTCGAGCTGATCGAAGCGGCCGAGCGGCGGCAGGTGCCCGTGCTGCGCAGCGCCATCGCGACGACCACGCTGCAGAGCCGTCTCACCAACTTCCTGGAAAAGCGGCTCGCGCCGAAGGTGACCATCCACGGGGTGCTGGTCGACGTCTACGGCGTCGGCATGCTGATCACCGGCGGCAGCGGCATCGGCAAGAGCGAAACCGCCCTGGAGCTGGTCAAACGCGGCCACCGGCTGGTGGCCGACGACGCGGTGGAAATCTGGCAGACGGCGGACAATCTGCTCTACGGCACCGCGCCGGAGCTGATCCGGCATCTGCTGGAGATCCGGGGGCTGGGCATCCTGAACATCATGACGCTGTTCGGCGCCGGGGCCATCCGGACCAGCAAGCAAATCACGCTGGTGGTGCGGCTGGAAGCCTGGCAGCAGGACAAACAGTATGACCGCCTTGGCCTGGACGAAGAGACGACGCGCATCCTGGACACCGAAGTGCCGATGATCACCGTGCCGGTGCGCCCGGGACGGAACCTGGCGGTCATTCTGGAAGCGGCGGCGATGAATTTCCGCCTCAAGCGAATGGGGTACAACGCGGCCCTGCAATTTACGAACCGGCTGACGGAAACGATCGAAGACGAAGACGCCGAGTGAATCCGCGGGCGGGACGGCGATGCCGCCGGAAGCGGATTTCCCGGCAGATCGACGGGGAGGTTGGGCCATTTTGCCGGCGATCATTGATCCGGTTGCGATTTCCATCGGCGGCCTTTCCATCCGCTGGTACGGCCTCATCATCGCCTTCGGCGCGCTGGTCGGGCTGCTGATGGCGATTCGCGAGGGCCGGCGGTTCGGGCTGAGTTCCGACTTTTTCCTCGATCTCATCCTGTTCGGAACCCCTGCCGCCATCATCGGCGCCAGGCTTTACTATGTGGCGTTCCAGTGGGATTATTACCGGGAACGGCCCGGCGAGATCTTCCAGATCTGGGAAGGCGGCATCGCCATTTACGGGGCGCTGATCGGCGCCATACTGGTCGGGATCTGGTACGCGCGGAAGAAAAAGGTGCCCTTCCTGCGCCTTGCCGACATCTGCGCGCCGTCCCTGATCGTCGGCCAGATGATCGGGCGGTGGGGCAATTTCGTCAACCAGGAAGCCCACGGCGGCCCCGTGACGGAAGAGTATTTGAGGGAGACGCTCCATCTTCCCGGTTTCATCGTCGATCAGATGTACATAGACGGCCAGTATTACCATCCAACGTTCCTGTACGAGTCGGTGTGGAACCTGCTGGTGCTTCTGCTCCTGCTCGCCCTGCGCCGGTGGAGACCGCTGCGCGCCGGCGAGCTGTTCTGGACCTACCTGATGACCTATTCCCTGGGCCGTTTCTTCATCGAAGGCATGCGCACCGACAGCCTGGCGTTCCGCGGGCCGGAGTGGCTCGCCGCGCTGGTCGACGGCCTGTGGACGCCGATGCGGCTCATCCTGGGCGAGCCCGGCTATCTCGATCCGGAATACGGAAACATCCGCTCTTCGCAGCTGCTGGCCCTGGCGCTGGTGGCGGCGATGATCGTGACCATCGCGGTGCGCCGGATCATGCTGCCGAATGCGGCGCGCTACGGCGATCCGTTGCTGCCGGAGGGCGCCGGAGCGGGGTCGGGCGAAACGGTTCCCGCCGAAGCGGAATCGGCCGGCGGCGCTGCGGCGGTTGGAACAATGCCGGACGAACCGCAAGCGGACGCACCGCAGGCGGACGGACCGCAGTCGGACAAAACCAAGGCGGATGGACCGGAGACGGTCGAACCGCGGGCGGATGATGGGGACGGCGGCCGGACGCCGGACGGCGGCGACGGAAAAGAAGACAGCCGGACGTAAATATGCGAGGAACTCGGGAACAAGCAGACGAATCGGCCTGAAGACGGTGAAAGCGGCATGCAAAGGAAAATGACCCGGACTGAAGCGCCAAGCCGCCCGGGCTTGGTTTTCACGACGGTGTTGTTCGACCTTGACGGGACGATTCTGGACACCAACGAACTGATCATCCAATCGTTCTTGCACGCCCTGCGGGGCGTGGTCCCGCCGGATTTCGGCAGGGAGCAGATCATCCCGCTGATGGGGCAGCCTCTGGTTTCCCAAATGCGCATCTTTACGGGGCGGGAAGAGGTCGCGGACCTGGTTCGCGCCTACCGGGAATACAATCTGGCCCACCACGACCGGATGGTGAAGCTGTTCCCGGGCGTGGCGGAGACGCTGGACGTCCTGAAGAAAAGCGGCATCCGGACCGGCGTCGTCACCACCAAGATGCGGGAGACTTCCGAGCGGGCCCTGAAATTGTTCGGCCTGTGGGACAAGATAGACGTCCTCGTCGGCATTGACGATGTGGCCCATCCGAAGCCCGATCCCGAACCGGTGCTCAAAGCGATGCAAGCTGTTGGCGCCGAACCGGCCAGGACGCTGATGGTGGGAGACAGCCCGGTGGACATGGAAGCCGCCCTGCGCGCCGGAGCGGTGCCGGCGGGCGTCGCCTGGTCGCTGAAAGGGGAGGCGAAGCTGCGGGAAGCGGGCGCCGTCCACCTGCTCGGACGGATGGAGGATCTCCGGGCGCTGTGCGGAATCGGGGTGGCGCAGGCTTGAGAAGATTGGAACGCTATCCGGTCGAGGGGCCGAATTCCCTATGGCAGATGTACAAGACGGTCCCCTGGTGGAAGGTCGTCCGGAACTTCATTTTCATCCAGCTGGCCCGCTACTGTCCCAGCCTTGCGCTGAAGAACTGGATTTACCGGCGCATTCTGGGCATGAAGGTCGGCAGGCGGGTGTCGTTCGGCCTGATGGCGATGGTGGACGTGTTTTTTCCGGAAAAAATCACCGTGGGCGACAATTCCATCATTGGCTACAATGCCACTTTGCTGACCCATGAATATCTGATCCGCGAGTATCGCCTCGGCGAGATCCGCATCGGCTCGGATGTCATGATCGGCGCCAACGTCACCGTCCTGCCCGGGGTGACCATCGGCGACGGCGCCGTCGTGGCGGCGGGGGCGGTGGTGCACCGGGATGTGCCGGCGGGCGCCCGCGTGGGAGGCAATCCGCTGCGCGACCTGGGCGGGCCGGACCACGGGCGGGACGGAGCGGAGGGGACGCGGGGCACGTGAAGGAACGCCTTTGCCGGAAAGGCTTCTTTTTTTATGGAGAAATCGTTTGCCGCGCAGGTTGGAGCCTTGACGGCGGGGGTCGTACATGGTAAAGTGACAACGCGGGTTTCAGTGTGGTAATATATTATCACTTTAATAAAATAAAGAACCGGAGCGTTTCCCGCATGGGCGGGAAAGGCGGACAAGAAACAAAAGGAAACGGGAAGTGGCGGCATGTCCAAACCGAAAGTGTTCGAAAAACCCGTCGGGGTCCGGGATTACCTGCCCCATGCCGTCGCCAAGCTGCGCCGGATCGAGCTCGCCGCCCTTGACTGCATGCGCCGGTGGGGGTACGAGCAGATCATCACGCCAACGCTGGAATATTACGACACGGTCGGGGCGGCCAGCACCACTTCGGACCGGAAGCTCTTCAAGCTGCTGGACCATCGCGGCACCACCATCGTGCTTCGCTCCGAAATGACGGCGCCCATCGCCCGCGTCGTCGCTTCGCTGCTGCGGCAGGCGCCCCTGCCGCTCCGGCTGAGCTACCACGCCAACGTGTTCCGGGCCTTTGACGAAGGAGCCGGACGGGACGCGGAATTCTTCCAGACGGGCGCCGAACTGGTCGGCGACGCATCGGCGGAGGCCGACGCGGAGATCATCGCGCTGGCCGCGTCGTCGCTGCAGGCGGCCGGCGTGCCGTCTTTCAGCATCGCTTTCGGGCATGTCGGTTTCCTGAACGGCCTGCTGGAGGAAAAGCTTCCGGGGAGGCGGGACGAGCAGGATCTGCTCAAGGATTGCCTGCTGAAGCGGGATTTCGTCGGCTACCGCGACCGGCTCCGCGAGCTGGCGTTGAATGAAGAAGACCGTCTGGCGCTGGAAGAAGTGCTGGACCTGCGCGGCGGCCGTGAGGTGTGCGACCGGGCGCTGACGCTCGGCCGGAGCGAAGAGGTCCGGGCGGCGATCCGCCAGCTGGGCGAGATCTGGGACGTGCTCGGCGCCTACGGCGTGCAGCACCTGGTCTCCGTCGACCTGACGATGATCGGGGATTTTTCGTATTATACCGGCATGATTTTTGAAGGATACGCTTCGCAGCTCGGCTTTCCGGTCTGCGGCGGCGGACGGTACGACAATCTGCTGGCGCAGTTCGGGAGGCCCGCGCCGGCCACCGGATTCGCGCTCAAGACGACGCGCATCCTGGAGGTGGTCAACGGCCAGGCGGCGGAGCCGGAACGGGTGCTCATCCTGTACGCGCCGCGCTCGCTCGCCGAGGCGCTGGCCGAGGCGTCCAGGCTGCGGGAGAAGGGGCTGACCGTCGTCACCGCTTCGCTGCGCGGACAAGCCGACTGGGAGGAAGCGGAGAAACTGGCCGCCTCCGGCGCGGAGGGGCTTTGCGAATATCGGGGCCGGACCTTTGACCGGCTGATCGTGTTCGGCAAACGGGAGGAGGAGGCGCCGTGAGCGAAACGCATTGGCTGACGGTGGTCATGCCGAAGGGGCGGATCTACGGGGACGCCGTCCGTCTGTTTCGCCGCGCCGGCTTGCCGGTGCCGGAGGAAGACGACGAGTCCCGCAAACTCATCGTGCCCATCGCCGAAGCCTCCCTGCGGTTCATCCTCGCCAAGCCGGCGGATGTGCCCACCTACGTGGAATACGGCGTGGCGGACGTCGGCGTCGCCGGCAAGGACGTGCTGCTGGAGGAGAACCGGGACGTCTATGAGCTCCTGGATCTGGGCATCGCCCGCTGCCGCATGTGCGTCATCGGGCTGCCCGGGAGGAAGCTTCCCATTTACCCGCGCGTCGCCACCAAATATCCGAACGTGGCCTCGCGGTATTTCCGCGAGCACGGCCAGCAGGTGGAAGTGATCAAGCTCAACGGATCGGTGGAACTGGCTCCGCTGATCGGCCTGGCCGACCGCATCGTGGACCTGGTGGAGACGGGGCGGACGCTCAGGGAAAACGGGCTGGTGGAATTGGAGACGATGTTCGAGATCACCAGCCGGCTCATCGCCAACCGCGTCAGTTACCGGACGAAATACGCGCAGATCCGGTCGCTGTGCGACCGCCTGGCGAAGGCGGCGGAGACGGCGGCCGCCGGAGGGGCGGCCGGCTGAAAGACGCCAGGGAGGCCGGGACGCGCCGGATGACCGGAGAGCGCCGGTTGGCCGGAGTGCGCCGGTTGGCCGGAGTGCGCCGGATGTCGGGACGCGCCGGATATGCCGGGCGTGTCCGAGAGGATGGCGCCGCGGGCGCCGGGAAACCACGGTTTGATAAAGGGGAAAGGAGGAACCCAAGATGTACATCGGCCCAGCGGACGGATTCCAGCTGCAGCGGACCAGCGAATACGGCACGCCGGAACAGCACGCCGTCGTCCGCGAGATTGTCGAGGCCGTCCGGCGGGAGGGAGACGCGGCGCTCCTCCGGTACACGGAGCGCTACGACGGCGTCCGGCTGAAGCCGGAGGAGCTGCGGGTGCCGCGGGCCGAGATCGAGGAGGCGTACGAAAAGGTCGATCCGGCGTTTCTGGAGGCGCTGCGTAAGGCGGCGCGAAACATCGCGTCGTTCCATGAAAAGCAGAAGCGCAATTCCTGGATCGACTTGAGACCGGACGGCACGCTGGTCGGCATGGCCATCCGGCCTTTGCGCCGGGTCGGATTGTATGTGCCGGGCGGCACCGCGGCGTATCCTTCCTCCGTGCTGATGAACGTCATTCCGGCGCGGGTGGCGGGCGTGAAGGAAATCGTCATGGCCACGCCGCCGGCCACCGGCGGACGCGCCGGCGTCGATCCCTATATTCTGGTGGCGGCGGCGGAAGCGGGCGTCAGCGAGATTTACCGCATGGGCGGCGCCCAGGCGGTGGCGGCGCTGGCCTTCGGGACGGAGACCGTGCCCGCCGTCGACAAGATTTGCGGTCCCGGCAACATTTACGTCACGCTGGCCAAACGCCGCGTGTACGGCGTGGTGGACATCGACAGCACCGCAGGCCCGAGCGAGATCGTGGTGCTGGCCGACGACACCGCCGACCCGCGTTTCGTCGCGGCGGACATGCTGTCGCAGGCGGAGCACGACGAGATGGCGTCGGCGATCCTGGTTACGACTTCGCGTAGATTGGCGGAGGAAACGGCCGGGGAGCTGAAACGGCAGCTTGACGCCCTGCCGCGGGAAGACATCGCGCGGCGTTCGCTGGAAAGCCGCGGCGCGATCCTGTTCGTGGAGACCCTCAAGGAAGGCGCGGAGGTGGTCAACCGCCTGGCGCCCGAGCATCTGGAGATCATGACGGAAGAGCCGATGGAGACCGCGGCCCTGATCGAGAACGCGGGGGCGATCTTTCTCGGCGCGTGGAGCACGGAACCGGTGGGCGACTATTTCGCCGGTCCCAACCACATATTGCCGACGGGCGGAACCGCGAGGTTTTCCTCTCCGCTCAGCGTGGATGATTTTCTGAAGAAAACGAGCTTGATTCAATACAGCCGCGAGGCCTTGCGGCGGGACGCCGCGGCCATCGCGACGCTGGCCCGCCGGGAAGGCCTTGAAGCCCATGCGCGGGCCGTGGAAATTCGCTCGGAAAGCGGGGATTGAACATGACGCGCGGCAATGGAACCGGACCGTCCGGTTCGGGGCAGGAACGAAGAAAAGTCGCCTCTTCGGCGGGAACCGGCGGCGCATCCGGTCCGGCGGACCTGGCGGCGGCCGGGGTGAAGTTTCTCGGCGAGCGGCGCGCCGAAATCGTCCGCAAGACGAACGAGACCGACGTCCGGCTGATGTTCGGCCTGGACGGCGCCGGGGATGTGGCCATCGACACCGGGGTGCCGTTTCTCGGCCACATGCTGGAACTGTTCGCGCGGCACGGGCATTTCGATTTGCGCGTCAAGGCCCGCGGCGACGTGGAGGTCGACGATCACCACACGACGGAGGACATCGGCATCTGCCTCGGCCAGGCGATCCGCGCCGCCCTGGGGGACAAGGCCGGCATCCGGCGGTACGGGAACGCCTTCGTGCCGATGGACGAGGCGCTCGCCCAGGTGGTCATCGACGTGAGCAACCGGCCCCACCTGGAGATGCGGGCCGATTTGCCGGCCGGCAAAGTGGGTTCGTTCGACGTGGAGCTGGTGCGCGAATTCCTGTGGAAACTGGCGCTGGAGGCGCGCATCACCCTGCACGTCATCATCCATTACGGAAGCAACGCGCACCACATGATCGAGGCGGTGTTCAAGGCCCTCGGCCGGGCGCTGGACGAGGCGACGTCGCTTGACCCGCGCGTCAAGGGCGTTCCGTCCACGAAGGGAGTGCTCTGACCGGGTGATCGCCATCATCGACTACGGAATGGGAAATCTGCACAGCGTCAGCAAGGCGGTGGAGCGGCTCGGACATGAGGCCGTCGTGACCTCGTCGCCGGAAACCATCCTTCGCGCGGAGGGGGCCGTCCTGCCCGGCGTGGGCGCCTTCGGCGACGCCATGCGCAATTTGCGGGAGAGCGGACTCGACGAAACGGTCCGAAGGTTCCACGCGTCGGGGCGTCCGCTTCTCGGCATCTGCCTCGGGATGCAGCTGCTTTTTTCCGAAAGCGAAGAGTACGGGCCACACCAGGGGCTTGGTCTTCTTCCCGGACGGGTGGTCCGGTTTCCGAATGACCGCAAGGTGCCGCACATGGGCTGGAACGAGCTCCGGTTTGTCCGGTCGGACCCCCTGCTGGAAGGCTTGAAGCCCGGCCACGTCTATTTTGTGCACTCCTATCACGCGCTGCCGGAAGAACCGGGCGACCTGATCGCCGTCACCGACTACGGAGGTCCGGTCACGGCCATCGTCGGCCGGGGGAATCTGTACGGCATGCAATTCCATCCGGAAAAAAGCGGGACGCTCGGCATGGCGCTTCTCGAGCGCTTTGCCGAGCTGACCGTCGGTTCCTACGGGAGGACGTCGTGAACGATTTCGTCATCTATCCCGCCATCGACATCCGCGGCGGGAAGTGCGTGCGGCTTTTTCAGGGCGATTATGGCAAGGAAACGGTATACCACGACGATCCGGTCGCCGTGGCGCGGGAGTGGGAAGCGCAGGGCGCGCGCTGGCTCCATGTGGTGGACCTGGACGGCGCGAAGGAAGGCCGTCCGGTGAACGCCGAACTGATCGGCCGGATCGCCGCGGCGGTGCGCATCCCCGTGCAGACGGGGGGAGGACTTCGCAGGGAAGAAGACGTGGCGCGGCTCGTCGGGCTCGGCGCCGCACGGGTCATCCTCGGCACCGCGGCCATCGAGGATCGGGCCTTCGTCGTCCGGATGCTGGAGAAATTCGGCGAACGGATCGCCATCGGCATCGACGCCCGGGACGGGCGGGTGGCCACTCGCGGCTGGCTGGAGACCTCCGAAGTGCGGGCGGAGGAACTGGCGGCCGCGCTGGCGGCGGAAGGCGCGGCTGCGTTCATTTTTACGGACATCTCCCGGGACGGTACGTTGAGCGGTCCGAACGTGGACGCCATCGTGCGCCTGGCGCGGGCGTCCGGCCGCACCGTGATCGCTTCCGGCGGCGTGCGGGAAACCGGGGATCTGCTCCGGCTCGCGGCGCACCGGCGGGACGGCGTGGGCGGCGCCATCGTCGGCAAGGCCCTGTATACGGGCAATATCCGCCTGGCCGACGCCCTTAGTGAACTCGGAAACCTGCGGGAAAAGGAGGACGCCGATGCTGGCGAAACGGATCATCCCCTGTCTTGACGTCAAGGACGGCCGCGTGGTGAAAGGGGTCAATTTCGTGCAGCTGCGCGACGCAGGCGACCCGGTGGAACTGGCCGCCCTCTACGACCGGGAAGGCGCGGACGAACTCGTGTTCCTCGACATCTCCGCCTCGGTGGAAGGACGGGGCACCATGGTGGACGTGGTGCGGCGGACGGCGGAGGAGGTGCACATTCCGTTCACGGTGGGCGGAGGCATCTCTTCCGTGGAAGACATGAAACGGTTGCTCCGCGCCGGCGCGGACAAAATCAGCGTCAACACCGCGGCGGTGCTGAACCCTTCCCTGATCAGCGACGGTTCCCGGGTGTTCGGGGCGCAGTGCATCGTGCTGGCCATCGACGCGAAGTACAATCCGGAATGGAAGGACTGGGAAGTCTATACCCACGGCGGCCGCAATCCGACGGGCCTGCGGGCGCTGGAGTGGGCGAAAAGGGGCGAGGAACTGGGCGCCGGCGAAATCCTGCTCACGAGCATGGACGCCGACGGCACGAAGGACGGCTTCGACATCGCCTTGACCCGCGCCGTTTCCGACGCCGTGGGCATTCCGGTCATCGCTTCGGGCGGCGCCGGAACCGTGCAACATTTTATCGATGTGTTCATTGAAGGGCATGCGGACGCGGCCCTGGCGGCCAGCATTTTCCACTACCGGGAAGTGTCCATCCGCGAAGTGAAGGAAGCGCTGCGGGCCGAAGGGGTGAGCGTGCGATGAGCGGGTCCGGACGGCCGGAGACCGGTGTGCCGGCCGGCATCCGGTGGGACGAGCGGGGGCTGGTGCCCGCCGTCGTGCAGGACGACCTCAGCAAGGAAGTGCTGATGCTGGCCTACATGAACGAGGAAGCGCTGCGGCGGTCGCTGGAAACCGGCGAGACCTGGTTCTGGAGCCGTTCCCGCGGGGAGCTGTGGCACAAGGGCGCCACGTCGGGCAACACCCAGCGCATCGTGTCGATCCGCTACGACTGTGACGGCGACGCGCTGCTGGTGCGGGTGCGGCCGAACGGCCCGGCGTGCCATATCGGAACGTACAGCTGCTTCACCCATCCGGCGGAAGCGGGAGCGGAGGGCGGAAGTGCCGAGCCGGACGGCACGGCCGGAGCGGAAGAGGTACCCGACCGCTACGCGCCCCTCGGACGCCTGGAAGAAATCATCGCCAGGCGCCACGCGGAACGCCCCGAAGGGTCGTATACCACGTACCTTTTTGAAAAGGGCCTGGACAAGATTCTGAAAAAAGTGGGCGAAGAGACCTCCGAAGTGATCATTGCGGCCAAGAATCCGGGCACCGCGGAGCTCAGGAGCGAAACGGCCGATCTTTTGTACCACCTGCTGGTGCTGATGCGCGAAAGGGGCCTGTCCCTTGACGAGGTGCTGGGCGAACTCGACCGCCGGCACGGCCCCGCCGCGTCGGACCGTCCCCGGCCTTCGGACCGCCCGGGAAAAAAAACGGACGGAACAGAAGACTCCGGAAAGCCGGTGAACCGGACGCCGGAAGAACGGAACGCTCAGGGTGAGCAGAAAAGCCGATGGGCAGGACGTCCGGCGGGCGGAACGTCGGGTGGGACGGAAGCCCATGAGAAGGGCGTCGGAAGAACGGAACGCCCGGGATGAGCGGAAAAACCGGCTTGCCGGACGTCCGGCGGGACGCCCGGCAAGCCGGAAAGCCGAGGGCGGGCAGGCCGGCGGGTGAAGGCCGATGAGCGAAGACCGGCAAGCCGAAGGGAACGCCGGTTCCATCAAGAGGGGTGCGCGCATGCAGGGAAGCAAAGGGCTGCGGATTTTCCCGGGATCGTCCAACCCGGAGCTCGCCGCCAGGATCGCCGACCACCTCGGCGTCCCGCTGGGCAGGATCAAGCTGTCCCGCTTCAGGAGCGGCGAAATCTACGTGCATTACGAGGAGAGCGTCCGCAACTGCGACGTGTTTCTGATCCAGTCGCTCTCCCATCCCGTCAACGACCATTTCGTGGAACTGCTCATCATGATCGACGCGGCCAAGCGGGCTTCCGCGCGGACGGTCAACGTGGTGATGCCCTTTTACGGCTATTCCCGCCAGGAGCGGAAGGCGGCGCCGCGGGAGCCGATCACCGCGAAGCTGGTCGCGGACGTGCTCACCACGGCCGGCGCCGGCCGGGTGGTGACGATCGACCTGCACGCGCCCGCCATTCAAGGATTTTTCAATATTCCGGTGGATCACCTCACCGCCCTGGATCTCATTTGCGAATACCTTAAATCCAAAAGGATCAAGCGGCCCGTGGTGGTGTCGCCGGACGCGGGGCGGGTGTCCACGGCGGAAAATCTGGCCAGCCAGCTGGACGCGCCCTTCGCGGTCATGATCAAGAAGCGGCCGGCCCACAACCGGTCGATCGTCACCCACATCATCGGGGAGGTGGAAGGCCGGACGCCGATCGTCATCGAGGACATGATCGACACGGGCACCACCATTCTCCAGGCAGTGGAGGGACTTCGGGAACGGGGCGCGGAAAGCGCGGTGGTGTGTGCCACCCACGGGGTTTTCTCCGGAGGCGCCCTCCGGAAGCTCGACCATCCCGCCATCGGGGAGATCGTCGTCACGGATTCCATCCGGTTTCCGGATAACGGCGCATCCAAAAAGCTCAAAGTGCTGACCGTGGCCCCCCTGCTGGCGGAGGCGATCCGCATCATCACGGAAGGCGGCTCCATCAGCACCCTGTTTCGCAACAAGGGCATCTGAAGGAACGAATTTCCGGATTTGGCTGTCTCCTTCAGGTTGGTTTCGCGAGGCGTGCGGCTGTGTTATAATCCATGTGGATGACAAAGCGCAATACCCGTGCCAATCCCCCGGGGGAGGTGCCAGCCCATGAGCCAGCGAAGGACGCGCACGGCCGAAGATCGGCAGACGAACGTCATACCGATTCGGCTGGACGCGTCTTTTTTCTTCGAACGCGCCGTCCAGTCGCTGGACCGCTGCCGCTATGACAAGGCGCTAAAATACTTCCGCCGGGCGATGGAGTTCGAGCCGGACAATCCGGTCAACCACTGCAACATGGCCGGCATCCTGTCGGAAATGGGGCGGTACGAGGAGTCCAATTCGATTCTCCGCGTCATTCTCGAACGCATCGACCCGGGGATGACGGAGTGCTACTATTATCTGGCCAACAACTACGCCAACATGGAGCGGTACGAAGACGCGGAGGAAGCCCTCATCCGCTATCTGGAGACCGATCCGCACGGGCATTATCTGGAAGAGGCCGACGAACTGCTTGAACTCCTGCATTACGAGCTGAACCGGCCGCCGCGGGTGAGCACCATCAAATGCCGGGAGCATTTGTTCGCCCACGACAAGGCGCGCCGGCTGCTGGAGGCGGGGCGTTTTTCGGAAGCGGCCCGCCTGCTGGAAGAAATTCTCGAACGGCAGCCCGATTTCACGTCGGCCCGCAACAATCTCGCCTTGGCATATTACTATATGGGGTACCTGGAAAAATCCATGCAGCTCACGTCGCAGGTGCTGGAAGCGGACCCCGGAAATCTGCACGCGCTGTGCAATCTGGCGATTTTCTGCCGCCACAAGGGACGGGAAGTCGACCTGGCGGAACTTAAGGGCCGGCTGAAACGCATTGCGCCGATGCACCCCGAACATACCCTCAAGCTGGCCACGACCCTGGGGATCGTCGGCGAGCACGGGGAAGCGCACCGGCTGTTCGGGCGGTTGCTCAGGTACGGAGCACTGGGCGAAGAGCCGAGCCTGCTCCACTTCGCCGCCGTCGCCGCCGCCAACGCCGGCGACTACGACGAAGCGGAAAGGCACTGGCGAGCCGCGCGTAAGCTGGATCCCGCGTCGCCGGTACCCGCCTATTATCTGGACAGGCTGGAGGACATGCGCGCCGGCCGGGAACCGCCGCCGTCCCACTATCATTACCACCTGCCCGTCGAAGAACAGTTCAGGCGGTGGGAACAGGATCCCGCGGAGATGTCCCGCGCGATCCGCGAAGATCCCCTCGTCCGTTCGTCCCTTTTCTGGGCGCTGCGCGGCGGCGACCGAAAGACGAAGAGCCAGGTGATCCAGGCGCTGGGCCTGGCGGCGGATGAGGAAGTGGTGGAGACGCTCAAGGCGTTTCTCCTGGACCCCTCGGAAGATAACGATCTGAAGCGGGTGGCCGTGCTGGTGCTGCGCTCGATCGGGGTGGAGGACAAGCTGCAGGTGATGTTCTCCGGACGCCTGATCACCCTGGAAAGCCGGCGCCGTCCGCCGCGGCTTCCGTTCTGGGACAACGCCTGGCAGAACGTGCTGGACCGGGCCCTGGAAGGCATGGCGGACCGTTATGACATGGTGGAACAGCACGACATGATGACGCTGTGGGTGGACTTTCTGGCGAAGATCTACCCGCGGGTGCCCAAGGTGATCAGACCGGCCGCCTGGGCGGCGGCGCTGGAATACTGGGTGGCCCGGATGCACCGCAAACCGGTGACCTATCCCGAGCTGGCGGAACGCTACGGCGTTTCCCTGGCCAGCCTCAGCCGCTACGTCAACCGCATCGATGAAGCCTGCGGCATCCGGGAAAAACTGAAATGGACGTCAGGCGTGTTCTGGCCGAATCCGGCGCGGCCGGAAGACGACGGATATCCGCTGCTGTAGGCGGCGGGATCACACGCCGAAACGGGGAAGGTGAACCGCATGGAAAAGACGATCATCATCGGCACGGGCCCGGCCGGACTTACGGCCGCCATTTACCTGGCGCGGGCCAACGTGAATCCGTTGGTTATTGAAGGACCCGAACCGGGCGGGCAACTGACGACCACCACCGATGTGGAAAATTTCCCCGGTTTTCCGGAAGGCATTCTGGGACCGGAGCTGATGGACCGGATGCGCAAGCAGGCCGAGCGTTTCGGCGCGCGGTTCCGCCGGGGCTGGGTCGAAGCGGTCGACCTGGCGAAGCGGCCGTTTGAGGTCCGCCTGGAAGACGGCGATACGCTGCGGGCGGAGACGCTGATCATCTCCACCGGCGCATCCGCCAAATATCTGGGCATTCCGGGCGAGAAGGAAAGCATTGGAAGAGGCGTCAGCGCGTGCGCCACGTGTGACGGATTTTTTTTCCGCGGCAAGCGGGTGATCGTGGTCGGAGGCGGCGATTCCGCGATGGAAGAGGCGAATTTCCTGACGCGCTTCGCCTCGGAAGTGGTCGTCGTCCACCGCAGGACCGAATTGCGCGCCTCCAAGATCATGCAGGCGCGGGCGCGGGAAAATCCGAAGATTTCCTGGGCGCTCAACCGCACGCCGCTGGAGGTGCTTTACAACGAAAACGGCGTGACGGGGCTCAAGGTGCGCCACAACGAGACCGGACAGGAAGAGATCATTCCGGCCGACGGGCTGTTCGTGGCCATCGGCCATACGCCGAATACGAAATTCCTGCAGGGCTGGCTTGAACTGGACGAACAGGGCTATATCGCGGTGCGGCCGGGCACGACGGAGACGAACGTGCCGGGCGTGTTCGCCTGCGGGGACGTGCAGGACCGCAGGTACCGCCAGGCGGTCACGGCCGCCGGCAGCGGCTGCATGGCCGCCCTCGACTGCGAGCGGTATCTGGAGGAAGCGGCGGCCCGCGGCGTGGGTCAGTCGGTGTGAGGCAATCAGTTAAGAAGAGGAACCCGTCCGGGCGAACCGGACGGGGCAAAGCAGTCTGAGCACGCCAGTCTGAGGGAAATCGAGGTGCCGACATGGCGGAAAAGCTTTATCTCGGCCTGGACATCGGGGGGACCGCGATCAAGGCCGGCATCTGCGACGGCGAAGGCCGGCTGCTGCACGCCGTGGAAGGACCCACGGAGGGCGGCGAGGGAGCGGAGCGCATCCTGCAGAACGCCGCCCGCTGCGCGCGCCGGTGCGTCGAAGAATCGCAATACGGCTGGGACCGGATCGCCGCCGTGGGCGCCGGCGTACCCGGCTTTCTGGACGCGGTCCGCGGCATCGTGAAATTTTCGCCCAATCTGCCGCTGGCGGGCTTTCCGCTCCGCGACCGCCTGGCGGAAGCCCTGGGCAAGCCGGTGGCCGTCGGCAACGACGCCAACGCCGCGGCCCTCGGTGAAGCCTGGAGCGGCGCCGGACGCGGCGTCGCGAGTTGCGTGCTGTATACCCTCGGCACCGGCGTCGGCGGCGGCATCGTGGTGAACGGGCAGTTGATCGAAGGGTTCACCGGCATGGGCGGCGAGCTCGGACACATGAAAGTGGTGCCCGACCTGGAGGCGATTCAGTGCGGCTGCGGCCAGAAGGGCTGCCTGGAGACAGTGTCGTCGGCGACGGGCATCGTCCGTATGGCCAGGGGAGCCGTGGAGCGGGGAGACCGGACCTCGCTGGCCCTGGTCGAGAACCTGACGGCGAAGGACGTATTCGACGCCGCCAAGGCGGGGGATGAAGCGGCACGGCGGATCATCGAGCGGGCGGCCCTTTACCTCGGCAAGTCGATGGCCCTGGTGGCGGTGATCGTCAATCCGGAGCTGTTCATCATCGGCGGAGGCCTCAGTCAGGCGGGCGAGTTTCTGATCGAACAGGTTCGCGAGGCGTTCCGCAAATGCGCCCTGGAGCGGGCGCAGGAGGGCGTCGGGATCGTGGCCGCGGCGCTGGGCAACAACGCCGGCGTCGTCGGAGCCGCCGGTCTGGCGCGGCGGCTGGCGTCCTAGCGCCGGCGGGAGCCGGCAGCGCCGCCGGCCGGCGCGCTCCCGCCCGCGAGAGGAGAAGGACGGATGCGAAATACAGCGACGACAGCCAAGTCGGCTCCCCTGCTGGTCATCATCACCGGCATGTCGGGAGCCGGCAAAACCATCGCCGTGCAAAGCCTGGAAGATCTGGGCTTTTTCTGCGTGGACAATCTGCCGCCGGTGCTCATTCCGAAGTTCGCGGAGCTGATCGAACAGTCGCGCGGCCGGATCGCCCGCGTGGCGCTGGTCATCGACCTGAGGGGCCGGGAATTTTTCACGGCGCTGACCGAGGCGCTGAACGACTTGCGCGAAAATTTCTCCCTCCGTTGCGAGATTTTGTTCCTCGACGCCACCGATTCGGTGCTGGTGCGGCGGTACAAGGAAAGCCGGCGCCGCCATCCTCTGGCGGGAGACGGACCGCCCCTGGAGGGAATCCGGCTGGAGCGGAAGATGCTGGAGGACCTCAAGGAAATGGCGACACAGGTGATCGACACGAGCAACCTGAAACCGGCCGAGCTGAAGGAGCGCATCGTCAGCCGTTTCGGCAACCTGGGGTCGGGGACGCTCAGCATCAGCATCACCTCGTTCGGGTTCAAATACGGCGTGCCCATCGACGCCGACCTTGTTTTCGACGTCCGATTTCTTCCGAACCCCCATTACGTCGAGGAGCTGCGGCCCAAGACCGGCCTTGATCCGGAAGTGTACGATTATGTGATGAAGTGGCCGGACACGCAGCAGTTCCTGGCCAAGCTGCTGGATCTGCTCCATTTTCTCATCCCGCAATACCACAAGGAAGGCAAAAGCCACCTCGTGATCGGGATCGGCTGCACGGGCGGCAAACACCGTTCGGTGGCCATCGCGGAATATCTGGGGCGCATCCTCGGCGCCAGCGAGACGGAGACGGTGCGGGTGAACCATCGCGACGCCGAGCGCGACCGGCAGGGGTGAAGGCCGTGGCGAAAGAGGAAGCGACGCAGGTAAGCCGCCGTCCCCGCGTGGTGGCCATCGGGGGCGGGACCGGGCTTTCCGTCCTGCTGCGCGGGCTCAAGCACAGGGACCTGGACCTGACGGCCATCGTGACGGTGGCCGACGACGGGGGAAGTTCCGGCATTCTGCGGGAAGAGCTCGGCATGCCGCCGCCCGGCGACATCCGCAACGTCATCGAAGCCTTGGCCGACGCCGAGCCGCTGCTCGCCAGGGTGCTCTCGTACCGCTTCAGCAACGGGGCGGGATTGCGCGGCCACAGTCTGGGCAACCTGATTCTGGCGGCGATGCGGGACATCACCGGCGATTTCGTCTCGGGCGTCCGGGAACTCAGCCGGGTGCTGGCGGTGCGCGGCCGCGTTCTGCCCGCCGCAGGCCAGGCCATCGTGCTGAAGGCGGAAATGGAGGACGGCTCCGTGGTCTCGGGCGAATCGGCGATTCCGCGGGCCGGCGGGAAGATCCGGCGGGTGTTCATCGAGCCGCAAGACGTCGAGCCGCTGCCGGAAGCGGTGGAGGCGATCCGCGAGGCGGACGCCGTCCTGGCCGGTCCCGGCAGTCTTTATACGAGCATCATCCCGAATCTGCTCGTATCCAGGCTGGCGGAAGCAATCCGCGCCTCCCGGGCGGTCAAGATCTACATCTGCAACGTCATGACGCAGCCGGGCGAAACGGACGGATACGCGTTGAGCGACCATCTGGAGGCCATCGAACGGCACGCCGGAGGCCGGCTGTTCGATTACGCCATTGTGCATCTCGGCTCCATACCGCCCGAAATGGAGCGCATGTATGCCGAGCGGGGGGCCAGGGTCGTCCATCCGGACGTGGAGGAAGCGGAGCGCCGGGGGTACCGGGTCGTCACCGATTACCTTGCACAGTTCACCACCTATGTGCGGCACGACGCGGCCAGGCTGAGCGACCATATTTGCCGGCTCGTCGGAGAGGCCATGACAGCAAGGGAGTGAGCGGCGTGTCGTTCGCATCGGAAACGAAGAAGGAGCTGACCCTGCTTCAGGCGCAGCCGTGCTGCGAGAAGGCGGAGCTGTCCGCCATCATCCGCATGAACGGGGTGGTGCAGCTGTACGGACGCCGCATGGTGCTCGACGTCTCCAGCGAGAACGCGGCCATCGCCAGGCGGATCTATACCCTGCTCAAGCGGCATTTTGACGCGCCGACCGAAGTCATCGTCCGCAAGAAAATGCGGCTCAAAAAGAACAACGTCTACGTCGTGCGGGTCAAAGACCGGGTGGAACGGGTGCTCCGGGAACTGGCGATCGTTTCCGGCGAACCGGGGGAATTCAGGCTTCTGCCGGGGATCGGCAAATCGATCATCCGCAAGTCCTGCTGCAAGCGCGCGTATCTGAGGGGAGCGTTTCTGGCGGGCGGTTCCGTGAACAATCCGGAACGATCCTCCTACCATCTGGAGATCACCTCGATGTACGAGGACCATTGCCGCGCCCTGGTGGAGCTGGCCAACCGGTACCGTCTCAACGCCCGTTTCATCGAACGGAAGAAAGGCTTCATCCTGTACATCAAAGAAGGGGAAAAAATCATCGAGTTCCTGAACATCATCGGCGCGCACCAGGCCCTGTTCAAGTTCGAGGACGTGCGCATCATGAGGGACATGCGCAATTCCGTCAACCGCATCGTCAACTGCGAAACGGCCAACCTGAACAAGACCATCGGCGCCGCGGTGCGGCAGATCGAAAACATCCGCCTGCTCGACCGGGTGATCGGCCTTGAGAATCTGCCCGAGAAACTGAGGGAAGTGGCCGAAATCCGCCTCAAGCACCCGGACATGAACCTCAAGGAAGTCGGCGACCTGCTCAAGGGAAAGGTGAGCAAGTCCGGGGTCAACCACCGGCTGCGGAAAATCGACGAATGGGCCGAACGCATCCGGCGGGGAGAAGCCGGCGCTGTATCAAACGATATGGCAAAAAAAAGTGAAACAATGGTATAATAAATGCAATAATGTGAACACGGGGTCATTCGGACCACTTCAGTGAGGGGGTAGCATCCATGGCCAGACAGGCCGTCGTAGTCCGTCTGAAGACGGGGCTTCATGCGAGGCCGGCTGCCCTGTTTGTGCAGGAAGCCAACAAATATTCATCCGATATCTATGTGGAGAAGGACGACAAGAAGGTCAACGCCAAAAGCATCATGGGCATCATGAGCCTGGCCATCAGCTCGGGCACCGAAGTGGCGATCAGCGCCGAGGGAGCCGACGCAGAACAGGCTGTAAACGCTTTAGTCCAGCTGGTCAGCAAGGAAGAGCTGGAAAGCTGAATTCCGCCGTCCTGAAACACAGGCGCTGGGTAAAAAACTCCCGTTCGGGAGTTTTTTTGCTTGTACGCCCAGCATGGGCGTCATCTCTACGGTGAAAGTCCGGAATGGGGGCTGGCGAGCGCCTACCATTAGCCAAAGGCAAGGGTGCCTGCCGC
>Ga0207872_100494_pt1 | contig 22361 bp, 20 predicted proteins | sample Passage260B_FD_187372 | JGI IMG/M metagenome (GOLD analysis project Ga0207872, IMG submission 187372) | Cellulose adapted compost microbial communities from Newby Island Compost Facility, Milpitas, CA, USA - Passage2 60B (SPAdes) (version 2) ...
GCGGCAGGCACCCTTGCCTTTGGCTAATGGTAGGCGCTCGCCAGCCCCCATTCCGGACTTTCACCGTAGAGATGACGCCCATGCTGGGCGTACAAGACAAAATCCCCAACCTCACGCGGTTGGGGATTTTCATGCTCATGGTGAATGCGTGGGGAGTCGAACCCCAAAAAAACTATCCAGGCCAGTCATTCTGCGCGATTTTTAAACTTGAGGGGCGTCGGGCATTATGTATTAATCCATAATCATATGATAAAAATCTCGTGGCCATAGAATTTCGATATCTCCGATTTTGGGAGGAAACCGTCTGGTGTTGCTTGTGACTATGTATTTGCATTTTTCACTGATCGCTGTTGCCCAAACGTGAACATCGTTTTCATCATAGTGTCTCAAGGGTTCCTGTAAACCATGATCCTGAATTAGGGCTACGGCGGTTTGTGTATCGCAATCGCTTATCTCCGCAAGCGCCTTGCCTATGGGACTTTCCAATCGCCGGACGATTTCCAGGGCGTGTCGGCCAACCCGGCTGTTTACAGCGGGTTGGTTGTCCAGGATGGGATAAACAAAATGATCCAAAAATGATTCCACCGTTTCCGGAGGATAAACAACTCCTCCAATTCCCTTAAAAAGCGCGTGATAATAAAACTCGAGCAAGCACACTCGTGACAATACAACCCGATAATCCACCGTCTGCGCGGCCAGAGCCAACAGCTTGCGATTGATTCCGTCGTTACGGATCGCCCCGCACAGCACCGTTGTGTCAAAAAGAACCGGGGGGAGGCATCATAACCATTCACTTTCGTCGGCCTCCCCCTTGGATGCATTAAATTCGTTCAATTGTTGTTCGAATTCCCTGCGTTTTCTTGCTTCTTCAATGCCTATCTTAAAGTACTTTTTCGGAATTCTCCAATGTCCGCCGGGAGTTTGGAACGCATCCGGATATTTCCCTTTTTCACACCACCGCCGAATGGTCTGGTCGGAGACACCCAGTATTTCGGCGGCTTCGGAAGAAGTGTAAACATTCTGCTTTTCTTCAATGGGAGATGATTTTTCGAGAATATTCGCCAGTATGAACTTTCGGGTCGCTTCCTTATCATTATGGGAAACAAAATTCGGCAGCAAATCAATATAATCCACCAACAGTTCATGCGCCTTGTGAAATTCCCGATTTCGAATAAAACGGCGAATTTTTAAATCCAACCGGTTAAACGATTGGAAAGACTTGATCGAAGGCAGTGTAAAAGGCAAATCATCCAAAAAATCCGTCGGTTTATTAAGCAATGCAAGGGTTCTTTCTGCCATCATTTTCAACACAATATTCAAACTATCCGGTTTATTTTCATCTATCAGCAAAACTACGGTTTCCTCAAGTACTTTCTCCTCGGGTTTGGTAATCATAATTGACACCCCCTGTGCATTATCATTATATCCGACTCAGTGTTGGATATTCAATAAAATCCAACAAATCAAACAAAACCTTTACGGATCTCTCTACCGAATATGCAAAAACCCGACCTCATGCGGTCGGGTTTCTCACATTTTGGTGGAGGCGAGGGGAGTCGAACCCCTGTCCGAAGGCAACGCCACACAGGTTTCTACGGGTGTAGTCACGGTTTTGTCGTCGCCCGGACGAGCGCCCCGTAACCGGCTCCCGTCAAGGCCAGCCTGATTGTCCTCTTCCGTCGGCCCCAGGCGGAGACCGAACGGCGCAGCCCACTCAGGTTAAGCCCCTAAGCCGGCACATGGGCGATGCCGACCCGGAGCCTGGCGGCCGTGATTAGGCAGCCAGAGCCACGCGTCTCGCGACGCGCGTTCTTTGGACTCTTCTGTTGCCGTTTAAATTTGGCTTCGCGTTTGTAAAGAAGGACGCGACCCCTCTCCCCGCTGCCCGTGCTCGATCTGCCCCCGTCGAATCCAAAAACGCCCCCGCGATGGGAAGCTTTTTGGAACGGCAACAGCCGGCAACGGCTATCTTTATTATATCACAATTAAAAAGGATTATCACATGTAAATGGAGGATAAAACGAAAATTTATCAACAAAACAAAGCTCAACGCACCGGTCAAACCCTTTGCTTCATCTTGAGCGCCCGCTGGATCTCCCGCTCGGCGTCCCGCTTGGCCATGGCTTCCCGCTTGTCGTATTTCTTCTTGCCCTTGGCCAGCCCGAGCAGCACCTTGGCGTAGCCGTTTCTCACGTACACCTTCAAAGGCACCAGCGTGTAACCTTCCTGCTTGGTCAGGCCCAGGAGCTTATTGATCTCCGCCTTGTGCAGCAGGAGCTTCCGCGCCCGCCGCGGATCCGTCGGATTGTAGCGGTTCCCCTGCTCGTAGGGGCTGATGTGCATGTTGTGCAGGAAAATCTCCCCGTCCCGGATCGTGGCGAAGGCGTCGTTCAGGTTGGCCTTGCCGGCCCTGAGCGACTTGATCTCGGTGCCGGTCAGCACCATGCCCGCCTCGTAGGTGTCTTCGATGAAGTAGTCGTGGGACGCTCTGCGGTTTTGCGCCAATACTTTTTCCGCCTGGCTGTTTTTGCCCACGCCTCCTTCACCTCCCCAAGATCACCCCGGATTCGTCAGGTGCTTATTTTACCATGCCGGACAGGCACTTGTCGATGAGCGCCATGCGGATGTACAGGCCGTTTTTCGCCTGGCGGAAGTAGGCCGCGCGCGGATCGGCATCCACCTCTTCGGCGATTTCCCCGGCCCGCGGCAGCGGATGCATGACAATGGCGTCCTTGCGCATCAAACCAAGGAGTTCCGCATCCACGATATACCGGCCGAAAGCCTTCTCGTACTCCTCCTGCGACGGGAACCGTTCCTTCTGGATGCGGGTCTGGTACACCACGTCCACCTCGCCGGCCGCCGCGTGCAGGTCGGAGGTTTCCCTGTACCTCACGCCCTTTTCGTCCAGATACCGCTTCACCGCCTCGGGAATCCGGACGTTCTCCGGCGCGATGAACACAATCATAACGTCCCGATAATTGGCCAGCATATAGCTGAGGGAGTGCACGGTCCGGCCGTAGGCCAGATCGCCGACCATGGCGATGCGCACCCCGTCGATGCGGCCGAATTCCTTGCGGATCGTGTAGGTGTCCAGCAGGGCCTGCGTCGGGTGCTCGCCCGCGCCGTCCCCGGCGTTGATCACGGGCACTTTCGCCACCCGGGCCGCCCGCTCGGCGGCGCCGATCTCGGTGTGCCGCAGCACGATCAGGTCGCAGTATTCGTTGACCACCCGGATGGTGTCTTCCAGCGTTTCCCCTTTGATCACCGAAGAAAAATGCCGCGCGTGTTCCGTGCCGATCACGCTGCCGCCAAGGCGCAGCATGGCCGACTCGAAGGACAGCCGGGTCCGCGTGCTCGCCTCGAAAAACAGCGTCGTCATGATCCGGCCCGCGAACCGGCGGTCGCCGCCGCGCGCCACCACCTTCTCCATCTCGCCGGCGGCCTCGAACAGTTCCTCCAGCTCTTCCCGGGAAAACTGCTTTGCGCCGATCACATGGTACAGGTTCCGTTCCATCGGGTTCCTCCGCTCTCCCATGACCGTTCGGACGGTGCGGGTTCGGACGCCGCCCCGTGTGCAGCTTTCCGCACCGTTCTTATCCTATATAAAAGCGCGGACAAAAGCAAACCGGATTACCGGCGCTTCCTGCCGCCTCCCCGCTTCTTGCCGGAAGCGGAACGCTTGGCGGAAGCCTTCGCCTTGCCCCCGGATTTGCCGTTCGATTTGCCGCGTTTCCCGCCGCGGCGGCCGCCCTCGTATTCTTCGCCGCCGTTCCCGCCGTTGCGCTCGCCCCTGCTCCTCCGGCCGCGCCGGCCGCGCTCGTCCACCAGGCTGAGCTTGTCCGCGCGGCGGGGCTTCATGTCCACCAGCTCGAACTCGACGGTATGCTCCTCCATGTTGACGCGGGCCACCCGCACGCGCACCTCGTCGCCGATGCGGAACACCCGGGCCGTCCGCTCCCCGATCAGCACCATGTGCTGCTCGTGGAAGTGGTAGTAGTCGTCGGTCATGTCGCTCAGCCGCACCAGCCCCTCGACGGTGTTCCCCAGCTCCACGAACATGCCGAAGCCGGTGACGCCGCTGACGATGCCGTCGAACTCCTCGCCGATCTTGTCCAGCATGAACTCGGCTTTCTTCATCTTTTCCACGTCGCGCTCGGCGTCCACCGCCACGCGTTCCCGCTCCGACGACTGGCGGGCGATGTCCGGCATGCGCGCGCCCAATACATCGATGCGGTGTTCCGGCAGCGTGCCGCCGTTTTCCAGCGTCTCCCGGATGATGCGGTGAATGACCAGGTCGGGGTAGCGCCGGATGGGGGACGTGAAATGGGTGTAAAACTCCGCGGCCAGGCCGTAGTGCCCGAGGCTCTCGGCATCGTAGCGGGCCTGCTTCATCGACCGGAGCATCATCGTGCTGATGACCGTTTCCTCTTTCGTGCCCCGGATCTCCTCGAGGAGCGTCTGCAGCGCGCGGGGATGGACGGAACCGCCCTTGCCGCGCACCACGTAGCCGAAATTCCCCACGAACCGGATGAAATCGAACATCTTCTCGCTGTCCGGTTCCTCATGGACGCGGTACAGAAACGGCACCTTCAGCCAGTAGAAATGTTCCGCCACCGTCTCGTTGGCCGCCAGCATGAACTCTTCGATGATCTGCTCGGCGATGGAGCGCTCCCGTTTCTGCACGTCGACGGGCTTGCCCTGCTCGTCCACCATGATCTTCGCTTCGGCAAGGTCGAAATCGATGGCTCCGCGCCGCATCCGCTTCTCCCGCAGCGCCAGCGCGAGCTCGCGCATGCGCTCCAGCATGTCGAAAATGTGCGCGTAGCGCTCCTTCAGCTCGGCATCCTCATCCACCAGCATTTTGCGCACGTTGGTGTACGTCATCCGCTCCGCGGAACGGATCACGCTCGGGTAGATGTCATGCCGCACGCGGCGCAGCGTGCGCGCGTCGAATTCCATCTCGCAGGTCATCGTCAGCCGGTCCACGTGCGGGTTGAGGGAACAAATCCCGTTCGAAAGCCGGCGCGGCAGCATCGGAATGACCCGGTCCACAAGATACACGCTGCAGCCCCGGTTGTACGCTTCCCGGTCCAGCGCGGAGTTTTCCTTCACATAGTAGCCGACATCGGCGATGTGGACGCCGAGCAGCCAGTTGCCGTTCGGCAGGATCTCCACATGGACGGCGTCGTCCAGGTCCTTGGCGTCCTCGCCGTCGATGGTGATGATCGTCTTGCCGCGCAGGTCGCGCCGGCCCTGGCTCACGATCTCCTCTTCCGTGATGGCGTCGGGAACCGCCTCCGCCTCGGCCAGCACGTCCTCCGGAAACTTTTCCGGCAGCCCGTGTTTGCGGACAATGCTCAGGATGTCGACGCCGGGGTCATCCTTGTGGCCGAGAATTTCCACGATCTCGCCCTGCGCGAGGGACCGGCCTTCCGGATAGCGGACGATGCGGACGACGACCTTCTGTCCCGTCACGGCGCCGCCGAAGGCTTCCCTCGGCACGAAAATATCCTTGTTGATCCGCCGGTCGTCCGGAATGACGAAACCGAAGCTCTCATGGCTTTGGAAAAGCCCGACCACCTCCGTGACCGCCCGCTTGACGATGCGGACCACTTCCCCTTCCAGCCGGTGTCCCGACGGGTCCTTGGAACTGATCCGCACCAGCACCGTGTCCCCGTTCATGGCGCCCATGAGGTCGCTCGGGTGCACGTAGACGTCGGGAAGGCCCTCTTCATCCGGCAGCAGAAACGCAAAGCCCTTGGGATGCACCTGCAGCCGGCCGCGCACGAGGTTCATGCGTTCCGGCACGCCGTAGCGCCCGGTGCGGGTCCGGACGATCCGGCCCTCCCGCTCCAGCTCCTCCAGCATGCGCGCGAAAGCCTGCGCTTCCTCTTCGCCTTCAACGCCAAAGTGGGCGGCCAGCTCCTCCCGGGTCATCGGTTTGTACGCTTTTTCGCGCATGAATTCCAGCAGTTCTTGTTCGCCGTTCAAAGGCACGGCATCTCCTCTTTTCTTCCTATTTTCATAAAAAAAGCAGGAAGCTCGCGCTCCCTGCTCCGCGTGTTCCGGCCGTCAGTCCCTGACAACCCATCCAACCAGCAAAGCGATGATGAAGAACGCCGCCCCCAACCCGACCGTCAGGCGCTGGAGGAACAATTCGAGGCCGCGCGCCTTCTGTCTCCCGAACAGATGCTCCGCGCCGCCGGTAATGGCTCCCGAAAGGCCGGCGCTCTTGCCGCGTTGCAGCAGGACGACGGCAATCAAGGCCAGGGAGACGATGACGAGCAAAATTTTCAGGATCACTTCCAGCGTTTGCACCGAATCCACCTCCCGCGCAAGCCGAGCGGTACGTCTGAACACAGTAAATGCATTTTACCACATTCGGCGGGGGTTGACAATCACGGGCGGATTCGGTGCCCGGCGGCGGCTCCCGGGCTTTGGGCCGCGGGGCCGGCCGGAGGCGGATCGGTCGGGGCACAATCGGTCCGTCAGCAATCGCTTGCGGAGGACAGGCTGCCGGTTCAAAGGCACACCGTGAATCCGGGACAGGCCGTCAGTTCGGGAACTGGACGCGGTAGCCGTCAAACTGTTGAAACGCCTGTCCGATTTCCTGCGCGTCAGCGGCGGTCATCTTGTACCAGCCGCGGTTGAACATTTCCTCGAACAGCTGAAACTGCAGATTGTGCACGTCGTTCAGGATCTGCTGCACGTCACGGTGCAGATCGGGATTCTGCATCTCGTTGAGCCCGGTGGTGTAGCCGAAGCTCAGATATTTCTCGTAATTCAGCGCCTCGTTGAGCCGGTCGCGGTCGTTCATCTCCGGCCCCTTCACCTGCGGCAGCTGTCCGCTCTGGGGCTGGGCGATCTGCGTATGCATCAGGCGGCCCCTCCCCCGGCATGCCGCTGCAGGTGGGACAGCAGCGTGTTGTAATGTTGCTGGTGCCGCTTGCCCGCGGCGTCCAGCAGCGTGCGCAGGTTCGGATCCTGGCAGGCGCCGGCCGCGGCGGAGAATTTCTTGATCGCCAGCAGCTCCCAGCTCAGAAAGTCCTTCACATACAGCAGTTCCTTGTCGCTGAGCAGGTTGCGGCCCGTCGTGGCGCCGGACGCGGCGTTCGCCCCGGAGGTTCCCGCGGCGGGAATCATGGACATTCCTCCCTTTCGTGAATCGAGTCACGCTTATTGTGCATCGGGAGGAAAATTTTATGCCGTGCGCTTCGGACCCTTCACGCCTCAATCCGAAAGAAAACGACGATCAGGCCGCAGGATGAGGCGGATCGTTTCTCCGCGGACGGCTCCACCCGGAACACGTTCCGGAATGACCGGCAGGAAACCCGCGCTGTTCACGCATCCGGAGGCGGGCTGAGGGAGCAGACAATGACGAGCGGCTCGTCGCCGTCATTGATCTGGCCGTGTTCCTTGCCCGGCGGAATGTAGACGCTCATGTTTGGTTCGAGCCGGAACTCTTCCCCGTCCAGGTACATCGTCCCCGTCCCTTGAATGATGAAATAGGCCTCTTCATTCGGATGGCTGTGGCGCACGATCTGTTCCCCGGGATTCAGGTAGCAGATGGACACGCCCAGATTGATGGACCCGACCGTGGTCGGATGCACGAGGCGTTTGACCAGCCCCCCGAGTCCCCGGAATTCTCGTCCTTCATGGGGCATTCTGACGGTTTTTGGTCTTGCGGACATGGAATCGACCTCTTTTCTCCGGTTGATTGCGGTTCCCCTGGACGACAAATTTCGATTCCGGCTTTGCGCTTTTTTGGTTTGGACAACGTGTGTAAACAGCATATCCGACAAAACGGCGAAGCGCAATCACAAAAAATGTCATGGATGGCAGCGTTGTTCCGATCATTCAGAAAAAGTCCGCCAGGTACGACGTCCGTGCCGGAATCCGACGCCCCAGCCGAAGCGCCGTTTCCCGGCTTCCCCGCAACCGGCCCGTCTCATGGAGCAGCGACGCCGGGCGGCCGCCGAGGAGCAGCGCGGTGAGCGTCTGAATGCTGCACGCCAGTTCCGCTTCGTCCGCGGACCCCGCCTGCAGATTTTCCGACACCCGCTCCGCCCGGGCCCCGCCGGCGGCGTCGATCCGCAGCCGGAATACCCCGTGATTCCACGGCGCATGCTCGTCTTCCACCGCCAGGATCACCTCATCCTCGCCCTCTCCCGGCTCAAAGGGATATTGCGCAAGGAACCCTTCCACATCCACGATGCGTGACATGAAATACGGCTGCAGCTCCTGCTTGATCCGCGGATCCGGCAGCAGGAAAGGCAGCGGATCGTCCGCCGGCACGGTCATCGTCAGCCGGTCGGCCATCGAATCGTGGTCGGCGGCGTATCGCCACAGGCCGAGCCGCGCCTCCTCGCTGACGCAGACCCACTCGTGCACCGTCATCGTCCGCTCTTTGACCTCATACAGCAAATACCCTTCCGGTTTTCCGTCGCCGTTGTAATAGACCGCCGCGAGGCCGGGCTTGGAGAACACGCGCCGCTCCCACCAATCCGGCGTCCGGACCAGCATGCCGGTGTAGCGTGATGCGAACGTTTCATACACGCCGTCCAGGAGGCCGGCATCCTTCGCCGCGCGCTCCACCCGGCCGGGCACTTCGGCGCGCGGCGGGAAATGGCGCGGCTCCAGCGTGTACGCTTTGCGCTCGATGGTCATTTCCCATCCGTACCTGCGGTAAAACGGAAACGAAAACGGATGCAGCATGCTGACCGTCTGTCCCGCTTCCCGCATCGTCGTCAGCCCGTTCCTGAGCAGTCCGGCGACGCATCCCTTCCTCCGCGCCTCCGGCCAGGTCGCCACGCTCGCGACGCCGACCATCGCCATCTTCCGGCCGTTCACCCAGATTTCCAGAGGCAAGAGCGTCATTGCCGCCAGCAGCCGGCCGCCCTCGAACACGCCCCATTCCCGTTCGGGGCGGAACCGCGCCCTCCGCTCCTCCAGCTGTTCCGGCGTCAACGTGTATTGGAACGCAAACTGGCTGAGCGCCATGCGTTCCTCGAAATGCTCCGCTCCAAGCTGCCGGATCTCCACCGCCGTTCCTCCTCTCCCCCGTGCCCGTCCCCGGGCCCTGCATCCGCGCCCGTCTCCCCGCGTCCGAACCTTTCCGCGGACGGAATTTCCGGGATCCTCACACCCAGCCCCGCTCGCGGAACCAGGCGAAGTTCCGTTTGGCGCTTTCCAGCGACGATACCTCATACTGCTCCTGTTCGACGATCACGTACTCCACGCCGGCGGCCAGACAGGCTTTAATCGCGCTGTCCCAGTCCACCACGCCCCGTCCCAGCTCCGCGTCGGTCCCGTCGGCCTTGAAATCCTTCGCGTGCACCAGCGGCACGCGGCCCGCATACCTGCGCACATATTCGGCCGGGTCCCGGCCGCCCATCTTCACCCAGCCGAGGTCGAACTGCGCCAGCAGCCCGGGCAGCCGCTCCAGCAGGCGGTCGATCACCGTTTGGCCGCCCACCGTTTTGAACTCGAACGCGTGATTATGGTAGCCGAAAGCCAGCCCCGCCTCGCGCGCCGTTTCGCCCGCCGCCTCCAGCACTTCGGCCATCCGGGCCACGTCGTTCTCCGTCGGCTCATCGGGAAGCGGATACGACGGCACGATGAAAAATTTAAGCCCCAGCTCCGCCGCGAAGGCCGCCTGGCGCCGGACGTGCTCGCGCACCGCCGCAAGATCGGCCGGCTCCCCCTTCTTCAGATTCAAGCCGATATGCGCGGACACCGCCCCGATGCCCGCCGCCTCCAGCGCCCTGCGCACCTCGCGGACGGACGCGCCGTAAAATCCGGCGAATTCCACAAATTGGTAGCCAATCTCCGCCATTTCCCGGATTGTGCCGAGGAAATCCCGCTCGCAGCGGTCGCGGACGGAATACAGCTGAATGCCCACCTGCGGTCTGGCCATCGAAATCCCTCCATATGCCGTTGTCTGCGCTGCCAACGTTTGGCTGCGTTCGGTTACTCCCAAATTATACAAAAAAGAACATCCGCGGCTCGAGAGCGGTTTTTGTCCATTCCGTATCTATAATTGGTTTCGCCGATTCCGGCACGAAGAAACCCTCTGCCTTCCCCGTGGCAGAGGGTTTTCCCGTTCACTTCAGGCCGCGCAGGTTGTAGAACGCCGCCTTGCCGCCGTACTGCGCCGTCGGGCCGAGCCGATCCTCGATGCGCAGCAGCTGGTTGTACTTCGCCACCCGGTCCGTGCGGGACGGCGCGCCGGTCTTGATCTGCCCGGCGTTGGTCGCCACGGCGATGTCGGCGATGGTGCTGTCCTCCGACTCCCCGGAGCGGTGGGAGATGACGGCGGTATAACCCGCCCGCTTGGCCATTTCGATGGCGTCGAAGGTCTCCGTCAGCGTGCCGATCTGGTTCACCTTGACCAGGATGGAATTGGCGATGCCCCGCTCGATGCCGGCCGACAGGCGGGCCGTGTTCGTCACGAACAGGTCGTCGCCGACCAGCTGCACCCGGCCGCCGAGCCGTTCGGTGAGCAGCTTCCAGCCTTCCCAGTCGTCCTCGGCGCAGCCGTCTTCAATGGACAGGATCGGATACTTCTCCACCCAGCCGGCGAGAAAGTCCACGAATTCGGCGGACGTGAACGACTTTCCTTCGCCTTCCAGATGGTACTTGCCATCCTTGAAAAACTCCGTGGACGCCACGTCCAGCCCCAGGTACACGTCGGAACCCGACTTGTAGCCGGCCTTCTCGATCGCTTCCAGGATGGTGGTGATCGCTTCCTCGTTGGAACGCAGGTTGGGCGCGAAGCCCCCTTCGTCGCCGACGGCGGTGTTCAGTCCCTTCGCCTTCAGCACGCTTTTCAGCGAATGGAAAATTTCCGCCCCCGCGCGAAGCGCTTCGCGGAAGCTCGGCGCGCCCACGGGCAGGACCATGAATTCCTGCACGTCCACGTTGTTGTCGGCGTGGGCGCCGCCGTTCAGGATGTTCATCATCGGCACCGGCAGCGTCTTGGCGTTGAAGCCGCCCAGATACGCGTACAGCGGCACGTCCAGGGCGTCCGCCGCGGCGCGGGCCACGGCCAGCGACACCGCCAGGATCGCGTTGGCGCCCAGCTTGCCCTTGTTCGGCGTGCCGTCCAGCTCGATCATCCGGCGGTCGACCGCCACCTGGTCCAGGGCGTTCCAGCCGATGAGTTCCGGGGCGATCACCTTGTTGACGTTTTCCACCGCCTTGAGGACGCCCTTGCCGAGATACCGGCTTTTGTCGCCGTCGCGCAGCTCCACCGCCTCATGGGCGCCGGTGGATGCGCCGGACGGCACGATGGCGCGGCCGAACGCGCCGGAGTCCAGGCGGACTTCCACCTCGACGGTGGGATTGCCGCGGGAATCCAGGACTTCGCGGGCATAGATTTCGGAAATGAACGTCACGCGAAAAACACTCCTTCCACAGGTTGTTGCCGGCTGTCAGAGAATCAGCGATTTCCCGGTCATCTCCGGAGGCTGCGGCAGGCCCATCAGCGCCAGCAGCGTCGGCGCCACGTCGGCCAGGATGCCGCCCTCCCGGAGCGTCAAACCGTGCTTCGTCACGATGCAGGGCACCGGGCTGGTCGTGTGCGCCGTATGCGGCCTGCCTTCCTCGTCGATCATCATGTCCGCGTTGCCGTGGTCGGCGATGATCACCGCCACGCCGCCCTTCGCCAGCACCGCCTCCACCACCTTGCCGAGGCACTCGTCCACCGCCTCGACGGCGCGGATGGTCGGCTCCAGCATGCCGGAGTGGCCCACCATGTCGGGATTGGCGAAATTGAGCACGATGGCGTCGTGTTTGTCCGACTCGATCTCGCGCACCGCCGCCTCCGCCACCTCGTAGGCGCTCATCTCCGGCTTGAGGTCGTAGGTGGCCACCTTCGGCGAATTGATCAGGATCCGCGTCTCGCCTTCCAGCGCGATGTCCCGCCCGCCGCTGAAAAAGTACGTCACATGCGCGTACTTTTCCGTCTCCGCGATGCGCAGCTGGGTCTTGCCGTGCTGCACCAGCACTTCGCCGAAGGTGTTGTCCAGATCCTTCGGCTTGAATGCCACATAACCCCCGACGGTTTCCGAAAACAGCGTCATGCAGACGAAGTGGATGTCCTTCGGATGCCCCGGTCCCCGGTCGAAGCCGCGGAAATCCTCGTTGGTGAACGCCTGCGACAGCTGGATGGCCCGGTCCGGCCGGAAGTTGAAAAAGATCACCGCGTCGCCGGACTCCACCCGGCCGACCGGCGCCCCGTCCTCATCCACGATGACCGTCGGCATGACGAATTCGTCGTACACCGATTTCTCGTAGGATTCCCGCACGGCGGCGATCGGGTCGCGATGCTTCGGCCCCTCTCCGTACACCATGGCGCGGTACGCTTTCTCCGTCCGGTCCCAGCGCTTGTCGCGGTCCATGGCGTAGTAGCGCCCCTGCACCGTGGCCATGCGGCCCACGCCGATTTCCCGCGCGCGCTTCAGGAACATCTCAAGGAAACGCACCGCGCTGTCCGGAGCCGTATCCCGCCCGTCGAGGAACGCGTGCACGTACACCCGGTCCGTGAGACCTTCCCGCCGGGCCATCTCCAGAATCGCCACGGCGTGATCCATGTGGCTGTGCACGCCGCCGTCGGACAAGAGCCCGCACAGGTGCAGCTTCCTGCCCTTGTCCCGCGCGTGCCGGACCGCGCCCAGCAAGGTTTCATTTTCAAAAAAGTCCCCGTCGCGAATCGACTTCGAGATCCTAGTCAAATCCTGATAGACGATGCGGCCGGCGCCGATGTTCAGATGCCCGACTTCGGAGTTGCCCATCTGCCCTTCCGGCAGCCCGACGGCTTCCCCCGAAGCCGTCAGCGTCGTGTGCGGGTACGTCGCCCAGTAGCGGTCGAAATTCGGCTTGCGGGCGAGCGCCACCGCGTTGCCTTCCTTTTCTTCCCGCAGCCCGAAGCCGTCGAGAATGATCAGCGCCACCGGCCGCGGCGCCGCAGCTTCTGCCATTATGGTTTCGCCCCTTCCACCAGGCGGATGTAGGATGCCGGGTCCAGGCTCGCGCCGCCCACCAGGGCGCCGTCGATCTCCGGCTGGCGCATAAAGTCCGGCACCGTCTCCGGCTTCACGCTGCCGCCGTACTGGATGCGCACCTTCGCCGCGGCGTCCGCGCCGAACCGCTCCGCGATGACGCCGCGGATGAAGCCGATCACTTCGTTCGCGTCTTCCGCCGTGGAAGCGCGGCCCGTGCCGATGGCCCAGACCGGCTCATACGCCACCACGACCTGCGCCGCCTGTTCCGCGGAAAGCCCGTCGAACGCCGCTTCCGTCTGCCGCCGGACCACGTCCCGGGTCTTCCCGGCTTCGCGCTCCTCCAGCAGTTCGCCCACGCATACGATGGGCGTAAGCCCGTGCCGGAACGCCGCGTGGACCTTCTTGTTCACCGTCTCGTCCGTCTCGGCGAAATACTGCCGGCGCTCGGAATGGCCGACGATCACGTAGGTCACGCCGAGCTCCTTCAGCATGGCGCCGCTGATTTCCCCGGTGTACGCTCCCTGGTCGGCGAAATGCAGGTTCTGCGCGCCGAGCTTCAGCGTCGTTCCCTTCACCGCCTCGGCCAGGGCGGGCAAAGCGGTGAACGGGGCGCAGATGACGCTCTCCACGCCTTCGATCTCCGCCTTGCCCTTCACCCCCCGCACAAAAGCAACGGCCTCGCCGGCCGTCTTGTGCATCTTCCAGTTGCCTGCAATGATCGGGATCCTGCTCATGCCCTCACCCTACTTGTCCTGCAGGGCCGCCACGCCGGGCAGCACCTTGCCTTCCATGAATTCGAGGGACGCGCCGCCGCCGGTGGAGATGTGGTCCATCCTGTCCGCCAGCCCGAACTTCTCCACCGCCGCCGCGGAATCGCCGCCGCCGATGACGGTGTACGCCGCCGCTTCCGCGCAGGCCTGCGCCACCGTCCGGGTGCCCTGGGCGAACGGTTCCATCTCGAACACGCCCATCGGCCCGTTCCAGACCACCATCCTGGAGGCGCGGATCACGTCGGCATAGGCGGCCGCCGTCTTCGGCCCGATGTCGAGACCTTCCCAGTCCGGCGGAATCTCGTCGACGCCCGCCACCCGGGTATTGGCGTCCGCCGCGAACCGGTCGGCAATCACCACATCCACGGGCAGCATGAGATTTTTGCCGAGCCGCTTCGCCTTCTCGATGAAATCCAGAGCCGCTTCCAACTTGGTATCGTCCAGCAGCGATTTCCCGATCTCCTTGCCCTGGGCCTTCAGGAAGGTATACACGAGACCGCCGCCCAGCAGGATGTTGTCGGCGATCTCGATCATCTTGTCGATGACGTCGATCTTGTCCTTCACCTTCGCGCCGCCGATGATGGCGGTGAGCGGCCGGTCCGGGTTGTTCAGGGCCCGGCCGAGCACGGTGATCTCCTTCTCCATGAGCAGCCCCGCCACCGCCGGCAGATGCCGGGCGATCCCTTCCGTGGACGCATGCGCCCGGTGCGCGGCGCCGAAGGCGTCGTTCACGTACAGATCGGCCAGCTCCGCGAACGCCTTGGCCAGTTCGGGGTCGTTCGCTTCTTCTCCCGGATAGAACCGGACGTTTTCCAGCAGCAACACGTCGCCGTCGCGAAGCGCGGCCACCTTCGCCTTCACGGCGTCGCCGACGGCTTCGTCCGCCTTCTGCACCGGCTTGCCGAGCAGTTCGGACAGCCGCTCCGCCACCGGCGTCAGGCGAAGCTCTTCCACCACCTTGCCTTTCGGGCGGCCGAGGTGGCTGGCCAGAATGATTTTCGCGCCCCGTTCCATCAGGTGGCGGATGGTGGGCAGCGTTTCGCGGATGCGCGTGTCGTCGGTTATTTTTCCGTTTTCCAGCGGCACGTTGAAGTCGACCCGGACAAACACCCGTTTGCCCGCGACCTCCACGTCGCGCACGCTTTTTTTGTTCATGGTCGTCCCCCTCCGCTCCAGTATAAGGTTGATTTTGGACGAAAGTAAAGAGGAGCTTCCCTCAAGGCTCCTCTTCCGGTGCGTGCTCTGGAACGATGGTCCGTCACAGCCCTTTTTTCGCGATGTAGACCGCCAGGTCGACCACGCGGTTGGAGTATCCCCATTCGTTGTCGTACCAGGACACGACCTTGACCAGGTTGCCTCCCATCACCATGGTGGACAGCGCGTCGATGGTGGAAGACACCGTGCTGCCGATGTAGTCGCTGGAGACCAGCGGTTCCTCGGAATAGGCCAGGATGCCCTTCAGCGAACCTTCCGCGGCTTCCTTGAACGCGGCGTTCACTTCCTCGACGGTGACGTCCCGGGCCAGTTCGGCGACCAGGTCGGTGACGGACACGTCCGGCGTCGGCACCCGGAAGGCCAGGCCGGTCAGCTTGCCTTTGAGTTCCGGCAGGACGAGTCCCACCGCCTTGGCGGCGCCCGTCGTGGTCGGCACGATGTTCTGCGCGGCCGCCCGCGTGCGGCGCAGGTCCTTGTGCGGCAGGTCCAGCACCGGCTGGTCGTTGGTGTACGAGTGCACCGTCGTCATGAGCCCCTTGACGATGCCGAACTTCTCGTGCAGCACCTTCGCCATCGGGGCAAGGCAGTTCGTGGTGCAGGACGCGTTGGAAATGATCGTGTGCTTCGCCGGATCATACTTGTCTTCATTGACGCCCAGCACGATGGTGATGTCCTCGTCGGTGGCCGGCGCGCTGATGATGACCTTTTTCGCGCCGCCGTTCAGGTGCAGGGCCGCCTTTTCGCGCTTGGTGAAAATCCCGGTGGATTCCACGACGATTTCCACGCCGACGTCCGCCCAAGGCAGCTTTCCTGGATCGCGTTCCGCAAACACGCGGACCGGACGGCCGTTGACGATGATGGAATCTTCCCCGACTTCCACCTTCGCGTTCAGCGTGCCGTGGGTGGTGTCGTACTTCAGCAGATGGGCCAGCGTCTTGACGTCGGTCAGGTCGTTGACGGCCACGATCTCGATGTCCGGGTTGTTCAGCGCGGCGCGGAACACCAGCCGTCCGATGCGGCCGAATCCGTTGATGCCCACTTTCACCATGGAAAACTCCTCCTTATATATAATGGTCTGTTTTGAATGCTCCTGAATGCTCCTGACGTTCATCCGGGCCAAATCGGCCGAAACGGGACGCCTGCCTGCATGCCTGCCATCCGCGGGCGCGGCGCGTCCGGTCAGCCGGGCCGGGACTCCATCGTCTTCAGCGCTTCCTCCGCGGCGGCCTCGTCGGTGACGAGGATGTCGTTCTGCCCGTAGCGGAGCACCGCGGCGATGGCTTCGCCCTTGCTGCGCCCGCCGGCGACGCCGATCACCGTGTCCGCCCGCTCCAGGTCCTGCAGACGGAGCCCGACGGTCGTCCTCCGGTACACCACGGCGCCCGAGCGGTCGAAATAGTAGCCGAACGCCTCGGCCACCGCGCCTTCCCGGCGCAGTTCCTCCATCGTCCGCTCGTCCAGCTTGCGCCGCCTGGCCATCGTCATGGCTTCCCCGATCCCGTGCACGATGATCCGCGCGCTGCGGATCATCTCCACCACTTCCCGCACGTTCGGCTCCTGCATCATCGTCTGGTACGCTTCTTCGCCCAGGTGATCCGGCACGTGCAGCATCCGGTATCGCGCGCCCGTCCGCTTGGCCATCTCCGAGGCGACGGTGCTGGCCTGGACGTCCACGCTTTCTCCCAGGCCGCCCCGGGCGGGAACGAACCAGTTGTCGCGCAGCGGAGTGGACGACTGCATGTGCGACGCCACGCAGGCCATCGTCGTGCCGCCCATCACCGCCACCACGTCCCCCGGTTTCAGCACGCCGACGAGCACCCGGGCGGCGGCGCGCCCCATCTCCTGCTTGACCGCCTCGGACTGGTCGGAGTCGCCGGGAACCACGATGACCCGCTTCAGCCCGAACGCTTCCCGGAGCGCTTCCTCCAGCCGGGTCAGGCCGAACCATTCCCGGACGAAGGGTTCCAGCTCTTCCAGGAGCCGTTCGCCCTCGGCGCTGAGCGCCATGCCGGACGGCCCGATCTCCACGAGGCCCTGCTCGCGCAGCACATCCAGCTCGGTGCGCAGCGATCGCTCCGTCAGGTTGACGCTGGCGGCCAGGGTCCGCCGTCCGGTCTTTCCCGACAGGCGAATCTGCCGGAGAATCTCGTAGCGCTTGCGCATGACGCGCAGCAGATCGGGAACCAACTTCAGCTGGGCTTCCACCATTTTGCGCATTGCGATTCGCCGCTCCTCCCGACGCTGCCAAAGCCGACCCGCACGGAAGACGGGAATGTGTTGGACGTAAAACGTCCCACTATTACGTTTTGCGACCCACAATCATTGTACCCGAGAAGCTTCCCGCATGCAAGTATTGGCTTTTCATCCACGCCGTTCCCGTCCGTCCCGACGCACAAAAAAACCGCCCGCAATCCACGGGCGGATTCAGGAAACTCCGTCTTATTCCACCGTCAGGGTCACCACGGACATCGGCGGCAGTTCCGCCTCAAACCCTCCGTCTTTCAGTCTGGCGCCGCCGAACGGCCCGGGCTTCACCCGGTCCGGCTCCTCGAACGTGTTGTGGCTGTTCATGGCGGAAGAAGCCAGCACGGCGCCCGAGATCCGTTTGCCCTTGAACCCTTCCACCTCGGCGTCCAGGTAAGCGGAACGTCCGGGGTCCGCGTTGCAGAGCGTAATATTCAGCCGCCCTTCGGCGTCGATGGAGGCGGAGGCGCTCACCTGGGGCACTTCCTCTTCCCCGAACCGGTATTTGTCCGCGATCAGCTCGATCGGCTGCAGGACGGCGTCCATATGGACCTGGTACATGTCGAACACGTGGTACGTGGGCGTGAGCACCATCCTGTCCCCGTCCGTCAGAATGGGCGCCTGCAGCACATTGATGAGCTGGGCGATGTTGGCCATCCGCACGCGGTCGCAATGGTTGTTGAAAATGTTCAGGCTGATGCCCGCGGACACGGCGTCCCGCATCGTGTTTTGCTGGAACAGGAAATCCGGGTTGGTGCCCGGTTCGGCGTCAAACCAGGTCCCCCACTCGTCCACGATGAGGGCGACCCTCTTGTCCGGGTCGTATTTGTCCATGATGGCCGAGTGCTTCCGGACCAGTTCGTCCGTGAACCAGGCGGCTTTCATGACCGCGAACCACTCGTCCTCTCCGAATTGCACGGCCGAACCCCTTACGGCGTCGGGCTTCCGCAGGAAGGTCCGGTTGCCGTCCCTTCCTTCCTTGATGATCACGTGGTCCCTGACCCGGGTGTAATAATGAAGCGCCAGGCCGTCCATGAACGGAGCCGCTTCCCGCATGAGCACTTCCGTCCAGTGGTAGTGGTCGCCCCTCGGGCCGCACGCGATCCGGTAAATTTGATTGTCCCCGTAATCTTTGACATACAGGCTGTACTGCTTGTACAGGTCGGCGTAATATTCCGCCCGCATCCGGCCGCCGCAGCCCCAGTTCTCGTTGCCGATGCCGAAATATTTCAGCTTCCACGGCTTTTCCCGCCCGTTCGCCCTGCGCAGGTTCGCCATGGGCGATTCGCCGTCGAAGGTGATGTATTCCACCCACTCCTGCATCTCGCGAACCGTTCCGCTGCCGACATTGCCGCAGATGTAGGGCTCGGCGCCGATCAATTCGCAGAAATCAAGAAACTCGTGGGTGCCGAAATGGTTGTTTTCCACCACGCCGCCCCAGTGCGTGTTGATGATCGACGGGCGGCTTTCGCGCGGGCCGATGCCGTCCTTCCAGTGGTATTCGTCCGCGAAGCATCCGCCCGGCCAGCGCAGCACCGGCACGCGAATCCGCCGCAACGCTTCCACGACGTCCTTCCGGATGCCGCGGATATTCGGAATGGGCGAATCCTCGCCCACCCAGATGCCGTCGTAAATGCACCGCCCCAGATGCTCGGCGAAATGGCCGTAGATGTTCCGGTCCACCTTGTGTTTTCCCGCGCCCGCATGGATGCGCAGCACGTTTCGATGGATTGCCATATTTTCTCCACCCTTTCCAAGCCTCTCCGCAAGCCCAGGCTAGCCTTTGATCCCGCCGGCCGTCAGGCCCGAAATGAACGACCGCTGGTTGAACAGGAACACGATGACGATCGGAATGATGGCCAGCACGGCTCCCGCGATCAGCATGTCGTAGTTGTTCCCGTAAGGCGACAGGAGCGAGGCGAGCCCGATGGGCAACGTGAACATGTTGTTGGTTCTGAGCACGATCAAGGGCCAGATCAGGCTGTTCCAGTTCTGCATCGCCAGCAGGATCGCCATGGCGCCGAACGCCGGCTTCATGAGCGGCATCATGATGCGGAAGAAGATGCCGAATTCCGTGCACCCGTCGATCCGGCCCGCATCCATGAAATCCTTTGAAATTCCGGTCACGAATTGCCGGAAGAAGAAGATGGCAATGGGCGAAACGACGAACGGAAGAATCACGCCGGCATACGTGTTGATGATGCGCAGATCGACGATCAGTTTGTACAGCGGCAGCATCAGAATTTCCAGGGGCATCATCATGACGACCAGGACCAGGACAAAAATCAGATTGCGGCCCTTGAAGTTGTACGCCCCCAGCCCGTAGCCGACAAGGGATGAAAGAAAAAGCGAAAAGACGGTAAACAGCGCGCAGATGACAATGCTGTTCCGGTACCAGTACAGGTAGTAGCTGTCCTTTTGACGGTGTTCAGCGTATTGGAAAGAAAATGCGGATTGATCTGGGCCTGAAGCGCTTTGAGTTCCGCCAGGCGCTTTTGTTTTTCCTGGCTTTTCACCTCTTCGATGAGCTCCCGGAGATTGTTCACCATCGTGTTGAAATGCATGGCCACGATGCCCAGTTCGTCGGAACTGTTGTCCTCGAGCCGGGTGATGAACCGGCCGGCCTTCAGGCTGTTCATCGAATTGATCAGCTTGAGCAGCGGCCTGGAAATGCTTCTCGACACGATGTAGGACAGGTACAGCGCGATCAGGGCGCAGGCGATCCCGAGGACCGCGATCGTTCGCCACATGCCGACCGACTCGTTGTTCAGGTAGGTATACGGAATCGTGCTCACCACGTACCAGTCGGCGGCGGGAATATAGGCATAGGCCACCAGATGCGGTTTGTCGCTCACCGTGCCGTTGAAGGTGAAGGTTTCCCTTTCCCGGTTTTTCTTCATTCTTCGATCAGGAAACTTTCCGGGTAGGGCTTCCCGACGGCGATTTCCGGATGGTCGCTGGAAATGACGATGCCTTCCCCGTTCAGGACAAAAATTTTCGAGCCGCTTCCGAGGTCCATGCTGTTGAATTTCTTCGAAATGTATCGCTCGTCGAAGCGCATGAGCAGATACCCGATCGGAACGCCGAAGTCCAGGGACCGGATGCTCCGCACGAGCAGTATGCCGTGCGGGCCGTAATTCACCTGCCGGACTTCATAATTCCCGAAAATCTCTTCGTCTTCCGTGCCCGATATGGTCCAGACCGGTGCCCCGCTTTTCGCGGAAGCTTGTTCAAACAGGGGGGCCAGAAATTCCCGCTTCAGGTTCAGCTTGAAATTCATGTCCCCGTAGGCGATGAGTTTTTCCATGTTGTTCGAATAAACGAGCGCGTCCGTCACGCCCGGAAAGAACGCGAACTTCGGTCCGAACGCCTTCTGCATCCGGAATTCGGCTACCTTCTTTTCCGATTCCCGCATGGTGTCGATGGATCTCAACGTATTTTGGACCAGCGTCGAAAAGGCGATGTCCACGCTGTCATTTTCGATCTTGACCAGCTCGGTCTGGATGTTGACGCTGACCTGGTTCATGACTTCCACCGAATAGGTGCTGATCTTGGACTTGATGGCGTCGGTGGATTGCTTGTAGGCATAGGCGGCGGTGATGAGCAGCGGAACCAGGGTAAGGATGGAGAACGAAACGATCAGGCGATTTTGGATTTTCACGCGCCGGATCAGACCGTCGAATCCTGTAACCGTTTTCAAACCCAGGAAACTCATGGACGGTTTCAGCATGCGGTCCTCAGGCCCCCTTTCCGATCACCGTGAAACACAAACGCCGACGGGGACAAAAAGAAAATCCGGTGTTCCGCAAAAAAGGGGACGATGATCATCACGAGGTGGAACTATCATATCCGCTCGCATGATTCATCGTCAATACGAACATGTTTCTTTTTCCGCGCAAATGTGGTAGACTTCCCTTTGATGGCGCTCTTGTCTTTGGGCGGTGCCGCAGTGCCGGCATCACGCAGGCCAAAGACACAAGAGCTTTTTTGCTTTTCAATGCGAAACCTTCCGAGCCATGCGTGACGATTCGCGCCAGCATCCGGAAACCGAGAGGAGCCGACCGGCAAGGGATCATGAACGTATTTCTTCACATCTTCTGGAACAACGTGTTGCCGCTGATGCTGGTGATCGGAGCCGGCGTACTCCTGCAGAGGCTGTTTTCGCTGGACATCCGGACGCTTTCCAAACTGCTCTTTTACCTGTTTTCGCCCGTGTTCCTGTTCCGCCTGCAGTTGGAAGCGGAGATTTCCGCGCGGGTAGTGGGTCGGGTCGTTTTGTTCCTGCTGGTGTTCCAGGCCGCGCAGTTCGTCCTTGCGGAATTGGTCGGCCGATTGCGCGGCATGCCGAAAGACCGGAAAGTCGCGCTGCGCAACAGCACGATGTTTTACAACGCCGCCAATTACGGCATCCCGCTCAACCAGCTGGTGTTCCGGAACGATCCGTACACGCTGGCGGTGCAGCTTCTCATCATGCTGTCCCAGCAGTTTCTGACAAATACCTTCGGCATTTTCAGCGTCAACGCGCATCGGGCCGGCTGGCGGCAAGCCGTCCGGGTCATCGTCTCCCTGCCGGTCATCTACGCGATTCCGCTCGCGCTCATCGTCCGCGCTGCGGATGTCCAGCTGCCGTCTTTCATGACTACGTCCATCAACTATGTGGCCAACGCTTTCTTCGGCGTGGCGCTGTTTACGCTCGGAGCGCAGCTTGGGAACATGCCCTGGCGTTTCAGCCGGAGGGAAGCGCTGGACGTTTCGGTGGCTTCCGTCCTGCGCCTGGCGGCGGGTCCCGCGCTGGCCTGGCTGACAACCCTGCTCCTGGGCATCGACGGCCTTCTGGCCGCCGCGCTGATCGTGTCGTCCGCGGCCCCCGCGTCCCTCTACAGCATGCTGATCGCCGTGGAATTCCGGAACGAACCGGAATTTGCCACGCAAACCGTGCTGGTGTCCACCCTGCTCAGCATGGTGACGGTGACGCTGGTCATCCAGCTGCTGGGGCTGGGTGTCGGCTGACACGCCGGACGAAGAAGGACCCGTGTCAACTCATTTAAAAATGTTACCGAAGGAAAAAGGATCACTCACGTAATTTTGTTACCCAATGAGGCCGTCAGGTAGCCATCACGGGTTTCGG